>Ga0302170_10000018_pt1 | contig 54457 bp, 41 predicted proteins | sample I_Fen_N2_1_FD_193492 | JGI IMG/M metagenome (GOLD analysis project Ga0302170, IMG submission 193492) | Peat permafrost microbial communities from Stordalen Mire near Abisko, Sweden - I_Fen_N2_1 | ecosystem: Environmental > Terrestrial > Soil > Wetlands > Permafrost | place: Sweden: Abisko...
CTCCGGCCTTACGATGCAGAACCATGAAGCGGCAGGTCGTGATGCCCGTACACAAGCCAAAGTGGCTACCCTGCCTATGAAGCAGAAAGAGTATCTTTCCATTGAGAGGCAGCAAAAGATAAAGGATGAGCTTTATACCTACCTGCTCAACAAGCGGGAAGAGAATGCCTTAATGCAAACCATGATAGATGACAATGCGCAAATCATCGATACCTCCGACGATGATTTCTCTCCGATCAGTCCCAATCGAAATAAAAATATGGCAATCGGTTTCTTGTTTGGCTTTTGCATAGCCACTTTGATATTGCTGATCAGAATGCTCACGGACACTAAAATACGCAGTAGAAAGGATGTGGAAGAAGGTGTATCGATACCGTTTTTGGGAGCAATACCTAAAAGTGAAGACAGTAAAGATGCAATTCAGGAACATGAGAACGGCATCGTAGCGGAAGCTTTTCGGGTTTTGCGCACGAACATCGCTTTTCTGCTGAAGAACAAAACGGGAGCTCATATCATAACGGTCAGCTCCTTTAGTGAAGGTTCGGGTAAAACCTTTGTGGTGACGCGTCTGGCTAAAAGTCTGATGATGAATAAAAAGAGAGTGCTGCTTATCGACCTTGATATCCGCAAAGGAACATTGTCCCGTCTCTGTGGTCTGGGAAAACCGGGAATGACGGATTATCTGGTCGATGATACCCTTACGGTGGAGGATATCATTCATCGGAAAGTAAAAGACAGCACTAGGCCTGATATGATCGGAGCCGGTACGGTAGCTCCTAATCCTGCAGAGCTGTTAATGAGCCACCGTTTGGATGAACTAATCAAAGAAGTAAGTGTGCAATATGATTATATCGTGATAGACAGTGTGCCTGTTGGAATGGTAGCGGATGCCGCTATCATAGACCGCATCGTAGATTTAACGCTATTTGTAATCCGTGCCGGCAGGTTTGATCGCAGGCAGCTGCCCGATGTAGAACAGATGTTTGAGCAGAAGAAGCTCACTAACATGGGAATCGTATTGAATGACGTAACACTTGAGCACAATGGCTATGGGTACGGTTATGGGTACGGTTACGGCTATGGTTACGGGTATGGAGAAGATCATAAAAAATCTTTTTGGAGCTCGCTGAAGTTTAAGAAATGAGAGTTATTGATGGATAAATTGATATTACCCAATAGTTATTTTGCTAGAATTGCCGTATCTCTGAAAGAGGGGAAAGACGTGAAATTGTCGGTTTTAGGGAATAGCATGTCTCCCTTTCTAAAGAGCGGCGATGTAATAGTTTTGAGCCCTTTCAGTGGTGAGCCTTTATGCCGTTGGACGGCTGTGTTTTATTGCTGGAAGGGACTTTATATGATTCATCGTATCGTGGGTAAAGAGTCGGGCTGCTATCAAATGAGGGGAGACGGTAATTTGTGGTTACAAGAAGAGGTCGGGGAACATGAAATCTTAGGAGTGCTGGTGAAGGCTTATCGCTCCAACGGAAAATGTACCGATTGCTTATCTCGAAAGTGGAGATATAGTGGGGCTATATGGCATTATGTGAGATCCTTTCATAGATCATTATGGAGGATCAAAAATCGACAGCGGTTTATTTGATGCTTATCTCTCTGTTTTTCTCCTGAAAGCTTGCTGAAAGATTTTTTTCGATCTTTCAGGGGTTATGTAGTCGTATTACAGCTGTTTAACCACAAGCGCTGAAAGATGAAACTTTTTTCCCGGAATTCTTATTTAGCTAAAGAAGCTGCTCCCTAAAGCATCATTAAAGTTTAAGTAGTGCTCTTTATCCTTTTCTGAAAAAGGCGGACTAATGCATTCTCCGTGTGCTGAAGAGTTTAGAGCAAGCCTCTTAGCTAAATAAGTTCAATTTCCGACTTCGTGCTTCTTCTAAAGAAACGGTTTGCGTCTGTTTCTTTTGATAGTTTTGACGCAATGTTTCATATTCTGCATTCACTTCCTTCACATAACTTTTGCGCATTGTAGCATTCATTAATTTGCTAGAGGCTACTATGTTTTGCGCGGCATCTTTCATCCATAAAACCGGACCATCATAAGCCGGCGCAATTTTCAGAGCAGTGTGCAATTTAGAAGTTGTGGCACCACCTACCATTACGGGGACTGATATTCCTGCTTCTTTAAGCGATTTTACAACGTGTACCATCTCATCAAGAGAGGGAGTGATAAGTCCAGATAGACCGATGAGATCGGCCTTCTCGCTGATTGCTTTTTCGACAATCGTTTCAGTGGGGCACATGGTACCCAGATCAATGATTTCGTAGTTGTTACAACCTAAAATTACACTTACAATGTTTTTTCCAATGTCGTGTACGTCGCCTTTCACAGTGGCTATTAGGTAGCGTCCGGCTGTGGAAGAACCTTCTGTCTTTTCTGCTTCGATGGAAGGACGAAGAATGGCTACCGCTTGTTTCATTGTACGTGCTGTTTTTACTACTTGGGGTAGAAACATCTTGCCTGCTCCAAAGAGCTCACCTACGTAACTCATACCCGCCATAAGAGGGCCTTCAATGATAGCGACAGCTTTGGGATATTTATTTAAAGCTTCTTCTAGGTCGACTTCAAGATATTCGCTAATTCCTTTGGTAAGGGCGTATTTTAAGCGTTCCTCAAGCGAGTACTCACGCCATTCATCGTATTTGTTTGGGGTGGTAGAGGTACCTGTTGTTTCTACTTTCAATTCTTGAGCAGCTTCAATCAGTCGTTCTGCTCCATCGGCGGATCGATTCAGTATAACATCTTCAATGCAAGTGAGTAGGTCGTCAGGGATGTCGCTATAAAGTACTGCTGTACTTGGATTTACTATACCCATATCCATGCCTTTTGCTATGGCGTGATAAAGGAATACCGCATGCATGGCTTCACGGAGGTAATTGTTGCCACGGAAAGAGAAGGAGAGATTACTTATGCCGCCACTAATGTGGGCATAAGGACAGTTTTGCTTGATCCATTCGGTAGCGCGAATAAAGTCGAGCGCATAGCTGTTGTGTTCTTCTATGCCTGTAGCTACAGCCAGTACATTCGGGTCGAAGATTATATCGCGTGGATTGAACTGTATTTTCTCAGTGAGGAGTGCATAGGCGCGTCCGCAGACTTCTATCTTTCGTTCGTAACTGTCTGCTTGTCCTTTTTCATCGAAAGCCATTACAACGACTGCTGCACCGTATCGCTGAACAGTACGGGCTTTCTCTAAGAATTTCTCTTCGCCTTCTTTGAGCGAAATGGAGTTGACAATGGCTTTGCCTTGAATTGCTTCCAGCCCACTGACAATAACTTCCCATTTTGAGGAATCTACCATAAAAGGAAGTCGAGCTATTTCCGGTTCCGAGGCTAGCAAATTGAGGAAGGTTACCATCTCGTGTTGTGCTTCGAGTAACCCGTCGTCCATGTTTAGATCGATCACTTGCGCGCCATCTTGTACCTGACTACGGGCTATGCTTAGTGCTTCTTCATATTTCTTCTCATTGATGAGGCGTAAGAATTTACGCGAACCTGCTACATTGCAACGTTCACCCACGTTGATAAAACGTACATCGGGAGTCAGTTCTAGTCGTTCTAATCCGGATAACCAGAGATAATCGGATGGTGCAACGGGTTGATGGGGGGCATATCCTTCAATGAGTGCCGGGAACTTTGCGATAAATTCGTTTGTAGTACCGCAACATCCACCAATAATATTAATCAATCCTTCCTCTAAGTATTGGCGCACTTGACTGGCCATCTCTTCCGGAGTTTGGTCGTATTGACCTAAATTGTTCGGCAGACCGGCATTTGGGTAAGCGGAAATATAACATGGAGCTAGTGCAGCTAACTGTTCCAAGAATGGCTTCAAATCGCTTGCTCCAAAGGAGCAGTTTAAGCCGATGGAGAATAAGTTGGCGTGCATTACTGAAGCTACAAATGCTTCTAGTGTTTGTCCGGATAAGATACGGCCTCCTTTGTCGGCAATGGTCGCCGATATCATTATCGGGACTTGCTTTTGGAGTTTTTCCATTGCCTCTTCGGCAGCTTGTATAGCTGCTTTGGCGTTTAATGTGTCGAAAATCGTCTCGATAAGAATGGCATCTACCCCGCCTTCAATCAACGCTTCCATTTGCGTGTAATAGGCGGCACGCAACTCTTGGAAAGTGATTTCACGTGCACCGGGATTGTCTACCTCTTTGCTCATAGAGCAGCTTTTGTTCGTTGGCCCTACTGAGCCGATTACAAAGCGAGGTTTCTCCGGATTTTTCCTTGTGTATTCTTCTGCAACTTCATGTGCAATGCGTGCTCCTTCAAGATTCAATTCGCGCACTAGATCGGCTACATGGTAGTCGAGCATAGATATTGCATTGGCACTGAAGGTATTGGTTTCGATAAGATCGGCTCCCGCTTCAAGGTATTTACGATGAATATCTTGTATAATATCAGGCCTTGTAAGACATAAAATGTCATTATTGCCTTTCATCTGTCCCGGAATATGCGCGAAGCGGTCTCCACGAAAATCAATTTCCGTGAGGTTATAGTTTTGAATCATGGTGCCCATTGCACCATCTAAGATTAAAATGCGCTCTTTAGCGCATTGAGTCAAAGTTTTCATCTGCTTATTTCTTAAAAAAACGATCCATCATGCGTTTATCGTCACGTTCTTTGATTGATTGTCGTTTGTCGAATTCTTTTTTACCTTTTCCGAGTGCAACTACTACTTTGCAGAGGCCTTTATCGTTGACAAACATTCGCAAAGGCACAATACTGAATCCGGGAGTGCTACCATCGCGTTCTAGCTTGTGTAACTCTTTTCGATTGAGTAGTAATTTCCGTTCGCGGCGTGCAATATGATTGTTGTATGAGCCGTAGAAGTATTCGGAAATATTCATATTCTTCACCCATAGCTCGCCATTGTTGAAATAGCAGAACGTATCCACAAGTGAAGCTTTCCCAAGGCGTATAGATTTGATTTCGGTACCTGTTAGTACGATACCTGCAGTGTAGGTATCCGTAATTTCAAAATCAAATGTGGCGCGTTTGTTTTTAATATTAATAGGGGTAAGTTTCAGTTTAGTCATAATCACGTTAAATTCCGTTGAAAGTATGAGTAAGCAGCGCAAATAAAATATCGATCAGTTGTGGTAGAAGGATAACACCTACTGCTGCGGCAATAAAAAAGGAAGTTCTCCCTTTGCGTGTAATAGGGGCTAGTAAGTGGCAACCAATCCAGATTTGTACTGTAGAATAAAAAAAGAAACTCCAGAGCACTGTGGCTTCTACAAAGAAATAAATTCCTTCAGGAACAAAGCAAAGACAGAGTACACTTGCCATCTTAGCCAGTAAAGGAAGTGTTAATCCGTAGCCAATTATTCGGGGTAGCCAATCAATGCGAATGCGCCCTCCTTCTCTATTCTCTTCGGGTATTTGGTCAATGTCAATCACCCACATCATAGGAAACAATTTAAAGAGGATCCATTGCGTGAGGAAAAACCCTCCAACGAAGGAGAAAAACACTTGTGCAGCATCCATTAACCCTTTTTGAAAGAGTAAATTGATTGATGGTTTTATGCCTCCTGCTACTTGTGCATAATATCCTTGATAGATAGAGGCTCCCAAGACTACAAGGCCTACAAATCCAATTAGTGGATAGAGGTATTCCGAGAAAAGAAATTGGCTATCTTTCTCCTCTTTTGCTTCTTGCCATGCTTTTTGTGGACTGATGATGAAAGTCCATATGCGCTTAAAAAAACGAATGCTCATTTTTTGTATTACTTTTCAATAGTGATAAATTGATCGAGGTGCTCATCGACGTAGCTTGCTACAAGTGTAGTAAATTCCTCTTCTTGAATAATAAACTGATCTTGAAGGTCGTCAAAGTCTCCAAATTGCTCATAAAGTGCCATGAACTCTTCTTCTGTATACTCTTTTTCCAGCTCTTCATGATGCAACTCATAAAGTTTTCGTCCAGCATAAATAAGCTTAGTGAGTTCACCAAGCCCCCATTCACGAATCGCTTTTGCGAAAGGATTTAGAAAGATATAAGCTCCGTATCCGTTTTGAATGAGCTGTATAAAGCCGCCTTCTTGAATTTCTTCACGAAATATCCAATAAGCTAATAGGGTATGTTGTTCACCAGAAAGGCGATCCATTGTGTCTGCGCTTAGTTGACCGCCGACTTCATCTAAGTAGCGTGTTGCGATAACTTTAAGGAACTCGTCCATCCCTGCTTCGGCCGCCTGCTTTAACTGGTGGTCGGTAAGTGTTATTGTATTGCTCATAATTGTTGTTTTTGGGAGATATAATTCCTTTCCTTTTGTCTAGATGGATGTAAGCATCAGGTCGCAAAGGTACAAAAAAGAATTGAGCTAGCAAAGCAGGAGGTTGTGAAAAGCCCTAAAAAGCATCTATTTCAAATTGATTTCAGTCGACTTCAAAGTGCTCAGATTAAAAAATGCTATAAAAGAGTCTTTTTTTTGAGGATATACGGAAAAGTGTTATCTTTGTGCTTTGTTTCGTAGAAGAACTTATTGTGGCATTTACTAACTAACTAAATATCTAAAAATGAAGAATTCGTTTTTATCATTTGCTATTGCTCTGTGTATGTCTATAGGCATACAGGCGCAGCCGAATTACGATTTCACTAAATTGCAGCGCGAGAAACTAGGCAGAGGCTTGGTGGCTGTCCGTACGAGTACAGATTCGGTGGCTATACAATGGCGCTCTTTGGGGCATGATGCTAAAAATCTGGCCTTTAATGTGTATCGAAATGGAAAGAAGCTAAATAAAGAGCCTTTAACGGGGGCTACTTTTTTTCGTGATGCTTTCCAAGCAGGTGCTGATGCTGAGTATAAAGTTTGTCCACAGCTTGGTCAAAAAGAACAATTGGATGCAGCTCAAACTTGCTTGTTGAAGAAGGATTCGCCAATTGGCTATATCAATATCCCTTTGCAGAAGCCGGAAGATGGAGTTACTCCAGATGGTAGATCGTATACTTATTCAGCGAATGATGCTTCAATTGGCGATGTCGATGGAGATGGAGAGATGGAGATCATCTTGAAATGGGATCCTTCGAATTCGCGCGACAATTCGCAAAGCGGCTATACGGGTAATGTGTTTATCGATTGTTATAAATTGACTGGTGAACGTCTTTGGCGTATTGATCTTGGAAAGAACATTCGTGCAGGTGCGCATTATACTCAATTCATGGTGTATGATTTGGATGGAGATGGACGTGCTGAAGTGGTGATGAAGACGGCTGATGGTACGGTAGATGGTACTGGAGTTGTTATCGGTGATGCACAGGCGGATTGGAGAAGTAAAGATTCTCCTGAGGCTTCTGAGGCTTTACGAAAACAAGCAGAGAAACGTGCTACTGGAGATTCAACTCAGAAAGCTCTTTTGGATGCGCAAAGTACAACGATTAAAGCTGAAGACGGTGAACCTGGGCTTCCTCCTCGTGATGTTCGTAAACGAAAACCAATTGGACTTAAAAGTGTAACAGGACGTATTATGGATGGGCCTGAATATCTAACTGTATTTGAAGGTTTAACAGGTCGTGCTCTTTCTACTGTCGATTATGTTCCTGCTCGTGGAAAAAGTGAGGATTGGGGTGACTCATACGGTAATCGCATGGATCGCTTTTTAGCTTGTGTGGCTTATCTGGATGGAGTGCATCCTTCGGTGGTGATGTGTCGCGGCTACTATACACGTACTGTTTTAGCGGCTTATCGTTGGGATGGCAAGGAATTAAAGAATCAGTGGGTGTTTGATACCAAGGATCCTCAATGGGCGGATTGGACTTCACAAGGTAATCACAATCTTCGGGTAGGAGATGTAGATGGCGATGGAAAAGATGAAATAACGTATGGCGCAATGGCTATTGATGATAACGGGAAAGGTCTTTATAATACACATATGGGGCATGGCGATGCGTTGCATCTAACGGCTTTCGACCCTTCTTCAAAGAAATTGCAGGTGTGGGATTGCCATGAAGATAAAAAGGATGGTTCCGATTTTCGTGATGCTGCTACGGGAAGAGTTATTTTTAAGATTCCTTCTAATACAGATGTAGGTCGGTGTATGGCGGCAGATATTGACCCAACGAACTATGGAGTGGAGATGTGGTCGTCTGCTTCGGGTGGTATACGCAATTTGAAAGGAGAATTGATTGCTGAAGGAGTGCGCTTACCTACTAACATGGCTGTATGGTGGGATGGTGATCTACTACGCGAAATGCTTGATGGAACTACAATTAGTAAATGGGATTGGATAAATCACACTACTCATCCACTTCTAGAAATGGAAGGATGTGCCAGCAATAATGGCTCAAAAGCAAATCCTTGTCTTGCTGCTGATATATTAGGTGATTGGCGAGAAGAGGTGCTTGTACGCACAATCGATAATACGGCTTTGCGACTGTATGCAACTCCTTACATGACTCCTTATCGCTTTGTTACATTTTTGGAAGATCCTATTTATCGTTTAAGTGTGGTAACTCAAAATGTGGCATATAATCAGCCGACACAATTAGGCTTCTATTTCGGAACAGATTTGAAATGATATACCTTCTCAAAGAGCCCTCTTATTTAATAAGGAGGACTCTTTGAGCTTATTTAGGATGCTTATCTCTACAAAGGGGGCTAAAAATTTCGGTTTTTCATATTTTATTACTATCTTTGCGACTTGATATAGAATACATTAGAATGAAATTTACAGAACTCAAACTTGATGACGCAGTGCTTGATGCACTTGAAATCATGCGATTTGACGAATGCACTCCGGTGCAAGAACATACCATACCACCTCTTTTGGAAGGAAAGGATTTAATTGGCGTAGCGCAGACCGGTACCGGAAAAACTGCTGCATATATTCTTCCTCTACTAAACAACTTACTTAACGATGGTCACCCTGATGATGCAATCAATTGTATCATTATGGCCCCTACGCGTGAGTTGGCACAGCAAATCGACCAACAAATGGAAGGCTTCTCTTATTATGTGCCTTTTAGTAGTGTTCCTGTGTATGGGGGAAATGACGGAGTTCGTTTTGCTCAAGAACGTAAGGGTTTGACTCTTGGGGCAGATGTGGTAATTGCTACTCCGGGACGTTTGTTGGCTCACATTGCTTTAGGATATGTAGACCTTTCTAAGGTGTCTTATTTTATTTTGGATGAGGCTGACCGAATGCTCGATATGGGCTTTTATGATGATATCATGCAAGTTGTGAAATTAATGCCTGATACTCGTCAAACAATACTTTTCTCAGCTACAATGCCTGATAATATTCAGAAATTGTCTAAAAATATTTTGCACAATCCGGTTGAAGTGAAGCTGGCTGTTTCAAAACCGGCAGAGAAAATTATGCAGAGTTGTTATATCTGTTATGAAAAGCAGAAATTAGGCATCATCAGCCAACTATTTAAAGAGCAGCCCCCTGAACGCGTCATTATATTTTCTTCTTCTAAACTGAAGGTGAAGGAAGTTACGAAGTCGTTGGTTCGTATGAATTTAAGTGTGGGCGAAATGCATTCTGATCTTGATCAATCGCAGCGTGATGAGGTGATGCACGAATTTAAAAACGGACGTATTCAGATTTTGGTCGCTACAGATATTGTGAGCCGAGGTATTGATATTGATGATATTAGTTTGGTGATCAATTATGATGTGCCTCACGATAGCGAGGATTATGTGCACCGTATCGGTCGTACAGCTCGTGCGGATCGTGATGGCGTTGCAATTACTTTTGTGTGCGAAAAAGAACAAAGTAAATGGCGACAAATAGAAAAGTTCCTTGAAAAAGATATTTATAAAATACCAATTCCTGCTGAATTAGGCGAAGCTCCTGCTTATAGCCCCAATTCGCGTGGTGAGGGTCGTGGTCGCCGTGATGGCCGTTCTTCGGAAGGTCGTTCTTCGGAAGGCCGTGAAGGTCGTCCTTCGTCGGAGAACCGTAGAAAAGGCAATGGAGAAGGTCGCAATAACGATCGTCGTAAGAGTAATAGACCGGTTCTTGAATCGGGAGCAGCAGAATTGTCTGCTGAGGTAACGGTGAATGCAGAGCAGACTCCTTCTGTAGAAGGAGGTCAGCAACCTCGTAAAGAAGGAGAGCCAGGCTCTAATTCAAATCGTCGTTATAATAACCGTCGTAATCCACGAGATCGCCGTGATCCTAACCGACCGAACCAGATGGGAACTGAAGATCGTCCTTTAGAGGAAAGGCAGGAACGTGCCCCCCGCGAGAACAAGCCTTCTCGTGAGGATAGACAACCTCGTGAGGATAGACAATCTCGTGAAAGAAGAGAGCCTAGAGAGCCCCGTGCTCCTCGAGGAGAATCGAGAGAGCCTCGCAAAGAAGGCGATGAATCGCGTCGTGAGTATCGGAAACCTCGTAATGGAGACGAACGAACTCGAAGAACTCGCTCTGATCAGCAACTGTCGAAAATAGAAGCTCGCACGCCAGTGCCTGTTTCTAATTCACAAACAGATGAGAAAAAGGGATTGGTGTCGGGCCTTAAAAAATTTGGGGTAAAAATAAAGAATTTGTTGCCCAAAAAGTAAAACAGAGAACTGCTCACGAATATTAGGATATTGTGAGCAGTGTTTCTTTTAGTTCTTTTGGAATGAAAAAGCTTTTATTTATAGTGTGGCTCTTATCGCTTTCTGTTAACTTGATACATGCGCAGAATAGTAAAATAGAGAAGAGCCCAGTGCTACGTAGCAACATAATGCACCGTGAGATGCATTATTCTGTATATCTTCCTGCGGGCTATCTTTCTTCGAAGAAAAGCTATCCGGTGCTTTATTTATTGCATGGAGTAGGTAGTAATCATGTTTCGTGGATAAGGCGTGGCAATATTCAGCATATTCTTGATAGAGCAATTGCTATACGAGCTCTTGATCCTATAATCGTGATAATGCCTGATGCAGGGATGTCCTATTACATGAATAGTATGGATGGCTCTTCACGTTATGAGGATTATTTTTTTCAGGAGTTAATGCCTCATATTGAGCATACTTATTGTATCGCCCCGGGGAAACGGAATTGTAGTATTGCGGGTTTCTCAATGGGAGGATATGGAGCTTTGCTTTATGCTATTCATCGACCAGATCTTTTTTATACTTGTGTGGCGATGAGTCCCGGAATACGGACAGATGAGCAGATTAATCAAATGAATGAGAAGGAATATAATGAGCGCTATGGTACTTGTTTTGGACCTGTTTCAGAAGAACAACCTCGTGTTCCAAGGCTTTACCAAACGAGATATAGTATACTTCACCTCGTAAGCGAAATGCCTGACGAACAGAAAAAGGCTGTGCGGCTTTATATTGATATTGGCGATGATGACTTTCTTTATAAAGGAAACTCTTTGCTCCATATTTTGTTGCGTGATCGGGGAATTGAACATGAGTTTCGTATTCGTAATGGAGGTCATACGTGGAGCTATTGGCAATCGGGCATTGTAAATGGACTCTCATATATACAAGCAGGCCTACGCTGAACGACGTTCGTTTGCATAGATCTGCCTGCTTATGTTATTTCTATAAGTTAATATTTTAGAAGCTTAGTCGACTTTTCCCAGCTATTACCTGAAATTGAATTGCATATGCATCAAGATCCATTCGGTGATAAAGATTAAAGGTGTGGCAAAGATACAATATAATCAATATGATTCCAACTTTTTCCGTTTTATAAAGTGCTTTTTTTTGTAGATATTTTTCTTAAAGTTGGAAGGAAGAGTTCAAAAAAAATGCGGCCCAATATTTATTTATTCTGATGATAGATTATTAAGCTTTCGATAGGTGAAGGGCTAATTGATTGTATGTTAAGAGATAAATCTTGAGCAATTTCTTTTAGGAGAGTTTGGTAGTAATAGGCTATTGAACCAGTGAGATGGATTGGAAGGTTCGGATATTGCATTATATTGCGAGTGAAAAAGTCGGTTAATGTACTCTTAACTAATATTCTAAGTTTGTTTTCTGCCTCGATGTTTTCTAGGATAAAAGGTGAAAAGCTGGCTAAGAAGCGATTCGGAAACGGTTTCTTATATACATTTTCAATAATAGTTGATAGAGTCAATTGATATTCTTTTAGAAACTTTTCACGGAGTGCTATTGGAAGCTGCCCTTTTAGCAGATCGCCAATGAAACGTTTGCCTAGTACGGCGCCACTGCCTTCGTCCCCTAGAATGAAGCCAAGAGGAGAAACTTGTTGAATAATTTCTGTTCCGTTATAATAGCATGAGTTCGAGCCAGTGCCAAGGATACAAGCAATGCCGGCTGAATGTCCGCATAAAGCACGAGCCGCTCCCAGCAAATCGCTATTTACAAATAAGGTATAATTCCCTTCTAATGCGAGGTGAATAGCTTTTTCGACTTCTGCATTTTTCTCAGGAAAAGCACAGCCGGCTCCGTAGAAGAATATATTTGAGAGGGAGGATAAAACGTTGGGATAATCATTTTCTGCTAACCATTTTTTTACCTCATACATGGTTTCAGTCATCTCATCTATCGTCTGGAAGAAAGGATTTAGCCCCTTTGTAGTGAGCTTTTGTACTTTGTATGAACTCTTTTCTTTCTCGGAGTTGACTAGTATGGCCCAATCGGTTTTTGTAGAGCCGCTATCTGCTATTAATAAGGATTCCATATTTTTTGTTTAGCAAGTTTCTTTTTTCTTTTTCTTTCCAAAGTCGGCTGCGATGTGTTTTCTAATAAGGCAGGTAATTAAAATACTTGGCAATGCACATAAGCAAATCCAACCAAAGAATTCTGTATAGCCCAAAGTCTCTTGTAGCCAACCAGCTATCATGCCCGGTAGCATCATACCTAGCGCCATTAATCCTGTGGCAATGGAATAGTGTGCGGTTTGATGTGGACCTTGCGATATATATATAAGATATAACATGAATGCAGCAAATCCAACACCATACCCAAACTGTTCAATTGTGATTGCAGCGACAATGATTCCGAATGGTTCCGGTTGCGCCCAAGCAAGATAAAGGTATAGTAGATGAGGAATGTTGAGTGTTAAGGCCATAGGCACTAAACATTTTCGGAATCCGAATCGAGAGGCTAAAAGGCCTCCTAATATTCCTCCCGCCAATAGAGCGACCACTCCGATTGTGCCATATGCTAATCCCACTTCAGAAGTCTCAAGTCCGAGTCCTCCTTTCCCAACAGGGTCAAGGAAGAAGGGAGAAGCTATTTTAATAAGCTGAGATTCACCAAGTCGATAGCAAAGGATGAAGCTTATCATCAGTCCGACATGCTTCTTTGCAAAAAAGCTGCGGATAGTTTCGAAAAATTCGTAAAAAAGCTCTTTCGGCTTAAGTATTGGTTGTCGAGCATCTTTACTTGGATGTGGGAGAAGCATGGAGTGATAGAGCGCAATTCCAATAAAGATAGCCGCAAGTAAAAAGAATACTAGGCTCCATGCTAGTGGAAAGTTTCCCGTGCTATACGTTATTATTTTTCCTTCTGCGAGTCCACCGGCGAGCATCACAAGTAAACCTTGTCCGAAGATATTGGCTAAGCGATAAAAAGTATTTCGAATACCGACAAAAAGAGTTTGTTCGTTTTCCGAAAGAGCAAGCATGTAAAAGCCGTCTGCAGCGATATCGTGGGTGGCAGAACTGAAAGCTAGAATCCAGAAGAAAGCAAGAGAGGCTTGGAGCCAAAAAGGACTAGGTAAAGTTAGAGCAATACCGGCAAAAGCTGCTCCACAAAGGCTTTGCATTGCCACGATCCATGTTCGTTTTGTTTTGATGATATCGATAAAAGGGCTCCAGATAGGTTTAATGACCCATGGGAAGTACATCCACGAAGTGTAGAATGCAATTTCGCTATTTGAGAGCCCTAAATTTTTATAAAGTGTTACGGCAAGTGTCATCACTGTCACATAGGGTAAACCTTCTGCAAAATAAAGAGTAGGTATCCAAGTCCAAGTGCGTGAAGCGTTTTTTTGTGACATAATTCTATTTACTAAAGATGAGTAAGTTGCGAATTTGGATAATAGTGTGCTAAGATATCCAGATAGTTATAACCGTTTTCAGCCATTACTGCTGCACCAATCTGGCAGAGGCCCACGCCGTGTCCCCAACCTCTACCTCTTAGAATGAAGGCCGTTGGTTGCATGTTAGCGGATGTGATTTCATTTTCAAAAACACGTTCTATGTCGAAAGCAGCACTATATAGGTGTGAGTTTGAAAGCAGGCGGCGGATGAGTAATTCCTTACCTACAATTAAGCTCTTCTTCTTACCAACAATTCGAAGTCGGATGAGTCGCCCTGACGGACTCTGTTCTACAATTTGAAGATCAGTTATAGTTCCTAATTCGAGAGACTCGTTTTCTTGTTTGTAAATTTCAGAAAGTCGACGATGTATCAACTCGGTAAGCTCTTTTGCAGAGTATCTTACTTCCCATCGATAATAATGAGAGGTTTCTTGATCGTAATTATTAAGCACTTGTTGTAGAATCTTAGGATTTGCTTTTTCGCAGAAAGGGTCCTTTTTTCTTTGTAAGTACTGATAATCTTTATTTTCCCAACAAGATGAAAATAATTCCATTTCTCCTCCGCAACATTTTGAGAATCGTGCATCACATAATTTATTTTCGTACGTTAATACTTCTCCAGAGGTTTCTTGAATAGCACGTTCTACTTCTGGAGTGTGCACACGAGTAATGCCCTGATAACGTTGACAATGATCGTCCGCACAAACGTCGAATAGAGTATGATTTTCATGATCCCACCAATAAATAAGTTCAGTTTCTTTATTGGCGTCTATTTCTGTTTTCATGCTCCTTTCTTCTTTCACACTCTCAGAACATCGATGCTCTATTTGAGCTAACAACCAACTACGAGAAATAACAGCATGAGCTTTCAATAATTGGAGTGAGCCTGTAGCGCTCATTTCGGATGAAATTACGCTTAAGAGGTATTCTTCGATAGGTAGGATATTAATAACCTGTAAGCAAGGACGATTTGTACCTTCTTCGAGAATCGGTATTATTTTTATTGCTCCACGAAAGCGTTGATTCTCTTTGCGTTCCCAATGAAAATTTATTCCAATGGTTACGTTCTGTATTTCGATAAATCCATCAGTTATTGTAGTGTTTGGCATAAATTGAAGTTCTTTAAATTGCCCTTCTTGCCAGCAAATCATTCCATTCTTTTCAATTGTAATAAATTGTTTCCCCTCTACCTTTTTTCCTGAAAAAGAATAGTCACCTTGTATGAAAAGTTCCACGTTTGTAGCACAAAGAATTCCTACTTGCACTTCTTTATTTGAATTTTTTATGTCCATATGCTAACTTTTCAGGTGAGTTGCTACTTCATCCATTTTTTCAGGAGAGTAACAGATTTCAGATAGAATAGATTCCAGATCGGAAGCTGTAATTTTATCAAAATCTTTTTTCTGTGATATTGCAAATAATCCGCCCATATCTACGCAGCCGGGTGAGAGCGATATATTCTCTTCACCAAGTGCCTCGTAACAACTTGGGCGATGTTTGCTGCGAGGAAAAAGAAGCACAATCCATTCGCCTTTTTTATACCAAACTAAAAGGTTCATCATAGGTTCTTCTTCTGTTTCCCCAGTTTCTATTTCTAGCGCATTGTAAAGAATGGAAAAGAGATAAATAATTCCCGTTTCTTTTGCAGCACGTATTTCAAAGAAAGGCCGTGAATATTGCGAAAAGTTCCTTAAGGTAGCTCCTTGATATTCCGTAATGACCGGAGGCAGTTCTCCTCTTTTCTCGAAAAAAGGCTCTTGTTCAATGGGGAGCATCCCCTGATTGCCTGCTTGGAAATGAGCATGATCAGGTGCTGAAGCACCACATTTTGGGCCGTTGTAGAAAACCACAAATTCATTAAGTTGCTGTGCGAGTTGCAACATAACACCAAGTCGTCGGCCGATACGTTGAGGCTGATGATGAATGGCTGGAATTGTAAGATGGTACGGGAATATAGGGTAAGGGTTTACAAGTATCTCATAATCCTCCAAAAAGGGTATGCAAAACTGTTCTTTAGGGCGATTTGCTGCACAAAGGAAACAAGGTCGCTCAGCAAGAGATGCGGTATCTATTTTTGCTGCAGAAGAAATGATACGAGCTGGATTAAATTGTAACCTCGCAGGTTGCTCAGGATAGTTTGTCAGACTTATTTCTCGTGTTTTAACTTGGCTAATAGCATCGAAATTAGAACGAGCCGTGTCCCAAATTCTGCATTGTTGTTCTACCAAAGCTCGTGCGGCTTGCGAATTAATCAAATCTGTTTGCATTTTGTGTCAATTCTGGTTAAGTCTTTTGCGCGCCAAAATCTCAATGGTGCGTATTCGATCTTTGTATAAATTATTTGCATTAATCTTGTCAATGCTGAGGGCAGCATCGGAGTTCCCCTCCCAACGTCGGCAGCAGTATACAACTTCGTACACTCGGCCGATTTGATAACGGCGTGAGATAGCTAGTCCCATTGCATAATCTTCTCCATAACTAGTATTAGGTAGTCCTATTTTGCGAAGTAGTGGAGTAAAGAAAGCTCTAGGAGCACCTAGACCATTAATGCGTAATGCGTTATTTCGTCCATTCTCCGGAGTCCATTCCCGATGATCAATAATGCCTGGAGGCAGTGTCTCCATCTTAAAGTTTGTCATTCGATAGGTTCCTATAACCATGCCGCATTGTTCTGCATAAAAGGCATCAATGATGCGTTGCAAGGCTTTGGGGTCGCTATATACATCGTCGCTATCAAGTTGTACTGCAAACCGCCCGCAAGCCTCCGACTGTACCCCCCAGTTCCAACATCCGCCAATTCCCAAGTCGTTGCGCGAAGGAATAAGATGTACTACGCGTGGGTCGCTTGCAAATTCTTGAATAGCTTCACTCGTGCCATCGTCAGAATGGTTATCAATGATGATGAGGTTGAAAGAGAAAGACGTTTTTTGCATTAACACGGATTGAATTGCATCTCGAATTGTTTTTGCTCGGTTGCGTACTGGGATGATAACCGAAGCTTCTAATAGAAAGTTACCCTCTGTAAGATCTATTTTCTCAAAATGAGGAGCGAGATAAGCATTAATCGCTTTAAGATGTGCTGTACAAATCTCCTCCATTTCGATTTGTATGGTTCGATTGCGTGGATTTACATAATCGAATTGCTTCTCTCCGCTTAGTCGCGTGTCGAGTTCTACTTCAGTGTAAAGAGGTTCATTCAGGTGAATGAGCTCATATTGTCTTGCAATGGCAAGGCGCAACTCGTACAATGCAGCAAATTTACGCCCTTTTGCAATGCTTTTTACAGCGGCAATGAATTTCACCTTATTATATAAATGGATTGCACCAAAATCAAAATCATCTCTTAAGGCTCCTTCTTGGTAGTCAATTGCCGGTGTTATTTCTTGTTTCCCGTTTTTTACTAGATAATGGTCTGCATATACCATTCCTGCGTCAGTAGCATCGGCTATGGCAATTAAGCGCTCTAGTGCTAAATAGCCTAATTCTATTTTTGTTGGACGGATGATGAGTAATAAATAATTCGCCTCACTTGATTCTGCAATTGCAGCAATCTCATGAAGCGATTCAGTACTTCCCCAAGCTTTGATAACAATCGAATCAGGCAATAAATCTGCAATAGGAGCAAAAGAAATAACGTTCTTTTTCATCTTCTTTTTCATTTCATAAAAAGCATTTGTTGCTTTTCTGGATGCAAAAGTACTACTTTTTTTGTAATTCGACTGTTTTTTGCGCACAAATAACTATCCAGTGTGCCGTTTTATGTATTTTTTTACTGAAATATTTGCGTACTTTGAGAATTATGCGTTCCTTTGCATCGACAAAAATAGAAAATTAATTAGAATCATTCATTTAAAATTTAAAAGTTATGTCAGAAATTGCATCAAGAGTAAAAGCTATTATCGTTGATAAGTTGGGAGTAGAAGAGTCAGAAGTTGTAGAAGCTGCAAGCTTTACTAACGACCTTGGCGCCGATTCTTTAGATACAGTAGAGCTCATCATGGAGTTTGAGAAAGAGTTCGGAATCCAGATACCCGATACTCAGGCTGAGAAAATTGGCACTGTAGGCGACGCTATCTCTTACATTGAGCAGGCTAAGGCGTAATCGCCCTGCATTTCATACCCTTTTAATCTTATGGAATTAAAAAGAGTAGTAGTAACAGGTCTAGGCGCACTTACTCCAGTCGGCAATACAGTTCCCGAATTTTGGGAAAACTTGTTGGCAGGTAAGAGTGGGGCGGGACCTATCACTCATTTCGACCCGACTTTGTTCAAAACGCAATTTGCTTGCGAGGTGAAGAATTTTACCGCAACCGATTTTATTGATCGTAAGGAAGCGCGTAAAATGGATCGTTATGCACAGTATGCCCTTGTAGTGGCTGCTGAAGCTATAAAAGATTCAGGTTTAGACGTTGAAAAAGAGAACCTGGATAAGATTGGTGTAATCTTTGGTGCAGGTATTGGTGGTATCGAGACTTTCGAACAGGAAGTTGGCAATTACTATTGTAATAAAGAGGCAGGTCCTCGCTTCAGTCCTTTTTTCATCCCTAAGATGATTTCAGACATTGCTGCAGGCCAGATCTCTATCCAATATGGTTTCCGTGGTCCTAACTTCGGAACGGTTTCTGCTTGTGCCACATCTTCTACAGCAATTACTGAAGCCTTCAATTATATCCGTTTAGGTAAAGCGAATGCAATTGTAACAGGCGGTGCAGAGGCTGCTATTACAGCAGGTGGAGTCGGTGGATTTAATGCGATGCATGCCCTTTCTACTCGTAATGATTCTCCTGAAACAGCTTCGCGCCCTTTTAGTGCGAGCCGTGATGGTTTTGTTATGGGCGAAGGTGCTGGTTGCTTGATTCTTGAAGAATTTGAACATGCTAAAGCTCGTGGTGCTAAGATTTATGCTGAAGTTGCCGGTTGTGGTGCGTCTGCAGATGCTTATCATTTAACGGCCTCTCATCCTGAAGGACTTGGTGCGAAGCTTGTAATGCGCAATGCACTTGAAGATGCAGAAATGCAGATTGAGGATATTGACTATATTAATGTACACGGAACATCTACTCCGGTAGGAGATCTTTCTGAAGTGAAAGCTATTAAAGATGTATTTGGTGAACAGGCATTTAAGCTTAATATCAGTTCTACAAAATCAATGACCGGCCACCTCCTTGGAGCAGCGGGTGCGATAGAGAGCATTGCAAGTATCCTTGCGATTAAAAACGACATTGTACCTCCTACGATCAACCATCAGGACGATGACCAAGATGAGAATATTGACTACAGCCTAAACTTCACCTTTAACAAGGCTGAGAAGCGTACGGTAAATGCAGCTCTTTCTAACACCTTTGGCTTTGGAGGACACAATGCTTGTGTAATCTATAAAAAATATAAGTAACACACCTGTGTTTACCGATATTATACAAAAAACGAGACTCTTTTTCCGAAAGGATAAAGAGTCTTATTTAGTTCTTTATCGTATTCTTGGTTTCTATCCTCGTACGATACAGCTTTATCAACAAGCCCTATTACATAAATCGTCATTGGCGAAGTGTTCTGATGGGAAACCTCTAAATAATGAACGCCTGGAATTTTTGGGTGATGCTGTGCTTGATATCATTGTAGCCGACTTGTTATACCGGTATTTTCCTCATAAATCAGAAGGATTTCTTACTAAGACGCGCTCAAAAATTGTGAAGCGAGAAATGTTGAACAGTTTAGGAAAGGAGATAGGCCTTGATAAACTCGTGAAGAGCCATCATAGTGCCATTGAAACTCATAACAGCTATCTTTGCGGAAATGCTTTTGAAGCCTTTATGGGGGCTATTTATTTAGATAGAGGTTATGAGGCCTGTTATGCCTTTTTTCTAGAAAAGATACAAAAGCCCTATTTAAATTTTAATCGTATCGCTTTTAAAGAAGAGAATCATAAATCGAAATTGTTAGAGTGGGCCCAACATTATCATGTAGAAATATTGTTTGAATTGTTAGATCAGACAACCGATGAAGCGAATAGCCAGATTTTTAATTCGCAGGTTCGTCTACATGGACTTGAAGCGGCAGAGGGAACAGGCTATACCAAAAAAGAATCTCATCAAAAAGCAGCCCAGAAAGCGCTAAAGCGATTGAAGAAAGACCAATCCTTCTGTGAAGAAGTTCTTAAAAGAGCTGGTTACCAAACATCTAAGGCTGAGGTAGAATAAGCCTCCTTTTATTTCTTGCAGATAAAACATTCTTTATTTACAGCTATATGAATGCTAAGTTGTAATAATGAATAGAAAACCGACAATACTTGTTAAAAAGTAATAAAGAAATCATTTTTTCATTACTTTATTTACTATATTTGTATTTAAAACCAATCAATTCTAGTTAATATGAAAAAGTGTTTTTCCTTCATAATTGCTTTGTCGGGTTTACTCCTATTTTCAGGATGTGTAAGTAATCCCGAATGGTTTGAAACGCCTGCGGCTTCTACAGCGAATCCACTTACTGACATTACCGTTAAATCGGGTTTTGATTGGAGTACTACACGCCAACTCTCTGTAACGATTAATGTGAATGATGAGCAGTATGGCTATCCTTATACTGTGGCTGTGTACGATGCAAATCCGATAGGAAATACTAGTGCTAATGAATATACCGTAGGTACTGCTCAGAAGGATATGCCCTATACAGTAAAACTTACTGTGCCTATCGCTCTTAAAGCTCTGTTTGTAAAGCAAACTGATCCTAAGGGGCGTGTTTTAGTCGGTGAGTTTGCTATTGATCAGACAAGTAATGATTTGGTTTGCAATTTTGTGCCCACAGCAACTAACGGTAGCTCTTCTAAATATTCTAAAAAACTTTCGAGTAAGTTGATTGATATAAATGGGAATACAGTTCCTTCGTTTACGGCAATTCCGGCAGGTGCTTTAGAGTTAGCAACTGTTGTAGCTAGAGACCAAACAAATAATGCAGATGTACTTCAAGATAATACTGATTATAAAATAACGAGTAACTACGAAGGAATCTTTCGCCATAATGGCACAAAAAGCACTCGAATATTTGTAAATGCGGTATGGAAGATACCCGCAGGTACAAGATTTCAGAAAGGGCTTGAAATAATTGTACTGCCTGGCGCAAGTTTAGTAACTTCTGGATCGACCACTTTAATAGGTACCACACAACTTGATGTAATGCCTGGAGCTAAAGTCACCTTTGGTACTTTGGATTTATCGAATAACAATCAGATTTATAACTTAGGAACTTTTATTGCAGATGCTTTGACGGATAATCCGGGACTGTTTTACAATGGCAATGGAGCAACCGCTACTATTACAAGCTTTGGAGCAAACGCAGGTTCGAATAAGTATACCATTGAGAATAGGGGCGTGATTAATTGTGATAATTTCTCTGTAAATAGTGGACAAAATCTGTATAATTATTGTACAATTGCTACAAAAGAAAATTTTAGTTTTCAAGGAGGTACAATAACAATGAATCAAGGTATGGTTACTTCCAAAACCATGACCTTTAATGGAACTACGGTTAACCTATATAACGGTTCAATGCTTTCTGCAAGTGAAAGTATAAACATGCAATCGAATGATAACTTCGATGGAGGTACCGGCACAGTGACGAGCTTAATAAAAGCACCTACTTATTCAATTAGTTCAGGAGTTACATTTAAAGGCAATTTGGTTGCCGAATCGAATTACTATCCGGGCAATCAATGGTGGAAACCTTATAGCGTACAAGCACCTGCTTTTTTAACTAGCTATGGAGGTTCTACCGTAGTGATAGAGCTCTGTAGTAGTCCCGGGCAAGGTAATGGTGGCAACTCTGGTAATACTCCTGCAGGTCCAACTTATCCTTTGGTGATAAAAGATTCAACTCAATATAATTATGCTTTTGAAGATTTGTGGCCGTCGTATGGAGACTATGATTTGAATGATATCGTGATAGCTATTACCAGTCGCACCTTAAATAAAGAAAAAGATGGTTCGATATCTAGTGCTGTATTTACCGGAAAGCTTTCTGCAGTAGGGGCTGGTACGCGACATGCAGCGGCATTGCAATTAAAAGGAATTACAAGTAGTGATATTCAAGGATCGGTAACATTGAGCGAGATGGGAACAATCGGATTTAATAATGAGAATTATGTATTCGATCTCTCTTCGCAAAATATAGAAAAGAATCAAGATGATGCGGTCGTAATACCGATTTGCAGTGATGCGCACCGTTTTATAAGAAAAGATGATCAGCTCTCTTATGTAAATACCGCTCTCATAGATCCACTTATTCCGGAACGTAAGTTTACGATAAAATTGAATTTTGTTGCCGGAGCTGTAACCGAAGAAAATTTAGCCACGAACTTGCTTGATTTGTTCATTATCACCAAAGAAAGCGAGTTGGGACGAAAAGAGGTCCATTTAGCTACTTTTGGGCCAACGAAACTTATTAATAAAACTTTTCTTGGGGCAGGCAATTGTACGGGCAGTGATAATCCTTATCTAACAAAGGAGGGATTTTGTTTTGGATTGTTGATTCCCGGAGTTTATTATTGGCCTCAAGAGAAGGCCAAAATCAATGACGTTTATTCTGACTTTTCGGAATGGGCTACTTCTGGAGGTCTAAGTAAAACCGATTGGTTCCTTCCAGAGAAGGCCAATGCGACTTTAGTCTTTCCGGTGGGCTCTCTCAAATAAAGTAAACTTTTAGTGCGCTAAAAGTGAGATGTTCGACGCACCTTTTTTCTTATGGTGGATGCAATAACATTCTCATCAAAAGAGTTACTGCCAGTTGGCAAATTCATTTTTAACAGCTGCTGAATTCATTTTTGCCAGCTGCTAAAAATGAATTTGCCAACTGGCAATCGCTAACTTGCAACGTGCAAAGTTTAAAAAAAAGAGGTTATGCCGATACGACACAACCTCATTGTTTTATAAAAAGACGAGTTTTCCTCGGATTTTATTTTAGATTTTCCACCTGGCTTTCAACTGTCTTTTTTACAGCGCTTTTGCTTGCCGTAGATACTTTCTTCGTTCCTGCTTTTACAGCCTTTGAAGCTTCGTTTATAGCTTTCTTCTCAGTCTGTTTGCAGCTTGAATATTTGCTTTTTAGGGCTTTTGAGGCTTCGTTTGTTGCTTTCTTCTGAGCGTCTTTGCAATCCGCCATTTTGTTCTTCGCATCGCAGCAAGTCACTTTTGCCATGCTTACCGCTTTGCGACAAGTGGCGCTTGATAAGGCAATTGAATCTGCACTTAAAAAAGACTTGTTATTTACACCAAAAACGAACGTTGTGCTACTTAGTGCAAGGCACATTGATAAAATTACTGTTTTCATAATTTTTTATTTTAGTTATAATTGACTTCTATAAGAAAAGTCCCTTATTTGCTCTTTTCAGATTCAAATAAGGGACTAATTTCATAAGCTTCTGACTTGAATCAGTATGCTTGGGTGCGGATGATAGGACTCGAACCTACACGTCTCGCGACACTAGATCCTAAGTCTAGCGCGGCTACCAATTACGCCACATCCGCAGAATGTTGCTTTTGTTTAGCGGTGCAAAGATAAGCACTTTTTTTTAACTACCAAAATTTTTCCCTTCTTTTTATTCATTGAACTTCAACATTTCATCAATATACTCCCGATTATTACTTAAACGTGGTATTTTGTGCTGTCCTCCAAGCTTTCCTTTCTGTGCAAGCCAGTCGTGGAAGAGCCCTTTTCTGGCAGCGATTACTTGAAGTGGTTGCAAGGCAATGTTTTTCCATCGTTTGGCTTCGTAGTCGCTATTTATCTCTTTTATTGCTTCGTCTAATGTGTGGGCAAATGTGTCGAGGCTGTTTGGTGCTTTTGCGAACTCAATGAGCCATTGATGACGGCATTTGGCATTCGCATCCATGAATACGGGCGCAGCGGTATAGTCTACTATTTGTGCTCCGGTTACTTCGCAGGCTCGTAATAAGCCTTTCTCTGCATTGTCTATCATTAGCTCTTCACCGAACGCATTGATGAAATGTTTGGTACGCCCTGTGATCACAAATTTATATGGGTTTCGTGAGGTGAACTTTACTGTATCGCCAATTAGATATCGCCATAAACCGCAGTTTGTATTAAGTATAAGGGCATAGTTCTTATCGAGCTCTACATCCGGTAGCATAATTGTTTTTGGGTGCGGGCTATCTAAATCTTCCATCGGCATAAATTCGTAGAACATTCCATAGTCGATCATCAGCAGCATTGACGGGTCGCTAAGATCGTTTTGTATACCGAAAAATCCCTCTGAAGCATTGTATGTTTCTACATAATGCATTTTGGGAGAGTGGATGATCTGCTTATATTGTTCGCGATAAGGAGTGAAGGCTACGCCTCCATGGAAGAAGACTTCAAGATTAGGCCATACTTCTTCTAAATAGGTTTTCCCCGTTTTCTCCAGTATGCGTTTGATGAGTACTAGAAACCACGAAGGTACTCCACTTAAGTTAGTGACGTTTTTATTCAGTGTACTGTTGGCAATCGCTTCGAGTTTGCTTTCCCATTCGTCCATGAGTGCAATTGATTTGCTTGGTACGCGAATTAAGTTGGCTAAAGAAGGGATGTTTTCAATGAGGATGGCTGATAAATCTCCTACAAGCGAATGCTTATTGTTATAATTAGGAACGTGACTTCCACCCAAAATGAGACTTTTGCCTGAAAATAAGCGACTTTGTGGATTGATTTGATGTAAATACAATGCGATGACGTCAGCTCCTCCACGGTAATGTATTCCTTTTAATCCTTCGCGACTGACAGGCAGAAATTTACTTTTGTCGTTTGTGGTACCCGATGATTTGGCGAACCAGTTGATGTCGGACGGCCAAAGCAGATTTTGTGTACCTTGGCGCATTCTTTCTATGTAGGGCTTTATCTCTTCGTAAGTTTGCAGTGGTACGCGACGTGTGTACTCTTCATAGTTTCGAATTTCTCCATACCCATATTGTTTTCCCCATTCTGTTTGGGCAGCCTGGTGGAGTAGTGTATGAAAAGCTTTCATTTGGAGTGCTTCCGCTTCTGTTTGGTAACGTTCTATTTCGTGTACTCGTTTTTTGAAAAATTGTCCTATAATTTGGGTCTCATTCATCGCAGTCTAGTATTTTGAGGCAGGTTGTTTGCCTAAATAGTCTGCAAAAATAAGGTTAAATTTTCATATAGCATGTAGAGCCGTCGTGTTTTTTTGTTATCTTTGTGCAAAATAACTTAGATTTAGCAATGCGGATAGGTATTCTTACATCAGGCGGTGATTGTCCAGGTATTAACGCTACTTTACGTGGCGTTATAAAATCGGCTACGCATCATTATGGAATGGAAGTAGTAGGGATTAAAAATGGATTTCAAGGTCTCCTTACGGGTGAGGTGATGTCTTTGGAAGGACAAGCTCAGGGCCTTCTTACTTTAGGAGGTACTATTCTTGGAACTTCGCGTTGCAAACCTTTTAAGAAAGATCCAATTACCGGAGAAGATCAATCTTTGCAGCTGAAACGCACTTTTATCGACTTAGGTCTTGATTGTGTGGTTTGCATCGGTGGAAATGGTACGATGAAAACGGCCTACAAGATGCATCGCATTGGCATTCCTACCATTGGCATTCCTAAAACTATTGATAATGATATTTGGGGAACAGATTGTACATTTGGCTTCGATACGGCGGTTAGCATTGCTACGGAGGCGGTCGACCGTTTGCATTCAACAGCATCTTCGCATGGTCGAGTGATGGTGATGGAAGTGATGGGGCATAAGGCTGGGTGGATTGCACTTTATTCCGGAATGGCTGGTGGAGCAGATGTTATTCTAATTCCGGAGTTGGATTATGACCTTGAGCATGTGTATAAAGCGATTCGCGATCGTCAGGCTAAAGGGAAGAGTTTCACGATTATTGTAGTAGCCGAAGGGTTGAAAACCGATGGTATTCATCGTCCGGGTGAGTTCTTGAGCCTCAACGTGGAGAAAACTCTCGGCCTTGAGAGTCGATATACGGTGCTTGGTTATGTACAACGTGGAGGATCGCCTACGGCTTACGACCGTAATCTTTCTACTTTAATAGGCGGATATGCCACAGAGCTTATTGCCTCAAGAAAGTTTGGTCAGATGGTTGCGGTGCTAGGAACCAATGAACTTACTTCTTTACCCCTTGAGGAAGTGGCCGGTAAAACCAAATTAGTGCAACCTGATAATGCGCTGCTTATTCAAGGTCGGCGAATGGGTATTTGCTTTGGATAAATAAAGCTCTGTTCTGCCTAGTTTAATAATCTGTCTAGTTTAAATAAGAAGTAGTTGTTTTACTGCGAGCAGATAATCGCTGGTACGATTACTCTTCAAAATTTTCTTTCGTAGCTTCTTTTCTGCATCAGGTAAAAGATACTCCCAGAAGGTTTTCATCTTTCCCAATAATTGAGCTTCACCTCCTTCGATTAATTTTTCATTTTCGATCCAAACATCTTGATGTAAGGTGAAAACCTTGGAGTACAACTCTTCTTTCGAGAGTGTTTTCTGTGTTTGAATTTCCATTGCTAGAGCAGGGTTTGCCAATAATCCACGGCCTAGCATAACTCCTGCTAAGTGAGGAAAACGAGTGTATAAGCGTTCTACTTCTTCTGCTGTTTGGATGTCGCCATTGTATAGTAAAGGATGTGGGCATTCCTTATAAAAGGCTTCGAAGCCTTCCAAGTTACATATCCCTTTATATTGTTGTTTCCCTGTTCGTGCATGAAGCGTGATGTGTTGGAGCCGTGCTTCGGAAAAGACAGGAAGCAAGCGAAGGCATTCTTCAGGGTCTTCTAAACCGAGACGCATCTTTACCGAAAAATTTATCGTTGGGTAGGCGTGGGTTAACTTGAGTACTTCGTTTACCTGTTCTGGAGAAGTTAATATCCCAGCCCCTTTGCCTCGCCTTGTAAGTAGAGGGAAAGGGCATCCCATATTAAAGTCGACTTCGGTATATCCTTCTTCGATGAAACGTTTCAATACAATCTCGGCATCTTCTGCTTTGTTGGCAATAAGCTGTGGAATAAGTCGTGGCACGTTGTTGCGCGTTGTAGCTAAATCTCGAAGATCTTTATTGCGCATGCTCCCTTTCTCCAAACGGATAAAAGGAGTATAGTAGGCATTAATGCCGCCAAAAACTTTGGCGTGGGCGTTTCGATAACCGGCTTCGGTATAGCCTTGTAGTGGAGCGAAGTGCAAGATGCGTTTGTGGGTTTGGTCGATCATAAAAGAGTTGATGGGTAATTTAAAATTCGTAAGCTAATCCGATTTTTGTTTCAAAGGTTTCAAAGCGTACATCGTCATAGTATTTGTAGTGCGTATTGCGCAAGTAGTATGAGAAGCTAGCCTGTAACTTCAGACAAGGGATGATATATACTCCTAACGAGGGTGAAATAATCGTGAATGCGGCATATCCTTGATCACCTTGTACGTTGTAGTATATAGGATTCCCTGAAAGTTGATCTGGATTTTTTCCTTTCCAAGTATATAGTTGATAATGTTGTACGTCAAGGCTAAAGTCGGCATATCCCTTGAAATGAATATCTGTTCGGCTTTTTAAACTGAAACCGCTACCCATATTATAGTTGCGGTCAATAACACGATAGTGATCGCTGATACTTCCTCCTAATATGATAGCATTTATGAAAGAACTTTGCCGGATGCTGACGCGCTTGTTTTCAGTGGGGAGTTGGTATATCATACCCAGCCCTACAGCAGCTGTCTCGGCCAGCTTAAAGGGTGAACGCTTGGAATGGTCAATAACAGGTTCAGAATCGTAGAAATTGAAATGCTGAAATATACCTACCAGCATTTTGTGTCCCGGAAGAGGTTCCATATATTTTCCCGCTATCTTAGCAACTAAATTAATTTGGCTGATTAGCGGCTGATTGCCTACTACATTGAAACCGGCTTGCAGACTAAAATAATCGTAGGGCTCTCGTGAATCACCATCGAGAGGATCTCCATAGTCTACCTTGAAACTTAAATTGGCTACGTTTTCTCCTTTAAAAAGGGAGTTATTATCAGCGATGTAGCGTTCGTTAAGTCCTACAGAGAAGCTAACCGGAATATCTTCCATGTCGTGATATTTATAGTGTGTGCTGCGTACTCTCCAGGCATCTCCACTAATCAATCGATTGAGTGATTTCATAGGACAAATTAGTCCGGCAAAGATTTCTCGTACTACTCTTGAACCTCCTGTGCGCGAGTCGTCCAATATTAGGTCTGAGAGTCGGTGTGTTACCTCGCCTAAAGCAATGCCTCCTATTGGAGTTGCTATAAAGTCGTTTATTGCAGGAGGTTCATTTTCCATTGACGTTTCCCACATTAAACTTCCACCTATGGCATAAGGAGCCGATTGCCAAAAGCTCATTCCATTGCTACGGGCCAAATTGAAGTACAGGTTACCATGATAGGGATGCGCAAAAAGATTCGTTGAAAAGCGATCGTTATCCCATACAAATCCATTCTTAATATTATGGCGAATTGTATTAATTGATATTTCAGCGAATTCGGCATTTGATGCATATCGGTCGAATGCCCAGACTCCCATATTCAGTCCGAATACTTCTGCAGCAGCCTTTATAGGGCGCTTCACTAGTCGAGATGAATCGTTCCACACAAATATAGAATCCTTTGGCTGTGCCAATAATGGCATAGTCTTTAGGCTGCTTAGGCAGGAAAAAGCAGTTATGAGGAGTAGCTGATAGAATTTCATGTGTGAAGGGATGAGCATTATTTCTGAGGTTTCAAAAGCGAAATGCCGAGTTCTACAATTGCCTTGTTCTCATAAATCGCATTGCTATTGTAGTGCCGAGTGTGTGCAAAACCTCCGGAGAGGAAAATACCTAGAATCTTCCTAGGGCGATATTCTAGGTTCAAGCGACTTTGCAATGAATACATCCTATTTGGTGTTTCCTTATCTTCAGTAAAATTTTCTATATGTGCATAACCGAGGTCGGCACTTAAGAATAAGTGCTCTCGAAGTAGCGTCCATTCGTATCCGGCACGATAAAAGAACGCACCCGAGAAATGAGCGTCTAGGTCACGATAGTGGGTTCCAATGCCAAGAATCGTATAGATAGAATAATTCGTAAATCGCACTGCAAAATTCGATTTGCAAGCATCACCAGTATACATCATCGCTGAAATTCGTGTTTTGGGATTTAGGTTTATCATTCCTATTTTTACTGTAGTTGTATCCTCACTACGATTAATTAGTCCAATTTGTACTCCTTTTATTTCGCCGATACATACATTAATTAGTCCGAGTTGTACTCCCTTTACACTTCCGGCATAATTATTAAATCCGATTTGTACCCCTTTTAGAGTATCAGCGCAAATATTTGCAAGTATTGCTATTTGTGCTGTCTTCGCGGTGGAAGTGGATGCTATATTTACTCCTGCGGTGAGTTGCATCCCTCGATAACTTCCTGCAATGTTTGTAAAGCCGGCCAATTGCATTCCGCGTCCTTGCCCTACTACGAAATTTGAGAAGCCTGCTACTTGCCATCCTTGTGCTTTTCGAAGTACTGTATTCTGAATCAGCGAAAGCTGCACGCCTTTCATGCTTCCTCCTGTGACACTGTAAAGAGAACCTATTTGTAATCCGTATAGATTTCTTTGACTGGCACTACCTAATCCGCTGATTTGTGCTCCATGTATTGAACCTTTATTTGTGCTAGCGATTAAATTCAGTGCAACTCCATCAATATGTTCAGTGGTACTTAATACACCGAAATTTAGAGAAGTACTTGTCAACGAATCGTAAGGTGTTGTGGCAAAAGGGTTGCATACAGAAAGACTAACCGGTACGCGGTGGGTTTGCGCCATAAGTGGACTGAAAGTGCTTTTTAAAGCTCCTAGGGTAGAAAGCAGAATTATACAGAGAAAGAGATTCGTGTTCATAGCGAAGCAAGCTGTTTGGGTACAAAGATAAGATTAAAAATTTAATAGTTGTATATTTGCACTAAAAAACAGGAAGAGACTTTATTAGATTAGATGGTTTTGAAAGCACTCTTTACTATTTTTAAGATTTGTTCTTGCGCGAATCGTCTAGAATATGATATATTTGTGTGGAATAAAATTAAATCAATAAAAAAGAGCTTCTCATAAATAATTTATATCAAATTAGAACAGTATGCAAAGTCTAAAAAGTAAAATAATATTGGCTTTATTAAAACATAGCCATTTACTCAGGTTCCACTTAAAACGTGTGTTATTTGATTCTTCTATTGAGGGGATACAAAAACTACGTGAACGGACAGATAAGGCTAGCAGAATATTTGGCAAGTTACCTAAAGAAGCTGAAATAGAGCCTATTTCAATCGGAAATAGATATGCCGAGTGGATGAAACTTCCTGGTAATGTTGCGAATAAAACTATACTTTATTTTCATGGAGGCATGTATCTTATAGGCTCTCCAAAAAGTCATCGTCAACATGTAATTAAGTTGGTAAAGGGTGCAGGCATTAATGCTTTAGTTTTTGATTATCGGCTAGCTCCGGAACATCCTTTTCCTGCCGCACTTAACGATGCCTTAGCTGCATATCATTATTTGTTGAAAGAGGGCTTTACTTCTTCTAATATCGTCTTCGCAGGAGATTCAGCTGGTGGCGGACTTTGTTTGGCTACTTTGCTGGCTTTAAAAGAGGAGAAGATACCTTTGCCTGCCGGAGCAGTGCTGATTTCACCATGGACTGATTTGATGCTTACTGGAGAATCGAATCAGATAAATAAAATGAAATGTCTGTCACCTATTGGCTGTGCCGAGAAGGCTAGTGCACTTTATGCTAATGGAAAAGATAAAAGGAATCCGCTTATTTCTCCTCTTTACGGTAACCTTAAAGGACTTCCACCACTCTATATTGTAGCAGGAGAGCATGAAATACTCCTTGACGACTCTATACGTTTTGCCGAAAAAGCGAGAGCAGCAGATGTTGAGGTTACATTGAGAATTGAAGAAGGGATGTGCCATTGCTATCCGGCGTTTGGAAATCTCTTTAGAGAATCGAAGCTTGCGTTAAATGAGATATGCCACTATATAGAACGTTTCCTTTTATCGTGAAAGTAGGGAATGTGAATTAAACGAGGCTCTGTCCCGACTAACGGAAATTTACCATCCTTTTATGGCTCCTCCTTTGAAGACTTGTTTGGCCGTCTGAGCGACCTCTTCCGATTGATAGGCTTGAACGAACTTCTTTATATTCTCAGCATTTTTATTGTCTTCTCTTGTTACAATTAGGTTCACATAGGGAGAATTCTTATCCTCTACAAACAATCCATCTTTGAGCGCGAGTCCCGCTTGGGAGGCAAATGTATTGTTTATAATAGCAATTGTTACTTCATTATCGTTTAATACACGCGGAAGTTGAGGCGCTTCCAGTTCCACGATCTTTAGATTTTTTGGGTTTCCTACAATATCGGTGACTTTAGGAATATATCCTGCTTTGTCGTTCAGTTTTATCAGTCCAACTTTTTGTAGTAGCAACAAAGCTCGCCCGCCGTTTGTGATATCATTCGGAATAACAATAGTATTTCCATCTTTTAATTCACTAATCGATTTTATTTTCTTTGAATATCCTGCCAGTGGGTACACAAAAGTACGACCTACAATGGCAAACTTATATCCGCGCTGCTTGGCTTGATCGTCTAAGAAAAGTTTGTGTTGGTACGCATTTGCGTCAATATCGCCTTGATATAATGCCGTGTTTGGCATTATGAAATCGTTAAATTGAACAAGTTCCACTTCTAGTCCATATTTTTCTTTCGCTACTTTTTGTGCAGTCTGTGCTACCACATATTCGGGTCCTGATTCTACTCCCACCTTTATGTGATTGGGATCAGCTTTTCCTAGCTTTCCACACGAAACGAGTAAAAAGACACTAATTGCACTTAGTGCGATAAAATGTATGTATTTGTTATTCATAATCTGTTTTTTATCTATGATCTACCTTTTTTGAAACAAAATCACCAGTGAATTGGATGATAAAGACGAGTGCTACCAATAAGACAAGTACAATATTCATTACCACTAAGTCATATCCTACATATCCATATTGATAACCAATCTGTCCAAGGCCACCGGCTCCCACAGCTCCTCCCATGGTAGAGTATCCAACGAGTGTAATTAGGGTGATTGTTATGCTGTTTACTAATGAAGGCAAAGCTTCGGGTAATAATACTTTTCTTACTATCTGAAAAGGAGTGGCTCCCATTTCTAGAGAAGCCTCTATTAATCCGTAGGGTATTTCCAATAAACTGTTTTCCACCATGCGGGCAATGAAGGGTGCAGCTCCAATACTTAATGGAACGAGTGCAGCACTCACTCCAATGGAAGTCCCCACAATGAGCCTTGTAAAAGGTATCATCCATACGATGAGGATAATGAATGGGATAGCTCTAAAGATGTTAATCAGGATAGATAATAGATTATTCAGAATCCTATTCTCTTTTATTTGTCCTTTTCTAGTTATAAATAGAAAGACTCCGGCAGGAAGACCCAGCGCAAAACCGAGAAAGCCTGAAACAAAGGTCATGAGAATTGTTTCTATTGTACCTTTTATTAAAAGTTCGATCATTGATTCATACATATCCTAGTACCTCCACCTTTATGTTCTTATCTTTAAAAAAAGCTACAGCTTGCAATTCTTTGTCTACTTCTCCAATTAGCTCAATTAACATGATTCCAAACTTTACACCTCCTATATAATCGATTTGTGCGCAAACGATATTACTGTTTGTTTGAAACAGCCGTGCAACCTCTGATAATGCAGCGTTGGCCATCGATTGCCCTGAGATTTCGAGTGTAATCAATAAATTCTTGCCCGGTCCAGGTTGTGGACTTAATCTTTCGACATAGTCCAGTGGTATTTGCATTCGGATAGAAGAGGCTATTAATTGTTGGGTTAGTTCACTCTTCGGATGTGAAAAGATTGCAGAGATAGTTCCTTGCTCAATCAACTCTCCATTGTTGAGGACGGCTACCTCATCGCAAATGCTCTTCACTACTTCCATTTCGTGAGTAATTAATAAGATCGTGATAGACATCTGCTTGTTGATATCCTTTAGCAATGCTAAAATGGAATGTGTAGTTGCCGGATCGAGGGCACTTGTAGCCTCGTCGCAAAGCAACACTTTAGGGTTGCGTGCCAATGCTCGTGCAATAGCTACTCGTTGCTTTTGTCCACCGGATAGATTCGATGGATATTCATTTGCCTTATTTTCTAATCCCACCAGTTTAAGCAGCTCTTCAACTCTTGCTTTTATATTGGTTTTGGGCGTTTTATCTAATTCTAAAGGGAAAGCAATATTCTCAGAAACCGTTCGCGAAGCCAATAGATTAAAATGTTGGAAGATCATTCCAATATTTCGTCTAGCTTTTGTCAGTTCCGATGAGGAAAGTAGCATTAAATTATCTCCATCTACATAGACTTCGCCTGAAGTAGGGCATTCCAATAAATTTACGCACCGTATCAAAGTGCTCTTTCCGGCACCCGACTCTCCAATTACCCCTACAATCTTACCTTCGGAGACTTTGAGTGAGACGTCCGATAAGGCAGTTGTGGCTCGGCCTTCTTCCTGAAATATCTTCGTGATGTGCTTTAATTCAATCATATTCTGTATCTAAGTTCCTTTTTGTCAGTTTAGACGATGCAAAGATATGGTATTTCTTTAGGGTATAGAATACCACGATGGAGGTATATTCTGTAAAATAATAGTTGAGTACATGCTATTGATAAATCAGTATTGTCTATTCTCTCTATTCTATTTTACTTTGCGCAAAGATAAAGAATAAAAAAATAGTAATCAAGAAAAGAACTAAAAATATATCTTCTTTATAGAGCCTTTTTTCTTCGTTTTAATAGTTCTTTTACGGTAACTTTTTTATTGAGTACAGATAAAGTACCTTCTATAAATAGTCTTGGATATTTTGTTATAATTTGTAAAAATATAGATTAATGATTTATTATATGTTATATAACAGCCTTTTTTGAGGCTTTTATTTGTTTTATATTCTAAAATAGCCGTATATTTGAACGATTAAACAAATTGTTCAATAGATTTGTTTCTAAAAATAGAATATGGCAAATAGTGTAATGGAAGAGCCTCAAGACAAAGCATGTCGCATAATTGAAGTCGCTCAGAAACGTTTCGGACAATATGGATTTGAGAAAACTACGATCAATGATATCGCTTCAGATCTCAAGATGTCAAAAGGGTCTTTGTATTATTATTTTCCAGATAAGGAGCACATTTATATTGCGGTGATTCAAAAGGAACACGATCTTTTTATTCATATGGTCAACGAAAAGATTGCTTTACTTTCAGATCCATCTGAAATGATTCGTGAGTATGTGCATGTGAGGCTTGCTTATTTCAGATCGTTTCTCAACTTAAGCAAATTTCGTCATGATAATTATTGGGAATTGCATGCTATTATGCGTGAAAGATGGGCTATTTTTAAAGTTCAGGAAGAAACCTTGATTATTGATATTCTGAAGTTGGGTGTTGAGAAAGAATATTTTGAAATCAAAAATATTCCTGAGATATCAGAGTTGCTATTAGATACTATAAGAGGGCTTAGCATCGCATTTATTAAGAATAATGAGATTTTTTATTTGGAAGCATCGCAATATGATCTTTTGGTAAAGAAAATAGATTTGCTTTTAGATGTATTTATCAAATCACTAAAGAAATAAGGATAATAATTTAATAGGTTGTAAAAGAGATGGCAAAAAAAGGGGAAAAGAAAGGAATAAAAGTGTATATTCCTTTGATTGTTGTGATTGCAGTTGTTTTAGCAGGTGGTTGGTATTGGTATAGTGAATATACAAAGTACATCTCTACCGATGATGCACACATTGATTCGGATAACTATGCAATCAGTTCTAAAATATTAGGACGGGTTGATCACATTTATTTTGAAGAAGGAGATACAGTAAAGAAAGGGGCATTACTAGCGCTATTGGATAGTACAGAACTACATGCGCAGAAAATGCAAGCGATAGCAAATCTTGCTCAATCTAAAGCTGCGCAGTTGCAATCTGAAGCCAAGCTGAAGTACGATCAGCAAAGCATAAAAGTATTTGAAGTTGGTTTAGCTAAAACGCAGGATGATTATACCCGTGCAAAAGAGCAGTATAAAGGTGATGTCATAACCAAAGAGCAACTGGAGCACTCTAAAAAAGCCTGGGAAACAGCAAAAGCACAATTGGATGCTGCGAAAACCCAACTGTCTGTCTCTCGTGCCCAATTGGGATCCTCAATTGCTACCATCGAAACTACCAAGGCTCAGATAGGAGTAATCTCGGTTCAACTCACTAATACGCATCTATATGCGCCAATTGATGGAGTAGTGGCTAAAAAATGGTTGTTGGATGGTGATGTCACACAACCCGGACAGTCTGTTCTTACCGTAACCAATGCTCATAAACTATGGGTAATAGTCTATCTGGAAGAAACAAAGATGGCAGGTTTGCATCTTAATCAGCAAGCGAAATTGGAGATTGATGCTTATCCCGGAGTAAAATTCACCGGTAAGATTATTCAATTAAGCTCGAATACAGCCTCTCAGTTTTCCTTAATTCCACCCAATAATGCATCCGGCAACTTCACAAAGGTCACTCAACGCGTTCCTTTGAAGATTTCAATTGAGGGAACGGAAGATCATACCTCATTAAATAAGTACAAACTTCTGGCAGGAATGTCTGTAGTCGTGAAAATTGTTAAGGACCAGCTATGACCAAGGTAACATTAGCTCATCGATTCCGTAGAAAGGTAAGAAATCGTGAATCTGTTTTCCATCCCCATTCTAAAAATTACAAGTGGTGGCTGTTGGGAAACATCATGATTGGCACCTTTATGGCTGTGCTCGATTCTACGATTGTGAATGTTGCTTTGCCTAAAATCATGACTTCTTTTGGAGTTGGAATCGATAAAATAGAATGGGTTTCTACTGCTTATATGCTTGCTATGGCAGTGATGCTACCCACCTCAGGTTGGCTAGCCGATAAATTTGGATATAAGCGCATTTACTTCATAGGTTTAATGCTATTTACATTAGGCTCACTGTTTTGTGGAATGTCGAGTAATGAAGATATGCTTATTTTCTCTCGTGTAATTCAAGGTCTTGGCGCAGGAGCTGTTCAGCCTTTAGGAATGGCTATCATCTCGAGAGAATTCCCTCCCGAGCAGAGAGGCTTGGCCTTAGGATTTTGGGCTATTGCCGCAGCAGCGTCAGTCTCTTTTGGACCACTCATAGGAGGGTATCTAGTTGATAATTTCAGCTGGCAACTGATTTTTGATGTAAATGTACCTATTGGAGTTATTGGAATGGCCGCCACGGTAATCATACAAAGCGAATATGTAAATAAGCGAGTCCGTAAATTTGATCTAGTTGGGTTCTTCTCAGCAGTGATTTTCTTGCCTTTGTTGCTTTATGCCCTTTCTCAAGGTAATGCAGCCACAAACTCCGATGGGTGGTCGGCTCCTTATTTATTGATGTGTTTTGCAATATCTTTGATTGCGATGGTCGTTTTTGTAACCGCGGAGTTTACAGTAAAAGAACCTTTGTTAGATTTACGTTTACTTGGGAATCGGAATTTCGGCATTTGCTCTCTTATCATGTTGATGTTTAGTATCGGCATGTTTGGAAGTACTTTCTTATTGCCTCTTTACCTTCAGAATTCAATGGGATATACCGCTTTGCAAGCAGGTGCCGTTTTTCTCCCTGTGGGTATTATTCAGGGTGCAATGTCGCCTATTTCAGGTTTCATGGTTACTAAGATCAATCCAAAGTGGATCATTATTTCAGGTGTTTTGTTACTAGCTTCTAGTTTCTATATAAATTCCTCCTTCTCCTTTCTTACCGAGCGTCCTTATGTAATGCTGGGGCTGTATATTCGTGGTTTTGCTTTAGGCATTATTTTCACTCCGCTTAGTACCCTTTCTTTGTCGCAAATACCTCGTGAAAAGATGGCTCAGGCATCTGGTGTAACGAATACCATTCGTCAGATAGGAGGTAGCCTTGGAGTGGCCATATTAACCACCGTACTTGCTACTCGGGTAACCTATCATACAGAACTTTACAGTGAAGCACTTTCTGCCAATTCGCCGGTTTATACACAAGTGCGAAGCGGATTACAACATTTTGCTCAACAGCAAGTAGGCAGTTCGCCTGCTGTTGCTTCTCAACAAGCGCAGGTATTGCTTATTTCTAATATTGATAAACAAGCCTACATTCAAGGCATAGACGATGATTTCCTTTTAGTAGCCATTGTAACCTTGTTGGGAAGTGCTCCAGTACTCTTGTTGCGTCGAAAAAAAATTAATGGATAAAAAAGATTAGATTAGAATGAAACTACGATTTAAAATAATTTTAGTGCAATTGATAGTAATTGCTCCTTATACCTTTCCGGCTGCTGCTCAGCAACAAGTCGACTCTTTGTCGTTGGATCAGATCATGGCACAAGTGATGCAGAGTCATCCTTCCGTAAAAGAAGCCGAAGAAGCACTGAACGGAGCTACTGCGAAAATAGACTTAGCTAAGTCGGCTTATTTACCTACGGTCGATTTGAGTGCTTCGTATACTCGATTGGGACCGGTATCGAAGGTGAACTTCCCCGGACTAGGTACGTTCCAGTTTAATCCGTATGATAATTATTCAGCAGGAGTAAATGTGAACCAAACCGTTTACGACTTTGGAAAGACAAGTAAAAACGTGCAGCTGGAGAGCGAGAAACGGAAACTAAACGAAATCACAGTCAATCAGGTGAAGCAAATCCTCTCGATGTTAGTAATCAACAACTACTATACGCTGGTGTATCTTCAGAGTGCCATGGATATTAAAAACGAAGAACTTCGTAATTTGCAAAACCACTTAACGTCGATAGAGAAGAAAGAAAGTACCGGTTCTGCCACCAAATACGAACTCCTTACCACTCAAGTAAAGATTTCTACTGTGGAAAGTCAGAAGTACGATCTAGAAGCCGCTTCTCAAGTCCAATTGGCTGTGCTCAATACTTTATTGGGATTTCCTGACGACACTCCACATCGCGTGGTTGAGGCTTTCTCCATTGAAAAAGCCCTAACAGGCGATACTTCAGTGAAGTATGCACTCGAACACCGCGAAGAGATAAAGCTAGCCAAAGAAAAGACCAAGTTGGAAGATTTAAACTCTTCATTAATAAAATCAACAAATAACCCCGTTGTAAATGCATTTGGCTCAGTCGGATTTAAGAATGGCTATTCTCCCGACCTGAATAAGTTAGAAGGTAACTTTGCCGTTGGGTTAGGAGTGAAGATTCCTATCTTCGATGCAAAAAAAATGAAATCTAACTTACGAATATCCAAGTCGAATTTGCTTACTTCACAATTTGAGACAGAAATCGCTAGTCGTAAAATAGTGAATGAATTAGTAGAAGCAAAGTCAGGAATCCAATCTTCGCACAAGAAAGTAGCGCAGTTTGAGATGCAGCTCACGCGTGCGTTGCAAGCCTACGAACTTGCTCAAGTGAGTTTCAAGAATGGAGCGGTAACAAATCTAGACCTGTTGGATTCTGAAACAGCTGTTTCAGAAAGTCGTCTTCAGCTTTTAAAATCCAGATTAGATTATCTGGTCAGCATATATAAATTGAAGATAGCTCTTGGCAATCCTATTTATTGAAAATTATTAAGTAAATATTCTTCACTTTACAAGAATGAGGCTGTGCTAAAAAGAGCACAGCCTCTCTTTTTGCGATGTATGCTATAAAAAAGGTTGCTGCCGGCTGTTGAATTCATTTTCGCCAACTGGCAAATATGAATTCAACAGCTGCTAAAAATGAATTTGCCAGTTGGCAGTAATTGCTTTGATCGGGATCTTATTGCACTAGCCATTTGTAAGAACGAAGTACACTTACTCAAGTACTTTACTTTAGTCTCTTTACATCGTGTAAATATATAAATAATAAGGGTATGTCCAAAGCGAAAAGCTCGACACACCCTTGTTCTTCTTTCTTTTTTATCTAATTCTTATTTCTGTCTGTTGCGCATTAACTTGAAGTAGAGTAGTGGAACTACTACTAGCGTTAGCAAGGTAGCTGTTACCGTTCCTCCCATGAGTGAGATAGCCAACCCTTGGAACAACGGATCGAAGAGGATCACAATTGCACCTAGCACCACAGTGCCCGCTGTGAGTAGGATAGGGATGCTTCTTACAGTACCCGATTCTAAGATTGCTTGCTTTAAGGATACTCCCTCTTTCAAGCGGATGTCAATAAAGTCGATCAGCAAAATCGAGTTTCGCACCATCACTCCCGCTAAGGCTATGAATCCAATCATAGAAGTCGCACTAAAGAAAGCCCCCATTACCCAGTGACCGAGTACAATGCCAATAAGCGATAACGGGATCACGGTAAGCATAATCAAAGGCACGGTGAAATCTTGGAACCATCCGATAATCAACATATAGATAATGATAATGGCAATTAAGAACGCAATTCCCAAATCGCGGAAAACCTCATAGGTAATCTGCCATTCACCATCCCATTTTAAAGTATACTCATCTTCAAACTTCGGTTGACTATTGTAATTTTCGTTCAAACGATACCCTTTGGGCAGTTTTATCTCATTCAGATGTTTTGAAACGTCGGTCATCGCATACACCGGACTTTCCAATTTCCCCGCCATATCACCGACCACATAAACCACTTGCTTTTGATTCTTGCGGAAAATACTTTTCTCCTTCACTTTCTCTGTGATCTGAACCAAATCGCCTACCGGTACGCTTTCCCCTCTTTGATTGACCACCGTTAGGTTACGTAAATTGTTGAGATCGTTTTTATCCGCATCCGAAAATTGTAACTTAATAGGCACCGATACCGATGAGTTTTGCTGATGAGCCATCCCTGCCGTTTCACCTGTAATAGCCGATTGAACCGCCATTATTACTTGTGCCGGAGCTACTCCACGAAGCATTGCTTTCTCTTTGTCCACATCAAAAACGTATTCTTTTTGATCACCTTCTACCATCCAATCTACATCAACGACACCGGGAGTACGGTTCAGTAAATCTTTTACCTGACTAGCTACCTTAATCTGTTCCTTATAATCAGGGCCATAAATCTCGGCTACTAAGGTAGAGAGCACGGGAGGTCCGGGAGGAACCTCGACTACTTTAGCGTTGGCATTGTATTTTCTTGCTATTTTTTGAATACCCGGGCGAAGCGCTTTTGCAATGTCATGACTTTGTAGCTTACGTTCCCCTTTGTCCGTGAGGTTTACTTGAATATCCGCTACATTCTCTCCGCTTCGTAAGTCGTAATGACGTGCTAGCCCGTTAAAGTTGATCGGAGCTGACGTGCCTACATAGGTTTGGTAATTTACCACCTCCTTATTCGAAACCACGTATGCTGCAATTTCTTTGGTAACAGCAGCTGTACGTTCTAGCGTAGTGCCTTCGGGCATATCTACCACGACTTGGAATTCATTCTTATTGTCGAACGGTAACATTTTTACCGGCACCGACTTTGTGAAGAACAGCGAAACCGAGAGTAATAGTAAGACTACAGTCGCCAACATGAACGTCCAACGTTTTTTGCGTGATTCCAACAAAGGAGATACAACGGCTTTATAGATTTTATAAATCTTGCTGTCTTCCAATTGATCTTCCTTCTCCTCTTTTTCTTCTTTCTCCTCTTTAGAACGAAGAAAGATATAACCTAAATAAGGAGTCAGCGTTAGTGCCACTAGTAATGAGAAGATCATTGCGATAGAAGCTCCAATAGGCATTGGACTCATATAAGGTCCCATCATACCCGAAACGAATGCCATCGGTAAAACGGCTGCAATAACCGTGAAGGTAGCTAGAATGGTAGGATTGCCGACCTCATTAATTGCATAGATAGCTGCGTCGATAAAAGGTAAACGCTTCATTTTGAAGTGACGGTGCATGTTCTCAGCTACAATGATTGAGTCGTCCACTACAATACCCGTTACGAATACCAAGGCAAAAAGGGTGATTCGGTTCAGCGTATAATCCATAAAGTAATACGCGAAGAGTGTGAGTGCAAAGGTTACCGGAACCGAAAGGAAGATAACCAATCCACCTCTCCATCCCATAGCTATCATCACGAACAACGTTACTGCTACGATTGCCACAAATAGGTGCAACAAGAGTTCGGATACTTTCTCCGAGGCCGTCTGTCCGTAGTTACGAGTGGTAGTTACCTTTACATCCGAAGGAATCAGTTCTTTCTTCAAATGATCTACTTGACCAAGAATTTCTCCTGCGAGTTTCTTGGCATCTACTCCGCTTTTCTTGGCAATTGCAATGGTTACCGCAGGATGGTCACTCTTTTCTCCGTAAGAGACATACTGGCTGGGTGTACCCGGACCTTCTTCTACTTGGGCTACCTGACGTAGATAAACCGGCATACCCTCATTTATTCCGACTACCAAATTGGCTACGTCATCGGCTGTTTTTAAGAAACTACCCGACTGTACTGAGAAAGCAGAATCACCGCTTAGGATGTTTCCTGAAGCCAATTGTACATTGCTGCCTTGTATGTATTTTGAGATTCCTGCCATATCCAGATGATTTCCGGTCATCTTATCTTTGTCGAGTACTACTTTTATCTCTTTGCTCCGTCCACCCAAAATGGTTACTGCTGCTACGTCCGGCACCTTTTTCAGTTCGCTGGTCATCACCTCTGCCATTTGTCGAAGTGAATAATCTCCGTATCGGTCACTCCATAGTGTAAGTGCCATTACGGGTACATCATCAATGGCTCGCGTCTTTATAAGAGGCATTGAAACTCCTTGTGGCATTTGATCCATGTGCTTCATGATCTCGGTATAAAGCTTCACTAATGAACGCTCTATATCTTGACCCACAAAGAATTGTACCGAAACCATTGCTTGTCCATTCATTGAAGTGGAATACACATATTCTACTCCTTTTACATTCGAAACCACTTTTTCTAATGGAATCGAGATTCTATTTTCCACTTCCGTAGGAGTAGCACCCGGATAAGCTAACATGATATCAGCCATCGGTGCTTTAATCTGCGGATCTTCCTCTCTTGGGATCAAGGAGATACTGAATGCTCCTAATAAGAGGAAGGCAATCATCAATAATATAGAGAGCTTCGAGCGAATGAATACCTTCGCCAGCTTGCCTGCAAAACCTTCTTTCATAATAATCTGTTTTTCGACTGTTCTTTATTTCGATTCACTAACCTTGCTGCCGTTGTAGATACGTCCATGTGCAGTTACCACAATGCGTTCGTTGGGCGCAAGTCCCGATAAAACCTCTACACGATCGCCGAGGGCTTTCCCCACTCTGATCCAGCGTAGCAAAGCCTTCTTCTCATTGTTTACCACATATACTCCTGTGAGTTGTTCCTTGGTTACAAGAGCTGAGGAAGGTACTGTCATTCTGTTCGATTCTACACTCTTTGTTTGTAGACCGGGAATAATTACATTTACATACATGCCGGCTTTAATCTCTGCTGATTTGCTTCCTGCTATTGCTATCTTTACCTGATATTGTCCGCCTGAAAACTGAGAGGATGGACTAATCTCGGAAATTACGCCCGGGAAAGAAATATCTTGCGATTTTACTGTCAGGTTTACCGTTGCTCCTTGTTTAATCTTTGTGATATCTGATTCGGCTACTGATACCACTGCTTGAAAGTTTCCGCTTTGTTCTAGAGCTAACAGCGGCATACCCGGATTGGCCATGCTTCCTTCATCCATAAACTTCTTAGTGATCACTCCCGAGAAAGGAGCTGTGATGCGTGTATAAGCTAACATCGCATTCACCTGATTGCGCATCTGCTGGGCTGTTTCCAATTTAGAGCTGAACGATTGATGCTGTAAAGTTACATTCTCTAGTTCTTTACTCGATGCACTTTGATGTTGATAGAGCTGTTTAAAGCGTTCTAGATCTTTGGCAGAAACAGCCACTGCTGCCTTTGCTTCGGCAATAGTTGCGTCAGCTTGTCCGCGTTGAGCGAGTAAATCGGCATTCGAGATGTTTACCAATACTTGTCCTTTTTTCACTTTATCGCCTACCTTTACGAGAATGCGACTGATCGTTCCCATAGCTCTGGTACTGATTACTGCAGTCTGTCCGGCTTCAATTTGTCCACTTGCCAGCACGCCCGATTCACTCGTTGATGAAGGTAAGGCAGTGACTACTGAAACAGCTTCTTCTTTTCCTCCTTTTTCTTTTTCCGAAGAAGAACAAGCTTGGAAAACCCCTCCGAGGGAGAGCATGGAGAGAAATAAAACGGATGTATATTTAATTGGTTTCATAAAATTTAGTTTTAATGGGGATGATTATTTTTGAGTAGATTCGTTTGAAGTGATGAATTCTAGATAGGCTGTAGTCAAGTTCTTTTTATAGATGCTTCTGGCATAGTTGAGCTGCTGATTGGAGAGCTGTGTTTGAGCAACGAGTACATCGGTGGTCTTTTCTAGTCCTTGGTCAAAACGATCTTTTATAATTCGGAGTGCTTCCGTGGCTTGTTCTACCATATCATTTTGTTTTCGTAGTTCAAAGGCAAGATCGTTAAGATCTCTGTTGGTTTTGTGATATTCCAACTCTGCTTTCATCTTCTCATCACTTAGTTGCTCTTGTAATTTCATGCTTGTTAATTTACTTGAGCGGGCGTTGTATTTACTCTGATTACCATTGAAGAGTGTCCACGACAAACGAACTCCAACTAAATAACTATCTGAACCAAAGGAAGCAAAATTCTTATCATTGATCTGGTAGTTACCGAATGCATTCAACCGAGGCACTAACGAGAGATCCGACGATTTCTTCATCATTTGAGTAGCTGTCATTGCTTTTTCCATTGCTTGGAAGTCGGAACGAGTTGCTGATACAGGAGCATTTTGATCGATCGAAAAAGAGAGAACCTCTTCTACTTTGTAAATTCTTCCGGTGGATTGCCCTATTAGCAGACTTAAATAATCAGACGCATTGGCTATTGCACTTTTTGCTTTCTCTAGATTAGTTTCCATTTCACTTACATGTACTTTGGCATTTAGTACATCCGATTTACGTATTAGTCCCTGTGCAAAGAAACGCTCTACAGAAGTATAAACTCCATTTGAAGTCGCCAAAGCTTCTTCAAGTACTGCCTTTTCGCGATAAGCTAGCTGTAATTGCAAGTATGCTTTCTTTACTTCAAAAGTAATGTACTCCTTCATGCGAAGCGTACCATAGCGAGTCACTTCCTTTTGAGCTGCTGCTGCTTTCCTTAGATAAATTTGATCAAGATTAAGTAAAGGCATTTGCACTTCGATAGATGTATTGAAATCTTTCAGTACATCCGGATGATTAAGTAGTGAAGGGTTGAAGTCCCCAGCCGTCACCGACTGTTGTTGGAGCTTAAATCCAAATACATTGAGTGGATCGTTCGTTGCAATGAACGAATACGATGCATTCACCTGAGGTAAGAAGATCGCATTGCTTTTTTGGTAGTTAGAATTCGCAATTTTTTCATCGAACGAACTAGAAAGAAGTTGTTTATTTTCCTTCAATGCTGTTTCTATAGCCTCATTAAGGTTTAGAAAGTGTGTTTCTGTTTGTGCCTTTATAGGCAATAGCGCTGCGAAGCAAAATGTCGTAGTCGCAAGTAGTTTGAGTGTTTTCATCATTTCTATCATTGTCCCAGATCTTTAATTTGGTGGCAAAGGTAGTGTATCCGAAAACTGCAGTCAGCTACTTTTGTTACATAAGGATTATTTTATTTCGAAAAAATATAAAAAGTATCATTATCAGTCCTGATTAGGGGTAAAACCATTTAGTGATTTCAGAAGAGTTAGCTTGTTACGTCCCAAACTCACTGCTCCATATTCTTCCAACTGCTTTAGTAAACGAGAAATTACTACACGTGCAGTGCCTAGTTCATTAGCCAGTTGCTCGTGCGTAATGCTAATCGTACGATCTTGATACAGTTCTGCTTTCTTTTCCAAAAGAGCCAGCAGACGTTCGTCCATCTTTTTAAAAGCGATTTCGTTGATGATATCCAACGATTCTTCAAAGCGTTTGTGATAGAGTCTGAAAATATAATCTAGAAATTGTGGATAGTCTCTGATTAGTGAAGCCAACTTATCATTAGGGATAAAGAAAATTTCGGTATCCTCTTCGGCTACAGCCTTTACTTTGCTCGTGTCATTATGAAGTCCACCGAGTATCGACATAACACAACTCTCTCCACTGGTTAGGTAATAGAGAAGAATTTCTCGGCCATCGTCGCTTGCGCGCATTACCTTTACACTCCCTGTTGCTATAATAGGTATCCCATGGATATATGCACCTTTGCGAAGAATATCATCTCCTTTCTTAAACGTTTTCATTACGCTATATTCCATAAGTCGTTTGCGGATTTCAATAGAAGTTTTGAATTCTGTTATTTCATTAAAAAGATCCATATATTATTTCATAAAGATTTATAGAATTATTAGCCAACTCACGCTGTAAATATAGTTATATTTTTTGCACCTCAAAAGTGTTTTGTCTTTTTATTTTCGAACTTTTTTATTCTTTTTGCATCTTAGAGGGGGATGAAATAGCCTCTACTACCGTATATATACTTGTAAAGAGTTTATTACCCAACCAAAATAATTCTAAGAAATGCACACAAAAAGAATCAAAAAGAGAATTCTAGTTCTGATTTCATGTTTATGTACAGCTTTGTTTGCTAATGCCAATCAGTTGATTACTTATCCCGCACCACAAGGGGTACTGCAAAATACAGATTTCTCGGTAGAAGTACGTACGCCTGGTGAAAAATGGCAGCCACTTGCTGAATATCTTGTTAAAGTAGATGAGGTACGAGGAACCGATCATTTCGAAAACAATTCCTCGATGAGCTCTTTTGATTTTTTAGGTGAAGTGGAAATTTCAATAACTTTCAATAGAGGCCCAATAAAAGAAGCACGTGTTCGCCCACTTTCGTATGGCATAAAACCGCAGATTAGTGGAAACACACTTACCTTTAAATTATCACAACCTAGAAATCTTTCGGTTGAAGTAAATGGAGACATCTTTCGTAATCTTCAACTTTTTGCCAATGCAATTGATACAAATGCACCCAAAAAGAAAACTAAAAATGTGATTTATTTTGGTCCTGGCGTTCACGAGATACCAGGAAAAGTACTGAAAGTAGAATCAGGAAAGACCGTATATGTGGCTGGGGGCGCTGTGCTTCGTGGACAGTTATTAGTTGAAGGTGTAAAAAATGTGAGGATTATTGGACATGGCATTATCGATCAGGATATTAAGCAAGGTGTTCGTATTGCTAATTCGAAGAATATAGAAGTCGAGGGCGTATTCTGTTCGCAGTGCTTTACAGGTGGATCGGATTCTGTCACCATTCGCAATGTAAAGAGCATCAGCTATTTTAAGTGGGGTGATGGTATGAATGTAATCTCCAGTAATAACGTTTTGCTGGATGGCGTTTTTAACCGAAACTCCGACGATTGCACTACGGTTTACGGTACTCGCCTCGGCTTTATTGGTGGTTGTCGAAATATTACTATGCAGAATTCAACGTTATGGGCCGATGTAGCTCATCCAATATTAGTAGGTACGCATGGAAATACTCCTAATCCGGAGATATTGGAGAATTTGTCTTATATCAATCTTGATATTCTCGACCAGAAAGAGCCACAGGTCGATTATCAAGGCTGCATGAGCTTAAATGCAGGAGATAGTAACTTTATCAGAAACGTGCGTTTTGAAAATATTCGTGTAGAAGATTTCAGGCAAGGGCAACTGGTGAACCTTCGGGTCTTCTATAATAAGAAATATTGTACTTCACCAGGGCGTGGAATTGAAAACGTTCTTTTCAAAGATGTAACCTATACCGGGAGAAATGCCAATCTGTCCATTCTTGCAGGCTATGATGAAGACAGGAAAGTTAAGAATGTGGTTTTTGAAAATCTCAAGATAAACGGAATAGTTATTTCTGACGACATGAAGGGTAAACCGGGCTGGTTTAAGACATCAGATATTGCTCGCTTTTTTGTGGGTGAGCATGTGGAAGGGGTTGAATTTCGAAGTAGCCATTCGCACGAAATAAAATGAGAAAGCTTTTTAACTGGATAGAATAAAATATACTATAGTTCATTTCTTTGGTCTATTTTCTGTTTTATTAGAGATTTATTTGCGCAATTCATAAAAATTCACGAATATTGCACTCTTATTTTACAAATAATTTGTTCTAGTCTATTTTATTTTACTAAAGAGCAATAAATCCATTTTTAATTATGAAGAAACTATTTCCTATTTTAGCGCTTTGCCTGAGCGCTTTTACGCAGGCTACACAAGCGCAAGAAACGGTCGATCAGACTCAAGAAAACACATCTCATTCACCTATTAAGGTGAATCTTCGTGGTGGGCTGAACTTTGCGAATATTTATATCAAGAATTCTGAATCTGGTGATGAACTGAAAGATAGAACAGCTTATAATTTGGGCTTGCTACTGGATATTCCTTTTAAAAGAAGATGGACCATACAAACCGGACTGTTACTTAACAGTAAAGGGTTTAAAGAAAGAGAGAACGAAAGCATAATGCTCACATGTACTGCAAATTATTTGGAAGTCCCATTTTTATTTACTTATCATAATCATTTTACTCTAGATGCAGACTGGCAATTGAATATAGGCCCGTATTTTGCCTATGGCATTGATGGAACGGCAAGGCTTGAAAATACGGCGTCTAGCTCAGGAGTGTTTGTAGGAGTAAATACTTTTGGGCAACTTGGTACAAGCGATGTTTCTGTGGGTCTTAATCATTTTGATGCCGGACTGTCTTTGGGAACAGGGTTCCTTCTTTATCAAAAATTCTATATTGGATTTCAAGCAGAATTAGGAATAGCAGATATTCTGAATCATAGTGGGACTACTGGATGGGATGATGACTATTCAGCTCAAAATAAAACCTTTTCAATCAATATCGGCTGCACGCTCTAAGCCTCATTGTCCACATAAATAGGGGGAAAGTCTTAATTCAAAAGACTTTCCCCCTATTTATGTGGACAGGAGATTTTCCTGTAACTAAGATGTCGGTTACAACTTTTATTTTTTAGCTTTTCGTTTGTTGGTTGATTCTACGGCTTCTGCAACTACAGGTTTGTTTTCAAAACGTTTGGTATAACTTGTATAGTCGGTTTGTGTGCGCTCGTAGTTTGCATCGATAAACAGTGGACTGGAGATAATATGGTCGGCTGTACTGCGATTGCAGCAGAATACAATGTTCTCCACACTTGCTAAACGGGTTAAGGCTTTCACATCCGTATCGTGTGGCTGCAAAGTCATTGGATCGGTAAAGAAGAAAAGATAATCAATCTCACCGTCCACAATGCGTGAACCCATTTGTTGATCACCGCCTAACGGTCCGGATTTCAAAATGGTAAAGTCCCATTCTACCTCGGGATGCTTTTCTTTAAGTGCTGCAAGAATCAGGGTTCCTGTGGTACCAGTGGAATAAAATTTATTTCCAACGAGGCTCTCTGAATTCCAAAGTACCCACTCTATAAGGTCTTTCTTCATTGCATCGTGCGCTACTAATCCAATCTTTCTTACTAATTTTTTCATAAGGCTAATCACTATAATTATTTAGGATAACATTTTTATTTGAACTCCATATCTATTATGATATAGTTGTGCAAAGTAAATAAAAACATTTCATATTTCTGCTATATTCTACTAAAATTATCTTTCTTGAGTTTTATAACATGTTTTTAAAACATTATTTTGGTAAGCGTTTTAGGACTTAACTGAGCATTTTGCAACTAAATAGAAAAAAAATACAGAAAAAAGTTTGTTTATTAGGAATATAACTATTATCTTTGCAACCGAATATAACTCACATAAAGTTGCATTATGCTTTAAATAGCACAGAATATAGGTGCTAAAGACGTACTGAGAACGAATGAGTTTATACTTAAATACATTAAAAAGGCTTCTCGCAAAAGAGAATAATGAGACTTCTCTCTTGTTGTGATAAGCGGCTCATAAAGAATATTTCTTAGAAGTCTCTTTTTTTTCTTATGAAGAATTTTTATTTATTTATGGTCATTGCGCTTTCTTTAAGTGCCTTGCCGTTTTCTGCGCAAGCAGACGACACCTCTACAAATGTGGCGTTGGAAGCTACGAGTTCTACTTCTTTCTGTTCCTCATGGGAAAGCCTTACCGCTATTAATGACGGACAGGTTTCTCCAACTTCAAGTACGCGATTGGCTGATCCTTATTCTAAAGTTTATGGAAACTGGAACGGTTCAGCTGATTATGATAAAACGAACTGGGTGGAGTACGATTGGACTGCTCCCTATACGCTCGATTCTCTGAGAGTTTATTGGTTCTCAGATGGTGGAGGCCTTCTTGCACCGGCTGCAACAGAAGTGCAATATGATGCCGATGGCAGTTGGGTATCACTTGGTGCAATTGGTGCCAATCTTGATGTATTCAATGTAATGAAAGTGAGTCAGATTACAACAACCAAAGTTCGTTTAAGTATGTCAAGCTCCACTTCTACTGGTATTTCTGAATTCGAAGTTTGGGGTGGTAAAGTTCAAAGTGCTGATGCTTATAAAACACTACTTGAAAAGCTTTGTCAAACGGTACAAAGCATAAAATACGAAATGACTTATCCTCAAGGTTATATAGCAAAATTCGATATTTTGGTATCAGAGGCCCAGGATTTGATAAACAATTCAACTAGTTATGACGAATTGTCTGCTAAATATGATGAGATGAACGCGCTTTATGCAGAGTGCATTTCTTCTGGTGAAGTATATGCTCAGTTGAATAATTTAGATCTTCAAGCACTTGACTTACTTGGCAAATATACCACTTATTCAGGATATGCTGATCTCAAAAAAATAGATGATGAAGCTAGTTTGCTATTAAATGGTACAGACGTCGTGAAAGCTGATCTTGAGGCAATGGTCCCGACTTTAACAGCGGCTATTAAAACCTTCCGTTTCTCTGGAGCTTCTACTCCTGGAACATCTATTGATGTTTCGTTTGTTATAGCCAATGCGGATATGGAAAGTGGTAAAACAGTGTGGACGACAACAGGTACTCCCACTCCAAATGTAATTTCTCAAGATGGTTATGGTGGCTTGACAGATGACCAAAATCTATTTACTGGAACATATGCATATGAGATGTGGACGGCCAGTGGTGTTCCAGTTACTGCATCATTCTCTCAGACTATTAACAACCTGCCTACCGGTGTGTATACCGTTACTGCTGCTGTGTCTGCCAACGATCAGGCTTCTACGGGAAATACTGATGGAGTATACCTTTTTGCAGATAATGCATTGACCCCAATTACAGTTGCTCAAAATGTTTCTTCACCAGCTCTCTATTCAGCTTCTACTCTGGTGACGAACGGTACACTGAAAATAGGTTATAAATTAGTTGGTGCGTATGCTAACTGGTGCATGTCAGATAATTACAGCATGTCTTATTATACCCTTACTGATGCGGCAACATTGTCCAATTTAATAGATAAAGCCAACGTCCTTGTCAATACCCCTGACAATATGCTTGTAGCAGATCGCACAGCTTTGCAGGCAGCAATCACTATTGCTGAGTCGGCTACAGCAGATGCCGCTAGTATCGCAGCTTTATCAACAGCTATTGATGCCGCTAATACTGCTATTAGTGCAATGACTACATTTAAAGCAGGTTCTTATACCACTTTAAACAATCTGGCTGCTGATAAGAATGCAACTCCTCAATTACCAGAATTCATCACCTCTAAAATAGAAAATGTAGACGCTGCACTTTCTGCTTCTGATGCTACCAGCGATCTTTATGCTTCGTTGAAGAAAGACTTGACTATTTATATCACTTATGCTAAAGCTCAAATAGCTGCAACTGTAGCACAGACTACTTATAGCGTAGCTCAAACAAAGCTTTCAGATGCACAGGATTCATACGATATACTTGCTAGTACAGCCGATACTACTCAGTTGAAGCAATATGCAGCTGACTTGGGTGAGTATGTAAGCTTTGCAAAGTATTATGCTGAAAACTATGCCTATTCTGAAAACACCACTACTTATGGTGCTGTTGCAATAGAAACATTTGTAAATACGATGAAAGGCATTCTAGCTAACGTTAAGTCGATTAGTGACTTTGTTGCTGCAAAAGCAGAGATCTTGAACGCAGTAATTGCTTTAAAAGCTTCTATCGCACAGAATGTAAATCCGGGTGATGAAATTACAGCTAACTGGATTGTCAACCCTTCAACTGATGGAACGGATAGTAGTTCAGCTCTAAACGGTTGGTCTATTGTTTATACAGATGGTAATCAATACTCTAATGTAGGTGACCACTGGAGTGGTAATACAACCCGTCGTTATTTAAACTCTTGGAACGGTACAACTGGTAAACTTCAGTATCATGCTCAACAAAGTGTTATTGGTTTGCCTAACGGAACTTATAAAATACAGGCAGCTGTACGTAGCAGTGGCACTGGTGCTTATTTATTTGCAATTACAGGTACTGATAGCTTAAAGGTCGAAATGCCAAATAACGGTGCTTCTGCTGGTGGAATTTGGGAAGCTGCTGAAGTAGACACTGATGTGAAAAATGTAAATAGCAAAGCCGGTTTGGGTTGGAACTGGGTTACCATTGATAATATCAATGTCGGTGCTAATGAATTGATCTTAGGTGTAACTACAAAAAAGACCTTTACTCATATTACATGGGGTGGAACTTGGTTCTCTGCAACCGACTTTAAGCTCTTCTATATGGGCGCTGCTTATACTCCGGTTGACCATGTAGGTATTGATGAAGTTGCAACTGACAGTGAACAACTTATAGTTTATGCAGAAAATGGTTATATCGTAGTTCCCGGTGTCGAGAAGTTTGACGTTCTCACCTTGGGTGGTATGGCAGTTAATGCTAAATCTAAACTTCCTGCAGGCCTTTACATCGTGAAAGTCGGTGCTAAAGTAACTAAGATTGCAGTGAAGTAATAAACGAATCTGAACTTATTCTATATAATGCGGGCATGCCTATTTAGGCATGCCCGCATTTATTTGTCGGAATTTGCGATTGCCAGCTGTTGAATTCATTTTTGCCAGCTGCTGAAAATGATTATGCCAATTGTTGAATTCATATTTGCCAACTGGCAATCGCTTTTTTGTTGCGTATGTTATTGTTCTTCCCCTTTTAAATAAATGCACGATGTTCCTTTATAGAATAGATTTGTGCTTAGGAGTAAAAGTGCACATTTATAAAAGGCTGAATAGTTCTGAATCTTTTAAAACGAACTATTCAGCCTTTTACTAGCTGGAAATAAGATTTATACCAGTATCTCCTGAAGGGTTGAAGGCTTTTTTGCTGAGATTATAAATGCATTGTATTTGCCTCTAAATATTGAAAGTAGAGGCCACATTTAGTTGTTTGGCACTCCTACTCCTACTTACCAATAAGTACCTCTGTTGATTTGATGACTGCGTGTACCTCATCACCCACTTTCAAAGCAAGTTCTTCTACACTTTCTACTGTGATGACTGATACAATTTTTATATCATGTCCCAAATCTACCGTTACTTTTGCCATGATAGCACCGACTTTAATGTCTGTAATGGTTCCCTTTAAATTGTTACGTGCACTTAGTTTCATAGTTAATTAATTATTAATGGTGATACGAAATATAAAAAAGCGTAGCATATATTATGCCATATTTAATAACCTGTTGATTATAAGTTCCTTGCATGAATTATTGTATGGAGAGCCACAATATTACTCACATTTTTGTATGAACAATTGGTACTTACTTCCAAAATGTAGTCGCTATAAATTGTTTACTGGTTGTGTTGAATAATTAGGATTTACTTTTTTATTTTCATTTTTTTTATGCAATCTCTTGCATATTCCGTTTTTTTTTACGAATATTGTACTTCAATTGTACATGTAATTGATCTTTCTTGTTATAATATACAGGAATTCAATGGGATGCATGATTTTAACCTCGATTTCAATCTTTTTAGTTCTATAAAAGAACTGGAAAACCACTTTTTACTATTTATGAATAAATCACTTATTATCGCTGCACTCTTTTTATGTGCATGTTTTACACAATTTGCTAATGCACAAGAAGATGAAGCTATCAGAGGAATACGTGTTAAAAGTCTTCCTAGTATTCCGCTGATCATTCGTGGCGGATTAAACCTATCCGATTTGAGTCTTAGCGGGTCGGATGTGGAGCTGAGCAGAAGAACCTCTTTTAATGTAGGTGTTCTTTTTGATACTCCTATTGGATTTAATGACAAGCTGAGCTTGCAGTCGGGATTGCTGCTTACTAATAAAGGATTCGAGAAGGATGGGTATGAAAACTCGAAATCGGCTAAATGGACTTGTAGTGCAATGTATTTGGAGGTTCCTGTTTTGCTTGTATGTCATTTTCCACTCAATGAAAATGCCCAATGCTTGGTAAATGCAGGTCCCTATTTTGCCTATGGGATAGATGGCGATATTACTTACGGAAGCACCCCTTCGTGGGAGAATTATTCTTCAACGCAGAAAACTAAAACATTTGCTGGCGATGGCTATGGCTTTAATCGATTTGACTTTGGTATCTCTTTTGGTACAGGATTGGCTTACAAAAGAATCTATTTTGGTATTCAAGCGGACTTAGGATTAGTTGACGTAAAGTCACCGAAATACGATACGTTGCATGGTACAGCAGGAATAACCGCAAAGAATAGAACCATTTCTTTAAATGTGAGTTATAAGCTCTGAAATTAGGAGGTCTCTATTTAGGATACTTTTTTGAATAAAAGAGTTTAAAAAAGCAGAAACTATTTGCCTAACAATATATTTCTGTAAATTTGTCCACAATTTCAGTGTGATAATACCTTATGAATCTTATATAAACAACATGAAAGTAATTAAATGCCTTTTATTTTTCTTAGTGATGACAAGCGGCCTATCTCTGCATGCCCAGTACAAATTTGAAAATATTCTTTATGGAGCGGCTTACTATGATGAGTACAATCCGACGGAGCGATTGGATGAGGATATTCGGATGATGAAGGATTGTGGATTGACGGTGGTTCGTGTTGGTGAATCTTCATGGGGCTTGTTTGAACCTCGTGAGGGCGTTTTTGAATTTGAATGGATGGATCGCATCTTGAACAAGCTGAATGCAGCGGGTATAAAGGTTATTTTGGGTACTCCGACTTATTCTATTCCTGCTTGGATGGCTGAACGGCATCCGGAAGTGCTGGCTCAATATACTGAGGGTAGGCAGAGCTCTTATGGTATTCGTCAGAATATGGATATTACTAACCCGACGTATCGTTTTTACAGTGAGCGTATTATACGCAAAATGATGGAACGTTATGCAAAGAATCCTGCGATTATAGGTTATCAGGTAGATAATGAATGTGAAGCACGGGGGATTAACAACCACGATTACTTTGATGGCTTTCGTAACTA
>Ga0302170_10000020_pt1 | contig 51527 bp, 29 predicted proteins | sample I_Fen_N2_1_FD_193492 | JGI IMG/M metagenome (GOLD analysis project Ga0302170, IMG submission 193492) | Peat permafrost microbial communities from Stordalen Mire near Abisko, Sweden - I_Fen_N2_1 | ecosystem: Environmental > Terrestrial > Soil > Wetlands > Permafrost | place: Sweden: Abisko...
GGTTAGGGGTGTTAATAAAACATCCAATCCATAGTTGCTTCGTCGCCAGTTCCGGCAAGTCCGGCATTACGGGTAGCGATGTTAGCATTCGTAAAGCCCAAAACGAGACACAGCCCTTTAGGCAACAATGCCGCGTTGATTAAACTTATTTACAGCACAATAAAAATGATAGACCACACCTTTGTAGTTGATCACGTAACTTTTATGAGCAAACTTTTCGTCGTAGCTTTTAGATGGAATAATCAAATCATCACCTTTCCAGTCGTACCAGTGAATGAGGTCGTAACTACAGGCAAAAGTATTATAAGCTTTGTAAGGCTTATTGGTATTAAACGCCGAAAAATAAAACATGACATACAAGTTTCCAAACTGCTGAATCTGGGCATCGCCGGTAATCATACCTTGTATTTCGTGAGCAAAAACCGGATTTCCCGGATAACGCTTCCATGTTTTCAAATCGTTTGAAAGCGCAATACCGATACGCTCGCCTTTCAGCTTTGTTTCAGGGTGTACACCTCCCGCATTGTAATACATCACAAAGGGCGCTCCGAGGGTTTTCTTCTTGTCCCAATAAATGGTACTTTTATATTGTATCAGATTTTCAAACCACTGGGCATCTTTGTCTTTGTTGGAAAGAACAGGAGTCAGTGCCGATTGCCATTCCAGCGCTTTTCCCAGATTTTTTGCATCCGTCCAGGCCAGTCCTATGCTTAGTGGTCCTTGCTCATATCCTGCAGTCGGGCCGCCAATATAGGTCATCCAGTATTTGCCTTTGTAAGGTTGCAGCTCGTAGTTTCCACCCCAGTTCATATCGGGCAAAGCCGGGAATCCGCCCCGCTGATTGCAGTCCCACATACCATCGCGATACGAGAGTAGGCGTCCTTTTATATTCCAGTGCAACAAGTCGTCGCTTTCGGCCATCCAGGTTTCGTAACCACGACCGTCATTGCCCGCTTTGCCGTTGTAAATAACAAAAGTCATATACCATTTGTCACCTTTGCGGAATACTGTGGGGCAATCCATTTTATGGTTATTATCTTTAGGAGCAAGTGCCAATCCGTATTTATAAGGTGTTTTTACCTGTTCGTAAATCTCAGCCATGCGGGATTGAAGCACCTCACCCCCAACCCCTCTCCCCGGGGAGAGGGGAGCTGCTGATTGAGCAGATAAAAATGGAGACAAAAAGAGAATAATTGATAGATATATATATTTCATGATAACAGCCCCTAACCCCTAAAGGGGAACCAAATTAGTTTCGTCTGATTTGACATTCTTTTTATCAAGTCCCTGAATTTGCAGCAAGCAAAAATCCCCCTTTAGGGGTTAGGGGTGTTAATAAAACATCCAATCCATAGTTGCTTCGTCGCCAGTTCCGGCAAGTCCGGCATTACGGGTAGCGATGTTAGCATTCGTAAAGCCCAAAACGAGACACAGCCCTTTAGGCAACATCAGCTTATTTTTTCCTGCTTTGAAATTATAAGCGTGCACATTGATAGCCGGCAGATCATCCACTTTCAAGGCATTCATCAAAACCGGATCGGCCTGACCGTATAGATTGGCAGCGGCATCGGTTTCGAGCGTTGGTGCTTTGGCATATTTACGCTGATCGTCGCGAAAGAATCCCACCAGCAGTTTTACCGCTGTTTTACTTTCAAACTCAATGATGGTACCTTTGTTAGCCTGCTCGGACGAATTCAACAAACAAGCATTCAGTCCAACAAGTTCCGGAGCAATTTCTTCAACATCCGAGTTAGTATCGGAATACAAGGATACTCCGTTAGCAAGTTTTACCGTTGCAATATTACTGATTAATTTTATATCCGCAGCAGGAAGCGGAGTAATTACTACCGGTTTTTGAACGCCACTGTTCAGCTTCGATTTTAGCAAAGCCAGGTTGTTTTTATAATTCTGGAATTCCTTTTGATAATGTACCAGCAACTCCTCCCAGGTTTTATTTTTGCCATCGTCGCCGCCTATCGGAATGCGGCGTTGCGAAGTTTGCATACTGTTGGCATACCAATAACTATTTTTTGTCAGTTCCACCAGTTTAGTGTAATGCTCAAGGCTTTTTTCAAGGAAAGGAACAGCAGCATCGAGATTCTTCACATCTTTGCCCCATTGGTAATCCAGCACCAGCTTAGCCGCTTTTACTTTATTCTCGAAAAAATGAGCAAACTCACGGTAACAATGCATATCGTTGCGAAGTCGTTCAAACTCATCCTTGTTTTTAGTGGCCTTGCCTTCCACCTGATCAATGGCAACAATGGCTTTATCGCCATGTGCAATAACCTGCGCAACGATGTCGAGTGGCATTTCGCCTACATGCGGTTGATGTTTCCATTCTTTTTCCACATACTCAATCAGCTTTTCGCCCTGCGGACCGCAACTTTCGTAAAAGCCCGGATAGATTTTATATTTGTACGGATTGACCAGCTGACTCATAAACATACCGAGTAACAGGGTCTGGCGATTTCCTTCGGTAATTCCAAAACGGCGAAGCAACTTTGGTGCAATCTCACCGGTTTCGTCGTAAGCTTCCTGAATTTTACGGGCGTCGTTGTCGCTTACGCCATAAAAATCACCCAGCTGTTGATCCCAGTAATTAATTTCCTCATTCCTGTCGCGATGGCAATTCCATGCATAACGCGCCCATGTTTTGTACCACATCCAGTCGCGGTCTACCTGTTTCAACCGACTTCCGTCAGGCAATTTATCGGCAGTATACGGATAATCCCAAAACGAAGCCTGTGGATACAGATGCAGCCCGTTAGCTCCTTTTGCAATATGCATAGCGTTCACCGTTTTCTGAATAAAAGCCGGCGAACTATAGCGCCATGGTTCCAGATTAGCCAGAATATGAATATTGCTGATATGCACGCTTCCCAGCTTACTCAGGTCACGGTCGGTTTGCGACCACGGACCACCCGGTTCGTAAGTTGTCAGACTCTCACCGGTATATTTGTTCATCGTATACAAATTCTTATACAACGGTTTGGCCGCAGCAATATCCATTTTGGCATCCGTATCGTGCGCACGCAGAATAATAGGCGGTTCATCGGTACGACCCAGAGCTTTCAAGCCGTCTTTTACACCAGGAATAATGGTTTTTGTAAACCAGTTCACATCATCTTCGTAAGTATCCATGGCTTCACCGAGGGTTATCAGGAATCCGATGTTTGGATATTTTTCAACAAAAGCAGCTATACTTTTGCGCGTATAATCGCTGATAAGCGGTGTGATAGGCCGGTTACGATCTTGCGTCACCAGTCCGTAATGTTCGGCAAAGGGCTTGGAAAGAATGATATTGTAGAACATCTGAATAATAAAGATCCCGCGCTTGTCGGCTTCGTGAGTCAGAAAGCTATAAATTTCTTCGTTCTTTTTAAACGTGGCATCATCCACTTCCACGGCAAAAGGATACTCCTTTAGTCGCACCAACGATGCAAACGGATGTCCGTTCCACAAATACAATGAATTCATGCGGTTAGCCACCAGCATGTCGAGGTATTTAATCCATTCTTTTTTATCGTAAAACCAGGGAAAAGTCTCGGGCGTGTAAGGATATTCGTACACCGTGCGACCGGGAAGATAGGTTGGTTTTTGCACACCGATACAAGTTCCGCGCATTACCATTTCAGGGGCATCGGTAAGCGAAGCAGGTAAATCGAGTTTCTTTTCGTTTTGCAAGCGGTCGATAATCTCGCGACAACCGTAAATAGCTCCGTTACCATCGGCTCCGATAACAACAGTTACATTTCCTTTTGTTTCAATATGAAAACCTTCTTTTTTCAGTTCCAGAGGAAGTTGAACATGCAGTTTCTTTAAAAATGCGGCTGCTTTCGGATCGTTTTTTTCGAAAACAACAATGTTTTTTTCTTTTCGGGAACTGCCTTTCAATCCTGTGACCGGAAATACATCAATTCCACTGGATTTAAGTTTTTTAGTCAACATTTCCACGGCAAACGACACACGGTTTGAAGCCGCAGGCGACGTAATAACATGAATATTTTCGGCAAAAACAGACACAACCGAAACAAACAAAAAGGCGAAAACTAAACTTCTAAGTTTCATAGTCATAATTCAATATAGCTATTGTAAATAATACTAGCAGGACGTAAAAAAAGCCTTTGTGTACTCAAAAGTCAGAGCCATCAATGCCTTATCAGAAAAGATTTAGGTGCATTTAGGGGTTCAACATCCTATCTTCTGATAAATTAATGTCGCTCCTACAGACTTGATTATTCTTTTTAATCAATTTAATATTCTACATTATTGAGTTGTTCTCATTTAGTATCCGGCTCATTGAAAACAGAAAAAAATAAAGTTGGTAGGTAAAAAAACAGAAAGAATCAACTCGTCCCGGCTTCGGTTTAGTTGCAATGATACCGCAACAGTGATTATCTGCTCTGGTATTATTGCCGCTAATGTATCGGCGGCAATTTCATCTATTTGTATTATTGCCGCCGACATACCAACGGCAATTCTGAAAATTATTTTATTGCCGCTAAGGTGTTGGTGGCAATTTCATCTATTTGCATTATTGCCGCCAGCAGACCAACGGCCATTTGAAAATTATTTTATTGCCGCTAATATACCAACAGCCATTTAGAAAAATTTTCAAATGGCCGTTGGCCTATTATAAGCAATCATTTCCTTTTGTTTTTATAAAAACCAGCAATCACAGGACCCCTTCTGTACCTTTTTTTTATACAAATTTCGATAGTTACAATATTTTCTTCTCTAAAATACTTATCTTTGCAACGTAAATACAAACACACAAAATGAAATTGTTCAACCAACTCATTATCGTCATTCTTATCGTCATCGGAATCCAATGGATTTGCCGAAGGTAGGACTTACGTAATCATATACGATATTATTCAATCCCCTTCAGGCAATGCCTGAAGGGGATTTTTTATTTTATGTTTAATTCAAAAAAAATCCAGTTATGAATGCAAGCTCTCAAATCCCGTTTGCCCGTCGTATGGACGGAGTTCCCCGATCGTTTATCCGCGAAATACTAAAGGTCGCTATTTCGCCCGACATCATTTCTTTTGCAGGCGGCCTGCCCAACAAAGACCTGTTTCCGCTCGAAGAACTGCACGAATGTGCCGACCTGCTTCTGTCCGGTTCCGACCGCAACATTTTGCAATACGCCAATACCGAAGGCTACCTCCCCTTACGTGAACAAATAGCCAAACGCTACGCACGCAAAGGATTAGTGATAAACCCAAACAATATACTTATCACCAATGGTTCGCAACAGGGACTGGACTTGCTGGGAAAAGTTTTTATCAACGAAGGCGATGCCGTGCTTATCGAAGAACCCGGATACCTGGGTGCCATACAGGCTTTTTCTATTTTTAAACCGGAATTTTGCACCGTAGCACTTACTCCCGACGGCATCGACACGGAAAAAATGCAGCAAACCGTTGAGGATACGAACCCCGTATTGGCTTATCTGATTCCTAACTTTCAGAATCCGTCGGGCATCAGTTATACCGAAGACACGCGGCGGAAAGTGGCCGACATCTGCCGTGGAAAGTCAATGTTTGTAGTGGAAGATGACCCCTACGGCGATATTCGTTTCAGTGGTGAACCGAAACACTCGCTGCATCACTACTTACCCGAACAAACCATTTTGCTCGGAACATTTTCGAAAACAGTAGTACCGGCGTTCCGCATGGGTTGGATAGTGGCTCCCGACGAAGTGATGGAACGACTTGTGATTGCCAAACAAGCTGCCGACCTGCATACCGACTATTTTACACAGCGCCTGCTGCATCTCTATCTTACAAACTATGACATAGACAAACATATATCCAGCATCAGCAAGTTATATGGTGAGCAAGCAGAGGCGATGATAGCGGCCATTGAACGCTATTTTCCGTCCGAAGTACAGTTTACCTGCCCCGAAGGTGGCATGTTTCTATGGCTTACCCTGCCCGAAGGCCAGAGCTCCATGCGCCTGTTTGATCAGGCTATTCGCGAAAACGTGGCCTTTGTTCCCGGCAATCCGTTTTATGTTGGAAAAACAGAGGTGAACACCTGCCGCCTCAATTTTTCCTGTTCCAATGTGCAGGATATTGAAATTGGGATAAGAAAACTGGGAAAAGCCATCAAGCTGTTACAACACCAACCAGTCACGGTATGAACCTTAACAGCAAAACCGCCGATAAAGCATTGAACTTTATCGGCGGTTTCTATTATTTTCAATCAAAAAAGTTACTTATAATTTACTACCACTTCCTCTTTTCCATCAATCAGCAGGCGGTACTTATTACCTTCCAGCATCTCGACAAACCCTTTGCTGACTTTGGGTTTTGATTTACTGACGAAAGTCAGATACCCTTTGCCTTCGGAAGCTTTTACTTTAATGGTCTTGTTGTCCATAAACAATTTAATCTCACCCTTAGGAGTTGGAACGGTTCCTTCCATCCATTTCAACCCGCCCAGGTTGGGGTTGATGGCAAATTCGCTGTAGCCGGCTTTTACCGGTTGAATGCCGAGGTAATATTTACCCAACAGATAAACCGGACTGGCTCCCCAGGCGTGGCACAAGCTTTTGCCATACGGTCGACCGTACATAGCCAGATGCTGTGTGCCTTTATCGGTAGGATTGTATTTTTCCCAAAATGAGGTAGCTCCTTCGCGAATCATACCACCCCAGTAATCTTTCATTTCTTTCATCACCTGTTTTTGTTCGCCCATGGCACACAGGGCTTCCAACTCGTAAAAGCGCATATAAGGTGTGGAAATATTCATCACAGAATCGTTCATCAAAACCGATTTTTTGATCTGCTGTTGCTTTTCGGGCGATAGATAATTAAAGAATACGGCAAACATATTGGAGTAACGGGTAATTTGCTCTTGTTGTTTTCCATCGAAGCGATTATGCACCAGTGCTTTTTTCGTTTCGTTCCAAAAAGCAGGTTCCAGTTTGCTGCGCAATGCCTTTGCCAGTCCATCGTATTTTGCTTTATCGTCGGTATTCTTAGCTAAGTCTGCACAAAGCGCCATCGTTTCAAGACTCTTGCAAAACAGCACCTGTTCGTACGACAACTCACCGTGTTTATCCATATATCCGTCGGCCCAGTCCACAAACACCCAGTCGCCGGTTTGTCCTTCCACCATACCATTTTTGTTGGTACGTCCCAGCACATAATCCATCATGGTTTGCATACGTGGATACACCTGCTGGATAAAATGCGTATCGCCGGTAAATTTGTAATAATCATAAATAGACAAAAACCAATAGAAGGTGTAGTCCATAATGGTGTTGGTGTGACTTGTTACCGGATCTTTCCCTCTGAGTTGCCAAATGGTATTTTTCACTGTCTGCGTATCGAAAAACAGGTAATAATTCATCAGATAACTCTGAATGGCATCGCCACTCCAGGTCCAACGGTCGCGCTTAATACCATCGATAAAAAACTCACGCGTGGTAAGCTGCATGGTGTAAGCACCTACGTTCCACATTTGGTTCACCTCCTCGTCGTTGCAACGGAACGAACCGCGCTGCACTTCGGGTTTATATTCATACAGCATGCTTACGTCCTTGTAATTTACAGCACCCTCTTTGGTAATGTACACGTAGCGAAAAGCTTTGTTATTGCTGAGCGTATAGATATCGGACAGCGGACTTGTTGCTGCCAATGCTTCATCAGTCACACCGCTACCTGTAACAGAAAGACGATCGATCGTTTCACCGGATTTAGTGTCCAGCGCTTCTTCCTTGCTTTCGCCGTAATAGATATTCACTTTTCCATCGCCTTTCAACTGATGAAAGCGAATGAAGCCGAAAGTTTCTTTTCCAAAGTCAATCAACTCACCGCCCTGAACTTTTTCGCGTTTCACAGCAAGCTGTGGCGTAGTCTCCAGTTTGTATTTCGAGGGTGGGGTGGCGGCTGCTTTGAAGTTATCCGCGGTAGCGGCATCCATATAAATGGTGGCCGAAGTATCGCTGGCTTTTCCGCTTTCGTCAATCCATTCTTTGTCTTCGTAAGTTACTTTCCACGAGCCGTCGGTTTTCACAGTCGCACCGTTTACAAAAATAGCAGGTGGCGTTGCCTGATTCCATACCTTGATGTTCAGACTATGTTTTCCGGCAGGCAACCTGAATTTCTTCGGCATACCAAACTGGAGTTTGCCATCCAGCTTAATGTTGAATTTACCCTCTACAGCAATTTCAATATCTTCAGCAGCTGCCAAGTCAATCTTTTTACTGAACTCTACCAACACATAATGGCTGTCCATCTTCCAAAACGGAGGAAAAAATGCACCCCGCTCCGTGCGACGGTTATTCATCTGATTACCCAACCATATTTCGTAATCACCCGGATACCAGATCCACGATTGAGCGTGTGAAAGCAGCGTCGTGGCTGCAAAAAAAAGTAGAAAAAGTGTTCGTTTCATGTTTTAAAGATTAGATGACCCCTAAATCCCCTAAAGGGGACCTTAAGCATGCAAATTTATGTGTTATTTAGTGATTATCAAGAGTCCCCTTTAGGGGGTTGGGGGTCATTCCCGCATTTGTTTTAATACTATCATTCACCATCGGTCCGTTGTTCTCCCATATATTTCCGGGGCCGTTGGCATTTTGCAGAAATTTCACGCTATCAGTACGGTTATTCTGCACCCTGATGTAAGACGAACCCTCGTCGGTGTACAGGTAAAACCAATGTTTCGGATCATGCACGTAGCCTGGTTTACAAATATCGTGTACCCAGTTTTCCGAAATCAATGTTCCGGGTTGTGCACCGAGCGTGTAAATACCTGCCACGTCATACACATGTTTGGCATAGTGATAAATGTTGTTGCGTTGCACCAGGTTGTTTTTCATACAAACCAGATTACGATTCCATCCCCAACCAAGACTAATACCCGAATAAGAAACATCGCTGATTTCGTTATTTATTATTTTAAAACCGGATACATAACCGGCAGCAATAGCCACACAGCCCCAGTCTTCGTTGGTCACATCAGTGAATAGATTATTGCGGATTTCGAGTCCGATGCAGAGCTCACGCAAATCCTGCGGGTTGTATGGTAAATGTGTTTCGAACGAAGCAGGTGAAAAGCCACCGGCCACCAAACCATTTCCGGCAATATCGGTAAACGTACAGTTTTCCACCTTGCCGCCTGTTGTTCCCGATACATAGTCGAGACCCGAAAATCCTAACTGTTCAAAACGACAACTCTGGAAGTCGATATTATTTGCACCCGAAACAGTAACTGCAGCAGCTCCACGTCCTAACCAACCCTGATTATCGAGTTTATGATTATCTACCCGATCTATTTTGGGACTTAGTTTGTATCCTTCGGTCAGATACATTCCCGCTTGCAAAGGCACATGCCCCTTTTCGGAAGGACGCATCCATGTGCTATGACTAAAAGTGATATTTTTAAAAATCACATGCCCCACCGGTCTGTCAGGAGTTCCTTCAATCTGTACCAACGTTTCAATAGCCGGAGCAATGACTTCGGTTACTTTTTCGCCGGGCAACGGATAATAATATAGCTTGTTTGTTTTTATATCATGAAACCATTCGCCGGGCTGATCGAGTAATTCCAAGGCATTGGTCAGATAGAAAGGCGAATTTACTCCGGCTTCAACCATAGGTTGTGGCCACGGACGCTCAAACTGCAATTTGCTTTCGGGATTATGGAAGCGTATAGCCGCCGAATCACCCTGAATATGGATAGACTTGATACGCAAAAACGATACGGCCCACATTTGATGCAACACCATTTCGGCATAAGGAGCTTTTTGAATAGCTTTTACTGATTTTGCAGGTACCCAAAGAATTTGATTCACTTTATCGTTTCGGATAATGCGACTCATCTTTTCAAAGTCTGACACATCGCGGGCTCTTACGGCTTTTTTCCCGTTTACCCACAACTGACGGAAATCAAGCGGACGACCGTTGAAGTCAGGAACATCAGCCACTAAGAGTTTACCCGACTTTTTCCATTTTTTTATCTGCATACCGCCACTGAGTACCACCTTTTCGCCATCCGCACCACAAATAATGGTGGGCGATTGCGCCGTGCCACTATCCTCGGGGCGAACAAAAAGCGGTTCGTATTGAGCATAGGCTCCGGCTTTCAGAATAATCTGAATACCGTTTTCAATACCGGCAGTATTTAAACGCCGTAACTCACGCGCCTGACGCAAAGCCGCCGAAAGAGTAGCCTTTGGCGCTGACGCCGAACCGTCGTTCTTGTCCTTTCCCGTAGGGGAGACGTAAATATCAAAAGAGGAAAACAAAAGAAAAAGAACCCCAACCCACAAATAGAGGGTTTTAGATAGCATGTATTTGATAACTTTAAGCATAAATCATTTTTTTCAATATCAATAAATATCGCGACCGAAGGGAGTAAATATCAGCGAAGCGAATATCACACGGAGTGTAAATGTCATTTAATAAGCGGCATCCACACCGTCATATCCATCTTTCCGCGGTTTCCCCATGCATAATATGGAATCAGCGTAATGTTGACGGTTTTGTCTGATTTCCCTACTGTGCGGTACAAGGTGTTTTTCCACGAACCTTCATCGGCAAGTCGGGCTGTTCCGTCCAGCACTACGATAGAGCTTCCGGCAATCGTTGTTTTGCGCGGACTGAATTTCATATCAGCCGGAATCAATACATTATCAATCGATTTTCCTCCGGCAACATCAGCACCTTCGAGGCAATAAACCAGCGGACCGCGTTTTACTACCGTCTGATTGCGGGTTTCTTCTACCAACGGATTTGACTCCAACAGCTTCACCGGCATATCAAGAACGAACTCTACAACATCACCTTTTTTCCACATCCGATTAATTTCGGTGTACGTGTTGGCTTTGTTTTCAGCCGGAATAAGCTGACCGTTTACTTTAACGGATGCTTTATCGCACCATTCGGGAATACGCAAATACAGCGAGAAGGCTTTGTTCGGAGCTTTATCTACCGCTATTTTGATATTACCATCCCAAGGATAGTCGGTCACCTGAGTGAGTTTAATTTTATCTTTTCCGTTTAATACGGTTTCCAGCTGACTGCCGCCGTATAAGTTACACCAAACCGCATTGTTTCCTAAACTATAAGCATAGTTTTGTGCTTCGCAAAGTGTACGAACGGTATTGGGTGGACAGCAGTTGCATAGTTTAATATACACTTCGCGTTCTTTTGACCAACGAAGCGTGTAAGGAAAATCTTTTGATATTTTCAGCGGATTGGTATAGAAAAACCGTTTTCCATCCAGGCTTATTCCGCTTAAAACACTATTGTAAAGTGCTGTTTCTACAACCTCGGCATACTTAGCATCAGCAGTAGTTTGTAACATGCGCCAATTAAAAAGCATGTTACCAATATTGGCACAAGTCTCGTTATGTGCCGTGAAGTTAGGTAACTGGTAGGCACGACCGTAGCTTTGGTGTACTTTCTGAATGCTATCAGGCGTGTAATAAGTTCCGTCCGGCGAAGTTCCGTCGTAAAGTGCCCCACATGCTCCGGTAACATACATTTTCCGATTCACAATGTCCGACCAAATGCTGGTGAGGTTTTTCATCAGTTGTTCCTCACCTGTTTCGGCATATACATCGGCCACTCCGGCATACAAATAATTGGCACGAACGGCATGTCCCATGGCTTGATATTGTTTGCGGAAAGGAATGCGATCTTGATTATCGTCGGTTCCATTATCAACCATACCACGAATATTTATCAGGTTTTTCGATAGTTCCAGATAACGTGGATTTTTGGTTTCGCGATACATTTCCACCACGCCCATATAGTGCGAAGGACAAATAGCGTTTCGGGCCAGTTCGGCTGATGCCGTTTCGTAGAAATGACACAGAAAATCAGTTGCTTTAATGGCTATATTCAACAAAGTAGTTTTTCCGGTTGCCCGGTGGTGAATTATTCCGGCCGTCATCAAATGCCCCAGGTTGTAGGTTTCAAAATTGAGGCGGTTCTCAAAAGCTTTATCATCTTTGTTCCCAACTTTTGTTCCGGTCAGAACTGTTTCGTGTTTATGCGAGTCAACGCCCTTATTCATTTCGGAAATGATGACCGGTGTATGAATGTAACCATCCTGACGTTGTACTTTTCCAATCACAGCAATGATCTCATCCATCATTTTATCCAGTTTCGGATCTTTGGTTTGTGCATATATGGCGGCTACACCTTCTAAGAATTTATAAAAGTCACCATCGTGAAACGGAGGTCCGCAATGTGTACCGTTACATTGGCCCGCTGCAATCTCAAAATTACGGTATGCATGACTCAAATCGGCATCTTTCAGCGTGCGCCACATTGAAAATATCATTGTGTCTTTAAACACTCCGAAACGTTCGCCCCAAAAACCGTTCGTCCAATGCACAGCATCAATATTGGCACTGCTCATTTTTGTATATTTACTGACAGAGGTATTTGTGAGACCCCGGTTTTGAGCAACAACAGACACCGAAACCAGGGCAATAAGAAAGGAAATAAAGAAAATCTTCTTCATAATTAAATGATACTATTTTTCTAATGAGACATTAAAACTAATTTGAGTTAGACGCAGAAGCAGCTGCTTTTGTACTGTAGATTATTAAAAAATTGCCTTAATATTTTCATTCATTTTGAATGGAGGGCAGGTTTTCGCTCCAGATTCGGAATTGTTTATCCCGATTTTCTGAAGTAAACCGGAATAATTAAGGATAGTGCACGGAGGGATAAGATATTCTCTGTATCAACATTCGGAAATTTTCAATCTCAACCGACTTTAGTACAATCTCAAAGAACAAAAGTACAATCTAAACCTATTTTAGTATAATCTGAAATAACAAAAGTGCAATCTAAACAGATTTAAGTACTATATTAAATAACAAAAGTATAATCTCAACAAACTTTAGTATGATCTTAAATAACAAAAATGTAATCTCAACCAACTTTAGTATGATCTGAAAGAACAAAAGTGTAATCTAAATATACTTTAGTGTAATCTGAAAGAACAAAAGTATAATCTCAACCGACTTTAGTATGATCTGAAAGAACAAAAGTATAATCTCAACCAACTTTAGTATGATCTGAAATAACAAAAATATAATCTCAACCAACTTTAGTGTGATTTAAATAAACAAAAGTGCAATCTAAATCTACTTTAGTGTAATCTGAAAGAACAAAAGTATAATCTCAACCAACTTTAGTGTGATCTGAAAGAACAAAAGTGCAGTTAACGAGACACACATTATAAATGCTGCGTGATGTTTCAGACTGTGCTAATAGTCATTATTTTTTAAATTATCTGAGTACTATTTAATATCTTTATCGTCTCAATTCTAAGAAGCAGGTATTTGTTGTTTTCATATTTAGTAACGTAAAGTAAAAGAGATTGATGATTAAATTTATAAAATTAGTAGCCGCCTTCTTGTTATTGTTGCAACCTTGTAAAGCCGAGAAAGATTTTTTTGTTTTCACATCCTTTCATGAACCTGCCAACGAAGGGCTACGATTCATTTATAGTCAGGATGGTATCCATTGGGACAGCATTCCGGGCACTTGGTTAAAACCAACAATCGGAAAACAAAAAGTTCTGCGTGACCCATCCATCACCTGCACGCCCGACGGGGTTTACCACCTGGTTTGGACCAGCAGCTGGAAAGGAGATCTTGGTTTTGGATATGCCAATTCGAAAGACTTAATTCATTGGTCTGATGTAAAAATGATTCCGGTAATGCAAAAAGAACCTACAACCGTAAACGTTTGGGCACCGGATATTTTTTACGATGACGAAAAACAGGAATTTGTTGTTGTCTGGGCATCTTGCATCCCCAATCGATTCAAAAAAGGTGAGGAAGAAGAAAACAACAATCATCGGTTATATTACATCACCACCAAAGATTTCAAAACAGTCTCGAAAGCAAAGCTACTCTACGATCCCGGCTTTAGTTCCATAGATGGCACAATAGTGAAACGGGCAAAAAATGATTATGTATTGGTTTTCAAAGACAATACCCGTCCTAGCCGCAACCTGAAAGTGGCATTTGCAAAAAGTCCCACAGGACCGTATTCTAAACCGAGTAAAGCATTTTCTGAAAGTTACACCGAAGGACCTACAGTTGAAAAACTCGGCGATAAATACCTCATCTATTTCGACGAATACCAAAAATTCAGTTTCGGAGCTGTACAAACAAAGGACTTTATTCATTTTAATCGTGCAGAGGTATCCGTCCCCAAAGGACATAAGCACGGAACAATCTTTAAAGCTCCCGAATCGATTATTCGAAACATGATCAAAGAACAAAAATAGTTACGAGTTAATGATTAGTGATTAACACGAATCAGGAGTTGTAAAAATACACAATTTATTGCGAGTTATTTCCCGTAGGGAATAAATATCAATAGAAAATGAAAAATAGACACAACCAATTCCCCGTAGGGGATTAATAGGGTAAAATGTGAATGTTCCCGATAGATCGGGACAAGCTCTACGGACAATAAACAGGCACATCTGTTTATTCTATGAATAGGTAGAGTTACATGACAGTTTATCTGTATTCTGTTTTCAGAAAACAAATCATTTTGAGGGACAGAGTCCCGGAATATTTGTAGCATTTAGCATTATTTTATCATCAATAGGTGCAGCGCACCGTAATATTTAATTATGTCGTTGGGGAATGAGCATGAGCTTATCCCGGACTCAGAAAAAACAATTCACATCCACATAGGCTCAAGGTGATTCGGTGAAACTTAATTACCTTTGTTTGTCTAATTTTCAAAGCATGATGAAAAGATCGAAACTTTTATTTTTTATTGGACTCTCTTTTTGCTTTTCGGCTAATCAGCTGTCTGCACAAAATAAGATACATTATTCCGGTACCGAATTATCCAATCCGGCTTACCACGACGGACAATTATCCCCCGTCATCGGGGTTCACAACATTCAGGTGATGCGGGCAAACCGTCAACATCCTGACGCTTCAAACTGCAACGGATGGACCTACAACCATCAACCCATGCTGGCATATTGGAACGGAAAATATTACCTCCAATATCTGAGTGGCGAAGTAGGTGAGCATATTCCACCATCGCAGACTTTTCTGCAAACGTCGACCGATGGTTATACCTGGTCCAATCCTCAGGTGCTTTTCCCCTTGTATAAAGTTCCCGACGGCTACACAAAGCCCGAGTACAAAGGCATTGCCAAAAAACTGACAGCCATCATGCATCAGCGCGTTGGCTTTTATGTTTCCAAATCGGGACGTTTGATCACCATGGCTTTTTATGGCGTTGCGTTGGATAAAAAAGACGACCCCAACGATGGAAACGGCATTGGACGCGTGGTGCGCGAAATAAAAAAAGACGGCACCTACGGACCAATCTATTTTATACATTATAACCATGCTTTCAATGAGAAAAATACGGACTATCCTTATTTCACCAAAAGCAAAGACAAAGGTTTTGTAAAAAGTTGTCAGGAAATTCTGGACAACCCTTTGTACATGATGCAATGGGTGGAAGAATCGGACCGTGGAGATAAAATTATTCCATTAAACAAAGAATACAAAGCATTTAATTACTATCATTTGCCCGATGGTAAAGTGGCCTGCTTGTGGAAATTTGCACTTACCTCTATCAGCGAAGATGAAGGAAAAACCTGGGACTTAAATGTGCAGCGTGCCAAAGGATTTGTAACCAGCAATGCCAAAATTTGGGGACAACGCCTCGCAGACGGAAATTACGCAACGGTTTATAATCCATCTGAATTCAGGTGGCCGTTGGCCATTTCTACATCGGCCGACGGATTGAATTACACAACACTAAACCTGGTTCACGGCGAAATAACTCCCATGCGCTACGGTGGTAATTACAAATCGTACGGACCGCAATACACCCGTGGCATTCAGGAAGGGAACGGGACACCTCCCGACAAGAACATGTGGGTAGCATATAGTGTAAACAAAGAAGACATCTGGACTTCGCGCATACCGGTACCTGTAAAAATCAATGCTACAGCTCAGGCAAACGATAATTTTGATAACTACTCTAAACTATCGGAACTCGCCGACTGGAACATCTATTCACCTCTTTGGGCACCGGTGTCGCTGGAAAAAGTGGGTGCTAAAAACTGGTTGACGCTGAAAGATAAAGATCCATTCGATTATGCCAAGGTGGTTCGCAAAATTCCCGCCACCAAAAACCTGAATGTATCATTTGACATGATGGCCGATCAGGCCAACAAAGGAATGCTTCACATTGAGTTTTTGGATGGAAAAGGAATTGTATGCTCCCGATTGGAACTGAAAAACGACAGTACATTTCAAGCCAAAGGGGGGTCCCGCTTTTCAAATATGATGAAATATCAGGCCCGAAAAGTATATCATGTAGAAGTAAAACTGTCGGCCGAAGACCGCAACATAACGGTATTTGTAGATGGTAAAAAGGTAGGTCTGCGCATGTTCTTTGCTCCCGTGGCATCTATTGAGCGCATTGCTTTCAGCACCGGCGAAACCACTAATTTCCCAAATCCGGACACCCCTGCCGATCAGGATTATGATGTCCCTAATGCAGGTGAGCAAGAGCCATTGGCTGTTTTCCGTATTGCCGACTTCAAAACAGAATCGCTCGATAATGATGCTGCAGCTTCGTTCCTGAAATTCGGAGACTTCGAACATTATGTGAATTATTTCAACACAATGGAAAATGAAAACATCGTGCAAGCCATTCCCAATGCAGAAGCAAGCGAATGGATGCAAAAGAATATTCCCTTGTTCGAATGTCCGCAAAAGAATTTCGAAGAAATGTTCTACTATCGCTGGTGGACATTGCGTAAGCATATCGAAAAAACACCGGTGGGTTACGCCATGACAGAATTTCTGGTCAACAGAACTTATGCCGACAAATACAATTTAATTTCGAGTGCGCTGGGTCATCATATTTACGAAAGCCGCTGGTTGCGCGACACAACATATATGAATCAGGCTATCCGCACCTGGTATCGGGGCAACGAAGGAGCACCCATGAAAAAGATGATGAACTTCAGTTCATGGAATATTGATGCGTTGCTAAACCGTTATTTTGTCACCGGAGATAAAACATTCTTAGTTGATTTATTGAAAGATATGGAAACAGAATACAGCGACTGGGAAAATACACATCGCCTAAAAAACGGACTTTTCTGGCAAGGCGACGTACAGGATGGTATGGAAGAAACCATCAGCGGTGGTCGCAAAAAACAATATGCACGCCCAACGATCAACAGTTATATGTACGGAAATGCCAAAGCGCTCTCTACAATTGAGTCTTTGGCCGGAAATGCTGAAGCTTCGAAAAAATATGCACTCAAAGCCGACAGCATTAAATCTCTTATTCAAAATAAACTCTGGAGCAAAAAACAAGGCTTCTTTGAAACTCTGCGAAAAGATACTTTAGCCAATGTGCGTGAATTTATCGGATACCTGCCCTGGTATTTCAATATGCCGGACGTAGCAAAATACGATAGTGCATGGACACAACTGGCCGACGAAAAAGGTTTCTCAGCCCCTTACGGAATGACAACCGCCGAACGCCGTCATCCGCTTTTTCGCACACACGGTGTGGGAAAATGCGAATGGGATGGTGCTGTATGGCCTTTTGCTACAGCTCAAACATTGACAGCTATGGCTAACTTCATGAATAATTCTTCGCAGAAAGTTACTTCTGACAGTGTATATTTCAGTCATCTGGAAAAATATGTCGAATCGCAGTACCACCGCGGACGTCCTTACGTTGGCGAATACCTGGATGAAGTTACCGGTTACTGGCTCAAAGGCGACCAGGAACGGAGCCGCTATTACAATCATTCTACATTCAACGATTTAATTATCTCCGGTCTGGTAGGACTCCGTCCGCGCATGGACAATACGCTGGAAGTAAATCCGCTCCTGCCTGATGGTAAATGGGATTGGTTTTGCCTTGACAATGTACGTTATCATGATCACAACCTCTCTATTGTATGGGACAAAACCGGCGATCACTATCATGTTGGAAAAGGACTGCGTATATTTGTAGATGGAAAAGAAGTTGGCCATGCCGACAAACTGGCGAAAGTGATTTGCAAAGATGCTTTGAAATAAAACCGGATGAAGACGTACATTTTCATATTTTGTTTTCTATGTCTTTCAATGGCTTCAAAAGCTATTGAAATCACTAAACTTACGTATGAAATGGCGGATTCCCCATTAGCTATTAGTGTCAGGCAACCACGTTTTGGATGGCAAATGAAATCATCCGAACAAGGAAGCATGCAAACAGCTTACGAAATTGAGCTTGTTTCAGTCAAAAATGGCATTCGTCAAACAGTTTGGAACTCAAATAAAGTAAGTTCTACAAAAAGCCAGTTGATTACTTATAGTGGTAAGGCTCTTACTCCGGCTTTAAAATATCTGTGGCGCGTTCGTGTATGGGATCAGAATAACCAACCCTCAGCGTGGAGTACTGAAAATGAATTTCGCATTGCACCTCAACTCCTCTCTCCTCAAGGAGAAGGGTCGGGAGTGAGGTGGATTGGTGCCATCCGAACCGAAGATACCGGAATCCCTGCCGGAAAGCGATTCTCTTATCTGGAAACAGGAACACCGGAGTACAAAGCCATCTGGAAAAACATTGACACACTATCGCAGAAAAGTATTTATCTCCGAAAAGCATTTAGCACAAAGAAAAAAGTTACCGATGCAACAGCGTACGTATGTGGTTTAGGACATTACGAATTCACACTGAATGGCATCAAGGTAGGCGACGGAGAATTCACTCCTTTTTGGAGCGACTACGACAAAACGGTTTATTACAACTGCTTTGACATTACTAAACTAATCCGAAACGGCGAAAACGTGGCCGGAATCTTGTTAGGCAACGGGTTTTACAACCAACAGGGCGGACGCTACAGCAAACTGAAAGTATCGTTTGGGGCACCTACTTTGTTTATCAAAATGATTGTAAATTATGCCGACGGAAGTACGCAGGAAATCATTTCCGATAAATCGTGGAAATATTCACTCAGCCCCATAACGTTCAATAGTATTTATGGCGGCGAAGATTACGATGCACGTCTCGAACAAAAAGGATGGAACCAGGCAGGATTTAATGATAGAAACTGGAAACCGGTGGTGATACAGACAGCTCCGAAAGGAAAGCTGACTCCACAACTGGCTCTACCGGTAAAAATAATGAAGCGCTATGCGATCAAATCTGTAAAAAGATTATCGGCTCAGAAAATTGATAGTGCTTCGAAAGTTACTAAACGTAAAATTGCCCCTTCGGCATTTGTTGCCGACATGGGACAAAACCTGTCGGGATTTCCGGAAATTACCGTTCAGGGAAAAAAAGGCGATAAAATCATGCTTGTAGTTGCCGAAGCGCTTACCCCGCAGGGAGCAGCCAATCAAAATCAGACCGGGCGACTTCATAGCTACGAGTACACACTGAAAGGCAATGGCATCGAAACATGGCATCCGCGATTTTCGTACTACGGTTTTCGCTATATTCAGGTTGAAGGAGTTGTTATGAAAGGCGATAAGAATCCATTCAACTTACCGGTATTGAAGGGCCTAAAATCGTGTTTTGTGTATAATTCAGCGGCTGAGACATCCACTTTCGAGTGTTCAAATGCTATTTTCAACAACGCGCATCAATTGATTGAGAAAGCAATAAAAAGCAACATGCAGGCAATCTTCACAGACTGTCCGCACAGGGAGAAACTGGGTTGGCTGGAACAAACACACCTGAATGGACCGGGCCTGATGTACAATTATGATCTTGCAGCTTTTATGCCCAAAGTAATGCAGGACATGGCTGATGCGCAACAACCCAACGGCATGGTTCCGACCATTGCTCCAATATACAACATCTTTGGCACCAGCAAAGGATTCGATGATTTTGGCGACTCGCCCGAATGGGGAAGCACATTGATTATTTTACCATGGATGTATTTCGATTTCTATGGCGATTCAACATTAATCACGAATTATTATCAACAGATGCATCGTTATGTTGATTATCTGACAAGCCGTGCCAATGATCATATTCTTTCATTTGGCTTAGGTGACTGGTACGATTATGGAAATTTTCGTGCAGGATTTTCGCGGAATACCCCTGTTCCATTGGTTGCAACAGCTTATTATTACTATGATTTGACCTTGCTGGCAAAAGCAGCCAACATGATTGGAAATAAATACGACGAAACTTATTATGCACAACTGGCAAATGATGTAAAAATAGCGTTTAATGCGAGATTCTTTCATGCCGAAACGAACCAATACGGAACCGGAAGTCAGACAGCTAATTCCATGGCTATTTTTCTGAACATTGTGGAACCTCAAAACCGTCAGGCTGTGCTCGACAATCTGGTAAAAGATATAAAAGCACATGGGAATCGTCTTACAACAGGTGACATCGGCAATCGATATCTTTTTCAGACACTGGCACAAAACGGATTAAATGAATTGATGTACACCATGCACAATCATGAAGATGCTCCGGGTTATGGCTTTCAGCAAAAGTTTGGTGCCACCACCCTTACCGAACAATGGGACCCACGTATGGGTTCATCGTGGAATCACTTTATGATGGGACAAATCGATGAATGGTTCTTCGCTTCACTTGCCGGAATTCAAACCAAAACAAACGAACCCGGGTTTCAACACCTGATAATTCATCCGGAAGTTGTCGGTGATTTGAAGTTTGTAAAATCGTCGTACGAAACACTTTATGGAAAGGTTTCGGTGGATTGGAAACATACAGGAGATTCTTTTACGCTGAATATCGTCGTTCCGGTAAATTGCACAGCAGACGTTTATTTACCCGGTGATAAAGAATCAAAAACTGTACAAAGCGGAAACTATACATTCACAAAAACAATTAAATAGATTACCTGACTTTTCCAGAGTTTAAAACTTCAGAAAAGCTATAAGCAAACTAATATGAAACGAACTCTTTTTATTCTACTTACATTCTTACAATTTGGCATTGCTGGACTTCGTGCCGAGCGTGTTGATATGGCTGTTGCCGGTGCTAAACAAGATGGAATAACGTTGAACACAACGCTGATAAATAACACCATCAACCGACTCAATGCCAAAGGTGGAGGAACCCTGTTCTTTCCGGCAGGAAAATATCTGACCGGTGCCATCAAACTAAAAAGTAATATCACCATTGAGTTGGAAGCTGGTGCAACACTTCTTTTTTCGGATAATTTTGACGACTATCTGCCTTTTGTAGAAATGCGTCACGAAGGAATTTTAATGAAAAGCTTTTGTCCATTAATTTACGCAGTTGATGCGGAAAATATCACTATCAAAGGCGAAGGCAAAATTGATGGACAGGGGCAAAAATGGTGGGATGAGTTTTACCGCGTAATTGAAGATTTAAAAGCAAACGGAATACGCAATTTCAACAAATACCAACCCATGTGGGACAAAGCGAATGATGCAAAAACATTGTATGCCGAAACCAACGAAGATTACGTTTCATCTATGCAACGCCGCTTTTTCCGCCCGCCTTTTATCCAACCGGTTCGTTGTAAGAACGTAAAAATTCAGGGAATCACTATCATCAATTCACCATTTTGGACTGTGAATCCTGAGTTTTGCGAAAACGTGACCATAGACGGAGTCACTATTGCAAATCCTCTTTCACCGAATACGGATGGGATCAATCCTGAATCGTGCCGCTACGTTCACATTTCTAATTGCCATATTTCGGTAGGTGATGATTGCATTACACTAAAGAGCGGTCGTGACCTTCAGGCCCGCAAATCAGGAATGGCTGACGAGAACATTACCATAACCAACTGTACTATGCTGGCCGGTCACGGTGGGGTGGTTATTGGCAGTGAAATGAGCGGTGGTGTAAAAAAAGTAACTATCAGCAATTGTGTCTTTGATGGAACCGACCGCGGTATCCGCATCAAATCTACCCGTGGACGCGGTGGTGTAGTGGAAGATATTCAGGTTAGTAATATTGTAATGAAGAATATTAAAGAAGAAGCTATTACATTAGATCTGCTTTATTCCAAAATGCCGGTTGAGCCATTAACCGAACGGACTCCGATATTCAGAAACATAAACATCAGCAATGTTACAGGTTCGGATGTATTGATTCCAATAAAAATAAGAGGGCTGGAAGAATCACCAATATCCAATATCACATTCACCAATATTAATATTGACGGGAAACAAAAATGTGTATTTCAAAATTACAAGAATATAAAGATGAATGATGTTTTTGTGAATGGACAAAAAATAACTGTAGAATAACTATCATGAAAAAAACAATTTTTAGTTTCATTGCAATTGCTTCTTCAATAACAATTGCAAATGCTCAAACCTACGAAACCCAATTTGCCAAGCCTTTGGGAAAGGTATTACAGGAAATAGGCACACAATTTAATGTGCGACTAAAATACGACGTCGATACCGTTGGAAAAGTTGTTCCGTACGCCGATTTTCGCATTCGCCCCTATTCGGTGGAAGAATCGCTGACCAATGTACTGGCGCTTTTCGACTATAAATTTGCGAAACAGGACGAAAAAACCTATAAAATAAAAAACTACGAATATCCTCGTCGCACGCCCGAAGATGGTAAAAAGTTTTTGACTTATCTCAATACTCTTTACAAAGACCAGACTCAATGGGAAACTCGTAAAACCTGCTTACAAAAAGAAGTGCGGGAAAAACTGGGAATCGATTCCATTCTGCTAAAACGGGTAAAGTCAAAACCTATTCTATCAAAAGTTCGTAATTTCAATGGATATTCAGTGCAGAACTTCGCGATAGGAACTTTACCGGGTTTGTATGTCTGCGGATCTATTTACAACCCACTCAGCAAAGGCAAACATGCATTGATTCTTTGTCCGAACGGACACTGGGCGGACGGAAGATACAATAAGGACGAACAAACCCGCTTTGGAACACTGGCACGCATGGGAGCCACCTGTGTAAGCTACGATTTGTTTGGCTGGGGTGAATCGGAATTGCAAGTCACTGCCATAGCTCACCGCACTTCGGCTGCCGAAATTATTCAACTGATGAATGGATTGACTATTCTCGATTATATGATGACCCGTAAAGACATTGACGCTAAACGTGTAGCTGCCAATGGAGGTTCGGGCGGTGGAACACAGGTCGTTCAACTCTCTTTACTCGATAACCGTTTTACAGCAGCATGTCCAACGGTAAATCTGGCCTCGCATTTCGACGGTGGTTGTCCTTGCGAAAGTGGAATACCTGTTTCACTGGCATGTGGTGGTACAAACAATGCCGAATTGATGGCTACGTTTGCTCCGAAACCGGTTTGTGTTATTTCCGATGGGAAAGATTGGACAGCTTCTGTTCCTGAACTGGAATATCCATATCTGCAACGAATTTATGGCTTTTACAATGCAGAAAAAAATGTTTCCAATGTACATTTACCGACCGAAGGACATGATTTTGGCATCAACAAGCGCAAAGCTGTTTACGATTTTTTTATCTCCACTTTCAATCTTGACCGTAGCAAGTTAGATGAAAGTAAAGTAACCATCGAAGCCAAAGAAGCAATGTACAGTTTTGGTGCTAAAGGCGAAAAAATGCCTGCCAACGCTATCAAAAGTTTCGATCAGGTAGAAAAATATTTCAATAAAAAAGCAGATGCTCAAATCCATTCGGATGTTGAGTTAGAAAATCGCGCTCAAACTTTTGTTGATTCACTTCATTTGAACGATAAAGAGAAATCAGCTCGCATAAAAGCCGTAATAACAAAACACATGAAAGCTGTACGCGACTGGCACAATGACCATCCGTTCACGATAGTTCCCAAAGGCATCAACCCAAGAAACGGAGAACTAATGACCGATGTACACCGCGATGTAATTGCCTGTTCAACCAAGCCTAAGTCTGTCCATGAAAAACTGATGACAGGACTTCGCAAAGACCTGACCGAAGAACAAGTGGAGAAAGTGTTGGATATGTACACTATTGGCAAATATCAGTTTACATTAAAAGGGTTCAAAGCCATTGTTCCAAACATGACCGAAAAAGAAGAAGCATACGTCGTCAGTCAATTGCGTCTGGCACGTGAGGAAGCGGTAGATTATAAAACAATGAAAGGAGAAATTTCGGCTGTTTTCGAAATCTATAAGGATAAATGCGAAAAATACTTCAACGAAAACGGACGCAGTTGGCATCAGATGTACAAAGACTTTAGCAACAAATTAAAAGCTGAAAAGGAAGCAAAGAAAAAAGCTGAGACCCAAAAGAAATAGTTTTTCTTTGATACAATAAAAGATGGCAACCCGAACTTGATTCGTGTTGCCATTTTTCGTTTGCCACCTCTCTCCTCCCCTATGCCGAAATCTCAGAGCAAATCGTGCCGAAATAATAAAATAAAAAGTCCATTTATTCTTTTGAATTAGAAGAATCTCATTTCCAACCCATATTATATTCGCCCTACGCATCAATTTTTGGGTACAAAACAGTCAGTTTCACGTCTTTTTAGTACTTTTGAAAAGTAATTAAAGCCATTCGAATGAAAAATTCCATCAAAAACATAGTAGGTATCTGTACTCTTTCAATTTGCTGCATATCATCCGTATTCAGTCAAAAAACAAGGGAGTATAAACTCTGGTACAACAAACCTGCGCAGGTTTGGACGGAAGCTTTACCTCTGGGAAATGGCCGTTTGGGAGCAATGGTTTTCGGGAATCCGGGTTCGGAGCAGATTCAATTGAATGAAGCCACCATTTGGGCCGGACAACCGAACAACAATGCCAATCCCGATGCATTGACGAATATTCCCAAAGTTCGTGAATTGGTTTTTGCAGGAAAATACCTCGAAGCACAGACACTCGCCACCGATAAAGTGATGGCGAAAACCAACTCGGGAATGCCCTACCAGCCTTTCGGCGATTTACGCATCTCATTTCCGGGACATACGCGATATACCGATTACTACCGCGATCTGAATCTCGACTCTGCCTGCACTTCGGTACGTTACAAGGTAGATGGGGTAACTTACAAACGCGAAACTTTCACTTCGTTTACCGATCAGGTAGTGATTACCCGACTAACTGCTTCGAAAAAGAATAAAATCACCTTCAACGCTATGCTCACCTCGTCGCATCAGGATGTGTTTATTGCTTCCGATGGCAATTGTGTCACACTCGACGGTGTTTCATCGTGGCACGAAGGCCTGAAGGGAAAAGTAAAGTTTCAGGGACGACTCACGGCTAAAATACAAGGCGGAACGATGACCTGTAAAGACGGTGTATTGTCGGTGGAAAATGCTACCGAAGCGGTTTTGTATGTTTCTATTGCCACCAATTTCAACAATTACAAAGACATCACCGGTGACGCACCGGAACGTGCCAAAAGCTATCTGAATAAAGCATTGCAACATTCGTATACCGAAACAAAAAAGGCGCATATTGCTTATTTCAGATCGTTCATGGATAAATCATCCCTGGATCTGGGTGAAAATAAATCGACTGAGACCACCGACAAACGCATTGAGAACTTTGCCAAAACGAATGATAGCCATTTGGTAGCGACTTATTATAAATACGGACGTTATTTGCTTATTTGCAGCTCTCAACCCGGTGGACAGCCGGCCAATCTGCAAGGAATATGGAATGATAAACTATTCCCCTCGTGGGATAGTAAGTATACCACCAATATCAATCTGGAAATGAATTACTGGCCGGCAGAAGTTACCAATCTGACGGAACTGAATGAGCCGTTATTTCGCCTGACAAAAGAAGTTAGTGAAACCGGCAAAGATGCTGCCAGGATTATGTACGGTGTAAATGGTTGGGTATTGCATCATAATACCGATATCTGGCGCATTACAGGTGCTGTGGACAAAGCTTCGTCCGGTATGTGGCTGGCAGGTGGCGCATGGCTAAGCCTGCACTTGTGGGAACATTATCTCTATACAGGTGATATCGAATTTCTGAGGTCAATTTATCCGATTATGAAAAACGCAGCCTTGTTTTTCGACAATGTGATGGTGAAAGAACCTACGCACAACTGGTTGGTGCTATGTCCAAGCAATTCGCCGGAAAATCCTCACGCAGGTAGCAATGGACAAGCCACTACTGCCGGAGGTGTAACCATGGATAACGAATTAATTTCAAGTCTCTGGAACATTATTATTCAAAGTTCAAAAACATTAAACACAGATACTGACTTTGCCAATCATCTGCAAAGCCGGTTGAAAGAGATGGCACCGTTTCAGATCGGTCGTTGGGGGCAGTTACAGGAATGGATGAACGACTGGGACAATCCTGATGATACTCATCGGCATGTTTCACACCTGTGGGGCTTGTTCCCGGGCAATCAGATTTCTCCTTACCGTACTCCCGGCCTTTTTGATGCCGCTCGTACGTCGCTTATTCACCGCGGCGATCCGTCTACCGGCTGGAGTATGGCATGGAAGGTATGTTATTGGGCGCGTTTGCTCGATGGAGATCATGCTTATAAGCTTATTACCGATCAATTGTCTCTGGTTCGCAATGAATTGAAAAAAGGAGGAACATATCCGAATCTGTTCGACGCGCATCCGCCCTTTCAGATTGATGGAAACTTCGGTTGCACAGCAGGCATAGCCGAAATGCTGATGCAAAGTTACGATGGTTTTATTTATCTGCTTCCCGCTTTGCCATCTGTTTGGGATAAAGGAGAGATAAAAGGACTGGTAGCCCGTGGTGGTTTTGAGATGGATATGAAATGGAATGAAAATAAAGTGGAAAAAGTAATTATCAAGTCGCGCATAGGTGGAAATTGCCGGTTGCGATCATTGACTCCACTCATCGGAGCCGGACTGACGGAAGCCACAGGTGAAAATACAAATCCGCTGTATACACTTCCGGAAAATCCGAAGCCGTTGATCAATGAAAAAGCAAAACTTAATCCGGTAGAATTAAAGAAAACGTATCTCTACGACCTGAAAACGGTTGCCGGAGAAAGTTATGAGATCAACGCATTGAAATAAAATCAGTATTGTCTGGTAAACTTCATATATGAAGCTTTGTGAGAGATTTCTCACTTCGTTCGAAATGACAATTAATGTTTTATGTTTGGGGATGGGGTCGGTTGGCGGCTTTGCCGCCGACCGACCCCATCCCTAACGAATAGAGTGTAATAATCTGTCATTCTGAGCGAAGCGAAGAATCTACTGTTTTACCGGATAACAATAAAATAAAAAGATCAGAATACAATTTACACCTAACTAACACATCTTAGAATAAATGAATATCAATTCAAAAAAGAACAGTTGTGCGACATATATCTTGATGGCGGTTATTTTTGCCGTTTCAACGGTAAGCGCTACCACACAAAAAGGCAGCGCACCGAAATGGAGTGAACGCATGGCACGCTCGGAGATGAAACGTTTCCCCGAACCCTGGATGATAGAGAATGCCAAAAAACCTGTTTGGGGATACACCCATGGGTTAGTGGTAAAAGCAATGTTGGAAACCTGGAAATCGTCGGGAAACCGGCTCTACTATAACTACGCCAAGATCTATGCAGACAGTTTAATCGATGCACGGGGCAAAATAAAGATGAATTACCTGTCGTTCAACCTCGACAATGTAAATCCGGGTAAGATTCTGTTTGATTTTTACGCTCAAAGTAAAGACGAACGCTACAAAATAGCCATGGATACGCTTCGCAAGCAGTTGACACAACAACCACGCACGGCCGAAGGCGGTTATTGGCACAAATTAAAGTACACCCACCAGATGTGGCTGGACGGATTGTATATGGCAACTCCTTTTCTGGCACAATACGGAGCTACTTTTGGCGACAAAACAGCTTCAGCAGATGTTGTAAATCAGTTATTGCTGATTGCACGTAAAACCTACGATCCCAAAACGGGCTTATACTATCACGGTTGGGATGAAAGCAAGGAACAGGCCTGGGCAAACAAAACCACCGGCTGTTCGCGCAACTTTTGGAGCAGAAGTATTGGCTGGTACGCCGCTGCGCTGGTAGATGCGTTGGATTATCTGCCTAAAAATACCGAAGGGCGTGACAAAGTACTGGCTATTGTTCGAAATCTGGCAGCATCGCTTATCAGGTATCAGGATCCGGCATCGGGTGTGTGGTATCAGGTGACCGATCAGGGAAACCGCAAAGGAAATTACCTGGAATCGTCGGCAAGTTCGATGTTTGTTTACTTCCTGAGTAAATCTATCAACAAAGGTTATATTGCTAAATCATACACAGTACCCACTACCAAAGCATTCAACGGGCTGATTAATACCTTTATCAAAAAAGAGACCAACGGAACGATAACTATTACCCATTGCTGCGCTGTTGCCGGGCTGGGAGGCGATAAAATTTACCGCGACGGAAGTTTCCAATATTATATAAGCGAACCGGTGATCGAAAATGATCCGAAATCGGTTGGTCCGTTTATACTTGCATCCATTGAATTTGAAAAACTAAAGAAATAAACAGGTTTATGAAGAAGTACTAAGCAAGTGGAAGAATATAATGTCATATTTTCCAACAAAAAATGGAACGCTGATTTTACGGATTGAGCGGATATGAACGGATGATAATTAAACGGATCTAAAACTGATTTTAGTCATGCAAGCATGACAGATCAAATCCTGAAACTATTGAAAATCATTCCGACTTGTCGGAATTAAAATCCGTATAAAAATCCGCTTTATCAGCGTTTATCCGCGTTCTAATCTTATTTTCATTTTGATTCAGTTATACAACATTATATTTATCCAAGTACTAAGAATACAAATAATTATCTAGTGCCATAAGATACCATTGAAATCAGACAAAAACAAAATAAATATTAAGGTGCTCTGCACCTTAGAACTAAAACAATAATTTAATTTCTACAAAGACCCCCGGACGCTGTCCTTTTGGACTTTTTTGAACAAGGTGCAGAGCACCAAAATCTTTGTAGAAACACATTAGAAAGTTATGATAAAGGTGCAGCGCACCGAAATATATTTTTTAAATGAGTTATTGGCAATAAAACAGACAAACAGGGCTCAATAACATCACACATCATTTGCTATAAAAGAAACAGAACATAATGAAAAGATTAATTTTAAGCGCATTTCTGGTATTATCCATTTTTGCGTCAGCACAGTCGAAAACCGCTAAACATCCGTGGGACAACGGAAAACTAAAAGTGAGCGAAAACCACCGTTATCTGCAACACGACAACGGAACACCTTTCTTTTGGCTGGGTGATACCGGCTGGCTATTGCCCGAACGGCTGAACAGAGACGAAGCCGAGTTCTATCTCACCGAATGCAGCAAACGCGGATACAATGTGGTGCAGGTTCAGACCATTGACAAAGTGCCATCACTGAATTATTACGGACAATCGTCGATGCCTGATGGTTTTAATTTTAAAAACATCAACAAAAAAGACCTTTACGGCTATTGGGATCACATGGATTTCATCATCAAAGCTGCTGAGAGAAAAGGTATTTACATTGGCATGGATTGCATCTGGGGTGGATTGGTAAAAGACGGTCTTTTATCGGTAAAAGAAGCAGAAGCCTATGGAAAATTTCTGGGAGAACGTTACAAAAACAGTCCGAACATCATCTGGTTTATTGGTGGTGATATCCGCGGCGATGTAAAACCCGAAGTGTGGGAAGCATTGGCAACCAGCATAAAATCAGTCGATAAAAATCACCTGATGACGTATCACCCACGCGGAAGAACCTGCTCGTCCACCTGGTTTAATAACGCATCGTGGTTGGATTTTAATATGTTCCAGAGCGGTCACCGCCGTTACGGACAACGAAAAGGGGACGGCGACTACACGATTGCCGAAAATACCGAAGAAGACAACTGGCGTTATGCAGAACAGGCACTGTCGTTGGCCACTGTAAAACCCGTTATCGACGGTGAACCATCGTACGAAGACATTCCGCAGGGATTGCACGAAGCAAACGAAACACGCTGGACTGCCAACGACGTGCGTCGCTATGCCTACTGGTCGGTTTTTGCCGGATCGTTCGGACATACTTACGGGCACAACTCCATCATGCAGTTTTACAAACCCGGCGTAAACGCTTCGTTTTTCCCCAGCAGATATTGGTACGACTGCCTGCAGGATGCGGGTTACAACCAAATGAAATACCTGAAAACATTAATGCTTGCCTTCCCCTTTTTGGAACGTGTGCCCGACCAAAGTATCATTGCCGGACAAAACGGCGAACGTTACGACCGCGCCATTGCCACGCGCGGAACCGATTACCTGTTGGTGTACAACTATACCGCCCGTCCGATGCAAATCGACCTGTCTAAAATCAGCGGAGCAAAGAAAAATTGCTGGTGGTTTAATCCTAAAAACGGAGAATTGCAGTTTATCGGCGAATTCGACGGAACTAAAATCACCAATTTTCAACTTGACATTGCCTACAACGCCGGAAACGACCGCGTGCTGATAGCTGTGGATAGCGCCAAAGACTATATAAAGAATTTGCAAGCAAAATAATATCACAACCGAAGGAGATTATATCACTTTGGTACTATCTTTCAAAAACAATGAAATCAAAAGTAATCCTTTTCCTCGCCCTTTTATCATTCAGCGCCACACTGAGTGCCACCATCTCCGTTGCATCCATGCGTACAGAAGGAATGACCAACCCATTGGGAATTGATGTGCAAAAGCCACGCTTTAGCTGGAAAACAGAAGCAACTACTGAGCGCAATGTAATGCAAAAAGCTTATCAGATTCTGGTAGCTTCATCGGCCGCGAAGCTTTCGAAAAACGAAAGCGATGTGTGGAACAGTGGAAAAGTATCGTCGGACGCTTCCATCTGGATTCCGTTTGCCGGAAAACAACTGCAAAGTAATGCAGCATATTTCTGGAAAGTAAAAGTATGGACTAACAAAGGCGAAAGTCCATGGAGTGCCCCTGCATCGTGGAGCATGGGCATTTTGGAAGAGGTGCAGTGGAAAGCACAATGGATAGGACTCGATAAAGCCATGCCCTGGGACAGCGAAACCTTTGCCAGCCGGCTTTCGGCCCGCTACGTGCGCAAAGAATTTCCCATCGGCAAGGAAATTAGCCGGGCTACGGTACATATCTGCGGATTGGGGCTGTATGAATTGTTTATCAATGGACAAAAAGTAGGCGACCAGGTACTGGCACCCGCTCCTACCGGCTACGATAAAGCCGTATTGTATAATACTTTTGATGTAACGTCGCTACTCCGGAAAGGACAGAATGCCGTGGGCATTACACTGGGCAACGGTCATTTCTACAACATGCGTCAGGCCTACAAACCCTGGAAAGTGCCTACTTACGGCTACCCAAAAGTACGGATGATGCTTACGCTTGAATATTCCGATGGAAGCACCGAAAACATAGGCACAAAAGACAACTGGAAACTGACTGCCGATGGTCCCATACGAAGTAATAATGAATACAATGGCGAAGAATATGATGCCCGCAAAGAACTCACAGGCTGGAATAAGCCCGGATACTACGACTCCCAATGGCAAAATGCCGAACGCGTACGCTTTCCCGCCGACGAAGTGCGGGCGCAGATGATGCCCGGCATGAAAGTGCTGGAGAAAATGACTCCCATTTCCATCAAACAGCTCGGAAATAAATACATCCTGGATCTTGGACAAAACATAGCCGGATGGATGCGCATCAACGTGCACGGAAATGCCGGTGACTCGGTAAAATTACGTTTTGCCGAAATATTACAGAAAGATGGGGAGATCTACACCGAAAATCTTCGCAGCGCGCGCTGCACGGATGTGTACATTCTGAAAGGAGACAAGGCCGGCGAATCATGGGCACCCGTATTTATCTATCATGGTTTCCGCTATGTGGAAGTTAGCGGGTTGAAATACGTACCATCGGTTACCGATTTTACAGCTGAGGTGGTGAGCGACGAGATGGAGCAACTCGGAACACTGACTACATCCAACGATGTGCTGAATCAGGTATTGAAAAATGCCTGGTGGGGCATCCGCGACAATTATAAAGGCATGCCGGTGGATTGTCCGCAACGCGACGAGCGTCAACCATGGCTCGGCGACCGGGCTATGGGGTGCTGGGGCGAAAGTTTTCTGTTCGACAACAACCTGATGTATGCCAAATGGGGAAATGATATTCGCGACGCTCAACGCCAGGATGGTTGCATTCCGGATGTGGCACCCGTTTACCTTACTTATTATACCGACAACGTGACCTGGCCTGCTACATTGCCTTTCCTGTGCGATATGACCTATACGCAGTTCGGTAATAAAAAACCCATCGAAGATAATTACGAAGCCATTAAAAAATGGATGGCGCACATGGAGAAAAATTACCTTTCGCCGGACTATTTGATGACGAAAGATGAGTACGGCGACTGGTGTATGCCTCCCGAAAACCTGAAAATGATTCACAGCGAAGATCCAAAACGTATTACCAACGGAACGCTGATTTCCACCGCCTATTATTATAAGATTTTGCAGGTGATGACACGCTTTGCAAACGTGCAGGGACTCAAAGACGATGCGAAAAAATTCAGCGCGTTGGCCGAAAAAGTAAAAACAGGCTTTAATAAAGAGTTTTTCCATAAAGATTCTCTGTTTTATGGCAACAATACAGCCACTTCCAACCTCTTGCCTGTAGCTTTTGGCATGGTGCCGAAGCAATATGTGGATACTGTTTGCAAACAAATTCTGCATACGGTGGTTCCGGCCAATACAAAGTCACAAATAGGCACAGCTGAGCTCAATATAACCTGTGGCGTGGTAGGTATTCAGTGGTTGATGCGCGAATTAAGCCGGATGGGACGTGCCGATGTGGCGTTTGCACTGGCTTCGAACAATAAATATCCTTCGTGGGGTTATATGGCTGTCAACGGAGCTACCACTATTTGGGAATTGTGGAACGGAAACACCGCCAGTCCCAAGATGAATTCGGGCAATCACGTCATGTTGTTAGGCGATTTGCTCACCTGGTCGTACGAAAACATGGCCGGCATCAAATCCGATTATCATCAAGCGGCATTTAAACACATTGTACTGAAACCCGACTTCTCTATTCCCAATCTGGAACATGTTGATGCTTCCTACATCACACCTTATGGTAAGGTAATAAGCAAATGGAAGAAAACACTGATGCATCTTGACTGGGAAGTGAGCATTCCGACCAACAGCACTGCCGAAATACATCTTCCCAATGGAAAAACCGAGCAAATAGGCTCGGGATCGTATCATTTCAGTGTGGCTATTCCACAAAAAAAAGGCATTGTGACCAACGAATTTCTATATGAGAAAGCCGATTTTCCACAAGCCCATTCCGCTACCATCGTTGAGACTAGCGCCGGCGATTTAGTTTCGGCATTTTTTGGCGGAACACGCGAAGGCGCACCCGATGTATGCATCTATACCTGCCGGAAAGACAAAGGCAGCAAAACATGGACGGCTCCCGCTTTGGCTGCCGACGGCGTGCTGAGCCCTGCGCTGCGCAAAGCCTGTTATAATCCGGTGTTATACCAGATGCCCAACGGTCCGTTGTATTTGTTTTATAAAATAGGCAAGAAAGTGTCCGACTGGAAAGGTTATCTGAAGAAAAGCGACGACGGTGGACGCACCTGGAGCCAGGCCACGCCGCTGCCCGACGGTTATCTGGGACCAATCAAGAATAAAATTGTTGATGTCGACGGGAAAGCCATTGCTCCGTCGAGTACCGAAGAAGATGGATGGAAAGTGCATTTCGAAATTGCCGAAGACGGTGGACGCAAAACCCACATTGTTGGTCCGCTCAAAGCAGGTGAAGCTGTTTTAAGCGAACGACAGGCACCACAAACCGGAAATGCCGACAATGATATAGAAGGTGGCGACAATGTAAAAGCTACCACCGTGCAGGCCATTCAGCCTAGCATACTCACTTACCCGGATGGCAAGCTGCAAATCCTTTGCCGGACACGAAATGGAAGAATTGCCACGGCGTGGAGCCGTGATAAAGGCGAAACATGGTCGGATCTGGTACTCACCAGCCTGCCCAACAACAATTCGGGCACGGATGCAGTCAGTTTGCAGGATGGCAGACAAATGCTAATCTATAATGCGGTTGCAACGCCTCCGGGTGCGAAGAAAGGAATTCGTACGCCGCTTAATATTGCTGTGTCCAGAGACGGTATAAACTGGAAAATGATACTTACGCTCGAAGATTCACCCATTTCGCAATACTCCTACCCCAGCATTATTCAGGGTAAGGATGGACGCATTCATGTCGTGTACACCTGGCGCCGTCAACGCATCAAATATATGGAGTTGAAATTATAATGCATCGCCTTAATTTCTACTTGTGAACTAGTAAGAACAAGTTCTTTGCCACGGAGTGGCTAAATGTGCATAACCCCCGGTAAGCGAAGCGCAACCGGGGGATAATGAGAACAGATAATCGGACATTTGATTTTGAATTCGACTAGTCGAATTCAAAATCAAATAACTACAAAAGCAGAGGAATGCTGAGTAGTAACATTTATTCAAACAAAATCAAAGAATGCTGCCCGCTACGAGCAGCATTCTTTTTGATGAAAAACGTAAATTCTCCCCATTATAACACATTCCTATCCGTTTTCATACAAAACGATCAATCTATTTCAATATAACAGGGTTATTATCAAACATCAACAAAAATACTAGAAACTCGACAATAAATAGTTAAATCTTTATTGGTTCACAACAAATAGTTTAATTTATAAAATCCAATAAACCAATAAATTAAAACTAACAAATTAAAACTATCCCAATCAAAAAATGAATTTTGTTAGTAAAAGACAGCAAAAAATTAATCATACCTATTGCAAATTACAATAATAGCATTTATATTTGCATCGAAAATTATCGCTGTTGACCTTTAAGGAGAAGTATTTTGATTTAAAATTTAGAGAATTACTATCCATCATGTAAAATCTAAAATAGCGCCAATATGAATGTTTTCTTTAAATTGCGCACTTACCCAATATGGGCTAAAAAATCTGTCTGTTGTTACAACAGTCCATCAATTGTGCAGACCCCGCACAACATTTTCCTTGTGCCACCAAACAACGTGGTTACTTTTCTCCGGAAAATCATTCACAACATACACATATACCAAAACAATACAAACTGCCGGTTGCTAATGATCAACATCGGCATTATCAGATCTGGTTGCAGACTTCGCAAAACAATCTGAAGACTAATAAAATCAATCTAAAGTAGAAAAAAAACAAACTGCGGACTTAATATTTTCATCTGCAGAGTTAATATTTCAAACTGCAGACTTAATAAAACAATCTGCGGACTTAATATTTTCATCTGCGGAGTTAATAAACTAATCTGCGGAGTTAATAAAGCAATCTGCAGGCTTAATATTTTCATCTGCGGAGTTAATAAACCAATCTGCGGAGTTAATATTTTCATCTGCGGAAAGATTCAAAGCATTTCCAAACTAATAATAAAACGATAAAGACTAAATGTAAAACAGAAAATAATAATCACAATAAACTAATGAATAACGAAACAGATATAACAGAAACTCAAAACAACAAAACAACTTAGAAAAACAGAAAAGCCGGACGAATTAAAACAGAAAAAGTTGGTTATTCTGTTCTTAAAATTATCAACAAATAAAATCTAATTAAAATGACAAATCTTCAAATTCAAAAACTGCGAATGTATATCGCACTAAGTATATTGCTGAAAGAAAATCCGGCTATACTGGCTAAATTACCAAATGGAACTAAGTTATTAACCGCGCTTGACAATGCCATTGCCGACATACAGGCAAATAACCTTCGCCAACAAGAGAGTGACGCTATATTACGCGAACAACTGGAGGAATTACACAAAAATCTGGTGAACAACATCATCGCCACTTCGCGAAAAATGCAGGCTTTTGCCGATTCCAAAAAGAGCAATGCCTTACTGAAAGATATCAAATTCACCAAAACTGACCTGGCAAACATATCGGATATAGAACTGGTGCAAATAGCTAAAAAATTGCATGAAACAGTAAACCTTTATCTCGCTGAACTGGAAAAGTACGAGCTAGACGCTGAAACGCAAAAGACCTTGCTGGCCGACATAACCATTTACGAAACCACTGCTCCAAAACTGGATAACTGGCAGCGCGATCAAAAAGAAATAACCAACATTTTACGCATCAATTATAAAACTGCGGATGAAATTGTATCCAGTATCGACAAACAAGTAGAAATTGTACACGACTCAGAACCCGAATTTTATAAAAAATACAAAACAACCCGTAAAGTAGACGTACCTGCAGATGTAGTCCAATTAGTTGCCAAAATAACCGATGCCGAAAGAGGTGCAGGCGTACCAAATGCTACAGTAACTTTTACACTCAATGACAGTACTGCCGAATCCATAGTAAAACAAACTGCCGAAAAAGGTGGATTTCAGATTAAAACCATTGCCAGCGGCATTTATACAGTCAAGATTCAGAAAATTGGTTACCAAACACAGACGCTCACCATCACCCTACCCGGCGATGAACCATATTCATTGAATGTAAAACTGGTAAAGGGATGAAAATAATCCCCGATTTGATGATTTGATGGTTTGATGCACACCTCGTAGAGACAACGCATGCGTTGTCTCTACGCCATGCATGTACAGACAACGCATCCACGTTCAGACAACGCCATGCATGTAGAGACAACGCATGCGTTGTCTCTACAGTATATATATACAAACATATAAAATTAAACAAAATATGAAAATAAAACCAACTACTACGAACACACGTGCCACAATGCACAAACTGACGCTCCTGCTACTGTTATTATCATTTGTAGGATGTAGCTCCATCTCCACTTTCGACCAACACGCTTACATACAAACCACATCGCTGAAAGTGGATGCTTTAAACCTGATGACACAAGCCACGGATAGTTTCAGTATTCATGCTAAAAATGTAGCCGAAGTAAAGACTAATCTGCAAAAAATATATGAATACGAACGAAATCGTCCGAAAAATGAAGTTACGGTCAAAATGTGGGACCTGCTTCTCAACTCAGACGGCCATTTGTTAGGCGGATTCCTCAAACGCTGGGAAGATAAGTCGGTACTGGGAGCCACCTTTGTCAACGAAGAAAAGAAAATAATAAGCGATGCTTTCGACCAGATTGCCGGTCTGGAAAGCGGAAAGATAAAAAAATAAAAACACGACAACAAATAAACATAACGACTCAGCATCTCTTTATTTAATTAAATGTAAGCTCATTTGTTTGATTTATAATAAAATAAGTCTTTGCCCCGATAGGGGCTAAATGTGAGTAACCCCCAGTAAGCGAAGCGCAACTGGGGGATAAAGTGAACAAATGACCTAACATTTGATTTTCAGTTCGACTAGTCGAACTGAAAATCAAACAATTATAAAAACAGATTAGTGTTGAGTAGTTACAATTAAACACAAACTAGTATGGCAACTATTGACTTTGAATCATTGCTAAAGAACCTGGAAGACGAGATTAGCTCATTGGCCGTTTCCACAATAAAAGAGTATGCCGATCAGGCTAAAACAGACGGACTGAACATGATAGAAACGCTGAAAAAAGATATACAGAGCTGGAGCCAGGAAGTCATAGACGGAAAGCTAAACAAAGACGACCTGGAATTTCTGGTGATGTCAAAAAAAGAACTCATTCAGATGAATGCCCTCAAACAAGCAGGCCTGGCATTGGTAAAAATCGACGAATTTAAAAACAGCGTACTAACATTAATCGTAAACGGATTAACCGCATTAATTTAATACGGACGAATCACAAACATGCGATAGTTGAAGATAGAAAGACATGAAATCAAAGAAACAGAAAATTTCATTGGCAGTATTAATGCTGCTCACAATAACAGGTCAACTATCAATGGCGCAAACTAAAGGAATTGTTGTTGACAAAAAATCTCATCAACCCATTCCTTATGCCAGCATATACACCAAAAATGCCAAAACAGTTCTAGGAGCAATGAGCGATGAGAATGGACTGTTCTCATTAGATTTTCCTTTTCAGACACTTTTCTTTTCACATATTAATTATGAAAAGACTGAAATAAAAAAGGAAAATCTCAGAGACACCATTTTCCTGACACCTGCATCTGTATTATTAAGCGAAGTGCTCGTAAGCAATAAACAACCTAAGTGGATACCAAGAATTTTAGAAGAAATTGTAAAACAGAAAAACAATAACTACCAAAACACAGACAAACAATTTTCGTATGCCTACGAATCTTACACTCTCGGAGACTCATCCGGCTACGCTTTTAAAAGCAAAGGTAATTTACGCATACCCAAACTATCAGGCAGCCCTCAATACTACATTGATGCTCAAAATAACATTATAAAATACAAAGACAAAACGGCTGGCGTTGATTTTACTAATCTGAAAAGAATGCTTTACGCAGATTTCATAGGTTATTTTGATACAAAATTTATAAATAGCAACAACTTCAAACAAAATTCTCAGTTTGAAACATCCGATCCGCATTTAGTCCAGCTATATTTTAATAATAAAAAAGACAAAGCCACCAATGGCTATCTGGTGGTAGACACTTTAAACAACGCTATTGTTGAAGTGGAGCACAACGCAGGCACAGAATACAACATTAAAAACAACACCACATTATATTTCAAAGCTTTTTCTCCCGGGCTAGGAATAAAGCACAGTTTATGGGTTACAAAAAGCCATACCAAATATTCCAAACAAGGAAACAGTTATTATATGGTTGAGTCTAAATATAAATTTAGCAGAAAATCAACAGTCAAAAACAAAAAAACAGATGCACAGTACTTCACATCAATTGAATCTGAATTATTTTTGAATAATCCATCTACAGCAACAGACAATAATATGATACCGCTTTTAAAACCATTCGATGCGATCACCATATACACAAAAAAAATGCAACGCTACGAGGCTACTCTAAATAAAGTACCTGTGAGGTTTGAAAAATTTTGAAATTTAATAACCATTTTAAATCTATGGAACCATTTACAACACCAATAGAACATTTGGAGGTTTTTGATTTGTGGAAACAGACATTTACCCCCGAAGATCCGGATCCGGAAATATTCCTTGATCCGGAAATGATAGATGATGGAAAGAGTTTTGAAATTTCAAGCACGTTCGATTATGACTTGTCGGACAAAGATTATGTCTTGTTGTTTTGCGATATCACCATACGGTTACCACACATAGCAATTCAGGCTGTCCGTTGTTCCTTTAAAGTAAACCTGACCGACTTTACGGATATGTTTATCCTCGAAAACCTACGCCATCCGGTTTCTTTGACAATTTTTTACGCCTTCGATGGACTCAAAGACCTGTGCGAAGAAAACAACCTACCCTTCCCGCAAGACCTTGATCCCGACTATCCGAATGTAGACGATACAACCCTCAATGCAATATGCAACGACATGATCAATATCTTCAGACACCACCGTGCTCCATTCGATATGGAAAACAAAGAGCTGATGCTTCACTACGGTCTGACATTTACTACCGGTTGGGAAATGAAAAACCTACTAATACTTACCTTTTCGGTCATCGAGGAATTGATTCATATAAATACAGCTTACAACAGGCTTCATAATCGGAAAGTATTTTTCAACGAAGTGCCCGAAATGCGATATAATTCGTTGCGACTAAAATGCGAAAAGATCAGAGAACAAGATATAGATCTCACCGATTTGGAATCCGTCTTTTTCCTGAAATGTGTTGGTTGCACAGTGCATATTTTGCTAAGTGATAAAGGAGACCGCCTGCAATCCATACTCAAAGAATGGGGCGCGAATGCCGAAGTCCTGAAGTATTTTTATAAATCGGCAACAAAGTTGTATGAAATATATCACAAACCCTATGTGGAAAAGTTTCTGAACAGCCCGAAACCGGATTGGGAGAAACTTATAAGGTAATTCTGACAAAAAAACTCCAGACATAACACTCCTACTCCAGAAGTGCCGGTAATATTTGTAGAAAAGCAAAAAAAACTCCCGAATCGACAAATGCCGGTCCGGGAGTTTCAACATCAACTATTTTAAATACCAACTATTTCTTCTTTGCTTCGTTGCGGGCTTTAATGCGCGCATACCAGCCTTCACGTTCTTTCACCAAATCGTAGCCACGCGCCGACAGATAATTGTTTATACGCCCTTTATACTTACCAAACTCAGCATGTTTCTTTTCGGAACTTTCTGCATCAATCGAAAATTCGCGCGCTTCCTTTAGCCACGCCAGGATCTGCGTTTTTTCTTCTTCCTTCAATGTCGGAACCATATCCAATGTAGCTTCGTAAGTTCCTTTTACCACGTCAAAAGTGATACCGTCTTTCACTACTTCAATTTGCGACTCAGTAAGCGACATGGATAGTTCCGCCGGAAAAGCAAAATGAGAACGATACAAAGCAGCTTCCTTAGCGTCCTGAGCAGCAGTTAATGCATTTTTCTTAGCTTCACCCGTTAAAACAGAACGCTTAATCTTTGCCACATCGCTGTCGCGCTTGGCATAAATATCATTCAGTTTAAAATAACGGTTAGCAACAATATTAGTTACATTAGTAGCCGTTTCTGCATCTTTAAGCTCCAGTTTAGCCACCACTTTTTTCGAACGATCTACAATAGTTGCAACATACTTCGGGTCGCGGTTCTTTGTATCCAGCTCCACGGCACTAACCGAAGAGACAAACAAAGTCAAAAACAAAAGAACGCTCAAACTCTGAAGATAAAGTATGCTTGTTTTGTTTACTATATTTTTAATTTCTGATTTCATACAATAATAATTGGTTTTAATGATCGAATGAAACGAGTCTTATCTAGAATAAGAACTCGTTTCAGATTATATAGCCTGAATAGACAGCCCTCCCCTTTAGGGGTCGGGGGTTCCTTACATCACCTTTCCTTTTTCAGCCAAGGTATCATGGTTGTTTTTAGGATCGGTCCAGTCTACTTTCTCTTTAGTATCAATACCATTGATATATTTTTCGATATTAGTATAACCATCACCGTTGCAATCTTTAAGTGCATCCGAAGGATCTTTCGGATCTAACCCATTTGCTTTCTCCCATGCATCAGGCATACCGTCGCCATCGCTGTCTTTGTAAGCTTTTCCTTTATATTCTGGATATCCGCCCACTTGGCGAACATCAGTAATGATACCATGTTTGTACGAATCTTTAGCCAACCGACGATGTTTGAATTGGAAAAAATTTACAGAATCTAATCCTTCCTTATAATAAACTTTTCCGGTTTTTACCTGAGTCAATATATGTTCGTCAACAATATCACGCTTAGGAATATTAGCTCCGGCATTGGTTGTAACAAAGTCATAAGCATCCTGCGCTTTCATAATCGGGAATTCAGGTTTTGGGAAAGGTTCGTTCCAACGCATCGAATCCGTATATTGACCTGCATTTTGCATATCTTCAACCTGTACACCACCGTTCCAGTTATCTTTAGTCACTGCATCGTTACCTTCCATAATGTTACCATTAGCGTAAACACGACCAAACACTAAATAACCCAATTTACTACGACCCGATTCCGGTTTCAGAATACGATGTCCGATAGGCGCATCTTTAGGAGTAAGTGGTCCCGGCTTGTAGTAGTTATTAATGATATTATAAAGAGCAGTATAATCACCACCATCCACCGAACGGTTAGCCCAGTTGTAAACCACATTGTTTACAAAATTGAAAATACCATTCCAACCGATAGATGGATTACGTCCGGCATTATTTGCCCAAAGGTTACGCATAAACGAACAATTTTCGCCACCCAGCGTACTACCGAAAGCATGATTATACGTATCCAACGCCTGAGCAGAGATTGTATTTTGAATAGTAACATTCACAGTAGGAAGTTTTTCGTCTTTCATACCCGGAGCCGGATTGAACATATGACGATAGAACGAAATATTCTCATCCAGTCCCCAGCTGCATGAACAGTGGTCGATCATGATATTTCCAACCGGATTACCTCCGAAAGAATCATCGCGTCGTTCCACTTTTGTTTCACCACGCCGGAAACGCATGTGACGTACAACTACGTCATGTGTATTCACCCAAAATGATTCGCCGGCAACACACACCCCATCTCCCGGAGCTGTTTGTCCGGCAATAGTTACGTAAGGAGCTTCAATAATAATAGGAGTTTTCAGATGAATAATACCTGCAACATTAAATACAACAATACGTGCACCCACAGTTCCTTCGCAAGCTTCACGCAAAGTACCCGGACCACGATCAGCAAGACTGGTTACAGTAATCACTTTACCGCCACGACCACCAAATGAATACTGGCCACCACCTTCGGCACCAGGGAATGACGGAATCTTAGCCTGTGGCAAATCGGTAGGACGAGCAGCCCATGGAATATATGGCCGACCTTTAACTGTTTCAGCTTTCAGAATCGCTTTATTTGCAAGCATAACACTATCAGCATATCTGGTCTCCTTATCTATCATTTTATCGGCAGCAGCCTTTAAATCTTTAGGAACATCCGGATATTGCGCATACAAAGCAACAGGAGAAAAGAGCAATACGGCAAAAGCTCTGAGAAATGTTTTTTTGTTCATTTTTAATGATTGTAATTAGAAATATGTTGTATTAAGAATATTCAATAACAAAGACGAAATCTTCCTGCAATTGTACTCAAAACTTATCAGGTATGCAAATGCAAAAACGGAGATTACGGTGGTTAACCGAAATCTCCGTTTTCTATTTTGATGGGAAAATATTAGCACATATTTTATTGTTGGTAATCAAAAGTACCTAACGTTCCATAAGCATCATTCCATAATTTCGTCTGCGTCAACCATGGATTATTTATAAGTACAGTACCTGTTAACCCCTGGATATAATAATTTTGTCTCCAAAGAATGGTAGAAGCAACAACTGTACTTCCGCTAGTAATGTTATCCAAAGGTACCTCACAAGGAACACGCACCAGATAGGTCTTATAAAAGTTTGCCAAAGCTGTGAGTTGAGTAGAAAAATTTGAAGCATCTGGATCAATAGATATTGCGCTCCGCGTAGAAAGCAATGGATCTGTTGGTTGCTTAGCTGAAGTTGAAATTTTCTTTTCCTGCCAATAATTACCGGTACGAGCAGTCCCATTAATAGGACTTATACCAAGCTTAGCACATGTAGTATTGCCATTAGAAGAATCATCGTTATAAAGCATCCACCGTTGGATATCCCAAAAACGCTTGCCTTCATAAGCCAATTCCACGCGACGTTCATACAAACAGGCCTCAATGGCGGCATACTTATCAGCTAATGTACCAATTCCATAATTATTTGCTGCAGGAATTCCAACACGTGCACGAATTTTAGACAAATACGCAATACAATTAGCTACGTCTCCTGTAGCTGCATAACATTCTGCGATATTCAACAACAATTCAGCATAACGATATTCATAAATTTGAGTTGCCGAATAGGCAAATGCAGAACTATCGGCAGCAGCACTAGACATTTTACGAACAAAAGCAGGACTCTTTAACTGATTATTATCCGGGTAAACTATCACAGCTTTGTTTGTCGTAGAATTTATATATTGAAATCGGTACGACCAAACGGTAGCACTTGATCTTGCTTTATGCCCCCACACACATCCATTGAAAGCAAAAGTACGATAAAAACGAGGATCACGATTCAAAAAGAATAAAGAATCAACATAACTATTCGCAACCGTCGGACGAGAACCATTAGCCATAGGGAAAAGATCAATCATTTCCTTGGGTGCCGAAACGCCTCCACTCCCTTTTTGAGAAGACAAACGAATAGAACTCTCCCAGCCATTATTGATGGCATTAGTTAATGCAGACGAACAAAGCTGAATCATAATAGCCTCTTTATTTACAGTATTCGACTGAGAAAACATTGTTGCCCAATCTTTTGCGCTGCTACCATACAAGCCATATCCATCAGCAGTTAATTCTGTTTCAGCAGCAAGTCCAGCAGCAAGAGCATCTTTCCAACGTTGGTTAGATGAGTTATCCCAATCTGTATTAAACAGCGGGCTTGCATATGTTAGCAAAACACGACTTTTTTCCGCCAATGCAGCTCCTTTAGTAAATCGACCATAATCTGTACCGGCAGTCCAACTTGTAGGAAGTAAAATCGCTGCAGAATCCAAATCAGCTAAAATTCGTGTAACACATTCACTGGTAGTAGAACGCGGAGTCTTAATACTCGTATCTGTTGCAGAGGCTGTCTGCACAGTTGTTACTATAGGCACACCTCCATAAGTCCGAATTAAATCGTAATACTGGAGTGCACGCAAAAAATACGTTTGCCCTTTTGATGTATTACGAAAAGTCTGAGGAAGATCTTTTCCAAGTGCATCAATCTCTAAAAGTAAATAATTACAATCACGAATACGTGAATAGGGATTGTTAGTCGCTGATGAGGTGAGTGAAGTTCCGTAATATGAAGAACAGTCGGCAGCATTGATCAATGTCATAGTCGGATTAATCAGGTTATTAATCGTCCCCCCCATTTCTTCCGTCATACTGGTATGATCACTGGTATATAAACCCGAAACATCTTTAATCGGAGAATTATATCCGCCGAAATAATTATAATACATTTTATCTATAAACCAACCGGTTTCTGTTTGATTGGTAAATAAGTCGGTACTATAACTACCATAATTTTCTGTATCTTTCAAAAACTGATCGCTACAACTTGTTACTGATAAGGCAATAAAAGCAATCAGATATAATAATATATTCTTATTCATGATATAAGCAATTTAATTGTTTAGACAATATGTTGAATTATCAAAATGCGATATTTACCCCTAACGAGTACGTTCTCAAAGTAGGATAGCTCACAGAAGAATTATCATACATATTGCGATAATGATCGGGATATGGATTATAAAAATCCCATAAGTTAGTTCCGGTAAGACTTAGGCTCGCATTATCTATCTTGAGCTTTCTCACTATACTTTTAGGTAAGGTATAAGAAATACCCATATTTTTTATGTAACAACGGAAAGAGGAGACTTGCCAGAAATCCGATGCATAACCATTGTAATTATAATATGCAACATTCGGATATTTGCCATTAGCATTGGTTGTTGCATCATACATGTTTGAAAGGTATGATTCATGCGACCATATAATCTGACCGGAAGAGGTACCTTGTTTAACATAGTCTATTGCTGCATATCCACCCCAGGAAGTAGAAACTTGAGCAAACCAACGAAAATTTTTCCAACTTGCTCCTAAGTTAGTGGTAAAGCCATAGGTTTGGTTTTTCTTGACTAATTTCACATAATCCTCATTTGTGTTAATTCTTCCATCAGAAGCCAAATAGGTTCCATCAGATTGAATTGCTCCATGAACATCTTTGTAAGCAAGCATTCCGGTAGACATACCAGATTTACTGGTTATCCCCAAATAAGAAGGAGTTGTTCCTGCTGCAGTAGCCAGATTAGTCAAATAAGTCCAGTATGAATCTATATCAGATTGTGTACGAAGAACACCATCTTTTCCCGCATTTCCTTTCCATGTATTGAATCCCCAAACCGGCATGATAGTAGAACCTCCAGCAACATAATTATTAGCCGACTCATAAGTTGCTGCAGATGATGGATATTTAATAATTTTATTATCACCCCAACTATAATTCACTCCAACATTGTAACTTACTTCCCCGATTTTATCTTTCCAGTTGATTGAAAGTTCTGTTCCCCAATCATTAACTATTGAATAATTTTGTTCTGCATAAGCCCCACCGACTGAAATAGGTACACCTGAAGCACTCGACATTGTTGTCAAAAGACCTGAAGTTCTATCAAAATAAGCATCCCACTTAACAGCTAAACGATTGTTTAATACATTAAAATCTAAACCAAAATTATATTTCACCGTTAAATCCCAACGAACATCACGATTAGGAGTTGGATCTGTTGAGAGCCCACTTCCCAAATTACCTCCATTAGAAGTTCCAAAGCCTAAACCTTTAGTTGCGTATGTAAAAGTCTGCATCCAACGCCAAGGCTTAATATTATCTTTACCCGTTTCTCCTACAGATGCACGAACTTTTAAAAAATCAATCCACTTCAATGAATTTTTAAACCAGGGTTCTTCGGATGCAACCCATCCCAAAGACAAATTTGGAAAAAATCCCCAATAGTTTTCAGGGGCAAACTTAGTAGAAGCATCTGCACGAAGAATAAACTGTGCCAAATACTTGTTTTCATAACTATAATTTATACGTCCAAAATAGGAAAGTGCATTCATAGCCGTGCGAGATGTATAACTGTTCCCTGTATTCAGAGTACCAGCAGATGTACTGGCCCCATTATATGAGTCTTGTAAAGGAGTGTCATACTCATAAAATTTAATCTGGTAATCAGTGGTAGAACGCTCAACAGAGGCCATAGCCGAAATACTATGCGATCCAAAAGTACGATCATAATTCATATAAAAGTTCATCTGTTGATAATCACTTATCTTATCGGTATAATCAACACGCGAATTTTTATTAACGCTTGCTACACTCCATGTAGAATTAGAGCTATAAAGATGATTACCATCAGTATTTGTATTTGTTGCAAGTGCTAAAGTATAGGCCAATGCATCCTGTTCTGTATTTTCCGTAGAATTAGTTCTGGCATATGTCCCTTTTACCGATAATCCTTTTACGAAAGGAATAGTATACGTTAGCGAAAAATTGGCATTATAACTGGTATTCTTTTGAGTTTGTTTAGAACCACTATTCAATAATGCGAAATAATTCCACGCTCCGATTGCATTAGCAGTGTTTTGAGTCGCTGTCACTTTGTATGTTCCCAAAGACGGAGATACCCACTCATCCGTTCCATTAACATTATAACTCCAGGGAATATATTGTGGCATGTGCACTAAAAGGCCGTAGTCAGCCTGTTCACCAGTAGCTTTAGATCCGTAACTTCCATCACTCAAACTACCAACTACTTTAGTAAACGATTTTACTTGTGTTCCGTTATTAGCAGAAACCGTTGCACTCAATTTAAGATTAGATGCCACTTGCACATCCACGCCTGTTCTAAACGTGTATTTGCTATAATCCTGATTACTTAAATTAGCTCCTTGCTTGTAATAAGATATTCCGGCAAAGTAAGTCGCCTTCTCAGTTCCTCCATTTACATTTATCGAGTGTTGCATAACTTGTGCAGAACTCCAGGCTTTGTCAATCCAGTTATAGTTCAATGATTTCATTTGCTCCAATTCGCTATCAGAGAAAAGGTTCGCTGAAGCTGTAACTCCACTGGAACGCAAAAAACTATTAGAGAAAAGTCCATACTGATATGCATTTAATGTCTTTGTATGACTTACGGCATCATTTGTTTCAAATTTTCCTGAATATGTCACTTTTGGAGCACCTGACTTACCTCGTTTTGTTTTCACAATAATAGCACCCTGTGAAGCACGCGAACCATAAATAGCAGCACTTGCGTCACGTAGCACCGTAATACTTTCAACTTCAGATGGATCAAGCATATTTAATGTAGCCATCGTGGATAAACCGGAGCTAGGATCAATTTGAATTACATCATCAATGATAACCAATGGAACATTATTAGATCCATCTTTAGAAAAACCGAACGATTGACGAACACTGGCTGATGCATCATTTGCACCCGGACGACCAGAGCCTTCCGTTATGGTGAGTCCCGGTATTTGCCCCGACAAAGATGCTGTCAGAGTAGATGTAGGAAGCCCTTCGACTTTCGACATATCAATAGTAGCAATAGACCCTGTGATATTTTTTGATTTTTGAGTTCCATAACCAACAACTACGACTTCATCCAACTTCTTTACATCAGATTCCATTTTAATGTTTATTGTCTGTTGCCCTTTAAAATCAATAAATTGGCGAGTGTATCCTATATAGGATATAACTAATACATTTGGATCACTAAGTTCTAGTGAAAAGTTACCGCTTACATCGGTAGTTGTCCCTGCTGATTGCCCTTTGATAGCAATGGTAACGCCAATCATGGGTTCTCCATTTTCATCTCTCACAGTTCCGACTACTTTTTTCTTTACCTGCTGTGTTGACTGATTACTGAGAGGAGCAGCCGAGATAGACTGCGTTGCACCTGCAAGTACCAATAAAAAACAACATACACATTTTACATACGACAAGAAACCAATCTGGTGATTCCGTTGTCCGAAAAACTTTTTGTGTTGCATCTCCATAAGGAATTAAATTTAAATTAACGATTAAAATTAAAGTATTCTCTTTCTCTTCTTATTTTATTCATAAATAAACATGACCCAAATCTATAATTAGTTGGATTTAATAAAATTCAACCCATTTCTGACTTTGATTTAAAGTAAGACGAAATAGATGAAAAGATGTAATCAGTAAAAAGAAGGATTTATTTGATATTTGCCGATAAATTTCATAAAATAAAAACATGTGTTACAAAATGAAACTGAGAGCTATGCTAATTCAATCCAAAGTACCTTTTAAATCAGGTAAAAACAACAGATGCAATCTTAGATCAGCTGATCTTTTTATTTTACTCTTCACAGTCAGCATGACATTAAAAAAAAACAAAGACTTGCGGCATTTAAAGCTGTAAGTCTTTGTTTGTACAAATTAATCCAATAATTGTTATTTGCTCTGACAACAGAAGATCTTGCCCGCTCCGATGTTATTTAATCACCCGATTTGACTTCTGCATTGTTTCGATACTCAATAGGCGTTAATCCGGTTCTCTTTTTGAAAAAGATCGGAAAGTAGTCCGGATTTTCGGGATTCAGACTATACGAGATCTGTTTTATGGATTGCGAAGTCGTTGAAATGAGGAGTTTCGCTTCGTTTAATTTCAGTTCCAGCATATACTTGGTTGGAGAGGTGCCGGTATATTCTTTAAATGCTTTTCGGAAACGGGAATAACTTATATTCAGCATGCGTGCAACGTCTTCCCCGCAAAGCTCTTTGTAAACCGATTCACGCATAACAACTTTGGCTTTGTTGATTTTTCCGATAAGCTCCTCGTCTTCAAAATCGCGGGTTTTATCGCGGTAATACATCAAACCCAGAATGTGCATAACAATTCCGGCCAGTGCTTGTTGAAAACCGGCACGTTCTTCATTGGCAATCTCAATGGCTTTGAGATACAAATCGATGATCCGCTCATTATGCCCAATGCTGAAAACAGGTGCACGATTCAGAAAGAAGCCTTCGTGCACTATACTATTAATGATATCACCCTTAAATCCGATCCAGTATTCATTCCATCCGGAATTCTCCATCGGCTTATAGGTATGCCAAACCCCCGGCATAAGAAAAAACATTTTCCCTTCGGTGATAAAACAGGACTGTTTGTCATTGCCATACGTAAACACACCATTACCGTCGGTAATGTAAAGCAATTGGTATTCATTCAGAATGCGCCCCTTGGCTACATCAAAATAATATTCGGACGGATGATTATTCGGTGGGTAAGCTTCGGTTTCAGAAATTTTTTGATGACCGACCGTGGTAACCGTTAAGCCCCATAACTCATCTTCTTCGGAAGTGATAAGATAATTCAGATTCAAATCTATCTCGTTACAATTCATGATTATATCGGAAATATTAATGATTAAAGCAACTGGCTGTAAAAGTAAATAATATTCATCAGATTTAATGCTAACAGAAAGCGAGACCTCATTATTTATGAAATCCCGCTTTTGTATTTATTTGAATTTGTTTTTTACAGCATGCTTGGCAAAACCAGTGAGAATATCAATATAAGCATTCCCAACACCAGGGTGAAAACGGTTTTTGAGCCGGCTCCTTTCCATTCTTTGAGAACAATTCCCCATACATTACTAAATGTCACATTCAATGACATAAGAATACTCCACGAGAAAGCCATCATTATACTTCCGTCGGTCAGGAAGCTTTTACCCAACGCCAGACCGAAAAACTGCGAATACCAAAGTACACCCGCCAAGGCGCAAAACAAAACATTATTGATAAAAACTCCGGAAGAAACTCCAAAATAGTCTTTTGTAGTTTTGTTTTTAATGTTCTGATAGAAGCAATACACGGCATTGGTCAAAAATCCGCCAAGCGTTATCATTAAAATAGCTGGCAAACCGGCATACAGACTGTTCGATCCTAATTTAATGGAAGCCACTTTTATCGGTTCGGCAGCTTCGAGTCCCAGACTAAAGCAGGCACTCATCACTCCGGCCAACAAAGCCACCAACAATCCTTTTCCTAATGCAAAATCTTTAACGGCAGCTTTTTTCTGTTCTTCGGTCATATTTTTAGACCGCAGGCTTCCGGCAAAACCAATCACCGAGATGCCGGCAATAGCTACACACACTCCGATAAGCAAAACCAGTCCTTTACCTGAGAACAAATCCGTTCCCAGCATCAGTGCAGGAATCAAGGTTCCAAAAGCGGAACAGGTACCCAGCGAAATGGACTGACCCAGTGCCACGCCCAAATAACGCATACTAAGTCCGAAAGTCAACCCGCCGATGCCCCAAAGTGCGCCATAAAATATAGCCTTCAGCGCTGCTCCCTGGCCGGAAGAAAGAACTTCGAGCAACGAATGTCCTTCGGGTACGGCCAGCAAAGCTCCCAAAAAGGGAAACAACAACCAGGCAAACACGCCTTGTACCAGCCAAAAACTCTCCCACGACCAGGTTTTGACCTTTTTAATAGGCACGTACGAACTGGACTGTCCGATACTGCCCAAAGCAATAATTAATAATCCGATTAATGTGTTCATGATCTACAGGCATCTCCTACCCCTTTGGCTACAAAAGAGCAAGATAATGATTTAATGGTTATTTAAATTTGAAAATAAAGCTGTATCAAAAGTTTTTCAGAACGCAAATTACGCAAAGTTACGCAAATTCATCTTTATTTAAATTCACACATTTCATTGAAATGCAAATATTTATAATTTATTATTTGCGTTTATTCGTGTAATTTGCGTTCTTATTTCTTTTAATACAAACTCGTTTTTATCGTTTTGAAGTAACGGCTTTTTCGTATTCCTGAATATCGGCAATGTAAGCTTCGCCTACAGTTACGCCTTTTTTCAGACAGTAATAATCGAAAACAGCTGCCCATGGCAATGATTTTGCTTCTTCGAGCAAAGCCATACGTTCAAAGTTCTGACCGTTGGCTTCGTATTCGCGCAATTTGGCAATCGGTTCAAGCAAAGCCTGCGTAAATGCTTTTTGTGTAGCACGTACGCCAACCAGATAAGCACCGATACGGTTGATGGAAGCATCAAAATAATCCAGACCCACATGCACTCTGTCTAACGCACCGGCACGAATAATTTCCTGAGCAATTGCCTGCAATTCGTCATTAAGAATTACAACATGGTCGCTATCCCAACGTACACCACGGCTTACGTGCAACATGATTTCAGGAGCAAAAAGCAACAAAGACGAAATTTTATCGGAAATAACTTCGGTAGGGTGAAAATGGCCGGCATCCAGCGTAATCATTTTTTTATTGGCAACGCCGTAACCCATATAAAATTCGTGAGAACCTACTACATAACTTTCGCTTCCGA
>Ga0302170_10000021_pt1 | contig 49980 bp, 30 predicted proteins | sample I_Fen_N2_1_FD_193492 | JGI IMG/M metagenome (GOLD analysis project Ga0302170, IMG submission 193492) | Peat permafrost microbial communities from Stordalen Mire near Abisko, Sweden - I_Fen_N2_1 | ecosystem: Environmental > Terrestrial > Soil > Wetlands > Permafrost | place: Sweden: Abisko...
AAAAATCTTGTCTGCCTCAGTTTTAGGAGTCTCGTTTACTACAAAACCAGTCTTTTTCTTATTGGCTTCCAGCTTAGCAATTGTCTGATTATTGCAGAGTGCTATATATTCGGCAATAAACGGAGTACTAAATTGCTGCTGAATAGTTTTCAATTTTTTATCGCTTACAGGAGTAACTTCTTCCACTATATTGCGACAATAATCTTGTGCTAACATCACGTCACTGGCCAATCCTTCTTGTATGCCAAATAATGTTTTCATATTTAGATTGCGGGTATCATTCGCCTTTTGAGTAAAGAGTTCATTTATAAAAGGGTTATGCCTTCTATGGAATGCATTTATTGAATCACTGTACGTAATATAAAACTCTTGCATTTTCCGAATCTTTTCCGAATTATCATGATTAGTCATAATCTTCCATAATTTCTTTTCGTCTGCAGTCAATTTAATTTTATTGTCTTTAAAGTATTTATCAACAACAGTATTATCTGCTCTTGGAGTGCTTTTATGTATGCTTTCAAAATCTTCCTGATATTTAGTATAAAATGCTGTTACTTGCTTACTATATTTCTCTTTATAGCTTTTTTCCTCTACAGAGTTGGAAATCGAATCCGCCTCTTTTAGTTTTTCTAACATTAATCTCTCAGACTCGGTAAAGGTATATCCAGATTTCTCCAACTCTGTTCCCAGACTCTGTGTATTGATCGAAAATGAATTACCTATTCGAAGAATATCTAAATACTTAAGTCTGTTTATAAACGAATTGTAACCAGAACACATTACGGCCAATGGATTATTTACGACTTCATTATTTATAAAATCAAAATATCCGGCTGTTAGCGAATCCGATTTTACCGGTAAGGTCCTTTGTGTGCGTGGTATTTTGTTTTTTTCGCGGTAGGCACTTTCCCAATAAGAATCATAAGACATTTTATTCGAGGCAGATTCGCATTCAAAATTCATTTTCATGATCTGATAGGCTTTGGTAGAAATGGTATTTGTTTTCATGATTGAATCTAATGCATTCATATCCTTTAATTCAGAATGATTACAATATGCTTTGTATTGAGCTGGCGACATACCGAGTATTTTACTTTGCATATCTCTATAATCAAAACTTCTTATTTTAGATAATTCAAGCATGTCTGAGTTAATTTTGGCAGATTCTCCCATAAAAAGCGGGGATCTGCCAAGCAGTTGAAAAACCTCTTTCTCCGGTTCTAAGAAAACTAAACCATTGTGTATAGACGAACGAACGAAACAAAGAGTCGGATAATAAACGGGGAGTTTGGTTGAAAAGTACCCATTTTCATCTATCCTTATTACAAACGTATTTTGTTTTCCGGTAATAATATCATTGATGGCGATAGAAAGTGTTTTTACGCCCACGCGTGGAGTATAATCTTTAATATAACCACTGTAGGTTGCAGAGTCAATCTTGAAAACGGGTAGTTCATACGGTTTGTCATCTGCCGGTTTTTTCTTTTGAGCTTCCGCACCATTATTACTATATTCTTTTAGGCTTTGAGCTGATAAGCCTAACAAAATATTACCCGCTGTAGTGATTTTGTAAAATACATCAAAAGTTTTTCCGTTACCTGTGAGCTTTATTGAATTTGATGGTTTCTTATCTTTCGGGAAACTGTAGCTCCACAGTTTGTTTTTGTAAACAAGGTACTTGTCGTAAAAACCAAACTCCCAATCTCCGGTGGTTTTATTGAACCAATTTCCGTTTAATTCTTTGGGTAATAAAAATTTCTTATTCGTATCCGGTTTTATTGCTATATCGTAAATAAACCAATTACCTCCCTCATTGGCTTCGCCATAGTCGATATATTGGGTATTTTTTGGAATAGGCGGAAATATTAATGTATAACTAACTTCGCCGGATGCCGGCATGGTATAACGATCATTCAACGGGATTCCTACCGAACGTTTGACAAACATTTTCTCATTACCAACAGGCTGAATATAAGTTTCCTTCGGGATACTAATCCACCAGCCCGGAACATATTTAGTATGAATATACAAAGCTGTTGTAGTATCGGTTAGCTCTACTTTTGTAATCGTAGAATTATTGTTCAGACTTAACCCCGTCTTGGGATTATTAATTACGGTTTGAGAATAAACTACTATGGCTGAAAACAGAAATAATAAGATGGTCAATGCACTTCTTTTCATATTAGAATTGATTTTTATGGTTTGTTTATTTTTATACTTAGCAAGAAATATTTTTATCTTCATATCGTGTTCATTTAAGAGTTAGTTGGCTTTCTTCTCATAAATGCACCAGAAAACAATAATGATAGCAGCATAGAGATTACAGCCCATAACAAACTAAATAATAACCATCTTATCCAGTCTATTTCTTGTTTCAAAATCCAACGCTCCAACACCATTGTGAATCCATTTATAATCCAGGTAAACAGGAAAAAATAAATGACCAGAGTTTTCCGTTGGCTTTTAAATTCTTCAAACGATTCTATCTTTTTTATTTCTCCAAAACTGTATATGAATGTAAACAACAATGATAAATTCAAACTTTGATGAATACTCGAAAATAGTTCTTTGATGAAAGGTTCATCAGCCCTTATCAGGTCAGCTGAATGAATTATTCGCTCAAGAATGAACGTAAAAATAAAAAGAGTAAGGAAAGTCAACAGTATTTTTATTGGTTTCATAAGGTTTATCTTTTTGTAAAAAAAATTAAAGGCACTTTTCTTCTTTAATTAAACCACCTCGCAGCAGAGCTGTCGAGGTATTGTTTGAAAAATAATTCTTTTTTCGAAGCAGAGCTTCGGGGAATTTAACCCAAAGAGATTAAAATGGTACATTATATTTGTGCAATTACTTATATTCCGATATGGAAACTTTCTTTTAATTATTCTACAATCAATCGTCAGTTCATGCATTGGGCTTACACCACCACTTTGGCTACCGGAGCCGTGTAGTCGGTTTGGCCTGATGGGGTAATGGCAACCATCCGAAAGTAATATTTACTTCCTACGGTTAAGCCTTTTATCTGAAAGTAGGATTGTGTACTATGTCCGGCAGTAATCCACCCTTCGTCGGAAGTAGGCAGTACATCCTTAGCCATTAGCCAGATATAAGCACCTGCTTTTTCCACCGCACGGGCTACCAGCCACACGCTACCCGAATTATCACCATTCTGTGCTTCTAATTCAGGTTTTTGAATTGCTCCCGATTGTCTTGACACATGAAAACCAGCACTTAGAATTTCGGTTTCGTTGCCACCGGCCATCCGGTTGACATACGCCACCAGGATACGAAACAGGTCATCGGCTTTGTCTTCGGCATCGTGCATGGCTGAAACTGCCATGCGACTACCATCCTGCGTAGCCAGATAAGCAGCTTCCAAAGCATCTACCGCAGCTTTTGCCTCGGCAAGCGACACGTCGGGGTTAAGAAAAGTTTCATTACCCGTCAGCCGGGTAAGTGTATTACGGTAAAAAGCAATTTTTACTACTACCGATAGTTGGACAAAATCCAACAATGCTTTTGTTTTTTTCATATTACATCTTTTTTTTAAATGAATAAATGTTGATGCAGTCACCTATTGATTGATTGTAGAATAAACACGATAAAAATTCAGATAAAAGCAATTACAATTACAGAAGATTATATAACCTTTTTCAAAACATCTATAATACCCGGAGAAGATTTGATAATCATTTTCAAAACATCTACAATACCTTGAGAAGATTTGATAGTCATTTTCAAAACATCTATAATACCTGGAGAAGATTTGATAATCATTTTCAAAACATCTATAATACCTGAAGAAGATTTGATAATCATTTTCAAAACATCTACAATACCTTGAGAAGATTTGATAGTCATTTTCAAAACATCTATAATACCTGGAGAAGATTTGATAGTCATTTTCAAAACATCTATAATACCTGGAGAAGATTTGATAATCATTTTCAAAACTTCTATAATACCTGGAGAAGATTTGATAATCATTTTCAAAGCATCTACAATATCTGGAGAAGATTTAATAGTCATTTTCAAAGCTTCTATAATACTTGGAGAAGATTTGATAATCATTTTCAAAACATCTACAATACCTATAGAAGATTTGATAGTCATTTTCAAGGCATATTTCTTGAAAACAAAATACATTAACACCTTGTAACTCGTAACTATTTACTTGTAACTAATTTTGTAACCATCTAAGCCCATCTATTGAATTTCGCCAAAAACAAAACCGGCTCTTTAGGTTGTTAACTAAATGCAAAAATAGAATTAGGTTTTCTATAAAAGGTATCATTTGGCGAAATGAGACAAGTTTTTTCAAAAAAAAATCAGGATACGATTAGGACAAAGCAATAAAACAAGTACACAGTATACTCATTTGCTAGCTATTACAAGAATCATCATTATCTTTTACAGGATTATCACTATTTTCGTGTTGACAATGCCGGCGATAGTCGGTGGGCGTATTTCCGGTATGTTTCAAAAATACCCGATTAAAAGTACTTTTCGCTCCAAATCCACAATCGAGTGCTATCGACTCTATAGTCCTCCGTGCAAATTTGGGGTCACAAAGTAATTGTTTGGCTTCAGCCACTTTATATTCATTCATAAACTCTGTGAAGGTTTTCTTTATACTGCCGTTGAGAACGATAGAAAGATGATGTTCCGGAATATTTATTTCTTTGGCCAGCATCAGTATAGTATAATCGAATCGCCGGTAGGGTTTATTGGTTTCCATAAAGGCGAACAGTTTCGTTTGGTAATTATCAGCCATCGTATCCTGAATTTTAAAAGTATTGTCTTTTTTGTGTGTTTTGGCTACGCCTGACGAGGCATCTTGTGTAAGAACAGATTTAAAAAACAGATACAGAAACTGAATGTCCATAGCCAGTTGACCAATAATAATATTGGCCTGTTCGTTACTAAAATAGAAACAGCATGGTGCTGACAGAATCAGATAAGTGAGATTTATGATTACGAATATTTTAAGCCACCAGACTTCAGTTCGTAAATCGCTGTTTACTCCCCCACCCTGCATGAATGGTTGCTTCTTTATAAGTCGGTAACATACGCACAGATAGCCGAATATCTGAACGTATAACACAATGTTTAAAAGGGTTGTCTCTTTTGTACCAATTTGAAAATCGCGGATAAGCCATTCTATCCGCTGTGTGTATGTATAAGTCCAAAACCGGAAGTTGAAAATGACGCATGGAAGCAAGGGGATAAGATGTAGTAACAACCGCCATGTGAATAACCTGAACGGCCGTTGTAAAACAGATAACACATAGAAATACAAACAGGGACCCAACAATAAAAACAAAAGACCATCAATCGGGCTATAAAATGCAAGCAGATGGTTGAGTCTGTGAATTAATAACGAGTAATGAATATAAACCACCCCGCAATAAGTAGCCATAAGCAAAATCAGCATAAATAATAATTTGCCGGATTTACTATTAAAATGTGGTTTTAGAAAAAGAGCAATTGCTAATAATAATAAATTAAAACAAGAAAACAGAGTGATATATTTTAGTAGCATAAGGTATATAGAGTTGGTTAAACTTCAAAATTCAAGGAATGGAAATAATAGGCAAATTAGAAATTAGCCTCTCTAAAAACTTTAGATAGGACACACGGCCAGAAAACAGAAATAGGAGGATGCTGATAAATAAAAAGGAGAGATGCAATTTTGTGCTTTCCATGGTTAATGTTATTATTTTTAGGTTAAAACCAAACAAAGATATAATTAATAACTTTTTATCACTAGCTATTTTAGATATTCTATTTGTAATAATAGATATTATTTTTAGATTGTAATATCTTTTGTTCTGATTACAATACCAATAAAAAACAAACAGGTCAACAACTTACCACTACAAAGACAATTGTAATAGACTCAAGCAATTATTTGAAAGTTGACAGAATAATTTCAACAGAAACCACCGGTATCCCTGGAGTCATTATTCACTGTAATGTTGGTGAAATTTTGTCTCTGGGGTAGATATTCCAGTTGTTTCAAATATTAAAATTGTGTTTGCAACAAATAAGGTCGCTATTTGATACAAAACAGCACTGTTATCAAATGAAAATTAGGATAACTTTGTTCCTGCGTTTATTAAGCATAGAAAAGAGGCTCAAGAAGCTTTACGTAGACTCAAACTTATATGTAGTTCGAAGTTAAGAACCACTCTGTTTCGTGATTTGATTTATGTTTTTTTATTCAACCATCATTTAAGCAATTTCATAATCGAGAACTCTATTAATCAAAGCACACAATGTATTTTATTAGTTTTAGGTATTAGTTAATAGTTGTGTGTGAGGCTGATTGTTCTGCTCAAATCAGTGCAATCAGCCTCATTGATTCACATTAAGTGCTCTCACTGTTTTTCGAAACAGAGAATATCCGAAATTTTAAACTTAGTTTAGCTCTCTGTCTTTTGTGTCTTAGTGTTAAGTAAGTAAGCAATAATATTTAATGATCCTTTTTCCCCAACAGCAAAATGCAGGTAAACAGTCTTGTAACTCGTAACTATTTACTTGTAACCACTTATATGATGATAAATCAAATGAAAACATTGAAAAAAATATTGATACGATTATTTTATATTGTCATTTTCTTTTTATCTATCAGCATCAGAGCTGAAAAAAAAGACACTTCAAAAATTGATAATCAACTAAAAAATAGTTCAATAACAACACAATCAGGCATATCTAACAGCATTCCGAATGATTTTACGGGTATGACCAGTTCCGCAAAAACGCTGATCAGCAAAATAGCATTGGGTTGGAATCTGGGCAACACGCTCGAGGTGCCCGGCAATGAAACCAACTGGGGTAATGCGCTAACTACACAAACACTTATTGACTCTGTAAAAGCCGCAGGATTTAATGCTGTCCGTTTGCCATGTGCATGGAATAGTCACTTATCAGATACTGCAAACTATGTAATCAGTCCGACCTGGTTGGCACGCATAAAACAGATAATCGATTATTGTTATAAAAACGACATGTATGTAGTTCTTAATATCCATTGGGACGGTGGATGGCTCGAAAATAATTGTACCAAAGCCAAACAAGAAGTTAATAATCGCAAGCAGCGAATCTTGTGGAATCAAATAGCAGTGTATTTCCGCAATTATGACGAGCATTTGCTTTTTGCAGGATGCAATGAGCCGAATGTGGACAATGAGACTGAAATGTCAGTCTTACTTTCTTACGAACAGACGTTCATCGATGCAGTCCGCGCAACCGGTGGTCGCAATTACTATCGTACCCTAATTGTTCAGGGACCGTCAACTGACATTGACAAGACTGTCAAATATATGACAACCATTCCGGTCGATGTTAGCATCAACCGTTTGGCATTAGAAGTACATTACTATTCTCCATTCCAATTCTGCTTATTGGACAAAGATGCAAATTGGGGAAAAATGGCCTATTTCTGGGGAGCAAAGTACCACCAGCCGGCAGTCAATGGCGTTGATCGGAATTCAACCTTTGGTGAGGAAGCTTTTGTCAATGAAAGATTTGCCAAAATTAAAACACTGTTTGTAGATAAAGGTTATCCGGTTATCATGGGAGAATTTGGTGTGACGCGCCGCTTGTCGCTAACAGGAAGTGATCTGGTTAACCATTTGGCGTCACGTGCTTATTATCTGCAATACGTAGTTCAGCAAGCTAAAAATTATGGTTTGGCTCCTTTCTACTGGGATGCAGGTTATACGGGTGATAATGGTACCGGACTTTTCAACAGAAATACAGGAGCTATTGAAGACAAACAAGCTATAAATGCATTGGTGGCTGGTGCAAAAAAATGAGTATATCCATGATTAAAATAATAGCTTGTGCTACTTAAATTTTTCTTGAACTACTTGAATGGCATAAAGTGATTGTTTATATAACGCACGTTGGAATAAGAATGAAAAACACAATAGTAACAACTTTAAAATCAATATTCACATTAAGTGATGGCTCTGGTGGAAAATAATTAAATTTGCCAGTGGTTGTATCAAAAGCACGCAAATAAAACAAACAACACAAATTTTCGCGAATAAGATTTGTAAAGTAAAATATTATTTGTTGAATTTCAATTCAATAAAGTTGCGTTAATTTGCGCATCTTGCGTTATTTGCGTTCTAAAAAGACTTTTGATACAGCCTCTCCTTTGAGTTTACAAACAAATAAAATTATATAATCTCGTAAAATAAAATTAAGAATGAAATTAAATCGTTATCTTTTAACAGCCATTGCCTTGTTTGCAATTACTTCTGTATTTGCTCTGAGTAAGAAATACAAAAAAACAGAGATACCTCAACGGATAATCAATGTTGACTACAGTGCAGAAAAAGGTGCTATGAATACCATGTTCAAGCAATGTGTAGGAGCCGGTAGAGCTAACGAAGGGCTTCGAGCTGACTGGCAGCAACAATTGGCATTCGTGAAGAAGGAGTGCGATTTTAAATACATCCGTATGCATGGTCTTTTGACTGATGATATGGCTGTATATTCAGAAGATAGAAAAGGTAATCCACAATATAATTACATGTACATTGATGCTTTATACGATTATTTATTAAGTATCGGGGTCAAACCATTTGTAGAATTGGGATTCATGCCTGCAGCATTGGCTAGTGGTCATCAAACTATCTTTTGGTGGAGAGGAAATGTTACTCCGCCAAAAGATTATAATAAGTGGGAAAATTTTATCAGCAATCTTACACAACATTTCACCGAACGTTATGGCGTTGATGAAGTAAAAACCTGGTATTTTGAAGTATGGAACGAACCAAATCTTTCGCCCGGATTCTGGACCGGAACACAAGCAGACTACTTCAAACTTTACCAGTATACTGCAAAAGCTATCAAAAGCGTAAATCCGGATTATAAAGTGGGTGGTCCCGGAACGGCTGGTGCAGCCTGGGAGAGTGAAACGATCGATTTCTGTGTAAAAAATAATATTCCGATCGATTTTATCAGTACCCATTCGTATGGCGTTAAGCAGGGATTTCTTGACGAATATGGTAATGGTGGCACTGTGCTGAGTAAAGATCCAATGAGCGTAAGTGGCGATGTACTGCAATCCCGCAAAGAGATTGCCACCTCCGCTAAGCCAAATCTGGAGTTGCACTATACCGAATGGAGTTCTTCTTACACACCTTCCGATCCACTTCACGACAGTTATCATGAAGCTGCATACATTTTGGAAAAAATCAAACAGGTGGGAAATACCGCAAATTCAATGTCGTACTGGGTATTTACCGATATTTTTGAAGAAGCAGGGCCGCGCTTTACGCCTTTTCATGGGGGTTTCGGACTACTCACCATTCAAGGGATTCCAAAACCTGCGTTTTATGCTTACCAGCTTATGAATAAACTCGGAAAAACTGAACTGACAAATACTGATGCGCGTTCGTGGGCAACTAAAACCGATAATGGCGTTCAATTGCTTCTTTGGAACTTTACAAACACACTTCCTGATTCAGTAAATAATCAGAAGTATTACATACAAGATTTGCCCTCAAAATCAAAGGGTAAAGTAAAAGTCAGTATATCGCACGTTCCTGCGGGAACATATACACTGGAAGTTTATAAAGTGGGTTATCGGGCAAATGATGCTTACACTGAATATGTGGATATGGGCAAGCCAAACCAACTTAACAGACAACAGGTAGATGAATTGAAGAAACATAATAATGGTTCTCCTGTTGCTGTTGAAGAAATCCAGATTAAAGCAAATGAGTCCTTTTCAAAAGAACTTGATATTCGTGAAAATGATGTTTTGCTACTGAATTTGATTAAACACTAATATTTTAAAGAATATTGATAAACTTCCCAATGTTGGCCTAATGCTTTTCCTTATTTTTGAAATTTATTGCCTCTATTGGAGATAAAGACCTTGTCTGGTACTAAACAATTAATCTAAGAATCTAATAATCAAATAAAAATGAGTAAGATAAAAATACTGCTATTTATTGCAATCCTCTTTTCCTTTAGCTGCGTATTGAAAGCTCAGGGGTTGTATGTTGGAACTAATTATCATCCACATGATGATAAGAATATTGAAAAAATCAAAAGTGACATCAAACTGATGAAAGCAGCCGGGTTTACGTCTGTCCGTATGGGTCATTTGGCTTGGGACAGCTATGAACCGACGGAAGGGCAATTCGATTTTGAATGGTTCGACAAGGTGATGGATTTGATGAATGAGGCTGGGATTAAAGTGATTCTCGACATTGCCGTACGTCCCGCCCCAATTTGGTTGCATAAGAAATTTCCAACGATTGATGTTGTTGATCCCAATGGACATCAGCTTTATGCAAACCACCGTTACATGGATGATATTGGAGATCCAAACTATCAGAAATATGCGCTACGTTACACCGATGCCATTACAAAGCGGTATGCAAAACATCCTGCATTATTGGCTTTTGGTATAGATAATGAATCGGGCGACGGTCCGATCTCCTATTCCGAAACTGCAAGGGAAAGATTTATACTCTGGTTAAAGAATAAGTATAACACTGCCGAAATCTTAAATAAAGCATGGGCAGGTCAGCGTTGGTCACGGAGAATTAACGACTTTGAAGAAGTTGGTTTGCCAATTTCAGGTTCGGTAGTTGGTGCTCCTGAAAGAGTCCTCGATTTCAGACGCTTTGTTTCAGATGAAGTCAATCAGTTTCTTTTTAAAGTAATTGATAAGGTAAATATCAATGCACCAAATGTACTAACAAATACCAATGCATGGTATTACAGCCCCTTGAAATATTTTGACTATGCAGAGATGGCCTATTCGGGCAAAATGACTCGTGAAGGTTGCGGCTTCTATCCGGGGAACTCATTAACTACTAATTGGGGAGTTATGAACTCAGCGTTTGGAATTTCCCGTATTCAATTTGAAAGCACAAATCCATTTTGGTGCAGCGAATTTACGACCATGACAGCAGTGCCGAATTCAATCCGTAAATCGGCTTACGCTACGTTGATGTATGGTAATCAAATGGTTTGCGGATGGACATGGCAAAGTATGCACGCTGGAGAAGAACAATATCTGGAAGGAATGCTTGATTGGGATGGCATACCGAACCGCAAGTATGAGGAATACAAGAAAATTGCAACTGAGTTTAAGAAAATCGGGAAATTCTTCCCTTATAAACTTCAAGCGGAAGTTGGATTAGCGTCTTCTTTCCCTAGCCAGATAGCAAGTAGCTCTTTCCCTGAACAACAAGATGGCCAATTACAGGCATGTTGGGGATTGTTTTATTATCGCAATATGGATGCTAACGTTGTAGAAATAAGCAAAAGTCCGTTGAAATACAAACTGCTGATAGTACCCGGGGTAACTGTGATGGATGAAGCAACTGCTACCAAAATCCGTGATTTTGTGAAAAATGGTGGAACAGCTATTATGACAAGCAATTCGGCTGTGGTTGACGAAACAGGCAAAGTATTTGCTTCCACCCGCCCGGGTCGTTTAAGCGATGTGTTTGGAATACGGGTTGCAAGTTTTGAAGAAACAGAAAATCTAAATGAAATATCCCGTAAATCATACAAAGGCAAGAAGCTCGAGTTTACATATAAAGGAAAAGCTGTTGATACAGAATCGACAAGGTTTGATGTGATTGAGTCTAAAGGAGCTGAAGTTATCGGAAATATAACCAGTCTGGATAAGGACTATCCAATTATGACTTTAAACAAATATGGTAAAGGCAGAGCCATTTATGTTGGTCTGCCTACTGATGGAAATATACTCAATCCTTTGCTTGATGAACTTATAGATCAATTAAACATAAAAAAAGGTCCTGATGTACCTACGGGTGTAATGGCCAGACAGATTGATAAAAACCATTTTCTCTATCTGAACGTTAGTGCTGAACCAAAAGAAATTCAAATGAAAGGAAAAACAAGAAGTATCCTTTTTGACAAAAGCTACGATGGCAATTTTACAATTGCTCCTTACGAACCTGAATTTATTGAAATAAAGTAACATAGTAAACGCCCATGATAACTGAAATAGAAAAATCAAGTTGTCATGGGCGTTTTTTCAAATAAATGCAGTTGAGAGTTTACTCAATACTCATGGTTATCTTAAAGATGGTATAAATCACTCCCCTATGAAAAAATATAAAAGACAGCTATATATGCTCGGAGTATTTTGGATTATTTTTTTCCAAAGTATTAGTGGACAGTCATCTTATATTTTTCATCATTTAGAGACCAGTAATGGCCTTTCGAATAACTCTGTAAAAACAATTTTGAGAGATAGTTACGGGTTTCTTTGGATAGGAACCGAGTACGGATTAAACAGATACGATGGATATGGATTCAAAGTCTATACAATGCGTTTTGGCGCACTTAACACCTTAATTTCAAATGATATAATAGGATTACAAGAAGACGGTTTAGGTAATATTTGGGTCAACTTTGGATATGCCTATATGGTATACAAAAGAGATAAAGACTGTTTTCTGGCAGATACAAAACAGTTATTACTTGGTCTGGGTATACGACCTGAGCAAAATTACAAAGTGTTCGTTGATAAAAAACATAATCTGTGGGTATTAAACAAAAGAAAAGTGTTTTTTTATAATGTCAGGAAGAAAACTACAACCGCATTCACTCTAAAAATACCACTTTCTGATGCTACTAAAGTTGATGTAACCGATAGTGGAGAGTTCTTATATGCTATTGAAAAATCCGGGGCTTGCTGGCAATTGAATAAACATTCGGGGTTCCAGACTTTGATACAATTACCTGATTTTGTCAGACAGTATTTTGTTGATAATACTAACAAAATCTATGTAGACAGCAATAATGGATTGTGGCTTTATTCAGGTAAGACCGATCAGATTTTCTACAGAAAGAATCCAAATCAAGAATGGAAGAAAATAGAATTAACTTCGGAAATTAAAACTCAAAGTAATGTAATAACAAGTATTGTTGAAAACCAAACAGGACAAATCTGGATAGGAACAGATCACAAAGGACTGTTTATCTATGACAAAGCCAAAGATGCAATAACGAATATTGTATATCATCAATGGATACACACTTGCTTATCATCCAATAGTGTACAATGTTTATATCTGGATAATAACGGAACTATTTGGATTGGACACAACAAAAAGGGGCTGTCATTTTATCATGAAAGCTTTCGGAACTATATCAACTTTCAACATCCGGAATGTACTGATATAAGTACTATTATGGAAGATCAACTTAAAAATATCTGGTTGGGAACAGATGGTAATGGATTATATGTGAAGGGAAATAATTCAGAAAGTAGCGTGAGAAAACTTCCTGTGCCAAACACCGCCATAATTTCTATGCTGGAAGATAAAAAGGGACGTGTTTGGATTGGCACATATCAAAAAGGCTTGTTTTGTTATCAAAAAGGCAAAATAGCTCAATACACTACAACAAACAGTAAATTAACCAGTAACAATATTTGGGGTTTAAAGGAAGATAGGTATGGAAATATATGGATAGGAACCTTAGGCGGTAAAATTCAAATATTACCATCCGAATCAACTGATTTTGAATCATTAATATCGCCATTTAATGATATTGTTTATGTATTAGATATGTTTTATGATGGTGGTGACAAAATGTATATTGGCACAGGCTATGGACTTATAGTCATAGACATAATAAACCGCAAAAGGATTACATATTATGGAAATAAGCTTGAAAGTCAACACTTCAAAGAAAATCAAATTTCAAATGTATATAAAGATGAACGGGATATCTTATGGATTGGGCATAATGATGGGCTAACTATATGGGATCAAAAAAAGGATACTCTTTACTATTTTGGCAAAGAAAAAGGGCTATGCGATAATGCAATTAGAGGTATAACAGAGGATAACCTCAATAATATTTGGGTGACAACAAGTAATGGGCTTTCTATATTAACAGTTAAGAGAGAATTGAATGATATTCTCACTATTACAAGTAAAAATTACTCAGTCAAAGATGGCCTTAAGGATAATTATTTCAATAGCCATTCAATTTGCAAACTACGAAATGGAGATATTCTACTGGGTACTGTAGATGGATATACTATTCTCAATCCGAATAAAATGGCTGAAAAAGATCAACCTGCAGCAAGGGTTGTATTTACCGGATTGACTGTGGGTAATCAGGATATTCAGGTAGATTCATTTTATAATGGTCATAAGTTACTTGAACACCCAATGGAGTTAACCTCTAAGCTAAGGTTCAAATATAACGATAGACTTGTTTCGTTGCACTTTACAACCGGAGATTTGTTGAATGCCGATAAAGTAAAATATATTTATCAAATTGAAGGCTTTAATAATCAATGGATACCAACTCAAGAAAATAAGATCGTAATCTCCACTCTTCCTTCTGGAAGTTATCGACTTCTAATTAAAGCGTGTAATAGTGATGGCATTTGGAGTGATGATCCTACAATATTATTTATAACCGTAACCCCTCCTTTTTATTTTTCTATCTGGGCATTTATTATATATTCAATTTTGGTTATCGGCATATTGACGTCTTTTATTCGTAAAACAAAAGAACGCCACCGCATCAAATTGGAGCAACATCGTATACAAATGGATCATGAGAAAGAGATACACATTAATGAGATGAAGTTAAGGTTTTTCACCAATATTAGCCATGATTTGAGAACGCCGCTTACACTAATCATCACACCATTACAAATTTTACTGAATGATGCAACGAACGAAAACATGAGAAAAAAATTGAGTACCATGTATAAAAATGCTCAACAACTGCTGACGTTGATAAATTCGTTGCTCGATTTCCGCAAATTAGATGTTGGTGCTGAGACATTAAATTTAAAATCTGGTGATTTTGTTAATCTCATTAAAGATGTTTATGCTTCATTTTGCGTTTATGCTAATGAACGTAAGATTAAATTCCTTTTGTCGACAAAAATGGAAAATCTGCTAATGCGATTCGATCATGATAAAATACAAAAAACGCTTACCAATTTACTTTCGAACGCATTCAAGTATACTCAAGATGGAGGAACAATCAATATCCATATAAACAGGCAGGAGAATAATGTTTGTGTTAGCGTATCTGATACAGGATCAGGTATTAGTGATGAAGAAAAAGCACTCGTTTTTGAACGATTCTATCAGGCTCCACAAAAACAGGAAAAGACAGGTAGTGGAATTGGCTTGCACATCGCAAACGGATATATCAATCTTCATGGAGGAACTATAACTGTCACTGATAACGTGCCTCAAGGCTGTATATTTACTTTTCAACTTCCAATCAGAGATGTTGAAATTGACGAAAATGAAAAATTCCATACAGAAAAAACAGTAGAAGAAGTTACTGTCGAAGATACGGAAAACCCCGGCACGATTACGAAGAATAAACCAGTATTGTTATTTGTAGATGATAACATTGATTTTTGCGAGTTTATGGCAGATAACCTTGGAAATGAGTACTCTATAATAACTGCAAACAATGGAAAAGAGGCAATGGAAAAACTGGATAAATTTGATGTGACCATTGTTGTAAGCGATGTAATGATGCCGGTTATGAACGGTACTGAACTTTGTAAAAAGATAAAAACAAATATTTATTGGTCGCATATCCCTGTCATTTTGCTGACAGCACGTACTGCAGAAGAATATGTGATTGAGGGTTTGGAATTGGGTGCAGATGACTACATAACCAAACCATTTAATATCAATCTGCTACAACTACGCATTCGTAAATTTATAGAATGGACTGAAAAAAGTCATATTGCATTTACCCAAAAGTTGGATGTTTCTCCTGCCGAAATTACTATAACTTCGTTAGATGAAATACTTATAGAAAAGGCAATTAAGGTAGTAGAAGAGCACATGAGTGATACTGAATTTTCTGTTGAATCACTCGGAGCAGCTATAGGTTTGAGTCGTGGTCACCTATACAAAAAATTAATGGCTATTACCGGTAAAGGACCGGCTGAATTTATCCGCACAATTCGATTAAAACGTGGACGTCAGCTTCTTGAAAAAAGCCAATTGCAGATTGCTGAAATAGCGTATGAAGTAGGGTTCAACTCCCCTAAAAGATTTACTAAAAACTTTCGCGATGAGTTTGGTATATCACCGTCTGAATATTTACGTACCTACAAACAACAACAATAATACGTCCTCAAGAAGTTTCGGGAGTTGTATCAAAAGCACGCAAATAACGCGAATAGCACAAATTTTCGCAAATAAGATTTGTAAAATAGAATACTATTTGTTGAATTTCAATTCAATACGGTTGCGTTAATTTGCGCATTTTGTGTTATTTGCGTTCTAAAAGGGCTTTTGAGACAGCCTCATCATATTGGTAATAAAAGTATTTTCTATATTTTAGATGTTTATTCTCCTGTGTCTTTGTGCCTTCGTGTTTGAAAAATTTCCCAGATATGTCTTCTCCAAAAGATAGGGTTGAGTTGAGCAAACGATGCGCATCTTTCCAATAAACGATGCTTATCTTTTTATCAAACGATGAGCATCGTTTGAGTGCTACTCATTCACCTTCTTATTTTAACCATATCAAGTACCTTTTGAACCTGCCTGAAGAGAGGATTACTGAATCTATCATTCTTAATCTGAGCGTTTATCTACCTAAAAACGACAAAATATTACATCAGTACACCTAATGTAAAACATAATGTGTTTTGATTCTAAAGAGTAAATATTTTTGCCCCATTGTTTTTTATTGGTTACTCCGTCCTAAATGTACATCAAGACGATCAAAAATCATCAATCTATAAGTCGTTTTCTAGGAAAAAACAATTTGTCTTTTGACGGTATTCACCAAACTGTTCAAGGAGATAGTTTATTAGTAAAATTGGTTGCAAAAGCGATACGTTGAGCAGACTGCACGATAGCCTGTTGACGAATGTTAAAGCAATCAAAATTACACATAATTAAACATCAATAGAAAACATCTCTTATCCTATTTAAATTTGACTATTGTGACAAATGTGGCTATTTTCTGATACAAAATGATACCATAATATAATGGAACTTAAGATACTTTTACTCCCGAATATTTTCAATCTAAGTTTAGGAGTGAAGAAATACAAATAAGATAAAAAAAACAACAGATGAAATAATACATTTTTTCATGAAAATACATTTCTCAATAAATGATTAAACACCTAAATAAGCAAACCATTATTTAGCTTTAAATTAAAAACAGACAATTATTAACTTTAAATTAAAATGAATTATGAATGAAAATCATGTGATTCAATGTGTTCGAAGGTTAACAAAAAACCTTTTGAACAAGTATGTAATCCTCACGATGATGCTGTACTCGTTTGGCCTGGCATCGGCTCAAAATTCCGATGGGAAAGTCACGGGTACTGTATTGGACCAATCAAGTGGCGACCCCATTATTGGCGTTAGTATTTCGGTAAAAGGGTCAAAACAAGGTACTATAACTGACATAAATGGTACATTTAGCATCAGTACTAAAGTAGGAGAAACACTTAAGGTCAGTTATATTGGTTACGCGGCTCAAGAGGTAAAAGTGAGCAGTAACAAATTAATCATTCATTTAAAAGAAAGCGAAAAATCGCTGGACGAAGTAGTGGTAATTGGGTATGGGAGACAGAAGAGAAAAGACGTTACGGGTTCTATATCTTCCATAACAGGTACTGACCTACTCAAAACTCAACCGACTACTTTCGACCAAGCCCTGCAGGGAAAAGTTGCGGGGGTTATGGTACAGCAAATATCGGGACAACCTGGTGGTGGAGTTTCAGTGCAGATACACGGTGTGTCCTCTATTAGTGGTTCAAATTCTCCATTGTATGTAATTGATGGAGTTGTTATACCTACTTCCGGTGACCCAGGCGGTGGTTCGAACCCTTTAAGTTCAATTAACCCTTCGGAAATCGAATCAATTGATGTATTGAAGGATGCCTCAGCAACGGCTATCTATGGTTCACAAGCCACTAACGGAGTAATTGTTATTACAACCAAAAGAGGTACTGCCGGAACTCCTAAAATAACTTACGATTTTAGTTATGGTTATCAGGAACTAACCAAAAAACTACCAACTGTAAATCTACAACAATTTGCAACGTTACTCAACGATAGAGCAACTGTTTGGGGATTTGATAGCAGACCTGAATTTGCCAATCCTCAATATTTGGGAACAGGAACTGATTGGCAAAATGAATTATTTCGTAAAGCTCCTATGAGTAATCACAACTTAACGGTAAGTGGTGGAGACGCTAAAACACAATATTTACTTTCGGCATCCTATTTTGATCAGGAAGGAATAGCATTAGGTTCAGATTTTAAGAGGTATTCCGTAAGATTAAATTTAGATAACAAAACAACTGACTGGTTGAAAATAGGAACAAGTATTCAGTTGGCGCACATAGATGAAAATGTAAATGCCACATCCTCTAGTGTAATTCAAACTGCATTAAATTTAACTCCAGATATTGCCGTGAAAAATCCCGACGGTACTTGGGGCGGAGTTACCAATACAAGCGGTTGGGTACAGCAAGTAAATAATCCTGTTGGGATTTCAACGCTACTCACAGATAAGAAAGGACGAAACCAAGTGTTTGGCAATTTATACCTTGAAGTACAGTTCACAAAAGATTTATCTTTAAGAAATGAAGTGTCCGGTAATTTTGATTTTGCAACCGAAGACAAATTTACACCGACATACGAATTTGGAAAGGCTGTAAATAACATCAATTCTTCCGAATATGCTTACAGTCATAATTATTATACAGTCGTTCGGAACTTTTTGACTTATAATCACGCATTTACAAAATCTAACCTCAACATCCTTGCCGGGCATGAAGCGCAATTAACCACTTTTGCAAATGTATCTGCAAAACGAACAAATTTCCCATCCAACAATGTAACCTCCATTAGTAGCGGAGATGCCACCACGGCAAGCAATACCGGTACGAAGGGATCGGGACCCGCATTGGAATCTTATTTTGGCCGTGTTAATTTTACATGGAATGAAAGATATCTTTTCACAGCGAATGTGCGTGGAGATGGCTCCTCTAATTTTCCAGCAGGAAATCGCTGGGTATGTACCTATTCCGGGGCATTAGCATGGAGGATTAACAATGAGGAATTCATAAAAAACATAAGAAGCCTCAGTGATTTAAAATTGAGAATAGGTTATGGTTTGACGAATAATCAAAACATTCCAGGTAACACTTATGTGACACAGCTTTCATCATCTGCCAATGGTTTATCCGGGATTTCTCAATTTCAAAGCAATTTAGGCAATCCTTATGTGCAATGGGAAACAACCAAAAATTACAATTTGGGGTTGGATTGTGCATTTTTCAACTCCAGAATAAATTTTTCTTTAGATCTTTATAAAAGAGTAACAGATGGACTTTTATTGAAATTGCCACTCCCATCATATTCCGGTACTGCTACCGCATATTCGCCCGGTTCACTTATAGCTCCTTATGTAAATGTGGGTTCAATTCAAAACACAGGCTTCGATTTTAGAATTAGCTCAACCAATATTAATACCAAAATTTTTAGTTGGAAAACTGATTTTACTGTTTCACATAATGCGAATAAAATATTGAGTTTAGGTTCTGGTGGTAGTGCTGCAAATCTGAGCCAAACGGATAATGGTTATGTTGTCGAAAAAAGTGTTGTTGGTCAATCTATTGGATCGTTTTATGGATACGTTTCCGATGGAATTTTCGCCACTGCAAACGATTTTAAGACACATGCTTTGCCAGTTGACCAGAATGGTAACAAACGGGCTATTTCCTCTGCGGCTGGTGGAATCTGGTACGGAGATAGGAAATATAAAGATTTGAATGGCGACGGTGTTATCGACTCAAAAGATCAAACATTTTTAGGTTCTCCGCTACCTAAGGCCCAGTTTGGGTTTAACAACTCTTTTACCTATAAAAACTTTGACTTAAATATTTTCTTTTCGGCAAATGTGGGGAACAAAATATATAATCAATTAGCAGTTTCTCAAACAAATCCTCTAAATAACACTTCTTATTTTACTTCGGTACTGAATTACGCAAAATTAGCTTTAATAAATCCCAATGGTTCGGCTACTGATGTGAATAATGTGTATGTTACAAATCCAAATACTAATATTGTGGGACTTAGAAACGATAATACAAATGAAAATCTGCGTCCCAGTGATTTGTACATTGAGGATGGTTCGTTTATACGTTGTAAAAACATCACACTTGGATATAGACTGCCGGAAAATATAATGAAAAAATTACGATTATATTCATTGCGATTATATTTTACTGTAACAAATGCTTTTATCATAACAAAGTACAGTGGTATGGATCCTGAAATAGGCTCTTATGATCCTCTAAAGTCTGGTTGGGATAACGGTTATTATCCGCAATCAAGAACATATACTCTAGGTTTCAATCTTGGATTCTCAAAATAAAAAACTATTATTATGAAATGCCTCCTATCTTACAGGATACCTTCTATAACAATCACAAAAACGTTTAAACATGAAACTATTTAATAAAATACTAATTCTGATGCTATTTGCAACAGCAATTGCTGGTTGCAGTGATAGCTTTTTAGATCGCCCTTCGCAATCGCAAATAAGTTCTGATAATTTTTACAAAACTAAAGGAGATTTAAGATTAGCCACCGCAAATTTATATGGCGGGGCACCTTGGGGTAATTGGAACTACAGTGCCTATTTACAATTAGGCGATATATTATCCGGAAATCTCTATTATGCGTGGTATGGCGATTACGTCCAATTGGCCTCCCGTACCATTACTGCTCAAAACGGCGTTTTGCAAAACGCATGGATAGGATTATTTGATGTAGTTGCACAATGTAACTCAACCATTAACGGGATTAATCAATATGCAGCTTCCGACATTACTGCAAGTGATATAAATGCAGCTTTAGGTGAAGCGAAATTTGTCAGAGCATTTGCATATTATAATTTAGCAATACTTTGGGGTGCAGTACCAATTATTGAGGACAACTCCACACTGATAAAGAATCCTCTGCTCTACCGTAACAACGTGGCTGATGTGTATAAATTTATTGCTAATGACTTAACTTTTGCAGCAAAAAACCTTCCAAGTACTGATGCCGCCGGCAGGGTAACAACTTGGTCGGCGCAAGGCATGTTGGGTAAAGTGTATTTAACAATGGCAGGACTTGGTCAAAGCGATGGGAACAGGAATCAGGCGTATTTGGATAGTGCTAAACTGTATGCAGGAAATGTTTGTAAGAATAGTGGATTAGCATTGCTTTCTGACTATTCCAACGTTTTCAAAACTCAATACAACAACAATCAAGAGGCCCTATTTTCATTGCAATGGGCACCAGGGGTCGGTTGGCTATTAGGAAATATGCTGCAACACTATTCACCAAGCAATGATATTATGCCTCAAAAAACAGGTGCATGGACGCCTTTTGCTCCAACCTACGGTTTATACCTGCTTTATTCTAAAAATGATTCCATAAGACGTAAAGCCACCTTTATGCTTAACGGTGATTATTACCCTGAGCTGAATGCTACAGGTGGCGGATACACTGCTACCGGCTGTTCCATGAAAAAACACATGGTTGGGACTGAAAAAGATAACAATTCTCCTACAATGGATCAAAATTCATCTATAGAAGACAATGCACTCCTCCGATTGTCTGATGTTTATTTAGTATATGCTGAAGCAATTCTTGGCAATAATGCCACTACTACTGATGGCGATGCGCTGAGTTATTTTAATAAAGTGCGTGTCAGAGCAGGCGTTGCCCCGATAGCAGTAATCAACAATGATTCTATTATCAAAGAACGAAGAATTGAACTGGCTTTTGAAGGTCAATATTGGACTGACTTGGTGCGGCTTTCTTATTACAATCCACAAAAAGCCATTGATATGCTTAATAGTATGCAAAATATAACGTTTAGCTATTCTAAAGGTGTTGCCACTCCCACTCCTGCAGGCTCAGGTGGAGGGCCGATAGACATTGTTCCGGCCACAATTAGCAACTTTACGTTGCAATTACCCGCATCGGAGGTAACATCAGATCCAAAATTATCAGAACCACCGGTACCATATTTTAAATAAATTAAATCTACAATCATGAAAATAATATTTAATAAGTATATTCATTTTTCACTAACATTTTGCTTGACTGCGATTTGTATCCTGATAGCATCTTGTAAAAATGATAATATAAGTTCGCCTGTCATCACAGGTGTAAGAAATTATGTTGCCTCCCCCAACGATACTATTTTGCATAGTGCCGTGGCAAAAGGGCAGTGGGTAGTTATTGAAGGGCAGAATTTGCAAAATGCACTTCAAATAACTTTTGATGGTGTGTCGACGACTTTCAATAATGCTTTATTTGCTCCCAATAGCGCCGTAGTGCAGATACCCTCCATCTTGTTTTCAACAATAGACGTGAATAAACTCTATACTATAGAGTATGTTACAACCGGAGGCTCGGCAAAGTTTTCTTTTAAACTAGGTCCTGCGGCACCGACTATTACAGCTGTTTCCGATGTATTTGCAAACCCTGGCGATTCGGTTTTCCTTTATGGTACAGATCTTATTTTAGTTCAAAGCTTTTCATATGGAGGAACTAACATCACATCATTTAAATCAAACTTAGGTGGAACATCACTTGGTTTTCTTATGCCTACACAAACGACTACCGATCAGGTATCAGTAGTTACAAAGAGCGGTACTGCTGATTTTAAAATAGTGGCAACGCCCACCATTACTGGTGTCTCCAATGAAAATGCCAGCTCGGGTGATTCGGTTTATATTTATGGTACATATCTTAAAGGTATTCACTCATTTTCTTTTGGTGGTGCAGCAATTACTTCCTACAAATTATCCAGTAATGGAAGATCTATTGGTTTTATTTTACCGTCATCAGTGGCTACCGGACCAGTATCTATTACAACGGCGTTTGGTACAGCTAGCACCATATATAATGTAAACGATGTAAAAGGTATAGGATCACTAACAACTTGTGAAAATGGTGATAATTGGCAATGGTGGGGTGGAGCACAACTTAAGAGTGGCGATCCAAACAATGGTTGGCCAGGCTACAACCCTGATTTTCCTGGCAATTTAACCCAATTTTTTATATTAAATACGAAGTCATTATCTACAGGTGAAGGTAATACCTATTCTAATTATGCCATATTGACGAACGGAGCACAATGGGTGCCAACAGCCAATATCAATGATCCTATTGCGAATTATGCCTTTAAATTTGAAGTGAGTATCCCCAAACCTTGGAATGGCGGTGCAATAGATATAATGAGTAGCGACCAAACCTATATCTATCGCTGGGAACCATGGCAAAAATCTACCACTACTACTGCAGCTTACACCACAAAAGGTTGGATAACTGTAACCGTTCCTTTTACTGAGTTCCGTGCAAAAGATGCTACGTTAGGTGAAGGCAGAGGCCTTTCCATGACAAAATTTGCTGATTTATTGGGAGCTTCAGGAAATAGTAAGTGCACCGTGTATATACATAATTATAGTACTACTGCGGCAACAGAAACAGGATTTTATGGAGCATTCGATAATCTCAGAGTAGTAAAAATAAAATAATAGACATGGAAAAACTTGTGGATGTTCCACCAAAGTTGGAGCATTCCACAGGTTTTATAACCAACAACAATGTTTTTTATCAATAAAATAAATAAAATGAAACGAAATAATTTTATTACAATTTTAGTGTTGCTTATTGCAAGTTTAGTAGCTGTTTCCTGCAATACTACTACTCAGGAACCGCAACTTACGCTTACTAATATGACCAAGGACATACCTTCGGAAGGTGGAACAGTAGCACTATCGTTTACTTGTAATGCTGCATGGAGTGTTGACACTACAGGTTTTAGTTGGCTGAAATTAAGCAAAATATCCGGTGTTGCAGGCGATGCAGCTATTAATTTAATAGCGCCCTCTAATTCATCAGGTATTAGCCGTTCAGTACTTTTATATGTTATTTCACCGAATGGTCAAGCCAGACGTGTTACAGCTCTACAATTACCTAATCTTTTCCCTTCTTACAATACATCATCCATCGCACCTGATGCTTCTGGTATGAGTAGCACGGCCGCGCAATTGGCTAACAAGATCAAACTGGGAATAAATATTGGAAATACGATGGAAATTGGCAGTTATGAGAATGGGAATAATTACGGGAATCCCTTGATTACACAGTTACTCATCGACTCTATTAAGAAAGCCGGTTTCACGGCTATTCGCATTCCTGTCGAATATGATTATTCTCACATCATCAATAAAGCTACGGCACAGATAGACCCTGTGTGGCTTAATAGGGTAAAAGAAGTGGTTCAATATTGTGTTAACGATGGAATATATGCGGTTATTAACATTCACTGGGATGGTGGATGGTTGGATTGCAATGCTACTGGAGCTAAATTAGATTCCATTAAAGCCAAGCAAAAAGCTTATTGGGAACAAATAGCTACAACGATGCGCGATTTTGATGAACACCTTCTGTTTGCCAGCGCCAATGAGCCGTTTAGCGAAACGTCCAATTTTTCTTTCACTTTGCCCACTATTACTAATTTATACGACTTCCACCAAATTTTCATTGATGCTGTGCGTTCCACCGGGGGTAAAAATGCTTACCGGAATTTGGTGATTCAAGCGCCGGTTACTTCCGGCGATTTGGCTAATTATTTCGCACCCGGAAGTTTACCCGGCATGCCTAGCGACAATGTGGCAAATAAATTGATGCTAGAATTTCATTATTATAGTCCTTATAATTTTTGTTTGAATGATGATCTCGCCACTCAGTGGTATTACTGGGGTGCAAACTTTCATTCTACCACCGACCTAGCAAGAAATGCAACCTCCGACACTGAAGAAACGTACGTGGATGCGGTGTTTTCGCGGTTGCAAAAAGAATTTGCAAGCAATGGTATCCCGGTGTTAGTGGGTGAAATGGGTGCATTCTCAGGTGGCAATGCTGGTTTAACCGGCAATGCACTGACACTTCATTTAGCCTCTCGTGGACACTGGTACAGCTATGTTGCTCATTCGGCATTAAAGCATGGCGCCTTACCTTTTATATGGGATACAGGCGAGATGTTTAGTAGAACCACCGATGCCGTACAAAACAAACAAATTTTGGATTCATTGAAATATGCCGTATCAAACTGATAATATTTATTTCATGCAATTAAACAACATGCTATTCAGAATAATTACGCATGTAAAAAATGATATTGGCCTGCAATTTTTTGATAAATAAAATCAAAACGAGGATGTTTCAAAAGTACATCCTCGTTTTTTATTTTTTTAAATTGGAAGTGTTTTGGGGCTATAAATCCATTATATATTCCCAAGACAAAATGATGTGAAGCGTTGGGTTTGATTCATTTTTTAATTTTCTTCTAATATGATTAGTTTTGGCAAGTAAAATAAATCATCTCACACATTTTCTGAAAAAACACTTTAAACGAACAATAAATTAAAGAGACCTCCACTTTTGATTCGTTTAGATAACATTTCAGCAGCATTTATGATACATACTGACCCTTCAATGAAAAATAAATTTTGTTCCTTTGTATGAGAATTCTGACTAAGGTTTGAATACAATTCTTAGGTAGAATAATATGCTAAGTTTTTATTTACAACAATAAATAAGTACCAAAAAATCACAAATGAAAAGATCCGCATCCGCTCTAATAGTTTTTTTTGTCGTAGTAACTGCTTGGGCACAACTTCCATACCAGAACTCCAAGTTAAGTTCTGAAGATAGGGCTAAAGATTTAATATCCCGCTTGACAGTAAGCGAAAAGGCAACTTTGATGTGCGATCAATCCGAAGCTATTCAACGATTAGGAATTAAAAAATTCAACTGGTGGAGCGAAGGATTGCACGGCATCAGATATGGCACTAATGTATCTGTTTTTCCTCAATCCATTGGCATGGCAGCTTCGTTTGACGACAAGCTGGCATATGATGTTTTTAACGCTATTTCTGATGAATTTCGCGCCAAATACCATGAGGCTCGAAGAAACGGGCAGGAAAACAGCAAATTTGGAAGCTTGTCTGTATGGACACCAAACATAAACATATTCCGGGATCCGCGTTGGGGACGGGGACAGGAGACGTACGGAGAAGATCCTTACCTGACCACCCGAATTGGTATTTCTGTAGTAAATGGACTTCAAGGCCCTGCTGATTCAAAATACAAAAAGCTATTGGCTTGTGCCAAACATTTCGCTGTGCACTCAGGACCGGAATGGAGTCGGCATACCTTGAATTTAAATAACGTGAACCCACGCGATTTATGGGAAACCTACCTGCCAGCATTCAAATCGTTGGTACAACAAGCCGATGTTCGTGAAGTTATGTGTGCCTATCAGCGGTTGGATGATGAACCCTGCTGCGGAAGTAACCGTTTGCTTCAGAAAATCTTGCGAGATGATTGGGGATTTAAATATCTCGTTGTTTCCGATTGTGGCGCTATTGCCGATTTTTATTCAAGTCACAAAGTATCATCCGATGATACTCATGCTGCAGCCAAAGGCGTTTTGGCCGGAACAGATGTTGAATGCGGGTTTGGTTATGCATTCGGAAAATTACCCCAAGCCATAGAAAAGGGATTGGTTACTGAGGATGAAATAAATAAACATTTGCAACGCGTTTTGGTTGGTCGTTTTGACTTAGGAGAAATGGACAATGACTCGTTGGTTTCGTGGTCTAAAATTCCAATATCAGTAGTAAATTCAAAAGAGCATCAGGAATTAGCCCTTAAAATGGCGCAGGAGTCAATGACTCTACTTCAGAATAAAAATAATATCCTCCCTTTGTCAAAGTCGGCAAAAAAAATTGCCGTAATAGGGCCTAATGCTGATGACAAACCAATGCTGTGGGGCAATTACAACGGTTTTCCATCAAGTACTACTACTGTTTTGGAAGGTATTAAATCAAAACTTCCTGCAAATAAAATATTTTACGATAAAGGTTGCGACTTGATCGAAGACATGATTACCAAAAACCTTTTTGAGAACTGCTCCTTTGATGGAAAAGCGGGAATTAAAGCTACCTATTGGAACAACAAAGAGTTTAAAGGAGATCCTGTGACGCATGAACAGATTGTGAACCCGATACAGTTAACTACTGCTGGTCAAAATCAATTTAGCCGCGGGGTTAATCTGAAAAAATTCTCTGGAAAATATGAAACAGTGTATCGTGCCAACGAATCGGAGGAAATAGTTTTAAGACTGGAATTTGGAGGAAAATGCGAGGTGATCGTGAACAACGATACCTTGTTTACAAAAGACTTATGGCAATTAGCACCAATCAGACTTCCTTATAAAGTTGAAAAAGGGAAAGACTACAAGATTGAGGTTAAATATTCTGCCGGTTACGATTGGATAGATGCAAGTTTTAAATTAAACATTGGCAAGGAGATTCCGGTTAATTATGGCGAATTGATAAACAAACTAAAAGGAATAGATGAGGTAATTTTTGTCGGGGGAATTTCGCCAAAATTAGAAGGGGAAGAAATGCCGATAGAGTTCCACGGCTTTAAAGGTGGTGACCGCACCAATATAGAACTTCCCGAATCGCAACGCAAATGTTTACAGGCTTTGAAAAGTGCAGGAAAGAAAATAGTATTTGTGAATTGCTCAGGTTCAGCTATCGCTCTTACACCAGAAACACAAAGTTGCGATGCCATCCTTCAGGCTTGGTATGGTGGACAATCCGGAGGACAGGCAGTAGCCGATGTGCTTTTCGGAGATTATAACCCTTCAGGTAAATTGCCCATCACATTCTACAAAAATTCAGATCAATTGGGCAATTTTGAAGATTATTCTATGAAAAACCGTACTTATCGGTTTATGAATGATGCACTCTTTCCATTTGGGTATGGCCTGAGTTATACTGCTTTCAAAATTGGCGAAGCCCGCTTAAGCAAAACAACTATTGCTGCAAATGAAACCGTTCAGTTAACCATACCTGTAAACAATGCCGGCAAGCATGATGGTGTTGAGGTAGTTCAGGTTTATGTTCGGAAAGTAAACGATATTGACGGTCCATTAAAAACGCTGCGAGGATTTAAACGTGTGGAAATCCCAGCCGGTAAAAACCAACAAGTTGCGATTGACCTGGGTTCTTCTTCTTTTGAGTTCTTTGATTGGAGTCAGCGGAAGATGATCGTAACTCCGGGCAAATATGAGGTTTATTACGGCAATAGTTCAGATATTAAATCTTTAAAAGAAGTAAAAATCACGATTCAATAATCAAAACGAAATTTATGAATCAGCTATATAAAAGAACGATAATAGTAATATTGTTATTTTTACCTTTGTTCATTTCAGTTGATGGGAGTGCTCAGAATATTCAAAGACCAACTCTATCTAAAAGGATCAGAGAGAATTTTGATCCCAATTGGCAATTCCACAAAGGTGACATTGCCATCAAACGGGCGGTAAAAGCAGGCGGTTATGGAGGTTTAACCGATATAAATGTCAAAGTTGAAACAAATAAAGAGGCCGTTATTGCTTATACAGACATCGATAAAGCTGCCACCTTCGAACCCGAAGACTGGAAGGAAGTAAATCTACCTCACGATTGGTGTGTAGAAGGAACTTTTGTAAATGATAATTCAATCGGTAGTTCGCCTGCCGTCAGTGGATATTTACCTGGCGGGATAGCCTTTTACAGGAAAGAATTTAAAATAGCGGAAACCGATAAAGGGAATAAAATTTCTATTGAGTTTGACGGAATATTCAGAAATAGCACCGTTTGGGTAAATGGTCAGCTTCTTGGCAACCACCAAAGTGGCTACACACCATCAAACTACGATTTGACTGACGTTTTGCGCTATGGCAACGAAGGCAAAAATGTTATTCTTGTGAAGGTTGATGCCACAGAATACGAAGGTTGGTGGTACGAAGGATGTGGAATTTACCGCCATGTTTGGCTCAATAAAACCGATAGGCTCCATGTTGATCGTTTTGGTACTTTTGTTACAACACCTTCAATATCATCAGATGAAGCTTCTGTGAGCATAAAAACTACACTTAAAAATGAATATAAGACAGTTAAGAATATTACGCTTATCTCTAAAATTGTCGACAATAAAGGAGTCTTACTTGATACAGAAACTTCATCTCAGGTAATTGAGCCGCTTAGTTCAACTGAGGTTACTCAAAAAGGAGCTATTCAAAAGCCTCTGCTTTGGTCGCCCGAAACACCGAACCTTTACAAAGTCCTCACCGAAGTTTCTGATAACGGAAATGTCATCGACACTTACGAAACCTCTTTTGGCGTACGAACAGTTGAAGTCAACCGCAACGGGGTCTTCCTCAACGGCAAACTGTATCCGGTGAAAGGAACTTGCAACCATCAGGATTTTGCGGGGATAGGTGTTGCACTTCCCGATAAAATAAACGAATACAAATTGAAACTGCTCAAAGAGATGGGTAGTAATGCCTATCGTTGTTCCCACCACCCTCCTACTCCCGAATTACTTGATATGTGTGACCGAATGGGTCTGCTTGTGCTGGATGAAAACCGTATGTTGTCGAGTAGCGAAGAAGGTATCAAAGATTTGGAAACTATGTTATACCGAGATCGCAACCATCCTTCGATATTTATGTGGAGCATGGAGAATGAGGAATGGATTCAAGGCACAGTAATGGGTGCAAGAATACTTGAAACATTGGTTGCGACTACTCATAAAATAGACCCAACTCGCCCTGTGACTGCCGCCATGAACCACGGACGAAACGATGGTGGATATAGTGATAAACTGGATGTGGTAGGATATAACTACGGCGATAAAAAGTTGGCGTATGTGAAAGACCACGAAAAATACCCTGAGCGAATCGAGTTTTGTACCGAAACCACAAGTTTTATTTCAACACGTGGGGAATATCAGAGCGATTGGGGAAAAGGGTATGTTTCAAACCTTGGATTGTGGCAACCCGAATGGGGACCACTACCTGGCGAAGACTGGGCTGACATTGTCAAGTATCCCTACCTTGGAGGATTGTTTGTTTGGACGGGCTTCGATTATCGTGGTGAGCCTACTCCATACCGATGGCCCTGCGTTACATCTCATTTTGGGTTTATGGATGTCTGCGGCTTCCCCAAAGACGGGTATTATGCCTACAAAGCAGCCTGGACAAACGAACCGGTGGTGCATATTTTCCCACATTGGAACTGGTCGGGAAAAGAAGGAGACAGTATCAAAGTGCATTGTTATACCAATTGTGACGAAGTCGAGTTGTTCCTTAACGGTAAAAGTATAGGAAAACAAAAAGCTGTTCCTTACACCAAACTGATTTGGCCGCTGATATATAAACCCGGAAAGCTTGAAGCACGGGGTTACAAAACAGGAAAGCTGATAACCAAAGATATTATAGAAACCACAACTACTCCGGCACAGATAGCTTTAAACAGCGATGTCTGCACACTAAAAGCTGATGGTTGCGATGTAGCTGTTATTAAGATTGCTATTAAAGATGCCAAAGGAAGGGTTGTACCTACTGCCTCTAATCTGGTGAAGTTTTCAATTGAAGGACCGGGTCGAATAATCGGTACTGGGAACGGAAATCCAAGCAGTCATGAACCCGATAAAGCCAGTCAGCGTATGGCTTTTAACGGCTATTGTCTGGTTCTTGTTCAAACCAATAAACAAGCGGGAGAAATCAAGTTAAAAGCTTCTTCCGAAACGCTTAAAGGTGATGAAATTCATTTAAAAGCTGAATAATATGGATGATTGTAAACTTACAATGAAATACTTAATCCTTATAATAACCTTCTTATGGCCGATAGGTCTGTTTGCCCAAACAAGCTTCTATGTCTCGCCAAAAGGAAACGATACAAATAAAGGTACACAAGCCAAGCCTTTTGCTTCTATAAGCAAAGCGGTAGTTGAAGCCCGTAAAAAATCAGGGGAGATTGTAATCTATTTAATGGGTGGATATTTTCATTTGAGTCAACCAATTGTTTTTACACCTGACGATTCCCGAAAAAAGAACGAAACACTAATAATAAAGAATTTCAAAGACCAGAAAGTTACCATTAGTGGCGGTATTGCTTTAAATCTTAATTGGAGAAAATACAAAAACGGCATTTGGCAGACAAATGTAACGCAAGATGTCATTTTCGATGAGTTATTTGTGAACGGGCAATTGCAACGAATGGCACGGTATCCTAATTACGAGTCAACTGCTCATTATTTTGGAGGAACCGCAGACGATGTTCTTGCTAAAGAACGTGTAGCGCGATGGAAATCGCCAGAAGGTGGATATATTCATGCCCTTCACCCATGCGAATGGGGAGATATTCATTATGTTATAAAAGGAAAAGACGAAAAGGGTGAAGTTATCTTGGAAGGCGGCTGGCAGAATAATCGCAAAATGGGTATGCACCAAAAATATCGCTTTGTTGAAAACATTTTCGAAGAACTGGATACCGTAAACGAGTGGTTTTACGATAAGAAAGCCAGAATCTTATACTATTATCCACCCAAAGACATAGATATAAAGACGGCAAAGTTTGAAACTCCGCAAATTGCCCATTTGTTCGAGTTCAGAGGTTCGGAAACAAACCCTGTGAAAAACATTTCCATTGAGGGACTTACGCTTACTGAAACTCTGCGTACGTTCATGGAAAATAAAGAACCGTTGCTGCGTAGCGATTGGACTATTTACCGTGGTGGAGCGGTACTTTACGATGGCGCGGTAAATTGTTCCCTTAAAAATTGCACACTCAACAATTTGGGTGGTAACGCCATCTTTTTCAATAATTATAACCGCAGTTGCGAAGTTTCGGGATGTCTGATCTCCGAAATCGGAGCCAGTGCCTTTTGCTTCGTTGGTGACCCTCATGCAGTGCGTTCTCCGAGTTTTGAATATTGGCAATTTATCCCATTGGATCAAATTGACCGCACTCCCGGTCCTAAAACAAACAACTATCCAGCTCAATGTAAGGTATACAATAACCTGATGTTTAATCTGGGTGTAGTAGAAAAACAATCGGCAGGAGTAGAATTATCAATGTGCCAGAGTATCACGGTTAGCCACAATACCATTTATGATGTTCCCCGTGCCGGAATAAATGTGAGTGAAGGAACCTGGGGTGGTCATATTATTGAGTACAACGATATATTCAATACTGTGAAGGAAAGCGGCGACCACGGTTCGTTCAACTCGTGGGGGCGCGACCGATATTGGCATCCGGACAAGAGAGTTTTAGATTCAATTGTTGAAAATAACTACGACCTTGCGCTGGCCGATGTGGTAAAACCTATTATCATCCAAAACAACCGGATGCGATGTGATCATGGCTGGGACATTGATTTAGACGATGGTTCGAGCAATTATATTATCCGCAATAACTTGTGTTTGAATGGTGGAATAAAGCTTCGTGAAGGGGTAAACCGCACTGTCGAAAATAATATAATGATAAATAATACTTTCCATCCTCATGTTTGGTTTAAGAACAGTAATGATGTGTTTCGACACAATGTAGTATCAACGGGATATTTGCCTATCGACATTAAAGTTTGGGGTAAGGAAACTGATTACAATGTTTTCCCCGACTCAGTTTCGCTTAAAGCGGCGCAGAACAGAGGAACGGATAAGAACTCCGTATGTGCAAGCTTAGACTTTGTAAATCCGAAGACAGGCAACTTCCACCTAAAAGATAGCTCACTGGCTTTTACTGTCGGTTTTAAAAACTTTGCCATGGACAGTTTCGGGGTTGTTTCTCCAAAATTGAAGGTATTAGCTAAAAAAGTAACTCTACCTTCCGTTCTTGCTCTCGACAAAGTGGATGCCGATGAAATTATCGACTTTGTGGGTGCAAAAGTGAAGAACCTGACTACTTTGGGCGAACGCTCCGCAACAGGAATGGACGATACCAGAGGTGTATTAGTAGTGGAAGTAGCCGCCAAATCATTAGCATCTGATTTTTTACATGTCAATGATGTAATTTTGTCGTTTAATTCAAAAAAGACGGATAAATTACACGACTTGCTTGAAGCTCGCATGTCGGTTATTGGATCAAATACTGAAGTAGTAATTTTTCGCAACCAGAAAAAAGAAAAAATTGAGGTTGTATTGAATGATAAGAAATAACGATCTTTCATATCGTGGAATTAAATTTAAGATGAATAACCCGTACAATAAAAAAACTATATGATTAAAAAACTATTTTTCGGAATAATTCTTTCCGTGTGTACAATTGGCTTTAATAATGCCCAGATAAAAGCTCCTGCCCCATGTGGTCCGGTTCCAACTGAAAATCAGATGAGATGGCAGGAAATGGAATCTTATGCTTTTGTCCATTTTTCATTAAATACCTATACCGACCAGTCGTGGGGATTTGGGAATGAGGATGTCAAACTATTTAATCCTGAAAAATCGGATTGCCGTCAGTGGGCACGTATTTGCAAAGAAGCAGGTATGAAAGGGATTATCATTACTGCAAAGCACCATTGTGGTTTTTGCCTTTGGCCTTCTAAATATACCGAATATTCAGTAAAAAATGCTCCCTGGAAAAACGGCAAAGGCGATATGGTTCGCGAAATGGCTGATGCTTGCAAAGAATATGGTTTGAAATTGGGAATCTATTTATCGCCTTGGGACAGAAACAGCCCGGAGTATGGAAAACCGGAGTATATAACCTATTTCCGCAACCAGCTTACCGAACTTTTAACCAACTACGGGCCAATTTTCGAAGTGTGGTTTGACGGAGCAAATGGCGGTAATGGATATTACGGCGGAGCCAATGAAACCCGCACCATTGACCGTACAACCTATTACGATTGGAAGAATACTTACAAACTGATCCACAAACTACAGCCCAATTGTGTGATATGGAACGATGGAGGTGACAGAGGTGATTTGCGCTGGGTTGGTACCGAAGAGGGCTATGTGGGCGAAACAAACTGGAGTTTACTGAATGCCACAGGCGAAGTACCTTGGAATATGTTGCATTACGGCGTAGAAAATGGGAATGCATGGGTACCTGCTGAAGTAAATACTTCCATCAGACCGGAGTGGTTCTACCATCCGAGCGAAGATAACAAGGTGAAAACTGTTCCTCAATTGATGGATCTTTACTATAACTCTATCGGACGTAACGGTTCCTTGTTGCTCAATTTCCCGATTATGCCCAATGGCTTAATCCATCAAAATGACGAAAAGGCCGCAGATGAATTTGGACAGGCAGTGAAAGAATCATTTAGCGTTAACCTTGCTGAAAAAACAAAAGCAAAAGCTTCGAATGTTCGTGGCAACTCAAAAGAATTTGGAGCCGATAAAACAATTGACGGCAAAAAAGATTCATATTGGGCAACCGATGACAATGTTACTAAAGCTTCGTTGACTATCGATTTTGGAAAACCAACTTTGTTCAATCGTTTTCTGGTACAGGAATATATTCGTTTGGGGCAACGTGTGAAAGCCTTCACGGTTGAAGCTTTTGTGGATGGAAATTGGAAAGAAGTGGCAAAAGCAACGACTATCGGTTATAAACGGATCCTTCGTTTCCCAAGCGTAAAAGCAACAAAGGTGCGCTTCAATATTACCGATTCTAAAAGTTGCCCTGTAATTTCAAATATTGGAATTTATAATGCACCGGTATTCCTGCATGCACCCTCAATAGCCAGAAATCAAGCCGGAGAAATCAGCATATCGACAGATGATATAGGCCCTATTTTTTACTATACATTAGACGGTAGTGAGCCGACTACGGATTCGAAGAAATATACTGACCCTGTTCCAACACAAGGAAAAATAGAAGTAAAAGCTATCGCTTACGACCCTGCTTCGGGTAAGAGCAGCCCGGTAAACCTTGAAAAGTTTGACATCTGCCGTAAAGATTGGAAAATACTTGGTATAAGCGACGAAAAGGCTTACACAATTTTAGATGGAAACAGCTCTACGGTATGGCATCAAAGAGATGGTAAAAAGATGCCAATTGAGTTGGTCATTGATTTAGGAAATGAATACAACTTATGTGGTTTCAAATACCTTCCGGATCAAAATAAATGGAGCTTCGGCATCATTACTCACTACCAGTTCTATGTTTCGGCCGACAACAAAGAATGGAAACTGGTAAGTGAAGGAGAATTTTCGAACATTAAAAATAATCCGTTGTGGCAAATCAAGCAGTTTGCTTCCGAAAAAGCCCGGTTTATAAAGATTATAGCTTTGAAAAATACTTCAGGCGATGATGTTGCCGGATATGCCGAAGTGGATGTGATGACAAACTAATCAGGCTTATCACGTTTTCTTTTTGTAGTAAAGCACATCTAACTCCAACTATGTCATAGATTTAAAATTCATGCAAAGTTGGAATTAGATGTGCTGCTATTTTGAAGGGCAAACCGGATTTATTTAAAACATGACAAAAAAAGACGTTTAAGGACATTGTTTTACAAAATAAAATATTTATATTTGCTCCGTAAAAAACAAAAGTCGTTTTAAACACCTTATTTTTAATCCGTAATGATCTCAGTTTTGTCCAAAAGCCCGTCTGTAGCTCGGTTGGCAGATACAGACATTTTACTTCCATTCGCCAAACAGCCCTGCCAAAGCAGCTTGCCGGGCTTCTTTTCCCGCGTCATTTTAGGTTCTCCTTTTCTCTATTTTGTCTTTTCGTTAGTTTGGAAAAGAAATAATTCTTTGTCAGCTTATAAAAAATTATTCCTGATCGGGCCGAAAACAAACTTCAACAAGAGCATAACTTTGACCTTAAAACAATATTTGTTTACGATCACTATAGAAAGATTTTTGCTTATCAGCTATATAATTACTCCGATCAGTAAAACATTTACTTCAAGGAGTAAAAGTCTCACTCTTTACAGGCATACTTTCACTTTACGAAAGTATACTATGCCCCCGAAGAGTGAAGAAAGCACTCCTCGGAGGCAAACTTTTACTCCGAGGAGGCAAACTCTGACTCCAAGGAGTAGAACTATTGCTGATAAGAGGCATATCCTGACTCCGAACAATAAAGTTCATACTACTTTTAAATATTCTGTTTTACCTGAGAAATAGGTTCTCTCGTCTCAATCAATCTAAGTTTGTACAATTAATAATAATGTCTAACCTTCAAAAAAAAGAAAGCTATGTCAGATTACATTCCTTTCGGTGACCCTCAATTTAATTTATGGCAGGAAAATCTGATGAATATCATCAGAGAGAAGCAAACACAACGGGAAAAAGAGGCTGTCTCAAAAGTAGGACAGCCTCTTTTTTATTCTTTGAGGAATACTATACTATCCTTTCAGGATGCAGGCAGCCGGTTTATTATCTACCCCTAGGCGGTACCCTTTTTTTAATTGACGCAAGAAGATGACTTTTTTAAATTATCCCAAGGCGGCGTCCTTTCAGGACTCTGCCATTGGGCTAAGATATGATAGGCTTTCAGCCTGAAGATCTCATGCAGAAGATTGCTAAATCAATTATATGGTTTTTACTGCCAATATACCTTTGTACATCTTTGGGCTGAAAGCCCGGAATAACATAGCCCAATGGCAACGTCCCGAAGGGGCAACGCCTTGGGTAAATGAGAACATATAAAACACAGCACCCTGAAAGGGCAACATAAAGATAGAGTCTATAAGGCGTTTACAACCTCTACTAAAAAAGAGTTAATAAACCTATCATGCCGCCCAGACTGGAAGATATTTATTAACTTTGCTGCAAGAGCTAAAAGCAGACAATAAAACTGCAAAACAGCCCTGAGAGTAAAGGAAATTAGTTTGATGAAAAAAGAAGGTCTTTTTAGAAGAAGTATAGCCCTGATAGCAGGGCTTTTTATTATGGCATTTGGAGTTGCCCTGTCGGTAAAAGCTAATCTGGGCACATCACCCATATCGTGCGTTCCCTATGTCTACAGTCTCGGATTCCCCATCACCATTGGCACAGCCTCCATTGTGATGAATGTAATACTTATTCTGCTGCAAATGGTGGTACTCCGAAAAAACTATCAACCCATACAACTACTGCAATTCCCGGTAGCCTTCTTTTTCGGATTATTTATCGATTTTGCCATGTTTGTCCTGTCGGGAGTTCAACCTGCAAATTATCTATGGCAATGGACACTCTGTCTGCTTAGTTGCGTCATCATCGCTTTCGGTGTTTTTCTGGAAGTAAAAGCAAAGGTCACCTATCTGGCCGGCGAAGGATTGTCGCTTGCCATCTCCAAAACCTTTCAAAAAGAATTTGGAAAAGTAAAAGTGGGACTGGACAGCACCCTAGTTGCCATTGGCATTGTGAGTTCTTTTGTTTTTCTCCATAACCTACAGGGCATACGCGAAGGAACCGTAGCCGCCGCTTTGTTGGTAGGTACTATCGCCAAGTTTTACGGAAAGCACCTCACATATATAGATAACTTACTTGCCCGGAAAGCAACAACAGAAACCAGATCGACACCCAGCGTTATAACAGATCAACCGGACCGACTAATTATAAATATTGCCCGTGAGTATGGTAGCGGCGGTCACGAAATAGGTGAAATAGTAGCCCGGAAGTTAGGGATCTCTTTTTATGATACAAAGCTTATAGAACTCTCCGCAGCAGCGTCGGGGTTCACACCCGAATATGTAAAAGAGCATGAACAAAAGTTGGCAAATAGCCTGCTGTTTGATCTGTATGAACAGAATTATGCCTACATAAACGAAGAGATGCCCCCACTCGACACCCTGTTTATGGTTCAGAGTAAAGTGATACGCGACATCAGTCAAAAAGAATCCTGCGTCATTGTGGGGCGTTGTGCCGATTTTGTTTTAAAAAGCCATCCCAATTGTTTCAATGTATTTATCCATGCCAATAAAGAATACAGAACGCACCGCATCATCCACGAGTATGGCATCGACGCTGCTTTGTCCGAAAAAGAAATGGAGAAAACAGATAGAGAACGTCTGAACTATTGCCGGCATTATACACACCGAACGTGGGGTCAGTCGGGCAACTATCATCTTACGCTCGATAATTCGCTGTTTGGTCCCGAACAGTCGGCCATGATGATTATAGAAGCCCTGCAAAAACGGATAATCAATAAAGACTAATTATCAAACAAATAATCCGTAGGGACAGGCCATGACCTGTCCTTTGCTATTCACCTCTTTTTTATTCGATAACCAAGATTGTAGAAAATACCCTATTTTTGTATTTCCAAAAACAATAGTATCGTGAATTCGTTTTAATAAGTCAAATTCATAGTAAAAGAATGAAAAAAACAACCCTAATTTGTATGACAAGTATGCTAATGGCCGGTGCAACTGCAAGTGCATCTACGCCTCCTGTTGAGAATTTCAAGTACACGGTAGATAAGTTTGCCGATATTGAGATTCTGCGTTACCGCGTTCCCGATTTCGAAACCTTGAGTTTAAAACAAAAAGAACTGGTTTATTACCTGAATCAGGCCGCCCTCGAAGGCCATGATATTTTGTACGATCAGAACAACAAACATAATCTGTGTATTCGTCGCACGCTCGAAGCGGTATATGTAAACTACACCGACGATCGCAAATCCGAAGAGTTTTCCCAATTTACTACCTACCTGAAACGGGTATGGATGGGCACCGGCATTCATCATCATTATTCCGAAGATAAGTTCGTTCCCGGGTTTACGGCTGCTTTCTTCAAAAAAGTCGTAAAAAGCATTGATGCAAAAAAATTACCGCTGTCGAAAGGCGAAACCGTGGATGCGCTTATTACCAAGCTCACTCCTGTCATCTTCGACCCCACTATTTATCCAAAGCGTACCAATCAGGCTGCCGGTGTGGACTTGATTAAAACTTCGGCCAATAACTATTACGGCGACAATATCACTCAGGCCGAAGTGGAAGCTTTTTACGGCAAAATAAAAAATCCCAACGACAATGAACCGGTTTCGTATGGTTTAAACAGTAAGTTGGTAAAAGAAAACGGCAAGCTGGTTGAAAAGACCTACAAAGCAGGAGGCATGTACGGTGCTGCTATCACCAAAATAATCGGTTGGTTGGAAAAAGCCGCTACCGTAGCCGAAAACAACAAGCAGAAAGAGGTTATCAACAGCCTGATAGATTTTTACAGAACAGGGAACCTGAAAACTTACGACGAGTATTCCATTAAATGGGTACAGGATCTGGCTTCACAGGTAGACTTTGTAAACGGATTTACCGAAAGCTACGGCGATCCCCTAGGCATGAAAGCCAGCTGGGAATCGATGGTGAACTTTAAAAACATCGAAGCCACTAAGCGTACGCAGATAATCAGTGCCAATGCCCAATGGTTCGAAGACAATTCGCCCATTGATCCCAGATTCAAAAAAGAAACCGTAAAAGGTGTATCGGCCAAAGTAATTACAGCCGCCATTCTGGCCGGTGATTGTTATCCGGCAACTCCCATTGGCGTAAATCTGCCGAACTCCAACTGGATTCGTCACGAATATGGTTCTAAATCGGTAACTGTCGAAAACATTACCGAAGCCTACGATCAGGCATCGCTGGGCAACGGTTTTGCTGAGGAATTTATGTGGAGCGATGTGGAACGGAAACGCGCAAAAGAATTTGCATCACTTACGAACAACCTACACACCGACCTGCACGAATGTCTGGGTCACGGTTCAGGCAAATTGCTTCCGGGTGTTGATCCAGATGCTTTAAAAGCCTACGGTTCCACCATCGAAGAAGCGCGTGCCGACTTATTCGGCCTGTACTATATGGGCGATCCGAAAGTTGTAGAACTGGGTTTATTGCCCGACAAAGAAGCTTACAAAGCCGAATACTATTCATACATCATGAATGGTTTGATGACTCAACTAACCCGTATTCAACCGGGAAAAAACATTGAAGAAGCCCACATGCGCAACCGTCAACTGATTGCTTCCTGGGTTTTCGGAAAAGGAAAGGCCGACAAAGTAATAGAACTGGTAACACGCAACGGCGAGACATTTGTGGTGGTAAACGATTACCTGAAACTACGCACGCTGTTTGGACAATTGCTTGCCGAAATACAGCGTATCAAATCGACCGGTGACTTTGAAGGTGGAAAAAATCTGGTGGAAAGCTACGGCGTAAAAGTAAATCCAACGCTGCATGCCGAGATACTTGACCGTTACAAAAAACTGAATCTTGCTCCGTATCGCGGTTTTGTCAATCCGGTTTACCATTTAGTAAAAAATGCACAAGGTGCGATTACCAATGTCACTATTTCGTACGACGAAAATTATATCGATCAACACCTGCGCTACTCTAAAGAATTCTCTACACTACCTACATACAACTAATAACAGGTAGTTCTAAAAAGCAAAACAGGCTGACTCCATTTTAGTAGAGTCAGCCTGTTTTGTTTTATGTCGAAAACCAGAGAATTACAATCTGCGGGTAACTCCCTGCGTAGGTACACTCTCGTGTTTGTACCGGTTGATTGCCGTAACCACAAAGGTATAATTACCTTTGAACTTCTGATCGAATTCGCGCAGGTTAATGCAGTTTTCCTGTGTGCGGGCCAATATATTTGCCGGATCATTTAAATCACCCACCTTTTTGCCTTTGAAAGCATATACAATATAATAAGCCGTTTGGCAACCGCCTTCTTCCTCTACTTCATCCCAAAGCAAATACGCATCTTTTCCATCGCGCAGGGTTTTGAGGTTTTGAGGCTGAGCCGAGGGTTCTCCCTGAATATTTCTATTAACCGGACAAATAGCCGGGTACTTATAAAAGTTATTCTTCAAACTATCGTTTAAGCTCTGCTTGTTCTTTACAAACGCTTTGGCACTGTAAAACACAGCTCCATCAATCTGCGGGAAACGTTGGTTGAGTCGTAACTGCCGAACCAGTTCATTACCATTGCGCCAGGCCGAGTTAGCCTCAGGAGAGCCCAGTTGCGAATTAAAGAGTCCGATATACAGGTTTTTTCCAAAAGAGTTTTCACTCCACCATTTAGCCAGTACTTCGTAATCGGCAACCCTTTTACCAATCTCCCAGTAAAGTTGCGGAGCCACATAATCGATGGTTCCTTCTTTCAACCATTTCAGAATGTCGGCATATAAGTCGTCGTAGTTCTGAACCCCTGCACGCGTAGCCGATCCTTTCGGATCTACATTATCGTTACGCCAAACGCCAAAAGGAGAAACTCCAAACTCTACCCAGGGTTTTATACTCTTAATCGTTTTTTGTAATTCGGCAATCACCATATTCACATTGTTCCGTCGCCAGTCGGCTTTCTGATTCGGGGCAAAGCCGCGGGGATTGCTTTTAAAAGTCATAGCGTCCGGAAATTCTTCATTTCCTACACGGTACGGATAAAAATAGTCATCGAAATGAACAGCGTCAACATCATAGCGTTCCACCACATCTTCCACCACCCGGTTCAGAAACTCGCGCGTTTCATCCAGGCCCGGATCAAAATAATATTTACCACCATATTTGACAAACAAATCCCTGTTTTTATAAAACAAGTGATCCTTATTCAGGATACCCAGATTATCGGAGTTCAACACACGGTAAGGATTCATCCAAACATGCACTTCAATACAACGTTTATGAGCCTCTTCAATTATAAACTGCAACGGGTCATAATACGGATTTGGTCGCATTCCCTGTTTACCTGTTAACCAGTTAGACCAGGGTTCCAGTGCCGAAGGGTAAAAAGCATCCGCTGTAGGCCTTATTTGCAAAACAATAGCATTGATATTGTTTTTGGCAAACTCATCCAACATGGCACGCATCTCCTCGCGCTGCGCTTTGGATGTCAGATTCCGCTGACTGGGCCAATCGATATTGGCAACAGTAGCAATCCACACGGCACGCATTTCATGTTTAGCATGTTGCGCAGAAAGAGTGGCAATAATAAAAAAGGAGAAAATGAACAGGATTATCTTTTTATTCATACAAAATAGAGTGTGTGAACACAAAAGTAAACAAAATTCACAAATGAGGCAACCAAGCACTGAATTTTTTCTTGAACTTTTAGCGCTAACTGTTGTTAGAATAGGAAAAAGCCGTAACTTTGTAAAATGAATAATGAAAATATACAACGTATGAATAAACAACTGACAATAGCCTTGGTTGCTCATGATAGACGTAAGGCTGATATGGTTGAATGGGCGGTGTTCAATGCCGACATGCTATCAAAGCATAAACTGATTTGCACCGGAACTACCGGACATCTGATCCAACAAGCCATGAGTGATAAAGGAGTCGATGTAGAAATTACCTGTATGAATTCAGGACCGCTTGGTGGTGATGCCGAAATAGCAGCATTAGTTGTTCGGAAGCAAATCAATCTGGCAGTCTTCTTAATTGATGATCTGAATGCTCAACCTCATGAAGCCGACATTCAAATGTTGCTTCGTCAATGTCGCGTACACAATGTGCCCATTGCCTGCAACCGATACAGTGCCGACCTTATGATAACAAGCTCATTGTGGGATAGCGAAGACTACGTTCCAAGCGAACCCAAATATGTGAAATTCGATCGTTAATTGTATTCATTTTAAAGCCACCAGCACTATCGGTTTATTATCGGTGGTGCTTTTTTTGTTCGTTACTCAGCATTTTGAGCCATACGTTGCTTAGTGAGCAACAAGATAACTTTGTTTCATTTGGAACATTCAATAATAATCAGTATTTTTGATAAATTTTTAGAAACTTGCTATTTAATCAATTCGTAACTCGACCTTTGAATAAATATCATTTATAGTAAGCTATTAAATTCGGAATCTATCAAAAATGAAGAATAAAAAAATAACAGTACTTATGTCAGCATTATCAGCAGCTGCTTCGGTTTTGGCCGGAAATCCGTTTTTCGAAACATATAAAACTCCCCATCAAACCATCCCTTTCAACGAAATTAAAACCGAACATTATTTTCCTGCCTTTCAGGAAGCGATGAAACAACATAGCGCCGAAGTGGATGCAATCATCAATAACCCACAGGCACCAACATTTGAAAATACTATCGTTGCGCTCGAAAAATCGGGAGCTTTATTGAATAAAGTGAGCTCACCGTTTTATAACATGCTGGGTTCGGAAACCAATGATGATTTACAGGCAATAGCGGAAAAAATTTCGCCGCTTACTACCGAACATGCAAATTCTATTCGCTTAAACGAAAAGCTATTTGCACGAATAAAAGCTGTTTATCTTCAAAAAGACAAATTGAGCCTTACGCCCGAGCAACAAATGCTTTTGAAAAATACTTACGAAGAGTTTGCCAACAATGGCGCAAATCTTTCAGAAGCCGATAAAGCCATTTACCGCGAATTATCCAAGGACATGAGCCTCCTCACACTTCAGTACGGGCAAAATGTATTGAAAGAAACCAATAATTACAGTTTGCTCATAACTAATAAGGCTTTGCTAAGCGGCTTGCCCGAAGACCTTATGGGTGTATTGGCTTCAAATGCCAAAACTACAGGCAAACAAGGTTGGCTACTCAATTTGAAAGCCACTTGTTACGTTCCTTTTATGAAATATGCCGACAACCGGGATTTACGTCGCGAACTGTACATGGCCTATACCACCAAATGTATGCTGGGTGGTGAATTCGACAATATTGAAAATGTACGGAAAATTGCCAATACACGCTTGAAAATAGCCAATTTGCTTGGTTACAAATCATACGCTGATTACGAACTGATTGACCGCATGGCTGAGAATAAAGATAAGGTATACGACCTACTGAATAAGCTGCTGGCTGCATACAAGCCTGCCGCAGAAAAAGAAGAAGCCGAAGTACAGGATTATGCCGATAAAAATGGGGCTTACTTCAAACTACAACCCTGGGACTGGTCCTACTATTCCGAAAAACTAAAAGATGAGAAATACTCGGTAAATGATGAAATGCTGAAACCGTATTTTGAATTGGAACAGGTAAAAAAAGGAGTATTTGGTCTGGCAACACGTTTGTATGGAATAAAGTTTACAAAAAACGCTAAAATTCCGGTATACAATCCCGAAGTAGACGCATACGATGTAACTGATGAAAAAGGAAATTTTGTAGCCGTTTTATATACCGACTTTCATCCACGCGATGGAAAACGTGCCGGAGCTTGGATGAGTGATTTCAAACCTCAATGGATGGAAGGGAAAACGGATAGTCGTCCACAAATCACTATTGTAATGAATTTCACACGCCCAACTGACACAAAACCGGCTTTGCTTACTTTTGATGAAGTTAAAACCTTTCTTCATGAGTTCGGGCATTCGCTACATGGCATGTTGACCAAATGTACTTATCAGGCACTTTCGGGGACCAATGTTTACCGCGACTTTGTGGAACTTCCTTCGCAAATGATGGAAAACTGGGCATCGCAAAAAGAATTTTTAGATGGATTTGCTATTCATTATAAAACCGGAGAAAAAATTCCTCAGGCATTGATTCAAAAAATCATCGACTCCGAAAATTTCAACACCGCTTACTTTTGCTTACGCCAGTTGAGCTTTGGATACCTGGATATGGCCTGGCACACGATCGAAAAATCGTTTGACGGCGATGTTATTGCATACGAAAAACAAGCCATGGCTTCAACGCAAATTCTGCCAATGGTGCCCAACACCAGTATGAGCACCACATTCAGTCATATTTTTGCAGGCGGATATGCAGCAGGATACTATAGCTACAAATGGGCCGAAGTACTGGATGCTGACGCGTTCTCGGTATTCGAAAAAAATGGAATTTTCGACAAAAAGACTGCCGATTCGTTCCGCAAAAACATATTGGAAAAAGGAGGCACCGAACATCCGATGGTTCTTTACAAACGCTTTCGTGGTCAGGAGCCAACCATTGATGCGTTATTAAAACGAAATGGTATTACAAAGTAAACTGTTTATTCTACTTCACGATAATAAAAACATTTTAGACAACATAGCATTCAATTTTAGTATTATATGAAAAGTCATTCGTTCATCTTACTCATTATTTCGGCATTACTAAGTGCATGCGCTTCTACACCTCATTATGCCACTTTCAACGATTATCCGGTTTACGACGGTTCGGACCTGGAGCTCACCTACTCTCCGCAGTCCAGCAAATTCCGGGTGTGGGCACCCACTGCCGAACAAGTTAAAATATTGCTTTATGATCATGGAAGCGAAGGTGGAGCTTACCAAACCCACGACCTGGATCGCTCCGAAAATGGAACATGGTCGCTGAAAATAGATGAGAATTTGAAAGGAAAGTTATATACTTTCCAAATCAGACTAGGTGAGAAATGGCTTCCGGAGACTCCGGGAATATGGGTAAAAGCTACCGGAATAAATGGAAAACGGGCAGCTATTATTGATATGACCGAAACAAATCCGACAGGCTGGGACGATGATGTTCGTCCTGCGTTGAAAAATTTCACCGACATTGTATTATACGAAGTGCATATGCGTGATTTCTCCATCGCACCAAATTCAGGAATGAAACACAAAGGCAAATTTCTGGCTTTCACTGAGCACGGAACGAAAAATGCAGCCGGAGAAGCAACCGGAATCGATCACTTGAAAGAACTGGGAATTACCCATGTGCATTTATTACCGTCTTTCGATTTTGCCTCCATCGACGAAACCAAACTCAACCAAAACAAATACAACTGGGGATACGATCCGTTGAACTACAATGTTCCCGAAGGAAGTTATTCTACCAATCCCAAAGATCCGGCGTGCCGCATCCGTGAATACAAACAAATGGTTCAGGCGCTTCATCAGGCCGGAATACGCGTGGTGATGGATGTGGTTTACAACCATACGGCAGTAGGAAAAAATTCGCATTTTGATTTATTGGCACCGGGTTACTTTTACCGTATGAATGCCGACAGCACCTGGTCGAATGCCTCGGGCTGTGGAAACGAAACAGCTTCGGAACGGGCAATGATGCGTAAGTTCATCGTCGAATCAGTTGTTTACTGGGCTACGGAATATCACGTTGACGGTTTCCGCTTTGATCTGATGGGCATCCATGATATTGAAACGATGAATGCCATACGGGCTGCATTGGACAAGGTTGATAAAACAATTTTCGTCTATGGTGAAGGCTGGACAGCAGCTGCATCGCCACTGGCCGAGAGCAAACGAGCCGTAAAGAAAAATGCCAAACAATTGGAAAATATAGCTGTGTTTAGCGACGACATTCGCGATGCACTGACAGGAAGCTGGGTGCATCCTCAGATTCCCGGCTTTGTGTCGGGAACCGACAGTTTGGAAGAAAGCGTAAAATTCGGAGTGGTGGGCGCCACAAAACATGCCGATATAAACTATGCAAAATTACTTTACTCGAAAGCTCCTTATGTAAACAATCCTACTCAGGTTATCAATTATGTATCTTGCCACGACGACAAATGCCTAGTTGATAAATTAAATGCTTCGAGACCGCAAGGTGCCAGCGACGAAGAACTGGTTCGGTTCAACAAGCTGGCTCAAACAATTGTATTTACATCGCAGGGAGTGCCCTTTATTTATGCCGGTGAAGAATTATACCGTAACAAAAAAGGCATTCATAACACCTATCAGTCGCCCGACTCTATCAACCGAATTGATTGGAGTTTTAAAACAGCACACAAAGATATATTTGAATATTACAAAGGACTGATTGCATTGCGCAAAGCTCACTCGGCATTCCGTATGCCAACGCAGCAAATGGTACAACAACATCTGAAGTTTATCGATATGAAAACTCCGAATGTGGTGGCATTTATGCTAAGCAACCATGTGAATGACGAAGTGTGGAAAGATATTTTGGTTATTTACAACGGCAACAGAAAGTCGGTGGCTGTTGAAATTCCGGAGGGAGAATGGAATCTGGTTTGTCACGACGGACAGATTAATCTGAGTGGTATTTCGCAGATCAATTACACAAACTTTGTTGTGCCTGCATCGTCGGCCAGCATCATGTATGCTCAATAATCCAAAAACAAATTACAGCTGGGGAGAACCAGAACAAATCAGATCAAACAGCCTCTTTTTATGAAGAAAACAATTCTTTCGGCATTACTCACAGTGATTGCTTTAAGTATCTCGGCGCAGGATATACCGGAACATATTTCGTACACCCGAATTTACGATTACCTGGACGAACTTGCCATCGACGGAGTGATTGAAATTAATTCGGTAGCAAAACCCTATGCACGAACATTTATTGCCGACAAGCTGCTTAAAGCACAAGCCAAAAAGAATAAGCTGAATAAACGGCAGCGCGACGAATTGCGTTTTTTCCTCAATGAATTTGCATTGGAACTGGATAAACTGCCAAACACCAATCTGACAATAAGCCGGAACGAGCAAGTTACTTTTGCCGCCATTCAACCGGCGGTACATTATCGCGACACTTTATTCCGTGCCCGGATTACCCCTTTGCTGGGAATGAATATCACCAAAAATTCGAATGGAACCATTACCAAACGTTGGTATGGAGCCGATTTGCAAACAATGATAGGCAAACATCTGAGTGTTTATGGTAGCTTGCGCGACATTTCCGTTGATGGTGCATTGCTGGCACGCCCTGGTTACCTGAACGATTATCCGGGTTACGAATACAAGGAATCAAGTTCGGGTGGTGATTTCAGCGATTCGCGCGGTGGTATAAAATATGCCTGGAACTGGGGCTCCATCGGGTTGGTAAAAGATAATGTCATTTGGGGTGATAATTATCATGGCTCTAATATCCTGTCAGGACGTGCGCCATCCTTTCCCATGCTTACTTTGCATTTAAAACCGACCAAGTGGTTCGAGTTGCAATACTTCCACGGTTGGTTGGTGTCGGACATCATAGATTCTACGCGTTATTATCTGGATAATCTGGGAGCTAAACATTATCGGATGAAAAACAAATTCATTGCGGCCAACATGTTTACGTTTACACCTGTTGCCAAACTAAATATTTCCATCGGTAATTCGATTATTTATGCCGAGGATAATGTGCAACCATCTTATTTTATTCCGATTGCATTTTATAAATCGATGGATCACAGCCTGACCAAAGGTGCAAGTATCGAAAATCAGAACTCCCAGGTATTCCTGAATATCAGTTCGCGAAACATTAAACACCTGCATCTCTTTACGTCGATTTATGCCGACGAAATAAGCTGGAACCGATTTTCGCCAAGCAGCGACCAGCGAAACCCCATCTCCGTTAAGCTTGGGGCAAATCTGAGTAATTTTCCTTTTGAAAATCTTTCAATAATAGGCGAATTTACCAATACAAATATTATCAACTATAAGCATTCCATTCCGGCGCTTACCTGGGCTTCCAACGGTTATAATCTGGGAAGTTACCTGGGCGATAATTCAAGGGAAATATACCTGGCAGCACGATACAAACCTATCCGTGGACTGGACGTAAGCCTGGCCTACACCGATGCCAAACATGGAAATGAATACGAATACGTACGCGATGGTCATGCCATCGACAAAATAATCAGTCAGCCATCGTTAGGCGATATTACCTGGAGCAATAAAACAGTGGCATTTAACGCCCAATACGAAGTATTCAACAATGCCTATGCAATAGTCAATGTGGCTTACAGCGATATTCGGGGCTACGACCTAACGTCTACCCCTATCGTTGGCGAAGTGCGTAAAACGGCACAGGGTTATCTGGACATGTTCACGCCCGCTTATCTGCAAGGAAAAAACACAACAGTAACCGTAGGGTTTAGTTTTGGATTTTAATCAGACAGATAAATATACGAATCATTGTCGTTTTGTTAGGCACATAGAATACACAGATTTTACAGAAAAAGTAAAGTTGATTTGATTATTTCATTTTTAGCAACATGCATTTTAAATGAAATTTTTATTCTGCTTTTTTTCGTCTAATCCGTGTATTCTGCGTGCAAATCCTTATCTAAACGACATTGATATACGAATTAGAACTAATTATGCCTGTCATTGAACTGTTTTACTATACGGTTGTTTAAAAGAAAAAACACTTTAGTAGAATTTCGACAAAATTATAATCCTTCAGATTCATGCATAAACCTTTAGTTATAGGAATCACCGGTGGCATTGGCAGTGGAAAATCAACACTGTCAAATTTGTTGCGTGCCGAAGGTTATTCGGTTTATGACACTGATTTGGAAGCCCGAAGACTTCAGAACGAGCATTCTGTGATGAAAAAGAAGATGATGGATCTTTTCGGAAAAGAAATTTATACCGAACAGGGTCTAAATCGTCCTGCATTAGGGAAACTGGTATTTGGAAAACCAGAATTACTGGCCAAACTAAATGCCATAGTCCATCCTTTTGTACAGGCCGATTTTGAGAACTGGATTTTAAACCGTTATCCCAAAAAAATATTATTTATCGAGTCAGCCCTTTTATACGAAACCGGCTTCAACAAACTGGTAGATAAAGTGATTCTTATAACTGCTTCCGAAAATGTACGTATACAACGCGTTATAAAGCGTGATGGTTCAAGTCATGAACAGGTTCAGGCCCGCATGTCGCACCAGTTACCCGAAGAACAAAAACAACAGCTTGCCGACTTTGTAATTCATTCCGACGATAACAAGCCGCTACTGCATAAAATGAAGAAATTGCTGGAAGAATTGATTGAAATCAGAAATAAACAAATAAGTGAGGCTGATACATATTGAAAAGATGTAACAGCCTCTTTTTTTTTCAGATCTTTCCGTTGTTTTAGTCTCTGGAGGGAAAAAAAGGTTTTCCAAATTGATATAACCTGATTTATATTTCTTTACAGCTTATAAAAATTTTATAGACCTGATTAGAGTACAATTCATCCTTCTAAAAATTTTATAGAGTAGATTGAAGCATAATTCAAGCCTATAAAAAATTTATAGACCAGAATGGAGTACAATTCTTCCTTCTAAAAATTTCATAGAGTAGTTTGAAGCACAATTCAAGCCTATAAAAATTTTATAAACCTCCTGTTTTCCGCATTGGGACACCTTATAAAAAGTCGACTATTTTATAAAGTTCCGCTTGCTCATCATCCATTTGTAAAAGGATTGATTTGGTATGCTTAGATTGCGGGAGCATATAAGTTATTTGA
>Ga0302170_10000023_pt1 | contig 49688 bp, 42 predicted proteins | sample I_Fen_N2_1_FD_193492 | JGI IMG/M metagenome (GOLD analysis project Ga0302170, IMG submission 193492) | Peat permafrost microbial communities from Stordalen Mire near Abisko, Sweden - I_Fen_N2_1 | ecosystem: Environmental > Terrestrial > Soil > Wetlands > Permafrost | place: Sweden: Abisko...
CAATGTCTTTACGTACCGGGGCATTCACAAGGCAGCCTCTGCTTTTATAGCGAAGAAGAAGGTTGGCTATTTAGCGGCGATGCTTTATTCCGCCTTTCTGTGGGAAGAACGGATCTTCCCGGCGGTGATCAAGATCAACTAATCGCTGCAATCCGCAAGGAGCTGCTTCCACTACCACCGAAAACAATTGTCTATCCGGGACATGGACCGAGTAGCACGATTGCCGACGAAAACCAACACAATCCTTATCTGCGGTAGAGTTACCAAAGACGATCGAAAACGAATTCATCTGATGCAAGATATCACACACAAAGGGGTTATTGAACAGGTAGTCAACTCTACGGTTTTCGTTCGCATCGATCCACGCACTTCGGCCTGTGGGAGTTGTGCTGCGGCAAACCATTGCGGAGCTCTGACAAGCGACTCGGGACTTATTCAGGTGTACGACACAACCCGCCAATGGAATATCGGAGAAGAAGTTCTTCTGAAAGCTTCTCCACAGCTTTTTACACGCTCCATCCTGCTGGCTTATCTCTTTCCTTTAATTCTTGTAATAGGCACTCTCTTTCTCGGTGCAACCTACTGGAATGAATTAGGTGCTATATTTGCCTCGTTCGGAGTATTGGCCTGTTATTATATCGGACTTTCTATTCGACGCAAAGCGCTACGAAATAAACTTTATTTTACTATTACCTTATTATAAAGAAAAGGATATGAATGAATGTATCATCGCAATCGCTTGCTTAGGGGGTATCGGACTCATCCTAGCGGTCATTCTCTACTTCGTTTCGAAGAAGTTTGCCGTGGAAGCTGATTCACGCATTGATGAGATCGCTGAAATACTTCCCAAGGCTAATTGCGGAGGATGTGGATATCCCGGCTGTAAAGGATTTGCGGAAGCTTGCGTAAAAGCGAATTCTCTTGTAGGCAAGAATTGCCCCGTAGGTGGAGCTTCCACAATGGCTAAAGTAGCACAGATACTCGGACTTGAAGCAAGTGATGTAAAACCACAGATCGCGGTTGTTCGATGTCAAGGCGATTGCACGCATCGCACTCGCACGAATCACTATGATGGTGCCAAAAAGTGTGCACTGGCAAGCGATATTTATGGAGGCGAAACCGACTGTTCATACGGCTGTTTAGGTTATGGCGACTGTGTGGAAGCCTGCCTGTTTGATGCTATTTCAATCGATCCAAGCACGCTACTTCCGATAGTTGATGAAACGCGTTGTACCTCTTGCGGGGCTTGCGTGAAAGCTTGTCCGAAACAACTCATCGAGCTTCGTCCCAAAGGGCCGGAATCGCGCCGCATCTATGTATCGTGCATCAACAAAGATAAAGGACCTGTAGCTCGCAAAGCATGTAATGTAGCCTGCATCGGCTGCGGCATTTGCGTTAAGAAATGTAGTTTTGATGCTATCACAGTAGCAAATCACTTGGCTTATATTGATCCCGAGAAATGTACTTTGTGCCATGAATGTGTAGAAGCTTGCCCTCAGCATAGCATCGTAGCCCTTCATTTTTCTAATTCTACAGAACTATGCTAAAGACCTTCCGTATCGGTGGAATACATCCACCCGAAAATAAGCTTTCAGCGGGGCAGGCTATTCGCAAAATAGAGCTTCCTGCACAAGTTGTAATTCCACTCAGTCAACACCTCGGTGCACCTGCTAAAGCAATCGTGGCAAAAGGAGATGAAGTGAAAGTAGGTACGCTGCTGGCAGAAGCGAATGGCTTTGTTTCGGCCTCTATCAGCTCTCCTGTATCAGGAAAGATTACAAAAATAGATACTGTAATAGATAGTTCCGGTTATGCAAAGCCTGCTATTTTCATCGAAGTTATTGGTGACGAATGGTTACCTGAAATTGATCGCAGCAGCGACTTAAAACGCGAATGTACGCTCTCATCAAACGAGATTCTTGAAAAGATAAAAGCCGCCGGCCTTGTAGGCATGGGTGGAGCTGCCTTTCCAACGCACGTTAAATTAGTTCCTCCTCCCGACTTTAAAGCGGAGATTCTCATTATTAACGGAGTAGAATGCGAACCTTACCTCACAGCCGATCATCAACTGATGCTTGAGAAAAGTGAAGAAATTCTCGTAGGGGTGACTTTATTGATGAAAGTTCTGAATGTAACTCAGGCTGTCATCGGCATTGAAGCCAATAAACCTGATGCAATCAAATTGCTGACTGAGAAGGCGACAGCATATCCGGGTATCCAAATACAAGGACTTAAGATGTGTTACCCTCAAGGTGGTGAAAAACAACTTATTGAGGCTATTACCGGCAAACAAGTAGCACCTGGTACTCTACCCATTAGCACCGGAGCTGTGGTACAAAATATCAGTACTGCCTTTGCGGTGTACGAAGCGGTACAAAAAAACAAACCACTCATTGAACGAGTAATTACCGTAACAGGTAAAGATATCGTTACTCCATCGAATCTGCTAGTCCGCCTCGGTACTCCAATGCGTGCCTTGCTAGAAGCATGTGGAGGTATTCCTCCAAATATAGGCAAACTCATTGCAGGAGGTCCAATGATGGGACGTTCCTTAACTAATTTCGACACTCCTATCACCAAAGGATCATCAGGAATACTTGCTTTCAATGAAACTGAAAGTCTCCGCCAACCGATTGAAAACTGCATTCGCTGCGCCAAATGCATCGGTGTTTGCCCCATAGGTTTGGAACCTTACTTAATTTCCATCGTAGCCGACCAAAACGATTGGGAGGAACTTGAGCGCTTGCATGTGATGGAATGCATCGAATGTGGATGTTGCCAATTTACTTGTCCGGCTCATCGACCGTTACTCGACTTCTGTCGCCTTGGAAAGAGCAAAGTCGGAGCACTCCTTCGACAACGTGCTGCAAAAAAATAATTCCTGAGAATCATTGAAAATCACATAACTAAAAAAGATTCGGAAAATGCTTCATATATCTTCTTCCCCACATATCCATTCCGGAGACAGCATTTCACGTAACATGTATGGCGTGCTCATTGCCCTTTGCCCGGCCTTATTGGTAGGTTTTGCGACATTCGGATTGGGTGCCTTAATTGTAACGGCCACTTCGATCAGCTGCTGTCTGCTCTTCGAGTGGTTACTTGTAAAGTATTTGTTTAAAAGTCAAAAGCAGACATTGGGCGATGGTTCTGCTTTACTAACGGGTGTGCTCCTAGCGATGAACTTACCGTCAAATTTACCCATGTGGATCATCATTCTAGGTTCATTATTCGCTATTGCGGTGGTAAAAATGTCGTTTGGCGGACTCGGTTGCAACTTATTTAACCCTGCTCTAGCTGCTCGTGTCTTTTTGCTCATCTCCTTCCCTGTACAAATGACTTCGTGGCCTAAACCGTTACAACTAACTCAATACGTTGACGCAGAAACCGGTGCCACTCCCCTAGCACTGATGAAGGCGGCGGCCAAAGGAGGAGATATGGAAGGGATGCTAGCACAGACCAAACATATATGGGATTATTTCCTTGGATTCAACATGGGAGGCTCTATGGGCGAAGCGTCTGCTTTGGCTCTGCTTATCGGTTTAGTGTATTTATTATGGAGACGAATTATTACTTGGCACATCCCGGTTAGCATTTTTGTAGGTGCAGCTGGATTCAGTGGAATTCTTCACATAATGGCTCCCAATACGTACGCATCTCCATTGATGCATCTCTTTACCGGAGGGTTGATGCTCGGTGCAATCTTCATGGCCACAGATTATGTCACTTCGCCAATGACACACAAAGGGCAGCTTATTTATGGTGTGATGATTGGCTTCCTCACTATCCTTATCCGAAGTTTTGGTGCTTATCCCGAAGGAGTTTCGTTTGCGATCTTAATAATGAATGCATTCACTCCTCTAATCAATATGTATTGTAAACCCAAACGTTTTGGCAGTCAGGAGGCTGCGAAGGTATGAAAAAATTAAAATCCACCTTCACCAACATGGTCGTTTCCCTTACCGGAATCACTGTGATATCTGTCGCTTTATTAGCCTGGATCAACCAAGAAACTCAAGAGCCCATAACGAAAGCAAAGGCTGACAAGCTTACTCTCGCTATCGATGAAGTACTCGGAACTCACGATAACGACCCTACTAAAAAGCCGGATACCGTAAAAGTAGAAAGCAGCACTTATGTAATTTATCCGGCTACACTTAAAGGAGAATCAGCCGGTGCAGCAGTAGAAAGTGCCGACCCAAAAGGATTCGGCGGAGAGTTAAAGGTTCTTGTCGGCTTCGATAAAGAAGGGGTGATCCTTAATTACACGTTGCTGGCACATAAAGAAACACCCGGACTTGGCAGCAAAGCAGAACAATGGTTTAAGAAAGGACAAAAAGGCGATATCATTGGTAAAAAGCCGGGCGAAAAGCCACTTCAAGTAACCAAAGACGGAGGCGAGGTAGACGCAATAACGGGTTCTACCATTACTTCTCGAGCCTTCCTTCGCGCCGTAAATAGAGCGTACCAAATTTACGAAGCACAAAAAGAAAAGAAATCGACACCTACCGATGGCAACTCGGGAGCTAGTTCACAAGCATGGAAAGGAGCTGCACATGAATAATTTTAAAATCATAATAAACGGGATTATTAAAGAGAATCCGACTTTTGTTTTGTTGCTTGGCATGTGCCCTACATTGGGTACTACCTCTTCTGCAATAAATGGCTTTAGCATGGGAGTTGCCACACTTTTTGTACTCATCTGCTCGAATACGGCGATTGCGTTACTGAAAAATTTAATTCCGGACGCAATACGGATTCCTGCTTACATCGTTATCATCGCTTCGTTCGTGACTATTTTACAAATGGTGATGCAAGCTTATCTTCCAGGATTGTACCAAACCTTAGGATTATTTATTCCGCTCATCGTGGTAAACTGTATCGTATTAGGCCGTGCCGAATCTTTTGCAGCTTCACATGGACCTTGGCAGTCGGCACTCGACGGATTGGGAATTGGACTGGGCTTTACGCTCGGACTTTCATTACTGGGCTCTACTCGTGAATTGCTCGGCACAGGAAAAATATTCAGTTATACGATCTTTCCTGAGAACTACGGCATGCTGATTTTTATTCTGGCACCGGGAGCTTTCATTGCCCTAGGATATCTTATTGCCCTCATCAACCACCTCAAAAAAGCATAATCGATTATGGAATATCTCTTAATTCTCATCTCGGCAATCTTTGTCAACAATATCGTATTGTCGCAGTTTTTGGGCATTTGTCCCTTTCTAGGGGTCTCCAAAAAAGTAGAAACCGCGATAGGTATGGGTACAGCTGTTACTTTCGTACTGACACTATCTACCATCGTGACGTACCTCTTACAACATTATTTATTAATACCATTGAATCTGGAATACTTGCAAACCATTCTCTTTATCTTGGTTATTGCCGGATTAGTACAAATGGTAGAGATTATACTTAAAAAAGTATCGCCCGAACTTTATCAAGCACTAGGCGTTTTTCTTCCCCTCATCACAACTAATTGCTGCATTTTAGGGGTTGCTATTTTAGTAGGAAACGGAACTTACAATGCCCAAGGTTTACAACCTTCTCTATTAAGTGGAGTAGTATTTGCTTTTGCCACTGCAGTAGGCTTTGGACTAGCATTAGTTCTCTTTGCTGCAATGCGGGAACAGCTCTCGCGGGTCAACGTACCTGCTGTGATGAAAGGTATACCTATTGCGCTCCTTACGGCGGGACTTTTAGCTATGGCTTTTATGGGATTTAGCGGAGTGGTTTAATAAGAAATATAGCCCTTTAAAAGCGATGCAATTATCCCATCTACAATCGCAATATGCTAGAATGCTTTGCAACATAAAGCACAAAAAAAAATGCATTTTTTTTTGTGCTTCAACAGAAAAGCTTTATCTTTGCGCATCATTAACTTATTAAATAAGACTTTTTACAAACATATCGCAAATTATGAAAGAAAGAATATTGGTAACTGGTGGCACCGGTTACATTGGTTCACACACCGTAGTCGAGCTACAAAACAGTGGTTATGAAGTGGTTATCATCGACAACCTTTCTAACTCTAGTGCCGATGTGGTGGATAACATTCAGGCCGTTTCCGGCATCCGTCCAGAGTTCGTTGAACTAGACTGCTGCAACAAGGAAGGCTTAGAGAACGTATTCAAAAAATATACCGGGATCAAAGGAATCATTCATTTCGCAGCCAGCAAAGCCGTCGGTGAAAGTGTACAGAAACCTTTGCTTTATTATCGCAATAACATTGTATCGCTTATCAACTTACTTGAGCTGATGCCAAAATACAAAGTTGATGGAATTATTTTCTCTTCTTCGTGCACCGTATACGGTGAACCTGATTGTCCTCCTGTAACCGAAGAAACTCCGACAAAGCCTGCAACTTCTCCTTATGGAAATACAAAACAGATAAACGAAGAGATCGTACGCGACACCATCACTTCTGGTTCACCTATCAAAGCGATCTTGTTACGTTACTTCAATCCTATCGGCGCACATCCAAGTGCACTAATTGGCGAATTGCCTAATGGCGTTCCTCAAAACCTTATTCCTTTCCTCACTCAAACTGCAATGGGCATCCGTGAATGTTTAAGTGTATTTGGTGACGACTATGGCACTCCCGACGGTTCTTGTATACGCGACTACATCAATGTAGTAGATCTTGCAAAGGCACACGTTATTGCAATTGATCGCATCGTAAATAATAAGCAAAAAGAAAGTGTAGAAGTTTTCAATATTGGTACCGGAAATGGACTTTCAGTACTCGAATTAATCCACACTTTTGAGAAAGCAACCGGAGTGAAACTAAACTACAAACTGGCACCTCGCCGCGTAGGTGATATCGAGAAAGTATGGGCAAATCCAGACAAAGCAAATAATGAGCTAGGTTGGAAAGCTGAAACCTCTACCGAAGAGACTCTTCGCTCTGCATGGGCTTGGCAATGCAAGCTACGCGAAAAAGGTATTCAATAAGAATAAATGAAAAACTGACAGAAATAATAGACATAAAAACTGCAAAATAAAGATTGCATACAAACTAGTGAAATGTAATAGTCGGGATAGAAAAAGCTCCATGCGAATAGAGAAAATCTTATCTTCAATCGTAAGGTTGACAACCGATTATTGCAAGTAGTTTTGTCGTGTTTTATTTTGTGTTTGTGTTGTGACTATGGATCGACGTGACGTCGATCCATAGTTTTTTTGTATAATTAGACTTATCGAAATTCATTAAATCTTATATCATAAAAAATAGAACAAATAAGGATACGATAAAACATCGAACCCGAATTCAGAATCGAATAAAGAAGATAAAAGACTCTCCTTACCAAGCGTATGAAATGCCAAATGAGAAAATTTCTTTATATTGGAAATAGGTATCGTTTTTCGAGGTTTTCGTTACGTTATCATCAAAGCGAACATGCGAAAAGAATTGAGCACTAAATTAATTGTATTTTCCCAGCTACCTTCCGAACGCTCGTAATTTGTAAATCCGTACAAACGAGATGTATAAGTAATGTACGAAGTAATCTTCCAAGTAAAATTAGTCGTCAACTCCGAACCATAAGTCTGGAGCAAAAACTGTCCCTCCTTAATACCAAAACGCGTTTCGTCTATATTCTTATCCGTCACAAAACGCAAGTTATAAGCAATCGGGTTCATCAAGACAGACAAAGTAACCTTATTCGTATTCTTTTTGTAGTCCATACCAAGACCGACAGAAAGATAACCCGGCGTAAGGAATGCAGAGTTACGCACATTAGAATTAGTAGCATAATTCGAGAAGAACTGGGAATAGAACTGTGTTGACACCGTATAATACCAATTTTCACGAGCTTTCACACCCAGCTTACTAGTTAAACGAAAAAGATCTGTATTGACTCGGTACTCATGCAACGTATCCGAAGGCGAAGTATTAAAGCCTAGTTTTACTTCAAAAGAGTTATCGAATTGGATACTATTTCTATCGCTATAATTGGCATTCAAAGTAAGATTAGCTAGCAAATTAGCATTACTTTCCCCACCCTTATACCAGTTATCAGAAATATGATTTTGCGAAAACTGAATAGATCCCGTTCCGGAAAGCTTCCATAGATGAGGCCTTACCAGCTTTACAGACCAAGGTCTAATCTTAGCTTCCGGCACCACCTCAGGAGTAAAGATATCCATAATACTCGATTTTGATTTCTCTAATCGACCTCTATCGACATTATATATTTTAAGGGCATCTATTTTATAATCCCACTTTTCAATTGCCTCTGGATGATGTTTATAAAGTTCAAAGAAACAGCGATCCATAAACTCACGAGTTGCTTCATATCGTCGAAAAAGCGAAACGTTATACTCCAGCCAAGAAGTACGCTTCGTAGTATCAGGAAAAAGTTCCGTTGCCTCAAATTTAAAATGATAACGTTGAGACACCGCTTGATAATAAGTGACAGGCAAATAAAGTTTATCGAAAGCTGGGTCAATCAATTGATTCAATACTTCACTCGTATCTCTAACATTGATCCTTTGCCACATCGTATCCAGACGAAGACGTACCTGCTTTGCATATCGCTGCGCAAAAACAGAATCAGGAAGATTTTCATCATAAAATGCATGGCGCAAAGAATTAACAGGACTAGCTGTAATAGAGAGTGCCAAAAAGAAAAGTAAAAAGCTTGATACAAATAACTTTTTCATCGATTAGCTAATTTTAATTCGAGTACAAAGATACAATTTTTCGAGTACAATAAACAAAAGCTTTTCTAAAAAAGAGAGTACATTGATACGTTTTGCTGATTTTTATTGTTTTTTTTTAGAAAACGATGGGATATTAGCAAGAAAATCGTAACTTTGCAAGCTGAATCATAGAAACTTAAAAAAGTTATACTATCGTGGCAGAAACAAAGTATATTTTCGTAACAGGCGGCGTGGCTTCCTCACTAGGTAAGGGTATTATCTCTTCATCAATCGGTAAATTGCTCCAAGCTAGAGGCTACAGCGTTACCATCCAAAAATTCGACCCGTACATCAACATCGATCCAGGTACTCTTAACCCATATGAGCATGGAGAGTGCTATGTAACGGTGGACGGTCGTGAAACTGACTTGGACCTAGGGCATTATGAACGCTTCTTAGGCATACAGACTACAAAGGCCAATAACATTACTACGGGCCGTATCTATAAAAATGTAATTGATAAGGAGCGCCGCGGCGATTACCTTGGTAAGACTGTGCAGATTATTCCACACATTACTGATGAAATCAAGCGCAACGTCAAACTTATGGGTAGTAAATACAAATACGATTTTGTAATTACTGAAATCGGAGGTACAGTAGGTGATATAGAATCACTTCCTTTCCTTGAGAGCATGCGCCAATTAAAATGGGAATTCGGACAAAATGCTGTTTGCATCCATCTTACCTACGTTCCCTTCTTGGCTGCTGCCAAAGAATTAAAAACAAAACCCACTCAGCACTCTGTAAAAGAGTTACTTTCGCTTGGAATTCAGCCCGATGTTATCGTACTACGTTCCGAGTATGAGATTAATGAAAACATGCGCAAAAAAGTAGCTCTTTTTTGCAACGTTGAATTGGGAGCAGTGGTACAAAGCATAGATTGCAAAAGCATTTACGAAGTGCCTCTCAAAATGCAAGAACAGAATCTTGATGAAACTATTCTTCGGAAAATGGGACTTCCTATCGGCGAAAAGCCCGAATTAAAAAGATGGCGTGAATTCCTGACTCGCAGAGATAATGCTACAGAAATAGTAACTATCGGTTTAGTAGGAAAATACGTAGAACTGCAAGATGCCTACAAATCGATTCTCGAATCATTAGATCATGCAGCTACCTACAACGACTATAAAGTAAAAATAATAACCATACAAAGTGACAATATCACTTCTCAAAATGTAACCGAAAAGCTAAAAGGACTTGATGGCATCGTGATTTGTCCAGGATTCGGTTCACGAGGAGTAGAAGGAAAATTTATTGCCGCAGAATATGCACGTAAAAATAACGTCATAACCTTTGGTATTTGCCTTGGGATGCAGAGCATGGTAATTGAATTTGCACGTAATGTACTCGGCTATAAAGATGCAAATTCTGTAGAAATTGATGAGAAAACAAGTCATAATGTAATCGACATCATGGAGGAACAAAAAGCGGTTACCGACATGGGAGGTACTATGCGCTTGGGAGCCTACGAATGCGTAGTGCTGAAAGATTCAAAAACTTACGAAGCTTATCAACAAGAACATATTCAAGAGCGTCACCGTCATCGCTACGAATTCAATAACAAATATCGTAAGGAGTTTGAAAAAGCAGGAATGCATTGTGTTGGTATCAACCCCGAGGCAGACCTCATAGAAATTGTAGAAATACCGGAGTTGACATGGTATATCGGTACGCAATTCCACCCCGAATATAGCAGTACCGTACTTAAGCCACACCCCTTATTTCTATCGTTCATCAAAGCGGCGATCAATAATAAAAAGAAAAAATAAATTCGTTTTAGAAACCCCACTTTCTATCGGAGTTAACACCTCAATTAAAGCAAGTTAGACCCCCCACACACAGAATGAACAAAAACACAATGATCGGATTTGCGCTGATGGCCCTGGTACTCGTCGGTTTTCAGTATTTCAGCCAGCCCTCAGCACAGCAAACCAAAGAAAAGCAGAAGCAAGACTCGATTGCGTTAGTAGAACGTCAAGTAGCTATGCGTCGTACTCAAGATTCTGCCCGCGTTGCGCAAGCAGAAGAAATGGCCGTTAAAAATGCGGTGATGGACACTACTGCACTTTTCTATCCGGCACTAAAGGTACAAGCCAAAGATGTTGTATTGCAGAACGGATTGGTAAAGTTGACCATTGGAGCTAAAGGCGGAGTCGTAAAAGAAGCTATCCTCAAAAAGTATAACGATCAAGAGAAGAAGCCGTTGAAGTTAGTCGGCCAAGAAGATGGTCTTTTGAATTTCGATTTACCATACTCAGGCGGCACACTATCTACCTCACGCTATACTTTTGAAGCCATCAACGCCACCGACACCTCGGTTACAATGCGTCTAAAGGCCAATGAAAAGAGTTATATCGACTTCACGTATGCATTGAAAGCGAATAATTATATGGTCGACTTCACCGTACAAGCAGTCGGTATGAGTCAGATACTTCTTCCTTCAACCACTGAAGCCAAACTTCAATGGAAACAGAAATTACGTCAATGCGAACGTGTCTATAAGAACGAAAATCGTTACTCCAACATTTCGTACAACGTAAAAGAAAAAGGAGTAGACAATCTTTCGGCATCAAAGAACGAAGATCTAAACCTTGGACAAGAACTTAAGTGGGTCGCTTTTAAAAGCCAATACTTCTCACAAGTAATGATCGCTGAAGGTGGTTTTAACTCCACTCTACTACGTTCACGTACGGAGACCGAAGGTACTGGCTATTTGAAGATGTGCATCGCAGAAAGCAAAACACCTTTCGATCCAACCGGTAAAAAACCCACAAAGTTCCATCTGTATTATGGTCCAAACCATTATAAAACACTTTCAGCTTACGATAAGCACCTAAGCGGTGACAAACGTTTGGATCTTGATGAACTTGTATATCTGGGCTGGCCTGTATTACGCTCCATCAACCAATGGGTAACGATCAATCTTTTCGACTGGCTCTCACGCCTCGGTTTATCAATGGGTATGGTACTCTTTTTGATGACACTTATTATCAAATTAGCCGTACAGCCACTCACTTATAAGTCGTACCTCTCTTCATCACGCATGCGCGTACTAAAGCCAGAGATCGCGAAACTAGCTGAGAAATATCCGCGAAAGGAGGATGCGATGAAGAAACAGCAAGAAACGATGGCCATATACAGCAAATATGGAGTCAGTCCGATGTCGGGCTGTTTACCGACGCTTTTGCAAATGCCGATCTGGATGGCTCTTTTCATGTTCGTGCCAACAGCTATTGAGCTTCGTCAACAAAGTTTCCTTTGGGCTAATGACCTTTCATCATACGATGACCTTATCCATTGGAGCACCCATATTCCTTTCTTAGGAACGCACTTAAGCCTTTTCTGCTTATTGATGACAATCACCAATATCCTCAATACTAAATACAACATGAATCAACAAGACACTGGCCAACAACAAATGCCAGGTATGAAGATGATGATGTATGCAATGCCATTGATGTTTATCTTCGTACTTAACGATTACGCTTCAGGATTGAACTATTACTATTTCCTCTCCGGATTAATTAGTATTCTCATTATGGTTGCAATGCGTAGATTCGTCAACGATGATAAAATTCTTGCTCAGTTGCAAAAATATGCAGATACAGCAAAACCTAAAAAGAAAAGCAGCTTTATGCAAAAGTTAGAAGACATGCAGAAACAACAAGAAGTGTTGCAGAAACAGCGTGACCCTAAAATAAAGAAGTAATCATCTTTTAAAATAAGGACAATTTCTTCTCGAGAAGAAAAGGATAATATAAAATTAGCGGTACGGCAAAATTAAATGCCATACCGCTAATTTTTTCTACCCTAGAGTAAGCGAGAAGAATATTAGTTGCAATACATATTTACAATGGCTTCAAACAACTCTTGTTTGCCACTTATTTGAGTGGGTTCAGCGTTTGTTTTTCCAAGTTTGTAAAGTTCTTCGAAAGAAAGTTTACCACCCTCAAAATCAGCACCCTTTCCAGAGTCGAACGAAGCATAACGAGTTTTAAGCATTGCAGGTAATTCAGAGTTCTGCATCAGTTCAGCAGCATTTTCCAAAGCACGCGCCATGGTATCCATTCCAGAGATGTGTGCAATAAAGATATCTTCCAAATCCGTACTATTACGACGCGTTTTTGCATCAAAGTTTGTGCCCCCATTAACAAATCCACCGGCACGGATAATCTGCATCATCGCCTGCACCAATTCAAACTGATCGATCGGAAATTGATCCGTATCCCAACCATTCTGATAATCACCACGATTCGCATCGATAGATCCCAACATATTATTATCGACCGCTACAGCCAATTCATGTTCAAAAGTATGTCCCGCTAACGTAGCATGATTCACCTCAATGTTCACCTTAAAATCATTTTCCAGACCATGAGCTTTCAAGAATCCAATCACCGTCTCAGTATCCACATCATACTGATGCTTCATTGGCTCCATCGGTTTCGGTTCAATCAAAAAAGTACCCGTAAAGCCTTTGCCCCGTGCATAGTCGCGTGCCATACGTAGCATCTGAGCCAGATGATCCTTTTCCCTTTTCTGATCCGTATTCAAAAGCGACATATAACCTTCACGGCCTCCCCAAAATACATAGTTCGTACCGCCTAATGCAATCGTAGCATCAATCGCATTCTTGATCTGCACCGAAGCACGAGCCACCACATCGAAATCAGGATTTGTAGCCGCTCCATTCATGTAACGAGCATGGGAAAATACATTAGCCGTACCCCAAAGCAATTTGATATTAGTAGCTTTCATCTTTTCCTTAATATAAGGCACAATAGCTTTCAAGTTCGCCTCATACTCCTCCACCGTGGTAGCCTCAGTCACCAAGTCAAGATCATGAAAACAGAAATATTCAATTCCAATCTTCTCCATAAATTCGAAGCCGGCATCCACCTTATTTTTAGCAGCTTCCACCTTATCCGTGGCACCAACCCATGGAAATTGTTTCGTAGCTCCCCCAAAAGGATCACCCCCCTCGGCACAAAGAGTATGCCACCAAGCCATAGCAAACTTCAACCACTCTTTCATTGGTTTACCCAGAACCATCTTATCGGCCTCATAATAATGAAAAGCCATCGGATTTTTACTCTCTTTTCCTTCAAAAGGAATTTTTCCTACTGTAGGAAAATACTGTTTTGTACTCATAATTTATAAATTAATTGCGATTTAAAGTTTTATTTAATACACCCAACCAATGACGATAAGCCTCTTCAAAAGGCTCAGTACCAAAAAGGTCGGGTTCAACAACCGCTTTTCTATTCAAAGAAGAAAAAGCTTCTTTCGGCGATTGATAAATGCCAGCTCCAATGCCAGCTCCACGAGCAGCTCCTACGCTACCATCAGTATCGTAAAGTTCAATAACAGCTCCTGTAACTCCAGCTAAGGTTTGTGTAAACAACGGACTAAGGAACATATTCGCCATACCTGCATGAATTCTATTTACCTCCATACCCATCTCGCGCATGATATCAATACCATAACGGAAGGAAAAAACAATACCTTCCTGCGCCGCACGCAACAAATGCTTCCGATCGTGAATATTAAAGTTAATTCCCTCAATCAAGCACGAAGAAGGAGTGTTACCCAACATTCGTTCCGTGCCATTCCCGAAAGGAAGAATACTAATACCATCACTTCCAATAGGAGCCTTTGCAGCCAAAAGATTCATCGCCTCATAGCTAAGTCCATCCGCACACAACGTACGACGCATCCAAGAGTTCAAGCACCCAGTGCCATTGATGCAGAGCAAAACCCCAAGACGAGGATCAGCTGATGTATGATTTACATGAGCAAACGTATTGACACGACTCTGCGGATCGTAGTTCACCGTACCATTAATTCCATACACGACTCCCGAAGTTCCGGCCGTCGAAGCAATCTCACCGGGTTCAAGCACCCCAAGAGAAAGTGCATTATTCGGTTGATCACCCGCACGATAAGTCACCGGAGTACCCTTCTTCAAGCCCAATTCCAAAGCCGCCTTTTCCGAAAGTCGTCCTTGTTCTCCAAAAGTAGGTTTTACATCCGCAAGCATTTCACGAGGGATACCATAATAGTCGAGTAAGAACTTAGCAGGTGCTTCCGTTTCAAAATCCCATAACATACCTTCCGATAAACCCGATACAGTAGTACACACCTCATCGGTGAGGCGCATCGCCAGATAATCGCCGGGAAGCATGATCTTATAAATCTTTTCAAATATCTCCGGTTCATTCTCCTTCACCCAAGCCAATTTAGAAGCCGTAAAGTTGCCAGGAGAATTCAATAAGCTATGTAAACAACGCTCGTGCCCAAGTGAATCGAACGCCTTGTTACCATAGGGCACAGCACGCGAATCGCACCAAATAATAGAAGGGCGCAACGCACGAAGCGAACGGTCTACACACAATAAGCCATGCATCTGGTACGAAATACCAATGGCTGCAATGTCATCTGGAGAAACCCCCGTACATGTTAACAACTCTTGAGTATCGAGTTTTACATTTTCCCACCAAAGTTCAGGATCCTGTTCAGCCCATCCTTCTTTTATAGCGGTGATCTTCATTTCTTCTTTTGGGTTGAAAGCTGTACCTACCACCCGGCCCGTTTGAGCCTCTACCAGACTGGCTTTCACTGAAGAACTGCCCAAGTCATATCCTAATAAATACATATAATTAGATTCTAGATTCGCTTGAGACTAACTCATTCTACGCGAATATTGGTTATATTTTACTTTGTCAAATTTATAATAGCGAGCTGCACGGTGTGACACCCCCACTTCGTATTCGTCGAGAGGCACTACATAATTCATCTGCGAAAGTTTCTTATGAAAGTTCCGTACATCATATTCATGCTCGTAAATCACCTCAAAAAAGCTTCGCAGTTGCAAGGCCGTAAATTTACGCGGTAACAGTTCAATTAATAAAATCGGATTTTGCTCAGCATATTGACGAAGATGGCCAATCGCTCTTTCCACAATTTGATTATGATCGAACGCCAATTTGCTAATCTTTTCAAGAGGAACCCACGAAGCCTCATAACGAGTGCTAAGCGGCTCAAGGCGCGAACTAATTTTAAGAAGTGCCCAGTAAGCCACTGTAACAATTCGTTTGACATTTCCCGACAATTGATGAAAACGCGTTAGCCAAAGCATATCATCGGGATTTTGAGTGCGATCTTTCGAACCAAACGCATGGAATTGCTGCATCTGCACGCTACTCAATCCGGTTAGTTCACGCAACACACGCTGAGCGGACTCATCAAGATCCTCTTCATCGAAAATCAAACTACCGGGCAACTTAATTGCAGCATCTCCTTCAGCAGAAGTCTGACGCACTAAAAGGACATTCAAGTTTTGGCCATCATATCCAAAAATTACGCAATCGACGGAAACGTTCGGATTGATATGCAATGAGGACGAATTCAAATTATTCATGGTATATTTCTATTTCTCTGCTACAAAAATAGAAATATAAAAGTCCCCCACCAAACCTTTTTGTCACTTTAACATGAATTTAAGTATCTGTTTTTGTGCCATTTTCGGATGATATTGTATAACTATTCTGCAAATATATTTCCTCGTTTTAAGGAAGAAGAATCAGCTAATAAGACGTTTCTGTACACTAAACAATATAGCTTATTGTACAAAAAACAAAAAGTTAAGAATATACAACTTTAAAAGCTGTAAAAAGAGAATGGACTTATTTATCGTTTACGATAGGTTGGAAATGAATCCGAAAGGTTTACGATTGCTGTAATTCGAGTGACTTTCGAATCAAAATAAATCAAATATTCGTGCATTCGCATAGCACCACGTATATTTAATGTGCGGAAACGATGGTAAGCCATCCATCCAGATATACGGGGCTTATATTGCTTTTCGTCGGCAGAAAGTTGTGCTTGTAGCGCTTGCACTCGCGTGCCCGTTTCCCAAAGGCGTTGCCGAAGAATGTTATAAGCGACTTCACTTGCTATCGGTTTCTTTAATTCGGATAGAGCCTCTTGATTCTCAGCCGAGAGGGTCTTGGCTTCACGTATTCGTGAAATAGTAGAAGAGATATGATTATATTGTACAGATGCCGAATCGAGCCGAATTCGTCCAATGGGCTTCAGTCCCTTAGCATGAGGTACCTCTATTGCATCGAATTCATCCACAAGACGTTCTGCTCGTTTTAGGTCGCTTTCGCCACAAGCTGTTAAAAAGACTAAGCCTACTATTAATAAGGTATATAAAATACGTTTCATGCGGCAAAAGTAGCAAAAAAGTTGCAATAATCCAATTTTTCGTGTACCTTTGCATTACAAAACAAGAAGAATGATGAAAAAGCTAGTAATTTTCGACCTTGATGGTACGTTAATCAACACTATATCCGACCTTGCTACTAGTACAAACGTAGCCTTGCAGGCTTGTGGATTTCCAACTCATCAACTAGAAGAATATCCTTTTTTTGTAGGAAACGGAGTGAACAAGCTTTTCGAACGAGCTTTGCCAGAAGGAGAAAAAACCCCTGAAAACAAGCTACGCATACGAACTATATTTTTAAATCACTACAATTTGCACGACACCGACTTGAGTAAGCCTTATCCAGGAATTGTAGAGCTCCTAACACTGCTACAAAATGAAGGATTTATATTAGCAGTAGCTTCCAATAAATACCAAGAGGCAACTTCTAAAATAATAAAAAAGTTACTTCCTCAAATTGAATTTAAAGCAATACTAGGGCAACGTGAAAATATTCCAATAAAACCAGATCCAAGAATCATTTACGACCTACTAGCCCTTACAAACTGTACTGCTGAAGAGGCTTTCTTTGTAGGCGACTCCGGCGTAGATATGGAGACTGCCTTAAAGGCACAAATAAAAGCTTGTGGAGTAACTTGGGGATTTCGTCCACGTGCTGAACTTGCTACCTTTAATCCGGCTTACCTCGTCGACGAACCGGCAGAAGTTTACGAATCACTTTGCAAAGAGAATAAAAATAGTTAAATACATTCCTAAATAACAATTGATATGAAAAAGTTCTTTCTATGCATGCTCGCCTTGTTATCGGTGCATGTTGCAACTTATGCACAAAGCAAAGACTATCCTGAAATCACTTTCGACAAAACCGTACACGATTTTGGCAAGTTTTCCGAAAATGACCCTACTGTAAGCTGTATCTTTACGTTTACAAACACCGGCAAAAAAGCGCTTGTGATTAACCAAGCTCATGCTTCCTGCGGATGCACCGTACCTGAATATACCAAAGCTCCCATTGAGCCCGGTAAAAAAGGTACTGTAAAGATCACCTATAACGGATATGGAAAATACCCGGGTGCCTTTGCTAAAACAGTTACCCTCCGCACTAATGCCAAAGAAGAGACGGTGAAACTAACCATAAAAGGCGAAATGACCGCCAAAAAATAAATGGCGCATAGCAGAGAAGAACAGTTGGCAGCTTTCGATCGGTTGCTTACTGTAATGGAGGAGTTACGCGAGAAGTGCCCTTGGGATCGGAAACAAACTTTTGAAAGTCTACGGCCCAATACTATTGAAGAATGCTTCGAACTCTGTGAGGCGATTGTGCAACACGACTTCCACGAAATCAGTAAAGAACTGGGTGATGTGCTATTACACATAGTTTTTTACGCGAAGATAGGAAGCGAACAAGATGCATTCGATATTGCCGATGTCTGCAACCAACTATGCGACAAATTGATTTTCCGCCACCCACACGTATATGGCGAAACAAAAGTAGAAAACGCAGGACAAGTCTCTCAGAACTGGGAACAACTCAAACGCCTTGAAAAGGACGGCAATAAAACAGTATTAAGCGGAGTACCTAGTGCACTACCCTCTCTTATTAAGGCATATCGTATTCAAGACAAAGCGCGTAACATCGGCTTCGACTGGGAAAAACGAGAGCAGGTTTGGGAAAAGGTACGTGAAGAGATTGGCGAATTTCAAGCAGAAATTGACCAAATGGATACCGACAAGATGGAAGGTGAATTTGGAGATCTTTTCTTTAGCTTGATTAATGCCGCCCGTCTTTACAAGATTAATCCGGATAACGCACTTGAACGAACGAATCAAAAATTCATCCGTCGCTTCAATTATCTGGAAGCACATACGTTAGCAAAAGGACGTGATCTGCGCGACATGACGCTCCAAGAAATGGATGAGTTATGGAACGAGGCAAAAGAAAAAGGACTTTAATCAAGTCCTTTTTTCTTTTCTATTATAGGAATACGATAAGCTGTATAAAGCATGGTGATTGCTCCTATCAATAAGGAAAGCACCCATTCATTGCCATGTGGCAAAGTAAGCATTAAAACCCCGGTTAGCGTAATAAAGATAAGGCCAAAATTACGTTGGCGATAAAGCCGTTTCAATATTTGATCTTTCTGCTCAGCACCAAAACGAGGAGAGAACTGAGTATACAAAGGCAGAGAGCCTAATATTACTACATAGGGAGCATACCCATTGACAGGCAGTCCGGGCATCTTCATCACAAGCCCTACAAGTACACATATTGCACCTAACCCATACAATACGGGATAATAATTTTTCATCCTTTTTTATTTAGTATTCTCTTCTTTTGGAGAGCTTGGAGTTAAGTCTTCCTCAAATACAAATACATCTTCATTTGGACGCCGCATCAAATAACGCTCACGAGCTACTTTTTCAAGGGTTCGTGGGTCGTGCTGCAAACTCTTCAGCGTACGAGTATCGCGACTAAATGCATCCTGATAAGTATTAATTTCATCTTGTAATACATTCATGTAGTGACGATTAGTAATACGACGCAGCAAACTACTATCGCCAACAAAACCAATGCTTATCAAGAAGAATAAAGTAACTACAGCATATTTATGCTGACGTACAAAATCCCATATAGAATGTAATTTCGACATCGTAAGAGGTAGACTTAATGAAACTTCTAATTTTATTTGACTGCAAATATAGAAAAAAAACAAGAAACATGGCCTCTTTTTCGAGAATTTAATGTAAATTTGCCCAAAGTTTTTTTAGAACGATCCACACCCTATGGAGAAATATATTGTATCTGCACGTAAATATCGGCCTTCAAATTTCAATGCTGTAGTAGGACAAGAAGCACTAACTACTACACTAAAAAATGCAATTGCTACCGGAAAGTTAGCACATGCCTATTTATTTTGCGGGCCACGCGGAGTAGGCAAAACCACTTGTGCACGCATCTTTGCAAAAACCATCAACTGCCTTTCGCCATTGCCCAATGGAGAAGCTTGCAACGAGTGCGAATCATGCCGCGCCTTTGCAGAACAACGTTCCTACAATATTCATGAATTGGATGCAGCCTCCAACAACAGTGTGGAAGACATCAAACAACTTATGGAGCAAGTACGTATTCCGCCGCAAGTGGGGAAGTATAAAGTCTTCATCATAGATGAAGTGCATATGCTTTCAGCATCGGCTTTCAATGCATTCCTAAAAACATTGGAAGAACCTCCCGCACACACCATCTTCATTCTTGCCACCACAGAGAAGCATAAGCTGTTACCGACTATTTTATCACGTTGCCAGATCTATGACTTCAGTAGGATGTCAATTGAAGATATTGTACGAAACCTACAATTCATTGTCGAAAAAGAAGGTCTTACTGCAGAGCCGGAAGCTCTCAACATCATCGCTCAAAAAGCCGATGGAGGGATGCGCGATGCACTCAGCATTTTCGACCAAGTGGTAAGCTTCACCGAGGGAAATATAACATATAAAGGAGTTATCGAGGATTTAAATGTACTTGACTACGAATATTATTTCCGCCTAACCGACTTTTTCTTAGCAAATAAAGTAAGCGAAGCATTACTTACTTACGACGATATTTTGAGAAAAGGATTCGATGCTCCACATTTCATCAATGGATTAGCAAATCATCTTCGCGACCTTCTAGTTAGCCAGGATGCACAAACCATATCGCTTCTTGAGGTAGCTGAAAGTGTAAAGGTACGTTATCAACAACAATCAGCAAAATGCCCAACGAAATTCTTGTCGCGTGCTATGAAACTTTGCAATCAGTGCGATTTGAGTTATCGCACAAGCAACAATAAGCGCTTCTTGGTTGAATTGACACTCATTCAGTTGGCCCAACTGACCGAGGAGGGAAGTGAAGCCGATGTGGGTGATGGGCGTAGCCCTAAATTGCTAAAACCCCTATTTAAAAAAGCAGCAGTCAACGGGATGTCGGCTCCTGCTAAGCAACCTGTAAAGGAGGCACCACAACCCAATGTACCCCAAGAGGATACACCGGCAACGCAAGTTTCCACCAATGCAAATTCAATTGATTCATTGGGAGCTCGTTCAAGATCAGCACTCCATGTGCTAAAAGCAAACAAACTCGGTTTCTCTATTAAAAGAGCAACCGAAGCTATGGCGCAACCTCAAAAAGAAAAAAATGGTGCTACAAATGCTACTGACAAAGAGCCCGCAACAATGGCTTCTGCTGAGGACTTTTCCCCTATCGACGATTTGGAGCTCAGCATTCAATGGCGTGCCTTCGCTCATCAACTTCCACAAGAACATACAGCACTTGCACAACGCATGCTGGTTATGAAAACTAAAAAAATAAATGAAGAAGGATTATATGAAGTGGTAGTCGACAATGAAACAACTCAAAAAGACTTGCTCTATATTAAGCCACACCTAGAGAAGTTTCTACGAGCACAGTTGAAAACGCCCTTTTTTACGCTACAGATCCGTATGGCAGAAGCTTCCGAACGCGTAGCAGCACTCACCCAAGGAGAACGCTATCAAAAGATGCTGGCTACTAATCCTGCTTTAGCTGCGTTGCGCGAAACATTGGGACTGGAACTAACTTAAGTTCCATCCCATTTCTTTTTAACTTTTTCTTTCCGCTATATAGCCTACTATTCGTGCCGTAGTAGTCTTTCAACTGCCATCTGCTCGTACTTCGTTCCGGGAGTACCATAATTGGCATAAGGATAAATAGAGATACCACCACGAGGCACAAAGAGTCCGGTTACTTCAATGTATTTCGGATTCATAAGTTTAATTAAATCTTTCATAATTAAATTGACGCAGTCTTCATGAAACGCACCATGGTTGCGAAAGCTGAAGAGATAAATCTTTAGACTTTTACTCTCTACCATTTTCTCTCCCGGCAAATAGGATATGCGGATCTCTGCAAAATCGGGTTGCCCGGTAATCGGACAAAGACTTGTAAACTCGGGACAGTTGAAACGTACCCAGTAATCGTTCTCTGGATGCTTATTATCGAAAACCTCTAATACTTCAGGGGCATAATCTTGCTTGTATTCCGTTTTACGGCCTAGCAAGGATAGTTGGTCTTTCAATTCACTCATTACACCTTTTTTTTAGTTGCTAAATATTCATCAAGTCCTTCTTTACGCAATTTACAAGCCGGACAATGGCCGCATCCATCTCCTTGTATTCCATTATAGCAAGTCAATGTTTGAGTTCGTACCAAATCGAACACCCCTAGTTCATCACTAAGCGCCCAAGTTTCAGCTTTGTTAATCCACATCAAGGGAGTATGAATGCAAAATTGCTCATCCATAGCGAGGTTCAAGCTCACATTCAACGATTTAATAAATGAATCACGACAGTCCGGATAACCACTATAATCGGTTTGCGAAACACCCGTCACTAAATGGAAGACTCCTCTTTCGCGGGCAAAAACAGCTGCAATACTCAAGAAGAACAGATTACGCCCCGGCACAAAGGTATTGGGAAATGAATCTTCCGGTTTTTCAGTATCCATCTCCAGAGTAGTGTCGGTTAAAGAGTTTCGACCCAATGAAGCTATAAATCGAGCATCTAATAGATGAAACTCAACCTCGGCCTTTTCGGCTATGGCGCGAGCCAATTCACACTCTTTTTGATGCTTCTGACCATAAAGGAAGCTTACTGCATAGACCTTCTTAAAATGTTTTTTCGCCCAAAAAAGGCAAGTTGTAGAATCTTGCCCTCCACTAAAAAGGACAACTGCTGAAGATTGTTTCATTATTATAAATCATTTATTTTCCAGAACTTATACGACACATTATCATCGAACGTATCGATTCCTTCCACTAATTTCACCCGATTTACAACACGTATAGTAAGTGGAAGAACGAGTATCTCATACAGTGTTTTTAAAATCACCTGAAGACCCATCATTTGTAACAATTCTGTTGGAGGAATAATTCCGCCAAAGGCTAAAGGGAAAAATAGAAGAGAATCAGCCCCCTCTCCAACTACCGTCGATAAAATAGCACGTGCTGAAAAGTGGCGTCCACTAGAAGCTAGCTTCATTTTGCTCATTACGTAAGCATTTAAGAACGAGCCAACCAAAAAAGCAATTAAGCTTGCCACAACAATACGTGGAGCCAGACCGAATACAAAATTAAAAGCTTCCTCACCTTTCCAAAATGGGGCAGCAGGAAGTTGTACAGCTAGTAAACCCAGCATTGCAACAAAAAAGTTCATCGCAAACCCACTCCAGATCACTAAACGTGCTTTACGATAGCCCCACACTTCTGCAATGCAATCATTGATAATATAAGAAATTGGGAACACCATAAGCCCTGCTGTCAGGGAAAACGGGCCAATTTGAATCACTTTTGTTTCAAAGAGATTAGCAGCAATTAGGCATACATTAAAGACAATGCCAAAAAGCATAAAAGAGACAGATACCTTTTCCTTCATTTTACTTGTTTTTTACGTGGTTACCAAGCACACGGAGTTTTCAGCGGCAAAGATACACTTTTTTTTGAAAGCTAAAGCGTAACTTAGTAAAAAAAGACACAGTTCCTTTATCTAATGATAAAACCCGTTAACGGATTTAAAGAAGTACAGACTTCACTTTTCCAATGGGTCTTTATTATAATAATGTAATATACATAGGTCTACTTACTTAATTTATTTCACGCTAACGAAAGCTTTTTATAAAAGGAAAGCTTAATCGTGCCTATCACAATTAACTATATAGCAAATAAAGTGAGCTATATAGCCTAACTATTAGAATGAGATATTTTTTCCTTCAGATCGTCAGTTTGCTCATAACACTTTGATATATAAAAATTTAAGCTGACGATTGTTCTATTACAATCGTCAGCTTATCTTCATCTCTTTATAAAATAATTATTTACAATATTTGCGTTCATGCATACCTTTTCAAATATTTGAAACGCATTTTCTTAATATTGAATACGCATTTTTCACAATTGAGAAACGCATTTTTCAAATATTTGAAAAGGTCTATTTAGAAGTGACAATCTACTCCAACACTAAAGACTTTATTGGTGCGGGAATATACATCAGTGCCTGTTTGATGAGTACCATTGTAATTATCTGAAGTCTTTGTGTAATCATCATAATTTGTGAAGAAATAAGCAACATTTAAATTCACCTTATCAGAAAGTTTTAATCGGCCACCAAAACCAACTGAATAAGAGTCACAACTAAATGCTAAATCGCTTTGAAAGTTATCAGTAGCACCATAATTGGTATTCATGTAACCTGCAGAAAGTAAAAGGCGATCAGTTACACTCCACTCTGCACCTGCGGTGATTTCAGTGGTACCATTTTTCAAATATTTTTGTTTCTCTTTGCTTTCAGAACCATAGGTTTTTGTTCCATCAGGAGCTTCGGTTGCATAATAATGAGTTGTCACAGCCATAGAAGCTGTTTTGTCAAAGAAATGAGTACAACCAGCCATCACGCGTACTGAAGGAAGAAGGTCATATTGTGCACCGAAAGTCAATATAGCAGGAAGATCACTAGGTGAAGAATAACCGTCATCAAATTCCACCTTACTTGGAATATAATTTTTTACAGTATTAGTATGCGTATCATTTTCGATATTTAGGTTCGTAACAAATTCATATTTCAAGCCCAAGTTTAGCTTTCCAACTTTGTAATCCAAGCCCAAAATCGGAGTTAATCCCCAACCTGTCTGATCTACATCCAAATCGAGTGCCATTAAGCTCGCATTGTTAGCATTCAAATTTGCATTCAAATACCCTTCATAGTTTCCATAATAATAGTTCATACGGCCTCCTACAAACGCTGACAGATTATCTGTTAGCAAATAGCTCAATCCCAGTTGAGTACCGAAGATATATTGCGAGCCTTTCATTGAAGTGCTGATTGTATACTGGCTAGGAGTTAGTCCCTTTTGATACAAACCGGCTATTGCCAATGCATCAAAAGAAGGAAGTCCCTCATCAAAGGAACTTTTTCCACCTCCGCCAGTCACAGCAACACTTGCAGAGATAGTCCATTTATCTTTTTTATAAGCCCCTTGAAAGCTGGGAACAACCGGAGCTGAGGCAGTGCCTTTATAAGTCCGTGTATTATTCGCATCTCCACGAAGACCAAAAAGAGGGCAAGTACTTTTTATATTACGTGTTTGGTAGACATTCTGGATATTGAAAGAAAGATGAAAGCCATCCTCTAGAAAAGCTAATCCGGCTGGATTTGTATAGACTCCGTCTATCTCTGTAGTAGCATTACGGGCAAAGTTACGCAAAAAAGCAGCGTTCTGGTTGGTGTTAGTTAAATAACCTCCTGCATAGGCACTAGTACTCGCGAGTAGCATCAGTGATACAAGTTGCTTGAATTTTCTCATTTTTTGTTCTTTTTGTGATATTTCGCGGCAAAGGTAAAAGAAAGTTAGGAATCTAACAAATATTTAGAAAGAAAAATCTGCTAAGGAACATAATCAAGCAAGAAATACAACTTTTTATTGCAGTTTTCTTGCAAAAAGTTTGCACCGTTGCGAATAAATTGTTTTATTTGCACTATAATTTTAAAACCCTGTTTTTATATCCCGATGAACAACTCTAAATCGAACAAAAACCTAAGCGGATTGAGCCGTAAGGATTTTCAGAAGACCATAAATGGCAAAGAGACTGATCTCTTCTTTCTGAAAAACAAAACAATGGAAATTGCAGTGACAAACTATGGCGCTACCGTAGTTGCAATTATGATGCCAGACAAAAATGGAAACTACGCCAACGTAATTTTAGGTCACGATAGCATAGAGAACGTAATCAACAGCCCTGAATGCTTTTTAAATACCACCATAGGTCGCTACGGCAACCGCATCGCTGATGGCAAATTCACTCTTGAAGGCAAAGATTATCAACTAGCCATTAACAATGGTCCAAATGCCTTACACGGAGGTCCTACCGGCTTTCATACCCGCGTTTGGAACGCACGCCAGAAAAACGAGCATGCAGTAGAATTTACTTATACGGCAGAAGACGGCGAGGAAGGATTTCCCGGTAAATTGGAGATCATGATGACCTACACTCTTACTGACGCAAACGAATGGATGATTTCGTATAAGGCTAAAACCGATAAAACGACCATCATCAACCTTACGAACCATGCTTTCTTCAATTTAGCAGGTGTAGCGAACCCCACTCCTACAGTAGATAACAATTTGTTAACTTTCAATGCCGAGTCTTACATTCCAATTAACGAAGTATCGATTCCACTAGGGCCTATTGAAAAAGTAGAAGGTACGGCTTTCGACTTCCGCAAACCTCATTTGGTTGGCGATAGAATCAATTCCGCTGAAACTCAAATCGTAAACGGAGCCGGTTATGACCATTGCTTCGTAATTAACCAAGAAAAAGCTGGCGAGCTTACATTGGCGGCAAAATTGGTAGAACCAATCAGCCGACGTACCATGGAAGTATACACAACGGAACCAGGAGTACAACTCTACTCAGGAAACTGGCTAAACGGCTTTACCGGATTTAAAGGAGCAACTTATCCTCGCCGTTCGGCACTTTGCTTTGAAGCTCAGAAGTACCCTAATACTCCCAATGAACCCAATTACCCTAGCTGCATTTTAAAGCCCGAAGAAGAATATAAACAGGTTACTGTTTATAAATTCAGCGTGGGAAAATAAATTTTCGTCGAGAAGAACAAACAATCTATCGATAAATAGTGGAATACACCTTATTTGTTTACAATAAAGAAGGTGGTTCCACCGTTTTTTAATAAAAACTAAAACATAAAAGATTAAAAAAATGAGCCAAAAACAGACCCCGAACTACACGTTCGCTCTTACAGTGGTCATCATTGTGTGCTTCCTTATCGGATTCATTACTACGATGAACAACTCAATGATTGAATTCTGCAAAAAAACCTTTGAACTTTCAGACCAACAAGGACAGTATGTAAATTCTGCGTTCTACGGTGCCTACGCACTATCTATTCCTTTAGCTATGTTGATGAATAAAATCGGCTACAAAATGACGCTAGTAGGTGGTCTAGCTGTAGTCGGTTTAGGCTTTTTACTCAACTATATAGGTATTAGTGCATTTGCTAATGACAAGGATTTGATTTTCCCTGTATTCTTAGCCTGCATGTCGTGCGTGGCAATTGGAGTTGTTCTCTTACAATTGGTTGCAAACCCTTATGTAATGGTGCTAGGTTCTCCTGAGCAAGGAGCTTTCCGCATGACTTTGAGCCAAGCGTTGAATTCAGTTGCAACTACAATAGCTCCACTCTTTGTAAGTATCCTTATCATGGGTAAAGCGAACGAGAGTGCCGGAGCAGGTGCCATTACCGGACCATTCTTAGGCCTATGTATTGCTACAGTAATTCTATGTGTAATTCTTTCTTTTCTCAAATTACCTAATATACAAGAAGGAGAACAAGCTGCAGAAGCTTCTGGCGAAGCTAAGGTTTATAAATCAAATGTTTTTAAATACCCTCACGTATATTTCGGTGCACTAGCTATTTTTGCTTATATGGGTCTAGAAATTGGCGTACCCTCTATGCTTCCCGCCTACTTTAAGGCAGATCCTACCCTTACAGGAAGTGCAACAACCTATCTTCCTTTCTATTGGGGAGGTATGATGGTAGGCCGTTTTGCAGGTGCAGCCATTTTAAGTAAATTCAAACCTCGCACACTCCTGCTCGCTTGCCTTGTAGGTGGTGCTGTCTGCGTGAGCTTGTCATTTGTGTTATCCGGCTTTGCTTCAGTGTACGCAATGTTAGCTGCCGGTTTATTCCATTCTGTGATGTGGCCTTTAATTTTCAATTTGGGCTTACAAGAATTAGGACCTCACACCAAATCGGCTTCAGGTATCATTAATATGGGTGTTATCGGAGCTGCTATACTAATGCCTTTAATGGGAGCAATAGTAGATAACCCTACATTAGGTGTAGGTTGTGCTATCGGTTTGATGTTTATATACTATGCTTACGTGATATGGTTTACACTTTGCGGGTCTAGATGGGGATTAAAAAAAGTAGCATAACAAACGAGTGAGCGAGAAGACTGATAAAATCGACCTTCTCGCTCATGAAATAACAATATACTCATTAAAACTATAAAACTATAAAATTATGGACATTGAATTTGTAAGAAATCGCTTCATGAAGCATTTCGATGGAACAACTGGTTCTATTTACGCATCTCCAGGCCGTATCAATCTCATCGGAGAACATACTGACTACAATGGCGGATTCGTTTTTCCAGGAGCTGTTGACAAAGGCATACTCATTGAAATTAGACCTAACGAAAGTGACAAAGTAAAAGCTTATTCCATTGATTTAAAAGACTATGTAGAATTTGGTTTGAACGAAGAGGATGCACCTCGTGCCAGTTGGGCTCGCTATATTTTCGGTGTATGTCGCGAAATGATCAAACGCGGCATAAATGTAAAAGGATTTAATACCGCATTTGCAGGTGATGTACCTCTTGGTGCTGGTATGTCTTCTTCTGCTGCACTAGAAAGTAGCTATGCTTTCGCTATTAACGATTTATTCGGTGAAAACAAAGTCGACAAATTTGAACTTGCAAAAATAGGACAAGCTACTGAGCACAATTATATCGGCGTTAACTGCGGTATAATGGACCAATTTGCTTCTGTGTTTGGAAAAGCCGGTAACTTAATTCGCTTAGATTGTCGCTCACTCGAATACAAGTACTTCCCATTCAACCCCAAAGGTTATCGTTTGGTACTCATCAATTCAGAGGTGAAACATGAACTAGCTTCATCTGCATATAACAAACGCCGTGAGAGCTGCGAGAGCGTAGTAAAAGCAATGCAAGCAACTCATCCTGAAGTAGAGTTTCTACGTGATGCCACTCCTGAAATGCTAGCAGAAGTAAAAGACAAAGTAAGTCAAGAAGACTATATGCGTGCCGAATACGTGATTGACGAAATTCAGCGTGTACTTGACGTTTGCGATGCATTGGAAATCGGTGACTACGAAATTGTAGGCCAAAAAATGTATGAAACCCATGAAGGAATGAGCAAACTTTACGAAGTAAGCTGCGATGAGCTTGATTTCCTAAACGAAATTGCTAAGAAAGACGGCGTTACGGGTTCACGTGTGATGGGCGGTGGCTTTGGTGGCTGCACAATTAACCTCGTGAAAGATGAACTTTATGATGATTTCGTTATCGATGCAAAAGAAAGTTTCAAAGCGAAGTACGGCCGAAGCCCTCGGGTACATGAGGTCGTTATTGGCGATGGATCTCGATTAATCGAACGTTAATTCCACCCTCTTTCTATAGAGAAGTTAACGAAAAAAGGTGTCTTTTTAGACACCTTTTTTCGTTAAATGCCTTATATTATTAATATTAGAAAAAAAATAAAACAAAGTATGTTGAAAAACATACGAAAAAATATGGCTAATTCACAAAATGGTGTTACTTTTACACCAAAATACTAAAACTAAACCTTATGAAGAATATAAAAAGATTTTCTAGCTTGCTAAGCCTATCTCTGGTGATGCTTGCTTCTTGCTGTGCTCAGCCTGCACAAAAGCTAACTCTTTCTGGACTTGACCCTGCAAAATTCGTAGATACGATTAAAGGAAAAGCGACAGCACTCTATACGTTGAAGAACAAAAACGGCATGGAAGTATGTATTACTAACTTCGGAGGACGTGTGGTTTCAATTATGGCGCCAGACAAAAACGGAAAGTTCCAAGATGTAGTACTAGGTTTTGATAATGTAAAACAATACGCCGACACAAAAAATACACCATCCGATTACGGCGCTTCAATCGGCCGCTATGCTAATCGCATAAAAGACGGAAAAATTACTATTGACGGAAAAACAATACAACTTCCCAAAAACAATTTCGGGCATTGCCTCCATGGAGGTCCAGAAGGTTGGCAGTATCAAGTTTATCAAGCAAAGCAGCTAGGCCCTCAAACATTGAAGTTAACGATGGATTCGCCTGATGGAGATGCTAATTTCCCTGGACACGTAATTGCTGTAGTAACTTACAAGTTACTAGATAACAATGCGCTTGACATTTCTTACGAAGCAACAACCGACAAAAAAACGGTTATTAATATGACTAATCATAGTTATTTTGTACTTGGGGGCGACCCTGATGGTTTGTCGTTAGATAACATTTTATATGTTAATGCAGACAATTACACCCCTGTCGACAGCACTTATATGACTACCGGAGAGATAGCTCCTGTAGCCGGCACTCCTTTCGACTTTAGAACTCCAAAAGCAATTGGCAAAGATATCAACGCTAAGAATACTCAAATCAAGAATGGCAATGGATACGATCATAACTGGGTTCTCAATACATATAAAAATGGAAAAGGGAATCTCAATCAAGTAGCAGCTAGATTAACAAGCCCTAAATCGGGTATCAGTCTAGAGGTCTATACAAACGAACCTGGAATCCAAGTGTACACCGGAAATTTTCAAGACGGTACTTATACAGGAAAAAAAGGAAAAGTATATCAGAAACGTGTATCTGTTTGCTTAGAGACACAAAAATATCCGGATACCCCAAATAAACCTAACTGGCCTTCTTGTATATTAGCTCCTGGAGAAAAATATGAAAGCCATTGCATCTTTAAATTTGGAATTACAAAATAAAGAATAAATAGCAAAATCTCCTTTGAGAACTATATATGGAGTTACTAGACTGGATTGTTATTGGCATCTTCTTTTGCATACTTATAGGAATTATTCTATGGGTATTCAATCAAAAGAATGAAAACTCGGACGACTATTTCTTAGGCGGACGTGATGCTACATGGATTGCAATCGGTGCGTCTATCTTCGCCTCAAATATAGGATCAGAGCATCTCATTGGCCTAGCCGGAGCAGGCGCTTCAAGCGGCATGGCAATGGCACATTGGGAGATTCAAGGATGGATGATTTTAATTTTAGCATGGGTTTTTGTACCTTTCTACTCGCGTAGCATGATACGAACCATGCCTGAATTTTTAGAGCTTCGCTACAATAAAGAATCACGCACCATTCTTTCATTGATATCTCTGATCAGCTATGTGCTTACCAAAGTAGCTGTAACTGTATATGCAGGTGGCATCGTTTTTCAACAAGTATTTGGTATTGAGGAACTTTGGGGAATCGACTTCTTCTGGATTGCAGCAATCGGCTTGGTTTTATTTACTGCTCTTTATACTATTTTCGGAGGCATGAAGTCAGTACTTTATACTTCTATTCTTCAAACTCCCATTTTACTTTTAGGCTCACTGATCATCCTTGTTCTTGGACTCAAAGAGCTCGGAGGTTGGAATGAAATGATACGCATCTGTGGCGATGTAAAAGTTAATCAATATGGTGATGCCATGACCGATTTAATCCGCAATAACAACGATCCTCAGTTTCCTTGGGTAGGTGCCCTCATCGGTTCTGCCGTCATCGGTTTTTGGTATTGGTGCACCGATCAATTCATCGTACAACGTGCTCTTTCTGCAAGAAATGAAAAAGAAGCTCGTCGAGGCACTATCTTTGGTGCATACTTAAAATTACTGCCTGTACTTTTATTCTTGATCCCAGGAATGATTGCTTTTGCTCTTCACCAAAAATACATTGCTACTGGAGGCTTTTTACCTTTACTTATAGACGGTACCCCAAATGCAGATGCAGCTTTCCCTACCCTTGTAGCAAAACTGCTTCCCGCAGGAATGAAAGGATTAATTGTTTGTGGCATCCTTGCTGCTTTAATGAGTTCACTAGCTTCTTTATTCAACTCTTCAGCCATGCTATTTACAATTGATTTCTACCAACGCTTTCGACCAGAAACGCCTCAAAAGAAGCTGGTTCGAATTGGTCAAATAGCCACTGTGGTAGTTGTTGTTCTGGGAATTCTCTGGATTCCTGTAATGCGAAGTATCGGTGATGTACTTTACACCTATTTACAAGATGTGCAATCGGTATTAGCTCCAGGCATTGCTGCCGCATTCCTCTTGGGAGTAACATGGAAACGGGCTTCCGCACAAGGCGGAATGTGGGGCTTACTTTCGGGCATGATTATTGGCCTCGTTCGCCTAAGTGCAAAAATTTACTATAGTAATACTCCTGGAGCAAGTGAGAACCTCTTTAAATATTTGTTTTACGATTTGAATTGGTTATTCTTCTGCGGTTGGATGTTGCTTTTTTGTTGTCTTGTTATTGTTTTCGTCAGTTTGTGCACAAAAGCACCTAGTGCCGAAAAAATTCGAGGATTGGTTTTCGGGACAGCGACTCCCGAGCAAAAAGTCGCAACTCGTGCCAGCTGGGGAGCATGGGATATTATTCACTCTACAATTATTTTAGGTATTACAGCCGGATTTTATTACTATTTTTGGTAAGTAAAAGAAAACTGATATCTTATAAAACTAGTATTAAATATACAAATGACAACTTTTTATAGCGATAATGAACGATTTTTGGTAGCACTCGACTGCGTAATCTTTGGATTTCATGCAGGAGAGCTCCATTTATTACTTCTACAACGAAATTTCGAACCCGCCAAAGGCAAATGGTCTGTAATGGGTGGATTCCTTGAAAAAGACGAAAGTCCAAACGATGCAGCTGCTCGAGTACTTGAAAACCTAACAGGACTAAATCAAGTATATATGGAACAAGTCGGCGTTTTCGGTGAAGTAGATCGCGATCCGGGTGAACGCGTATTATCGATCGCATATTATGCATTAATTGATATTAATGACTCCGATCGTGAACTTGTGAAAGGACACAATGCATATTGGGTTAATATACATGACCTTCCGGAACTAATATTCGACCATAAAGAGATGGTAAAAGAAGCCTTAAAGCGCCTACGACGTAAAGCCTCTAGCGAACCAATAGGTTTTAATTTATTGCCTGAACTGTTTACACTCACACAATTGCAAAGGCTCTATGAAGTTATTTATAACGAAACCTTAGACAAACGCAATTTCCGCAAACGCGTGGCCGAAATGGACTTTATTGAAAAAACAGAAAAAATAGATAAAACAGGTTCTAAACGAGGTGCCGCACTTTATCGTTTCAACGAAAAGGCTTTCGGACAGAACTCGAAATTTAAATTATAAAAAGAAGTAAATAAGACGTATGTTAGAAGAATTGAAAGAAAAAGTTTTTCGTGCTAATCTTGATTTAGTGAAGCACGGACTTGTGATCTTTACTTGGGGCAACGTATCTGCAATCGACCGTGCTACGGGCCTTGTAGTGATTAAACCAAGCGGTGTATCTTATGATGGAATGAAAGCAAGCGACATGGTGGTAGTAGATCTAAAAGGGAATGTAGTAGAAGGAAATCTTAAACCTTCTTCAGATACTCCTACTCATCTTGTTATTTACAACGCTTTCCCCGAAGTAGGTGGTGTAGTACATACTCACTCAACTTATGCTACAGCTTGGGCACAAGCAGGAAAAGATATCCCTAATATCGGCACTACACATGCTGATTATTTTCACGACTTCATACCATGCACAGAAAGCATGACCGAAGCGGAAGTAAAAGGAGCTTATGAGCTAGAAACCGGAAATGTAATTATCAAACGATTCGAAGGGCTCAATGCCATGCACACTCCGGGTGTACTAGTAAAGAATCATGGTCCATTCTCATGGGGAAAGGACGCCTTCGATGCAGTTCACAACGCAGTAGTTATGGAACAAGTTGCTAAAATGGCTTTCATTGCCTTTAGTGTAAACCCAAACTTAACCATGAACCCCTTACTTGTAGAAAAACATTTCAACCGTAAACATGGACCTAATGCCTATTATGGACAAAAATAAATAACTAAAACAAACTATTATCCTAAAAACAATAAAAAAGATGAACGCATTTGATAATTTTGAAGTATGGTTCGTTACAGGAGCACAGCTTCTGTATGGAGGTGACGCAGTAATTGCTGTTGATGCACACTCTAACGAAATGGTAAAAGGCCTTAACAACTCAGGCAAATTGCCCGTAAAGGTTGTATACAAAGGTACCGTGAATTCTTCACGTGAAGTAACTGCCACATTGAAAGCAGCAAACAATGAAGAAAAATGTATCGGAGTAATTACTTGGATGCACACTTTCTCACCCGCAAAGATGTGGATTCATGGACTACAAGAGTTGAAGAAACCTCTTCTCCATTTCCATACACAATTCAATAAAGAAATTCCTTGGGAAACCATGGATATGGACTTTATGAATCTTAACCAAAGTGCACACGGCGACCGTGAATTCGGACATATCGTAAGTCGCATGCGCAAAAACCGCAAAGTTGTAGTAGGCCATTGGCAAGATGAAGCTGCACAAGCTAAAATCGCAACTTGGATGCGTGTTTCTGCTGCTTGGGCAGATGCACAAGATCTTCGTATCATCCGTTTCGGTGACCAAATGAATAACGTAGCTGTAACCGATGGTGATAAAGTAGAAGCAGAAATGCGTCTTGGTTATCATGTAGATTACTACCCTATTGCAGAACTTGTAGCAGAACAAGATAAAGTTACTGATGCTGAGGTTGCAAAATTGGTAGCTGTATACGAAAAAGAATACGACTTTGCTGCAAATTGCAAAGAAGGAGGAAAAGATCGTCAACAAGTTGTTAATGCAGCTCGTATCGAAATTGCTCTTCGTCGCTTCTTAGAAGAAAAAGGTGCAAAAGCTTTCACTACTAACTTCGATGATCTTGCCGGTATCGATCAACTTCCCGGACTTGCTTCACAACGTCTAATGGTTGATGGTTATGGTTTCGGTGCAGAAGGTGACTGGAAAACAGCCGCTCTATTCCGTACCATGTGGTTCATGGGCCAAGGCTTGCCAAAAGGCTGTTCTTTCCTTGAAGACTACACATTAAACTTTGATGGTGACAAGAGTGCCATTCTTCAGGCACACATGCTAGAAGTTTGTCCGCTTATCGCTGAAGAAAAGCCTAAAATGGAAGTACATCCTCTAGGTATTGGTGGCAAAAACGATCCTGCTCGCTTGGTATTCACCAGCAAACCAGGTGAAGGTGTAGCTGCTACCATCGTAGATATGGGTGGACGTTTCCGTCTCATCGTAAATAAAGTAAACTGTATCAAGTCGAAGAAACTTCCTAAGCTTCCTGTTGCTTCTGCATTATGGATTCCTCAACCTAGCTTCGAAATTGGTGCAGGTGCTTGGATTCTAGCTGGTGGTACACACCATACAAGCTTCTCGTACGATCTTACTGTAGAGTTCCTTGAAGATTATGCCGATATCGCAGGTATCGAGATGTTAGTAATTGACGAGAATACTACAATACAAGATTTCAAGAAAGAACTTCGTATGAACGATGTTTATTATTTATTAAACAAAGCGCTTTGCTAAATTCCAATCCGCATCATGAATAAATTTGTAATTGGATTAGATTACGGTAGCGACTCAGCTCGTGCTCTGGTGGTAAACGCCAGCACGGGCGAAGAGCTCTCTACTGCTGTAAAATACTATCCTCGCTGGGCAGAAGGCAAATATTGCAACCCCGGCATCAATCAATACCGTCAGCATCCGCTTGATTACATCGAGACTTTGGAGGCTACGGTAAAAGAGGCACTTGCTAAATGTCCTGCAGGCACTGCAGAGAACGTAGTAGGTCTAGCATTCGATACTACAGGTAGTACGCCTGTATTTACTGATGCAACCGGCACTCCGCTTTCTTTGCTTCCTGAATTTGCAGAAAACCCCAATGCCATGTTTGTGCTTTGGAAGGATCATACCGCAGTAAAAGAAGCTGGAGAAATCAACAAGTTATGCAAAGAATGGGATACCAACTATTCTGCTTACGAAGGTGGCATTTATTCTTCAGAATGGTTTTGGGCCAAAGCATTGCATGTTCTTCGTGAAGATGCAACGATACGTTCAAAAGCCTACTCTATTGTAGAACATTGTGAATGGCTTCCTGCTTTGCTTACCGGAGTAAACAAAAGTAACGACATCGTACGTAGTCGCTGTGCTTGTGGTCATAAAGCCATGTGGCACGAAAAATGGGGCGGTTTACCTAGCGAAGACTTCTTAGTTAAATTAGATCCTGTATTAAAAGGGCTCCGTAGCCGTCTGTTCGAAACCACAGAAACTGCTGAAAAGCCAGTAGGTACACTTACTGAGGAATGGGCTCAACGCTTGGGACTTAGCACAAGTGTAGTGGTTGCAGGTGGTGCTTTCGACTGTCACATGGGTGCAGTAGGAGCCAGCGTAACTCCTCATACTTTGGTGCGTGTACTTGGAACTTCCACTTGCGACATAATGGTTGCCAGCTACGAAGAAATCGGGCACAACCTAATTAAAGGTATTTGTGGACAAGTAGACGGATCTGTAATTCCGGGATGGGTTGGATTAGAAGCCGGCCAGTCTGCATTCGGTGATGTATATGCTTGGTTCAAGCGTGTACTTGAGTTCCCAATAAAGAATATCATTGGTAACTCTGCTCTTCTTGATGCAGAAACGAAAGCAAAACTGATTGACGAAGCTTGCGACAATATTATTCCGGCACTCACAGCAGAAGCTGAAAAGATTCCGCTTAATGAAAGCACGGTAATTGCTACCGACTGGATGAATGGTCGTCGTACTCCTGATGCTAATCAGTTGTTAAAAGGAACAATCACCGGTATCACATTAGGAACAAGTGCTCCTCGTATTTTCCGTGCATTAGTAGAGGCAACTGCATTCGGAACGAAAGCAATCGCCGATCGTTTCATTAGTGAAGGAGTAAAAATAGACAATGTGATCGGTATCGGTGGCATTGCTTTAAAATCGCCTTTCGTGATGCAAACAATTAGCGATGTGCTTAACATGCCGATCAAGGTTTGTAAAACCGATCAAGCTTGCGCCCTTGGCGCAGCCATGTTTGCTGCAACTGCTGCAGGTGTCTACAATAAAATAGAAGATGCACAAGCTGCAATGAATTCAGGTTTCGCAAAAGATTATATACCTAATGCAGAAAATGCAAAAGCATATCAAGCTATTTACGAACAATATCAGAAAGTAGGCCAATTTACTGAAAAGAAAATGTTCTGCTAAGCCCCTTTGAACTCGCGGGCATCCAATATTGAGTGTTCGCGAGTTTAATTTTCAAATTAAAACATAAGTAAAAGCAACTGCTAATTCTCTAAGAAAAAGATCATAATGAAAAAACTATACGTAATAGCATCTCTTCTGATAATACCCATGCTAGCTTGGGCACAAGATGCCATTGTATTAGGTCCCGACCAAAATTTAAAAGTGACGATTCAAACTCAAAATGGTACACCTACTTATGCTGTAACCTATAAAGGGAAACAAATTCTAGAAGAATCACCACTAGGCCTTCTTACAAACGTAGGAGATTTCAGCAAAGACATGATCTTTAAAAGCAAAAAAGTAACTACTATTGACGAAACATACCCCCTCACTCGTGCCAAAAGTAGTAAAGTACATTATCAAGCCAATGAGGTTATTTGCACTTTTGAAAACAGTCAAAAACGCAACTTACAAATTACATTCCGTGTAAGCAACAATGATGTAGCTTTTCGCTACTCAATACCACAATACGGAGAAACCGCTTGCTGCGTAATTGAAAAAGAAGCAACCGGATTCGATTTTCCACAGCAAACAACCACTTTCCTTACGCCGCAAGCCACTCCAATGATTGGATGGATGCGCACCAAACCTAGCTACGAAGAAGAATATGTACCCGACGATAAACTCGGTGCACCCTCAAAATATGGAGTCGGATTTACCTTCCCCGGATTATTCCACATCGGCGAGAATGGCTGGGCTTTAGTTTCAGAAACCGGAGTAACTAGTGATTATTGTGCCTCGCATCTGAGCGAAGGCACTTCGGAAGGCCTCTATACAGTAGCCTTTCCCCATCCAAAAGAAAACAACGGCTTCGGTTCGGCTACCGCTGCCATTGCACTGCCTGGAGTTACTCCTTGGCGCACCATCACAGTTGGTGAAGATTTAAAACCGATTGTAGAAACAACTGTTCCTTTCGATGTAGTAAAGCCTCTTTATGAGCCCTCACAAGACTACAAATCCGGTCGTTCCACTTGGAGCTGGATTATGTGGCAAGATCCTTCCATTAACTACAAAGACCAAATAGCCTACATCGATCTAGCCCAAAAGATGGGCTATGAATACTGCTTGATTGATGGCGGATGGGAAGAAAACATCGGCTACCAAGGTATGGAAAAGCTGTTTAAATATGCACAAGATAAAGGAGTAAACATCTTTGTATGGTATAACTCAAACGGACATTCGAACGATGCTCCTCAAAGTGCCAAACAACGTATGGCCAATTCCATAGCCCGCAAGAAAGAAATGAAATGGCTAAAAACACAAGGTGTGAAAGGCTTAAAAGTTGACTTCTTTGGTGGCGACAAACAAGAAACCATGAAACTATATGAAGATATCCTTTCGGATGCCAATGAATATGGCCTCATGATTATCTTCCATGGTTGTACCATTCCACGTGGTTGGGAACGCATGTATCCAAACTATGTAGGTAGCGAAGCTGTTCTTGCTTCTGAAAATCTCATTTTCAATCAACACTACGACGATAATGCAGCTTTCAATGCTTGCCTACATCCTTTCATTCGTAATGCCATCGGCAGCATGGAGTTTGGAGGCACCATTTTAAACAAACGTTTGAATCGACAAAACAACGGTGGAACAATCCGTAAGACTACCGATGTATTCGAAATTGCTACCGCAGTAGTTTTTCAGAACTCAATTCAAAATTTTGCCCTTGCACCTAATAACTTAGAAGACGCTCCTGCAGCAGCTATCAATTTCATGAAAACAGTACCCACCACATGGGATGAAACGCGTTACATCGCCGGATACCCTGGCAAATATGTAGTATTAGCACGTCGTCACGGAGAAAAATGGTACATCGCAGCTCTCAATGCACAAAAAGAGACCTTCAAGGTTAAAGTCAACTTACCCATGCTAGCAGGAAAAACAGCAACTCATTATTTTGATGAGAAAAAGACTCGTGCACTTGAAACAGAATCGGTGAAAATAAACAAGAAAGGTGACTTTATGCTTACCATTCCACAAGATGGCGGAAGTTTATTGATACAAGAATAACAAGCATTTACTAAAAAGAAATAAATAATACTCCAGTTATGAAAAAACTCCTTTTCTCGACCCTTCTATGTGCATCTGCATTTAGCTGTGCAATTGCACAACAAAGTGCAGAAATAACAATTCGAGCCAACGAAGGAAAACAAATTATCCCAAAAGAAATTTATGGTCAATTTGCCGAACACCTAGGCACCTGCATTTATGGAGGATTATGGGTCGGTGAGAACTCTTCTATCCCAAATACAAAAGGCTATCGCAACGACGTACTTGAAGCACTCAAAAAGTTAAAAGTTCCTGTGCTCCGTTGGCCTGGAGGCTGCTTCGCCGATGAATATCATTGGATGGATGGCATTGGCCCCAAAGCAAATCGCCCCAAAATGGTAAATAATAACTGGGGAGGTACCGTAGAAGATAATAGCTTCGGTACTCATGAATTTCTAAACCTATGCGAATTATTAGGATGCAAGCCTTATATCAGCGGTAACGTAGGTAGCGGCACAGTAGAAGAATTAGCTAAATGGGTAGAATATATGACCTCCGATGGCGACTCACCAATGGCCAACCTTCGTCGTAAAAACGGTCGTGAGAAATCATGGAACGTAAAATACCTCGGAGTAGGCAATGAAAGTTGGGGCTGCGGTGGAAGTATGGAACCCGAATATTATGCAGATCTTTTCCGCCGCTATTCAACTTACTGTCGCAACTACGATACACATAAATTGTTTAAAATAGCAAGTGGAGCAAGCGATTACGATGAACATTGGACTGATGTGCTGATGAAAAAGGCAGCAGGCCAAATGTCGGGCCTATCGCTTCACTATTACACCGTATCGGGTTGGAGCGGCTCAAAAGGTTCAGCTACAAAGTTTAATAATGATGAATACTATTGGTCACTAGCCAAATGTCTTGAAGTAGAAGATGTGTTGAAAAATCACATCGCTATCATGGATAAATACGATCCTAAACGCCGTGTAAGCCTTCTTCTCGACGAATGGGGCACATGGTGGGATGAAGAACCTGGTACTGTAACCGGACATCTTTATCAACAAAATGCAATGCGTGATGCCTTTGTTGCTGCACTTTCACTAAATGTATTCCACAAATATACCGATCGATTAAAGATGTGTAACATTGCACAAGTAGTGAACGTATTGCAGTCGATGATCTTGACCAAAGGAGATCAAATGGTATTGACTCCTTCCTACTACGTATTCCAAATGTATAATGTACATCAAGATGCCACTTTCCTACCTCTCGATTTAAAGTGTGACACACTCACAGAGAATTTAGGTCGCAACCTACGATTCAATCACAAAGTACCTGCTGTCAGCGCTACTGCTTCTAAAGATAAGAACGGAGCAATCCATATTTCTTTAGCAAATGTAAACCTAGATAAAGAAGTAGAATTGACTATTCACCTTGCCGACGTAAAAGCAGCAGCCGTAACCGGTACTATCCTTACCTCTAAGAACATTACCGATTGCAACACCTTTGAAAGCCCCAACGTGGTAATTCCTCAAACATTCAAAGGAGCAAAATGGAATAAAGGCGAACTAAAAATAAAGATGCCAGCCAAGTCCATTGTAGCACTTGAACTAAAATAACAAAAGAAATTAATAAATAAACAACATAAATAGAACAACTATTATGAACGATAGCAAATTAATGACTCGCGCAGCGGACAACATTCGTATCCTAGCTGCTTCAATGGTAGAAAAAGCAAATTCAGGTCACCCAGGTGGTGCCATGGGTGGTGCAGATTTCGCAAACGTACTCTTTTCAGAGTTTCTTGTATACGATCCCAAAAATCCACATTGGGAAGGTCGTGACCGCTTCTTTCTCGATCCGGGTCACATGTCTCCCATGTTATATTCTACTCTGTCACTAACCGGCAAGTTCACCATGAACGAACTAAGTCAGTTCCGTCAATGGAACTCTCCTACTCCGGGTCATCCTGAAGTTGACGTAGAGCGTGGCATTGAAAACACATCCGGGCCACTCGGCCAAGGCCACTGCTATGCAGTAGGTGCAGCAATTGCTGCTAAGTTCCTGAAAGCCAAATTCGGTGAGGTAATGAATCAAACTATCTACACCTACATTTCTGATGGTGGCGTACAAGAAGAAATTTCACAAGGCGCAGGACGCATTGCCGGCACATTAGGTCTAGACAACCTCATCATGTTCTACGATTCAAACGACATTCAGCTCTCTACAGAGTGTGCAGCCGTTACTTGCGAAGATGCAGCAAAAAAATATGAGGCATGGAATTGGAATGTAATCACCTGCAACGGCAACTGCCTAGAAGAAATCCGTAAGGCTATCACAGAGGCTAAAGCAGAAACAGAACGTCCTACTATCATCATCGGTAAAACCATCATGGGTAAAGGTGCACAGAAAGCCGATGGTAGCAGCTTCGAGCGTAATTGCGCTACACATGGTGCTCCTCTTGGCGGTGATGCTTACAAAAATACGATCCAAAATCTAGGTGGTAATGCAGAAGATCCATTCCATATTTTCCCTGAAGTAAAAGAACTTTATGCAAAGCGTGCCGCAGAACTTGCTGAAATCGTAGCAGCTAAATATGCCGCAAAAGCAGAATGGGCAAAAGCCAATCCTGCACTCGCAGCGAAACTAGAAAGCTTCTTCAGCGGCAAGGCTCCACAAGTAAATTGGGCAGGCATTCAACAAAAAGCAAACGACGCTACTCGTAACGCCTCAGCTACTGTATTAGGTGCTTTAGCACAACAGGTAGAAAATATGGTAGTAGCCTCAGCCGACCTTAGCAACTCTGACAAGACCGACGGATTCTTGAAAAAGACACATGCTTTCACAAAAGGCGATTTCTCAGGTGCATTTTTCCAAGCCGGAGTAGCGGAGCTAAGCATGGCTTGCTGCTGCATCGGTATGGCTCTTCACGGAGGTGTTATCCCCGCTTGCGGAACCTTCTTCGTATTCTCCGACTACATGAAACCAGCTGTACGTATGGCTGCTTTGATGGGAGTTCCTGTAAAATTCATCTGGACACACGATGCATTCCGCGTAGGTGAGGATGGCCCTACTCACGAACCGGTAGAACAAGAAGCACAAATCCGCCTCATGGAGAAACTTCAAAATCACCACGGTAAGAACTCTACCTTAGTATTGCGTCCTGCAGATGCAGAAGAAGCCACTCAAGCATGGAAGCTAGCGATGGAGAACATCGATACTCCTACCGCATTGATTCTTTCTCGCCAGAACATACAGAACCTACCAGCTGGAAACGACTATACACAAGCAGCAAAAGGTGCCTACATCGTAGCAGGTTCGGATGCACAGCCTGATGTAATCCTCGTAGCTTCCGGTTCTGAAGTTGCTACCCTCGTAGCAGGTACAGAGCTTCTTCGCAAAGAGAATATCAAGGTTCGTATTGTATCAGCACCATCTGAGGGTCTATTCCGCAGTCAACCTGCTGCCTACCAAGAAGAAGTACTTCCCGCAGGTAGCAAGATTTTCGGTCTTACGGCAGGTCTACCAGTAAACCTGCAAGGTTTAGTAGGTGCTAACGGTAAAGTGTTCGGTCTCAACAGCTTCGGTTTCTCTGCTCCTTACAAGGTGCTCGACGAAAAGCTCGGTTTCACCGCTGAGAACGTATACAACCAAGTTAAATCAATGCTGTAAATTCCAGACGAAATGGAAAGAAAAGTTATAGGCTTAGCCAGCGATCATGCTGGCTTCGCCTTGAAACAATTCGTAAAACAATGGTTGGAAGCCAACGGGTTTGCTTATAAAGACTTCGGCACCTACTCCGAACAAAGTTGTGATTATGCCGATTATGGCCATCCACTTGCTTTGGCAGTAGAAGCTGGCGAATGCTATCCCGGCATTGCCATCTGTGGCAGTGGTAACGGCATTAACATGACACTGAACCATCATGCAGGCATACGCGCTGCACTCTGTTGGATTCCCGAAATCGGTCACCTCGCCCGTCAGCATAATGATGCCAACGTGCTCGTCATGCCCGGTCGATTCATCAGCAGTGAAACAGCAGAAGCAATTCTCAATGAATTTCTTCATACTCCTTTCGAAGGAGGACGGCACCAAGCCCGCATTGATAAAATTCCGGTAAAAGAATAAACAATATAGAAGAATATTTACTCTTCTTCTGCTCTATAACAAAAGATAGGCTATTAAAATAGTCTATCTTTTGTTGCTTTATCGCTTTGCTAATGGTAAAAGTTATCGTTCTCAAAAGAATTCAGTAACCAAAGACAAAGGATAAGACAACATATAATAGATCGTTTCAAATATTTAAAACGATATGCATGAATGCAAATATTGTAAATAATTATTTCATGTGAAATGAAGATAAACTGACGATTGCAAAAAAACAATCGTCAGTCTAAATATTTAAATATCAAAACATTATGAACGAACTGACGATCTGAAGGAAAAACATCGTACTCCAATAGTTGGGCTATATAGCTACTTTATTAGTTATAAAATGTCCGCCAACGAGTTACAATACTATAATTTTATGCCCATCTATTAAATAAGTACCTGCATTGAGAGTTATTTCATGCACATTTTCCTCACTCTTTGGAATAACTTTTAGTAAGACTCCCTCTAGAGAATAAACAGGAATGGGGGTTTCTATTTCTCCAATTATTTTCAGCTTACCTTTCATTATAAAGAACTCCAATTTTGTAGCCGTTTCAGAAGTTTTTGTTAAAGAAGATCCTTTTGATAAAGCTGCATCTATACGTGAAGAATATTTTTTCTGTAAGGTAGGTTCCAACATATCCACAAAAAAGGATGCATCATTTTTATTCTCAATCGTAATATTGGACTCCAATTTAGAAGTGTATTTCTCCGCCATACGATTAGGGAAATCAGAAAAACATAAATTTATTAAAACTGAATCCCCTTTTTCTTGATAACTTTCTTTAGTTACGTTCGATGAGAAACTTAAGTTTTTCATCGAAATACCCAAGTTTCTTTTTAGTTTTAGAGTAATATCCTTATAGTAAAAATGAGGTAAAACGGCTGCATTTATAGTAAGAACAAGCTGATTATCTACTATCTTCTTTTCTACTGAAGAATAAATACGAGTGAACAAATATTCATAAATTTCAGGAGTCGTTCCAAACCAAACATTATCGAATCCATTTTTTCCATATTTATCGTAAATAGAATCAAGCATTGCAAAACAAACATCTGAATTAAGTTGACTGTTTACGCTAGAAGTCGCATTCTTTATATCGTGACAAAACACATTAATCCATTGAAAATTAGAGCTATGACTCTTTATTAAAGTCATCATATCCGTTATTGATTTCTTATCAACATCTACACGTGGGAAATGACCTTTATAAAGATTCGTGGAATTTACTTTATTCAAAGAAACATAACTGCCCATATCATAAAAGGTTCCTGATTCCATAAAATAAATATCGTCATTTTGTTTTCCAGCCTCCGGGAATCCACTAGTCGCACCAGGCACACCTAAAACATAAGGATAAATACCAATTGTATCTGCTACTCCATATAGAGTTTTATTAATAGAGGCAACAGCATCTGTTTCATCATAAGCCCCTCCATGATTAAGTATCCCATTATAGAAGTCAGTAAAACGTTCACATTCACTCCACCAAATCTGCGGAGTAGTTATATTACCATCTTTATGTACATTTCTCCCATCTTTGCTAGCCTGCCAGTTGGTTGAAAAGCGAAAAAGTATATTTTTGCCACAACCATCGGTGTAAGTCAATTGACGCGTTGGAGTAATACCAGTTGTGCGTTTTTCTCCTGCTTCATGAAATATAGGATCATTATCTACATAATGCCCATATGCATAATTAAAGGCACGTTGATAGATTCCCAATAGAGCATCATCCCCAGTAAAAGAAAAAGCAAATTTTTTATCATATTTACAAACAGGGAATTCTATTGAGACCTCCTCTGGAGAGGTTATAGAAGTATTTGCAAGAGGTATCTTTATAACAATAGCCTCATAACTGATATTCTGGGCTAATAAATTAGTAGCACAGAAAAACAATGTAACAATTAAAGCTTTTAATTTTTTCATAGTTATATTATATTGCATGATCGTAATAAATATATTGAACAGTGCCCAATATATTTTACAAAGATAAAGTATTTCTTTCTATTTTTTTATCCATTTTGTTTTTTTATTATTAGCGAAACCACTATTTAGAAAAAAAGCAGTATTTTTGCTTTCAAATATTTTCATTCACACAAACATGTCCGAATCACTCACCATCACAGCAACCGAAAAGGAAGCGCTTTATGCCGAAATCATGCCGCAAATAGCATCAGTATTGGCAAACGAAACAAATGTCATTGCAAATTTAGCCAATACCTCAGCTATCTTAAAAGAATGTTTTAATTTCTTTTGGGTTGGTTTTTACTTGGTAGACGAAACAGTGCCTAAAGGAGCTCCCGAACAATTAATACTCGGACCATTTCAAGGACCATTAGCCTGCACACGTATCCGTAAAGGGAAAGGAGTCTGTGGCAGTGCTTGGCAAGAATGCCGCACCCTTATCGTACCCGATGTAGAGAAATTCCCGGGACATATTGCTTGCAGTAGTCTCTCCAAATCAGAAATTGTAATTCCTATTATTAAAGGAGAGAAAATCGTTGCAGTACTCGACATTGATAGCGAAGAAGTAAATACCTTCGATACAGTCGATCAACTGTGGCTTGAGCGACTAGCCGAACTTCTTGCTACTAAAATCGTAGTTAAAGACGAAAAATAAAAAAGAACGGGAAAGTCGCTACTTCGCGGCTTTTTCCTTTTTCTTCTCATCTTTCTCTTTTTCGCGCAAAATGTCCTCCAATTTCAGAAGTTCGTCACGATATTGTGCTGCCTGAATGAATTCAAGCTTCTTCGCAGCCTCACCCATCAATTTACGCGTACGTTCAACGCTCTTACGTAATTGAGCCTCCGTCATATATTCCACAATAGGGTCACTCGCAAAAGCAAACTGTTCATCAGGCTCCAGATAAGGTCTCGGCGAAGCCTTACCATTCGGATCAGAAGTCGAATTTTTAAGTAACGTATTTTGTCCGGTACGAACAATCTGCTGTGGAGTAATGCCATGATCCTCATTATATTTCAACTGCTTTTCGCGGCGACGATTTGTTTCATCAATCGTTTTCCTCATACTCTCCGTAATACGATCCGCATACATAATCACCTTACCATTCAGATTACGAGCAGCACGCCCGGCCGTTTGTGTTAACGAACGGTGCGAACGTAGAAATCCCTCCTTATCCGCATCCAAAATAGCAACCAACGAAACCTCCGGTAAATCAAGTCCTTCACGCAACAAGTTCACACCAACTAATACATCGTATATCCCTTGACGTAATTCATCCATGATGCGTACACGGTCAAGTGTATCCACATCGCTATGTATATAATTAGTAGAAACCCCATGATCGAGCAAATATTCAGTCAACTCCTCCGCCATACGTTTCGTAAGCGTCGTAATCAACGTTCGTTCGTTACGCTCAATACGAAGCTGAATTTCCTCCATAAGGTGGTCAATCTGATTCTTGCTCGGACGTACCTCTATCAAAGGATCAAGCAACCCAGTAGGACGTATTACCTGCTCCACGATTACTCCCTCACTGCGTCGCAATTCATAATCAGCCGGAGTAGCCGAAACAAATATCGTTTGCGGAGTAAGTTCCTCAAATTCCTCAAATTTCAAAGGGCGATTATCCATCGCAGCAGGCAATCGGAACCCATATTCCACCAAGTTTATTTTGCGTGCACGGTCGCCCCCATACATCGCACTAATCTGCGGTACAGATACATGACTTTCATCGATCACCATTAAGAAATCCTTGGGGAAGAAGTCGAGCAAACAATACGGCCGGCTACCCGCCTCTCGTCCATCAAAATAACGCGAATAGTTTTCAATGCCCGAACAATGCCCTAGCTCCTTAATCATCTCCATATCATATTCTACACGTTCCTGCAGACGCTTCGCTTCCAAGTTCTTACCAATGCTTTGTAAGAAGTCCACCTGTGCCACCAAATCATCTTGAATCGCACGAATTGCACGAATTTGACTTTCTTTCGTAGTCATAAAAAGATTCGCCGGATAAATTTTATACTCTTGAAAAGCAGCAATAGCACGCCCCGTTAGCGGATCAGTTTCCTCAATGCCATCAACTTCATCATCCCAAAAGCTGATCCTCAATATCGTATCGCTATACGCCAAATACACATCCACCGTATCCCCTTTCACACGAAAATGTCCACGATTCAATTCCAGATCATTACGTGTATAAAGACTCTCCACCAATCGTCGCAACAGCACATTACGATCCATCTTCTTTCCACAAGTTATATCAATGACATTCTCATAAAAGTCGGAAGGATTTCCCATACCATAAATACAAGAAACCGACGAAATAACAATTACATCCTTTCGACCCGACAATAAAGAAGAGGTCGCCGCAAGTCGTAACTTATCGATTTCCTGATTAATGGCCAAGTCCTTCTCAATATACGTATCCGAAGAAGGCAAATATGCCTCAGGCTGATAGTAATCATAATAACTCACATAATATTCCACTGCATTTTCAGGAAAGAAGCTTTTAAACTCCGAATAAAGCTGAGCCGCTAACGTCTTGTTATGACTCAAAATAAGGGTCGGTTTTGCAATTTGCTGAATCACATTAGCAATAGTGAATGTTTTTCCGGAACCAGTAACACCCAATAACGTTTGTGCAGGCAATCCTTGTCGCAATCCTTCAGTAAGTTGTTTGATAGCCTCAGGCTGATCTCCGGTAGGCTGATAAGCAGAGGTGAGTTTAAAATCCATAGCAAAAAAGGAATTGAATAATCTATGTATGAGAACTAATAAAACGAGATGCCGCAAAGTTACAGATAAAAAGCGAACCCACAAAAAAGAAAGATGCTTTTTTAAGTGAAAGTATTAATTGCAATTTACAGAGAAGGGCATTCGCGAAATCACTTCGCAAACGCCCTATAAAGCTTCTTCTTTTTACCTAGACAAATAAAACTAATACAACCTTCAAAAATAAAAAACTAAAGAATAAACCATAGAAGGAAAAAAGAATGCTATTTCTCTGTATATTCAGCCAATTCGCGTTCACCCACACCTTGGCCATAAAGTTCATCATGTTGACTCAAGTCGAGTCCCATCTTCTCACTTTTTACAGAAACACGCATGGGCACCATTTTATTGGTAATCCAGTATAAAGCATACGTAACCACAAAAGTGTAAGTACATACTATCACAACCGCAAGCACATGATTAAAAATACTTTCCATATGTGTGAGACCCGATGAAGGATCATATACAAAAATACCTGTCATAATAGTACCTACAATGCCACCAACTCCATGTGTAGGAAAAACATCCAATGCATCATCGAACGTAGTTCTCGAATTTTTCCAAGTCACCGCCACATTACAAATAATGGTAGTTACAAAAGCAATAAACATACTTTCGCCCACCGAAACCCATCCGGCCGAAGGAGTAATTGCCACTAATCCAACCACCGCACCAATCGCAGCTCCCATAGCTGAAGGCTTACGTCCAAGAAGGCAATCGAATACTACCCAAGTAATCATTGCCACAGCCGAAGCCGTATTGGTATTAAGAAATGCTTTCACAGCTATTCCATTTGCAGCAAGTGAAGATCCCGCATTAAAACCAAACCATCCAAGCCATAGCAAAGCAGCTCCCAATAAAACGAAAGGGACATTTGCCGGACGGTATTCAGATGCATCTTTGCGCTTTCCTAAAAATATGGCACCGGTTAACGCAGCAACTCCCGAAGAAGCATGCACCACAATACCTCCGGCAAAGTCCTTTACATGCATCATACTTAAGAAGCCATCCGGATGCCAAGTCCAGTGCGCCAAAGGGCAATATACAAAGATACAGAATAGCATCATAAAAATCAGATAGCCCGAAAACCGCACTCGCTCGGCAAAAGAGCCCGTAATCAACGAAGGCGTAATAATAGCAAATTTCATTTGAAATAAAGCAAACAAAGCCAGAGGGATCGTCAGCCCAAGTGAGGTAGAGAGTTTATCCGTAGCCGCTCCTCCTACATTATTAAACATGAAATAAGTTGTAGGGTCCCCCATAAAATGCCCTATGTCATTTCCAAAAGCAAGGCTAAAGCCAAATAGTACCCAAATCAAGCTAATCACTCCCATCGCAATAAAGCTTTGAAGCATAGTTGAAATTACATTTTTGTCACGCACCATACCTCCATAAAAAAAGGAGAGTCCGGGCGTCATCATCAAGACAAAAATGGTTGCAGTAATCATCCATGCCACATTGGCTGGATTTACATTCTTTGAAAACTCGAAGCTAAAATTACTAGGCATAAAAAGACCTAATGTACTAAAAAAGGCAATAAGGATAAATAAAATAATCCAACGTTTTTGCATAATCTAAAAAAAATTTATTGTGGTTGTTCTTTTGCGTCTTTAAGTTCTAATGCAATAATTTTGTACGTGTATTATTTTGTGTTTGTGTTGAGCTCAATCCTATAAAATGAAGGATTTTCATGTGTGTTTGTGTCTTTTTGATCGTTTTACGCCACAAATATACGGCAAAATGTTATACAAATCAGTATTTTCAATTTCAAAAACACATAAATATTTCTCATTGTTTCAATTTGAAAGTAGGAGAAGTATTTT
>Ga0302170_10000025_pt1 | contig 49151 bp, 34 predicted proteins | sample I_Fen_N2_1_FD_193492 | JGI IMG/M metagenome (GOLD analysis project Ga0302170, IMG submission 193492) | Peat permafrost microbial communities from Stordalen Mire near Abisko, Sweden - I_Fen_N2_1 | ecosystem: Environmental > Terrestrial > Soil > Wetlands > Permafrost | place: Sweden: Abisko...
CTATTCGAGAAAGTTCCTGTAAATGAATTGTTTAATAAAACCCCAAAAACCATCATTAAAGATGATTATCCTAATCTATTCACTATCAATGATTTTTAACGGGACAGCAGTGATAATATTATTATTATTTCGTCCTTTAGCTTTTCTTCCATCTTATACATTTCGGCTTGAAAATCGACCCATGTGTCGGAAAGAGGTATCGGAAATGTATATAAAAGGATTTCGCTTGGTGCGCTGCCATTTAGTTCTCCTATAGAGATTTTTATCCTATTATTGCCCTTATCATCTATGCTTTGTGGATGTATGAAACCACCATATGGGGTTTCTAAAATATGCATATAGCTGATGATTTGGTGCATGTCGTTTCGGTCTATCTGTCTGGCTTTTAGTTGTTTGTATTTTGCATCCAATACGATTTGATTGTTTATATAGAAATCTGGATACCTACTATACCTCTTTCCCTGAAAAAGGTAAACCGGATCTTTCCTTTTGTTATTCTGAGGGTGTTTGAAATTTAGTTGATGCAGTATAGTGTTTAAATATTCTTCCCAGAGCCAAGCTCCATCAAATAGTACGCCATATATTTTGTTATCATTCTTCCCATATTTTAGTCCTTCGTGGCGAATAATTTGTAGGCAAATCTTTTGTAGAGCAGTGTATTTATTGAAATATGGATGACTTATTGGGCGTAGATTCTGATTAATAACTTGTACTCGTTGGCTTTTGTTGTAGCTGGGAGTGGCATAAGTAATTTGAGCTACAGCGTCTTTTATCTCTTCGTTGTTGCTTAATATAACGTTCCCTTGTTTATGCCCTCGTATGAATTCAACGGTATGCCGGATGAGCTCTGTTAAAGGATTGTCGTAGCTGAACTCATGTGTATGGTAGGCCACTTTCCCGTTAAATGGTCTATTAAATCGAGTGTGACGGTTTACATCAATAGCTCCTCGTACATTGGCATCGTTATATTCTTTATGGCAATATCTTTTGTAAAGTCCTTGGCTAAGAGCGTCTTTCAGAAACTTGGAGAATAGATACAGTAAGAAGTCGAAAATATTGCTTTCATTGGTGTTGTGTTGCAAGTCGAAAAGGTTGATGGAGTAAACCTTTTGCAGCATATAGTGAAGGAAGAAATCTTCTTTATCAGCTTTAGCAAAACGGGATTTTATGTCGAGTTGCGTATTGTTTATACCTATAAAACCCATGATGTTTCCCGTTTCTAATGATACAGGGATTCGGTGATTCTCTTTCCATTGATATTTCAATGAGAAGATTGATTTTTCTCCAATCTGATCTTGACAGTCTTCAAAGGAATGAGGGAAGATGAGCAGATTCTTATTGTCTTCAGAAATTAATTTGTTAATTGGGGTGTCTGCAATGCGTTGTAAATCTGACAACTCTTCGTCCGAGAAGGAAGAGCTGTTTTTCTGTTCTATAGAGCGCAGCGTGTCGCATTTATTATCTTCTAAGTCTTTGCTCATTTTGCGTATTCATCATTGTAGGCATCCTTTAAAGCTTTTAGTTTTATATCGGCTTCAGGTACTCCTCGTAGATACTCAAATAGGACGCCTCGCAAGTGGTTCTCCCATAGTCTTTGAAATGGTTCTTCTTCTTGAGCATAAAGGGCATATTTTAGGAAATAAGAGGCTCCTATTTGATAGGCTTTTGAAAGTCCTATTGAGAGCTTATCTGCTGTTTCATAATTATCTATGATTGCATTGTTTAAGTTGTTCATGCGGTTCTTTATGTGGATCATAGTATCTTCTTCTGGTTGCTTCGCTCCATCAAATAAAGTAGTCCATGCATCCTCTTTATCTAGCATATCACTTGTGACTTCTATCTCCATCCAAGCAAAACGGCGGCGCATAGCGAAGTCCATGCTCTCTACACTACGATCTATATCGTTCATCGTTCCTATGACGTATACGTTTTCAGGAATGTAGAATCCTTTATAGAAAGAATTGCTTTCTTCTATTAAGTTTTGATATTGAGTTTTTATAAGGCCTTTTTTACCTCTGTAGCCGGGGTCGATGGAGAAGAATAGCTCTCCGAAGATCTTTGAAATGTCACCACGATTGATTTCATCTATAACAAAGACAAAATCCTTACGTTCCTCAGGAACGATTTGTGAAACAAGACCTGTGTTATAATTTCTTCCTCTAAATTCATCAAAGAGTTTAAGAATTGCATAGTAATAGGTTGGGTGAGTCTTATTTTCATTTATTGTTTCTTTAAACTCTTGTGTTGTCCATCTTTTTTGAGCTCCTGCTTGAAGAAAGTTCTTGTATTTCTCTAAGAAGCCTGCTCGATAACGTCCATTGACACCAATGGGGTATTCTGATCCCCCTTCGCTTTTTAAATTGAAGAAAGTTCCGTCGTAGCCAACAAGAGGAGCACATGAATTTCCTATTAAACCTATTAATTCTATTTCTTTATGATCTTTGAGCTCTTCTGCTATATAATCAAGAAATGCGGTGAAGCTTTCTTCGATAGACTTCTCTTGAGTAGGCTCTTTGGGGGGTTGTGGGCTCTCATTTAAGCTTTTCAATGCTTTTTTGCAGAATGCCTTAAAAATACCATCCTGTCGTTCGAATCCTATTTCCTTTTCTTGTTTATTTTTTGTGGGACGCAAGCCTTCTATAAAATCGGTATAGTCGTATGACGGATGGAATTGAACAAAGCCGTAGTATGGGTTATTGCTGTCAGCTTCCATTCCTGTTAGTTCTTTTACGAGTTCTTTCGCTAGATGGGTTTTCCCTGTTCCAGGAGCTCCTGTGAAAATTAAATTGCGATTCGCTTTTAGCAATGATGCGTATTTCATGTTATTAATATTATTGCTTGTTATGAGATTCTTGGTTTTCCAAATTTTTTTGTATAAATCAAAAAGATCTTGTGTTATATCTATAATTATTTGTTTGTATGCTTCTTCTGCTATTGAATGGTCTTCTCCTAATTGAATTGTTTTCCCAAAGAGTATGTAACTGTCAGGAATTAATTTTTTAAGATTATGTTCTTCTCCTTCAATAAAAAAAAATCCGTTGTGTTTTAATTTTGAAATAGTTTCATCATTATTTTGAGATAGTTTTAGATACGCGTCTGCAAAAGGTTGCATGAATTCAGTAGATGCTTTTTGATTTCCCACGAATGGAACATATTGGGTGTTAAATCCTAAGCCGTATTTTATAAAATTATCACCCCGAAATAGCTGATATTGAATTTCTGTACCTCCTCCTTCATTGATAGCCCAATCTCTTTCTTTATTATCATATTTAAAAAATATTCCAGCTGTGGAGGTTCTACTCATACCTGCTAAATATTTTCGCTCATAGCGAAAAGTATCGCAAAATTCTCCTAAATCTTCATTTATTTGTTGAATAAAAGAAGCTAAATTTTGTATTGGAATATTAGCCATATTTTTAGATAGTGTTTTTAATTATTACTCAATTTTAAAGCGTTGGCAAAGTATGTATATGGATGTGAAATATTCCTTGTCTCATACTTCTGTTTATTAATTTAAAATTATTATTAAATTAATCAGAATTGTCTAATTAATTTCCGAGGCAAAGATAGTATTTTTATTCTTTTTATGTGCTGTTTCTTATGTCCTATTTTTATTTAGATTGCTATAATTATCTCATAGATTAATTTTCTTAGATGAAGTCTTTTCTTTTATGTTTGTAGCTTTGCTGTTTAAATTATTTGTTCTATCTTTGTGAACAATATGTATAATGACCTCTTTTATGTATTGTTTTACTTGCATATACATAAAACGGTAATCTCGATAACTTAAACTAATAAATGATTTCTCTATGGAAAAGATAAAAGCCCTCGCTCACTCTTTGAAAGGACAAAAAAGCAAAGACGAAGTAGTATCAATATTGCAACAGATAAACGATCTGATAATTACTGAATATATGATTGAGCTCAAGAATGGAGTACGTATGTATCCCATAGAGGTGGAATCTTATTTTTATGAGGATAAAGTCTTTGCAGATCCTTATACCCATGGAAATGAGATGCAAAAGAATCGCTTTGGGAAACTCTATTTTCATCGTTTTGGTGACTTCAAAACAGGTACATTTAAAAGTAGGAATCCGAGGCGTGGCGGAGTGGATATTTGTCTTTCTGACGATGAAGGCTTTTATTTAGGAGTACTTATCCGGGCTGCAAAGTTTGGGCTTGCTGAACTTAGGATCGGAACTAGAAGAGTACTTGATCAACTTATTTCTGGTTTCAACTTAGGGACCGACATGGAGAAAGAAGATAAATTGATAGAGTTGGAAGAAGAAAGTTGCTTAAAAAGAGCGATGGACGATCCTCGTAAGCATGCTCCCATAAAATTGCCTCTTATTGAACTTCCTGCGATTGCTCATTTATCGAGAGTTGTTGAATTGAATAATAAAGATTATGGTTCAGAGAAGTATATTGATTATGATCTTCGGAGTTTGATTGAATTCAATGAAAACACGTATGTCGGTGGACAGAAGAAAGTTGTAAAGAAGTATTTTGACGACCATGCATCTTTGGGCAAAGAAGCGGCGAAAAGAATTGCTAAGGAATTGTTTGGTTTAGTACCTAATTGGTTGAATAAATATATTGACAACGAATTTTATGTAATTGAGAAAAAACAAATCTAATTCCATGAAATTAAAACTCCTATTACTGTTCATCCTTTTCCCTCTTTTAACTCAGGGACAGGTTGTGAAAGGCTTTAAACAGCTATCCGATAGAGTAAACATAACCTTGTCCAATGGTACTCTTCGCATTTATCCTATAGCCGACAATGCGGTAAGAATCAAATTCGATAAGCTCGCAGAAGACAATCTGCCGGAACTGATTCTTACTTCCAACGTTTCTACTCCGGCATTTCAGGTGGTGGATTCACCGTTGAGACTGGAAATAAAAATTCCCAAGATTACGGTGTGGATGGATAAGCAAAATGGTAATTTATCGTATGTCGACAATGCGGGGAAAGTGTTTTTAAGCGAGAAGGCAGGTAGCCGAAAACTTACATCTGATTTCATTCAAGGTGAACCTTGTTTTGCTGTTGAACAGACCTTTGAATCGCCTGCTGAGGAATCTATTTTCGGCTTGGGACAATTTCAGGATGGACAATACAATCTGAAAAACGTGGCTCGTAAGTTGACACAGGTGAATACACAGATTGCTATTCCTTTTATTTATTCGAGTAAAGGCTATGGCTTGTTGTGGCATCAATATGGACTTACTGACTTCAATCCGACGGATCGTTTGGTGACTCTCGAGAAGCGGGAGCAGCTAACTGACGGAAGCGGAAATGCTCAGATTGCGGAGGTGACGACGACTTCGGGGACTCAGAAAATAGCGCAAAATCAATCTTTATATCAAGGGAAACTTAACGTTCCGGTAGATGGTAAATATTCTATCTTTCTGGATCTGGGCGATATGGGTAACCGCTATTTTGTGGCTATTGACGGGAAGCCTTGTATGGATCAAAGTAATATGTGGCTTCCACCTACTGCGGGGACGTTGGTGAATATGAAAGCGGGTGAACATGAGGTGCAGGTGCTTTGTAAATCGAGTAACACGCCTAGGTTATCTTGGAAACTGACGGATAACTTTACTACTTTCCGCTCTCCGGTGGCTAAGTCGCTCGATTATGTGGTGTTTTATGGTCCGTCTGCTGATAGTGTGATTGCTACGTACCGCCGTTTGTCGGGCGAGGCACCGATGTTTCCTCAATGGGCGTATGGCTTTTGGCAGTGTCGCGAACGTTATACGTCGGCTACGCATCTGGTTGAGACGGTGAAAGAATTCCGAAGAAGGAATCTTCCGGTGGATGTGATTGTGCAGGATTGGCAGTACTGGGGCGACAGGGGTTGGGGAGTTCCTCAGTTTGACGAGAAGAATTATCCGAATCCGCAGGGCTTCATTAAGGAATTGCACGATTTGAATGCGCATTTCAATATCTCTATTTGGTCGAACCCGGATAAGAATTCTGCGATTGGGAAGGAGTATGAGGCTAAAAATCGTTTTATTCCTAACACTAAATGGCTGGATTATTTTAATCCTGAAACGCGTAAGGAGTACTGGAATACGTTGAAGGTTAATATGTTCGACAAGGGGGTTGACTCGTGGTGGATGGATGCTGTTGAACCTGAGAACGACGCGCTGAAGGGTACGAAAACGTATAATGGCGTTGGGGATTTCTACCGTTTGACATACCCGCTAATGGTTAGTAGGGCGGTGTACGAGGGGCAACGGGCTACGTCTGAAGAGAAGCGTGTGTGCATACTTACGCGTTCGGCTTTCTCCGGTCAGCAGCGTTACGGCATCATCAACTGGTCGGGCGACATTGGATATACTTGGGATGTGTTTAGGAACCAGATCGTGGCGGGATTGAACTATACGATGACGGGGTTTCCTTATTGGACGACTGATATCGGTGGGTTCTTCCGCCCCGGACAGTCTCAGTATACCGACGAGAAGTACCACGAGTTGCTGACGCGTTGGTATCAATGGGGAGCGTTCTGTCCGATTTTCCGTATGCATGGTTATCAAACGGAAACGGAACCGTGGAATTACGGACCGAAGGTGGAGGAGAATATGCGTAAGATGCTCAACTTGCGCTATCGACTGCTTCCTTACATTTATTCTGAAGCATGGCAGGTTACGAAGAATGGTTCGACTCTTATGCGTCCGATGGTGATGGATTTCAACGATGATGTTGCTGCTATTGACTGTAAATATCAGTATATGTTTGGGAAATCGATACTTACGGCACCTGTTACTGAACCGAATAGGAGGCAATGGGAGGTGTATTTGCCTCAATCGGCCGACTGGTTTGATTTCTGGACAGGAAAGCGTTTCAAAGGGGGACAAACGGTTAAGGCTGATGCTCCATTGGATAAAATCCCTTTGTTTGTAAGAGCGGGGGCTATCCTTCCTATGGGTAAGGCGATTCAGTATACGGGAGAAAAGTCGGCCGATACGCTTGAGATTCGTGTTTACAAAGGTGCTGATGCTGAGTTCGTTTTGTACGAAGATGAAGGGGATAATTACAACTACGAGAAGGGGCAGTATTCGCTTATTTCGTTCAAATGGAATGAAAAGGCATTATCGTTGACGATCGGCGACAAGCAGGGGGATTTCCGTGGAAGTTTGAAGAAACGGGTTTTCAATGTTGTTCTGGTGGATGAGGATAGAGGGAATAGAGTTGAGAAAGAGGTGCTGTATGTTGGGAAGCGGGTTAAACTGAGGTTGTAAGGGATCATCTATTCTTAAGAATGCCGCTTCCTGAATCTTTGTTTTCCAATATTTTATCTTTCGCTTTAGACTTCTGTCCGGTGTGCCATCTCCATACAAATGTGAGTAATAGTCTATTACTTTCATCCGGGTTTATGGTCTCGGTTGTTGACTGTACCCATTGATTGGTTAAACGTTCACGTGGGATATTTCCGTTCTTCTGAAACGGATAATCCCAACGAACTCCAATCTGAATATTACCCCAATTGTATGTGGCATTTACAAAGTTGGAATAGGCGTCATACCAAGCCGTTTCAGCAAACAGTGTAATGTATCGATTGCTCATTCCGCCAGATAGATACAACTTTCCTATATAGCTCTCAAGCATAAGTTCGCCGTAGTAATGCGATTTATGTATCTCGAATGTGTTGCCGTTGCAATAAAAGAGATTAACGCAACCATAGCCGGATAGTACAAGCTTTTTGGGTATGATTTCATAGCGGACATCCGATTGCACATTCAGCTGATTCATGCTGCGATGGTTGTCTACTCCATAGATGTAATAAACATCCCCATCGTCGTTAATGCGACGAGTTACTGTGCCCATGATCGCATTTTTGCAATACATATACGTTGCACCCATTTGTGCATTTATTCTATTTCTAGAATAAGTAAGATTGATCGCATTAGAGATCGTTTGAAAGGGCTTTAAATTGGCATTCCCTGTATTTATTTCTCTCTCGTTTTTTTGTACCTCAGCGTCATTTAAACTGTTCAGACTAGGTAATACCGGACGAAGAATGAAATTATAGTTTACTCTAAATCGTTGATTTATGGCATAGTTGAGTGACAGCTCCGGTCGAAAGGACCAATGCTCATACGAAGCATCATTTTGTGAATAATACTGATAATTTATTCCGGTGGCTAATCGATAATTAAATTTCTTCCACTTGCCACTAAGTTGTAAATAAGCATAGATGTTATTGTTGTGCATTGAAGCAACTGAGGTATCGCTGCTATTATAAGTATTATCAGTATAGCTTTGGTCACTTTTCAGTCCGCTGGTGAAGGTGAATTTCTCCATCTCTTTTTCGTAAATTGCTTCACTGATTAATGAATACTTTTTTCCATCGGTATGGGTCTTTAGTTTATAATCGTCGTCGGTGTATTGATAGTCGTAATTGGAAGATCGATAAGTGCCTACTGCATTAAATATAAGCTGTTGTTTTTGGGGTAATGAGATCTGATAATAGAGATCTAAAGCCGGTGATGTATATTCGTCCTTTATGTTGCTCTGAATCTTTCTTGACGTTTGGCCGGCTTCTTCAATGATCTGTGACGATTCTTGCTTGGGATTACGTTTTATCCCTGTGTATAGTTGCACTTGAAACACATACTTGTCCAGAACGGATAGATTATACTTCAACTGAATATTGTGTGTAAAGGTTCTGTTGGTAGAGGGGAGTCCGGTATAAGAAACTTCTTCCACGGAGTTGTCGGGCATGAGGTAGGATTTGTGTTCGTTGGTCTTTATTTTGTTGAAATTCTCGAATCCTAAAGAATAGCTCAGACTTAATTCTGAGTTGCCTTTAATAAGGCTTGCTGAATAATCGTTGTTTCCGTAACTTGCGGTTGCAGCATCTGTCATGTTGGTTCCTAAGGTCAATCCTTGAGTGCGTTTACTCATTATAAGGTCGATTACCACTGCAACATTATCCCCATAGCGCATTCCCGGATTTTGTATGTACTCAACCTTTTTAACGTTTTCTACATTAAGGTTGGCTAGATCATCTTTGTTGGCGATTATATGGTTGATGCGGACTTGTACTTGTCCTGGCAATATGGAGGTGATTTGACGCATGGCATCGTTTATCTGAATGGAGAATAGGGGGAGCTTTTTAAGTAAATCGAATGCGGAACCAGAGGTGGCAATCTGTTCTTTGCCGGGAATGATTACTTGGGTATCACCTTTATAATAGGTTCTGTTTCCTTCAACGACAACTTCGTTCAACTCAGTTTGGACTTTGGCGTGTTTTAGACTGTCAGGTTCCAGCACATCCTTTACGGAAGAACTTGTAACTGATAGGCTATCAGCAATGGCAACTTTACTAGTTTGCGCGGTTGATAATTGCGCGAAAAAGAGGAAAGACACGACAAACGTAACTAAATAATTCATAGTATTACAACAATTTGTGTGCAATATTCGGTAAATTTATTGACATGTGCAAGGATTTTACCAAAAAGGTTTTAATCTCCGCAAGCGATTATATAATAAGTTCATAGTTGGTAATTATTAAGAAACCATTCGAGCCAACAGGTTATATCTCTAAATTATGCACTTTTTTGAAGAAAAACATATTTTGGCTGCGATAATATCCGAAAAGTGATTATCTTTGCAGCCAGAATATCTTAAACCTGTAAAATGAATACTGCTTCTAATATAAAAGAATGGATCAATAAGCTTCAACAAAATGGCAAGCTTTACTTCTCTATGGAGCAGGTTGCACAGGCTTTCCCTGATTTGCAGGCTACAGGTGTTCGTAGTGCACTGACTCGGCTTTCATCAAAAAAGAGCATCGTATCTGTTTGGAAAGGATTTTATGTGATTGTGCCAATATCGTATACGGTTAAGGGCATACTGCCTCCTGTTATGTATATTGACCATTTAATGAAGCATATACAACGTCTTTATTACGTCGGATTGCTCAATGCTGCTGCATTCTATGGCGCTGCACTTCAGCAGCCACAGGCATTCTCGGTGATCATTCAACATCCTACGCTTCGTGATAACAACAAAAGAGATGTAAAGATACAATTTGTGGCACGTCGTAATTTCCCTTCTACAGAATTGCTCGAAACACGTAAAACGCAAACCGGCTATGTCAACATTTCTTCTCCTATCCTTACAGCAGCAGATCTTATTCAATATGAGAAAGAGATTGGAGGATTAAATAGAGCATGCACAGTATTGAATGATTTGACAGAATTTTTGGATTTTACAAAGATTCCTGATGCTTTTTTCGAAATAGTTAATACCGCTACAATTCAACGCTTGGGCTACTTATTAGAGAGTGTTCTCGAAGCTACTGATTTGGCAAATAAACTCTACGAAAGAGCGCTACAAAGCAATTGTCGCTTTCAAACTGTTTCGCTTAAGAATGGGAAAACGGTTGAACATAGAATTCTGGATAAAAAATGGAAAATCATTATTAATACTGAAATTGAAATTGATGAATGATTTGAGTAGCGAAAATCAACTATAAAATTGAACTGAATGATACCGGTATCTGCTATTGAAGAATGGAGACATAAAGTGCCATGGCACACAAATGAACAAGTTGAGCAGGATTTGGTTATTTGTCGTGGACTAACAGAAATTTTTAAAGATGAGTTTCTGGCGAAATCGTTGGCTTTTCGTGGAGGTACAGCTTTGCATAAGTTATATCTTTCGCCACAACCACGTTATTCTGAGGACATCGATTTAGTACAAATTAGTGCTGGATCAATAAAACCAATAATTGATAAACTTCGTGATGAGGTTTTATATTTTTTGGGTGTACCTGTTGTAAAACAAAAAGCGAACAATAATACACTTGTTTTTAGACTAGAATCGGAAATTGCGCCAGTTATGCCTATCAGATTAAAGGTGGAAATAAACTGTAGAGAACATTTCTCGGTATTGGGATGGTCAAAAAAAACCTTTTCTGTAGGGAGTGAATGGTATAACGATTCTTGTGAAATTACTACATATCCACTTGAAGAATTGCTGGGCACAAAACTCAGGGCACTCTACCAACGGCGTAAAGGGCGTGATTTGTTTGATTTATACACAGCTATATCTACTCAGAAAAGTTTAGATTTAGATAAAGTGCTTGCTTGCTATCGCGAATATATGAGGTTTGTAGTAGGTGATAATGCTCCCACTCAAAAGGAATTTCTTTTAAATATGGAAGAAAAAATGCAGGATAATGAATTTTTGGGTGATATTCAATTGCTATTGCGGAATGGAGGGAACTACAATCCACAAGAAGCTTACGAATTGCTAAAAACTACTTTGTTGGTGAAAATATAAGGTGGAAACCGGATTGATAATTTAACTCGTAACAATAGAAAGATTATGCCATTAAGTTTTGCAAAAAGGATGTCTTATCTGAAAGCATCTGAAATAAGAGAGATTCTTAAAGTGACAGAGCAGGAAGATGTTATCTCGTTTGCGGGTGGATTGCCTGCTCCTGAACTTTTCCCGATAGAAGAAATTAATGAGGTGAGCCAGATTGTGTTGAAGGAATCGGGAGCGAAGGCGCTTCAATACAGCACTACGGAGGGTTATCCACCTTTGAGGGAATGGATTGCCAATCGGATGAATACTCGGTTGGGAACGTCCTTCGATAAAGATAATATTCTCATCACGCATGGTTCGCAACAAGGGTTGGACTTGTCGGGGAAGGTTTTCTTGGACGAGGGAGATGTTGTGCTTTGTGAAAGTCCGACTTATTTAGCTGCAATCAGTGCTTTTAAGGCTTATGGCTGCCGTTTTGTTGAGATTCCTACGGATCAAGAGGGGATGATGATGGAGGCTTTGGAGGATGTTTTGAAGAGGACTGAGGGGGTAAAGCTGATCTATGTGATACCTACTTTTCAAAATCCTACGGGAAGAACTTGGAGCTTGGAAAGGCGTAAGAGGTTGGCTGAGTTGTCGGCTAAATATGGTGTTGCGGTTATAGAGGACAATCCGTATGGTGAGCTGCGTTTTGAAGGGGAATCTTTGCCTTCGATAAAGTCGTTCGATACGGTTGGCAATGTGCTGTGTACGGGTAGTTTCTCTAAAATATTCTGTCCGGGTTTTCGTATTGGCTGGATGGCGGGTGAGAAGGAGGTTATCCGCAAGTACGTTCTGGTAAAGCAGGGCGCGGATTTGCAATGCAACACGATGGCTCAGATGATCATTGCTGAATTTATGAAACGCTATGACATTGATAAGCATATTGCGAAGATCGTTGATGTGTACAGAAGGCGTAGAGATGTTACTGTGGAGTGCATAGCGCGTTATTTTCCGGACAACATTAAGTTTACTCAGCCCAATGGTGGGTTGTTTACTTGGGTGGAGCTTCCCGATGGGGTATCGGCTAGGGTGCTTTTAGAAAAATGCATTGAGAGGAAGATTGCTTTTGTTCCGGGTGGTTCTTTCTTTGCCAATGAGAATAAGGAAAATACTTTCAGAATCAACTACTCGAACATGCCGGAAGATAAGATTGAGAAAGGGCTTAGGATTATCGCGGAGGTGCTGAAATCTGACTTTTGATCTTTTAGATTGCTTAAATAGCATCTTTTTTGCTAATAATTGATATAAAGTTGTTTTTATATCGTTTTTATTTCATATATTTGCGGAATAAGACTTGTAATTATGATAGCAGAACTAAAATTTAAGAATTTACTTTCATTCAGAGACGAAGCTGTATTTAGCTTTGAGGCAGATAAAAGTAAGGATATGGAGTCATATCACGTGGTTGAGGTGGCTCCTGGAGTGCGTTTACTCAAGTTGGCTGTTATTTATGGTGCTAATGCTTCGGGCAAAAGTAACTTCATCTTAATCTATGACTTCTTGCGGAAATTCTTGTTTCAAACGCTTGCAAATAAAAGCACTGCCACCGGAGTGGTTTCGTTTCTCTTAGACAACAGAAGCAGTAAAGAACCTGCGTCCATTAGTCTGACCTTTTATATTCAGAAAGAAAATCAAGTAGCTGTTAAGTGTGTATATTCATTGGAACTCACGAAAAGTCATATTGTGAAGGAGTCGCTGATGCATTATACCAGTCAACAGCCGACTTCTATCTTTGAACGTGCCATCGAAAATGGAGTTTCTACGATTAAGTATGGTTATAAAGTCAAATTGACAACGGCTGCCAAAGAGGAAATCTCATTGAAATGCTTGCCTAATATGTCGGTGTTTGCTGCGTACCAGCAAGTAAATATAAATGTGCCGGAAATAGAAGATGTATTGGCTTATTTTCGTAATCAGATGCTGCCAGCTATTAGTCCAGCTAAGAATTTGAAGCAATATTCTGACGATAAGATAAGCAATCAGCACAGCAAAGAATATATTTTAAAATATTTGCAGGAAGCGGATTTTAATATCTCGGATATCTCAGAGCATAAGCAGGATTCACCAACAGGGGTTGTAAGAGACCTTATCTTTCAGCATAGGGTACAGGATGAAAATGGCAATGCATTGGTTTTTGAGTTTCCTGAATTGCTGGAATCTCAAGGTACGATTCGTACGATGGGGTTGGCCGGTTGCATTGAAGAAACCCTTGCTAATAACTCTTTTTTAGCTGTGGATGAAATAGAATCTTCGTTGCATCCTAGATTAATAGAATATATTATTGAACGTTTTTTGAAAGAATCGGACCAGGCTCAAATGCTAATTACTACTCATTACGATGGGCTGTTAGCAGAAGATGATTTGTTGCGGAATGACAATGTGTGGTTTACTGAAAAAAATAAAGATGGTGCTACCGTTCTTTACCCTCTTACCGATTTCAAAGGTTTGAATCGCATCAGTTCTTTGCAGAAAGCCTATAAGTTTGGAAAGTTTGGGGCTGTTCCCAACCTCTAAAGTGTGTGATTATGAGAAGCTTTAGAAATACGCACGAAACGCGCAAAGTAATACATGTTGTTGGTGAAGGGTTGACTGAATTGTTTTATTTCAGCCATATAAAGAAGCTGTTGGGTTACCGTTGTTCGATATCTCCTCGTTTGTTTGAAAATAATAGCATAGAGAAAATAGAGAAGAAGCTGAAAGAATTGTTGCAAGAAGATGTATTCGTTATCTGTGTCTTTGATGCGGATGTAAGTCGGCGTTCTGATGCAGAAAATAAGAAACTTGCATCTTTGAAGCGACGCTACGAAAAGAATAAGAATGTGCTTCTTTGCGACAGCCTTCAATCTATTGAATACTGGTTCTTACTTCATTATGAAGATACTTGTCGACATTTCCAAGATTCTGACGCTACAGAGAAGGCTTTAAAACGTTATATCCCTGCTTATGATAAAAGTCGTAAGTTTATGGAAAAGGAAAAATGGGTTAAAGATATGATTGCTGATGGCAAGATGGATAAGGCTTGCAAATTAGCGGAGAAGTATCAAGGGAGAGATTCTTATAGTGAAATAGGTAAGGCGATAGATAAATTGAAAGAAAAAGAGGACTGACAATTATTTTTTAATTATTACTTCTATTGTAATGTTTTCTAGGAATATAGAAATGGATGGAATTGATATTTTGGCTGCAATAATATCCGAAAAGTGATTATCTTCGCAGCCAGAATATTTTTTATTTATTTAAGAGCGTTATTATATATATCCTATAGCATTAGGAGATAATAAGATCTGTATATAGCTCTGCTAATCGTTTGCGAAGATGCAGCACGGCGTAATGCTTTCGCGATAGTAAGGTGTTTACTCCGACTCCGGTTGCTTGGGCAATATCTTTTACGGGAATATCTTCTAGCTCTGTTAGTTCGAAGATTTCGCGTTGCTCGGGAGGTAATTCTGCGAGTGCATTTTCTAGTTCAACCCAAACGAGGGAGCGTAGGTATTCTGTTTCCGGTGAAGGGACTGTGCCTTCACCGGAAAACAAAATATCGGAAAAATCGCTCAACACTTCGTCATCACTTTCATCATCGTGGTAAACGGGTAGCTCATCTTCCTTCTTTTTGAGACCTGCATTGATTATTGCATTCCGAGCTACTTTGTATAACCAGGCCGATAGGTGCTCAATCGGATTCACATCGTTGTCTACGGTTTTCAATAGTTGGTAAAAAACATCTTGCAAAATGTCTTCTGCATCTTTTTTGTTTTCTACCCGCTTATAGATGAACGATTTCAACTGCGGCTGATGCTCTTCGATCAACTTCGTGAGATTCTCGGTTTGAGGGTCAGTAGCCACGTTATGCGTCTTTTTCAGTTTCTTTTGTGTCAAAGAAATCGGATCTATGGCAGTGTCTATGATGTCTGTCGCGGATGAATTCTTTACGTTCTTCGGATGTCATCTTCATCCATCGTTCACGGATGGGGTTGTGATGGGAATGTCCCCAAAATCCCATTAGGAATTTACCGACGATACCTCCAAAGAGCAATCGGGTAAGAACGGATAGTCCTAAAGCTTGCCAGAAATTAATAGATGCGAGTCCAAAGATTGCGGGGATGAGCAGGTTCCACAAAAGCATAACGATTGCGCTATGGGCAACGATTATTACCAAAACTAAAGATACGTGTTTAATTACATGAATTTTCATACGAGTTTTCATACTTGTTTTATTTAAATTGTTTATTGTTTATTTTTTATCAGTCCGTTGAATAAGTTCTAGGGCATTAAATCGACAAACACTGATGCAGTCGCCACAGCCAGTACATTGGTCAGGGTTTTTAACTTCAAGATGCATCCCGTTTCCATCATTGATCATCTCTAATACATGATGATTGCATTTTTTTAGGCAGCTTCTACATCGTGTGCAATTGTTCTCGATAACGTGCACAAGCTGGTTTCTTCGTTTTTTCTTTCGTTGCAATTTGCTGCCAATTGCCAGTAACAGCACTAGCAAGAGCAAAATTGTCAAACTAATATAAGCTATAGTCATTTACTTCTTAATTAAAACATTGAATTATTCACTTTCACTTCTTTTGAAATCGACCTCTACTTAGGAAGACAAACGAAAGGAAGAAATATTTTATAGAAAAGGGAAAAAATAATATTTTGATGTTTTCAGCTTGAGGTGCAAGGACGAAGGCCTTGGTTTAAGGTGGTTCTTAATTAATTGGGGTTGCCTAATTAATTTCTGTAGCAAAGATAGTGCTTTTTATTTTTTTATTTGCTGCTTTTTATGAGCAATACGTGTAAATTATCTTTTTATACCTTTTTTATAAGTATATAGTAAAATGTTTATATCTGCTGTTTGGCTGTTCAATTTATTTGCTCTATATTTGTGGGCGATATTTGTAAACCCTGTTTTATGTGTTATTTTTCTTGTATATATAGATAGGTGTTGCATGTAATCTTTATAGAAGAATCTGAAATCTAAATCTGGATGAAAAAAGCATATCATCGGTTGTTAATGCTTTTCTATTTGCTAGTTACTATACAAGTGGTAGGAGCGCAAGAGAAGTCAACAACAACTACAACTGAACCCTTGAAGTCGGATAGCATCGTGAAGAAGACTGATCGTCAGTTGGATGAGGTGACGGTTAGTGCTACCAAAGTGAAGTTTTATTTTGATAAGGACACGGTGGTGTATAATGCAGATGCTTTTCAACTTGCGGAAGGGTCTATGCTGGATGCGCTAATAAAGCAACTCCCCGGCGTTGAACTGAGGGATGGCGGTCAGATTTATGTAAACGGTAAACTGGTGCAGAGTTTGTTGCTCAATGGAGCTTCCTTTTTTAAAAAAGACAGCAAGGTGATGCTGGATAATCTTCCTTCGTATATGGTGACTAATGTGAAGGTGTATAAAAAGGCAAGTGATTTGGCTAAATATTTGGGACATGTGAAGGAAGAGGATAAAGAACTGGTGATGGATGTGCGACTGAAAAAGAAGTACTCCATTGGTTGGATTGCGAATGGTGAGGTTGGTTTGGGGTCGCAAGATCGTTATCTGAGTCGATTGTTTGTTTCGCGTTTTACGCCTCATACGAATGTTTCTTTCTTTGGAAATATGAATAATCTGAATGAGAACCGTACGCCTGGGAGTACGGGGGAATGGACGCCAAGTGATCTATCTGATGGATTGCTGGCTACGAAGATGGGAGGCATTAATTATAATATTGAGCCTGAAAATAAGACAATTTCTTTTTCGGGTAATGTGCAACTTTCGCATTCTGATACGGATGATAAAACGAACAGTAGCAGTGTTAACTTCTTGTCGGGCGGCGATACGTATGGGCGTTCACAGAGCATTGCAAGCAGTTGCAAAACGTCAATCACTACGGAGCATGATATTAAGCTGATGAAGAGGGTTTACACTCGTATTCTCCCGTCTTTTAGCTATAATAAATATACTAATTTTAATTCCAGTTTGTCGGGTACTTTTTTGGAAGATCCTTCTAAATACATTTCAAGTGGTTTACTTGACAGCATTAATTCTCCTAATGCCGGAGCTTTGTTACGACGAATTGCAATAAATCGCAGTGTGAGTAGTAGCATGGGGAGTGGACATGATTTGTTTTCTCAGATATGGTCGGTCTCTTACTTGTCTTTAAATCGGCATGACGACTATATTGAGGTGGACTTGCGTGGAGACTATTCCAGTGTAAAAAACGAGACTTTTAGTCATTCTCGGCTCGATTATCCATCGGATGCTTCTTCTTCTACTGATTACCGCAATCAATATAGCAGTGCGCCTTTAAGTCGGCATAATTATTATGCAAGAATTTCATACAATCGTTGGCTTTCTGAACAGATAAGTATTATGCCATCTTATGAATATAACCAATCATACAACTCTGATCAACGATCACTTTATCGACTTGATCGATTGACGGGTTGGGGCGAAAATAGCGCGACTGAGTTGGGTGAACTGCCTTCTGTTACAGATTCTTTGCAATCGACTCGTGATGCGAAGAATAGTTATTATTCGAGGCTGCATTCTTTTTCACATGATTTTGGTACTTGTTTTTCGTGGAGTAAAACAAAAGGGAAAAAAGAATTATCTATCTCTTGCTATATGCAGATGCGGTTAGAGAAGAAGGATCTTCCTTATCAGCGTGCGGCTCTTGATACTACTTTCTCTCGTAATATAGCTTTTTTCTGTCCGTCCTTGTCTATTGATAGAAATAATCAAACGGAGAAGATGAAGAATAATTTCAAATGCCACTATTATACTAATTCCTATCTTCCTACTATGACTTATTTTTTGAATGTCCGTGATGATAGTGATCCACTGAATATTACTCTTGGTAATGCAAATCTAAAAAACCCACGTTCGCATGATTTTTCTATGCATTATGATATTCAGTGGATGAGTCAGAAATCGATGTACTGGAATGCTAGATATTATATTGTGCAGAATGATGTGGCTATGGGATATGTGTATAATAAATCGACGGGTGTGCGTATCTCTAGTCCTGATAATGTGAACGGTAACTGGGATACTTTCGGGGAATTCAATTATTCGCTTCCACTAGATAAGGCTAAGCGCATGATGTTTTCTACGTACAGCAAGGCGGAGTTCTCTAAGAGTGTGGATCTAATTACGGTTTCGGAGGATAGTGCTAGTAGTCGGAGTACGGTGAGTACTCTTTATGCGACGCAGAATTTTAAGCTTGATTATCAGATCAATAAAAAGGTTACGCTGGGTGCTAAGGTGAAAGGGGTTTGGACGCATGCTGCTAGTACTCGTACCGATTTTACAACCATCAATGCTGTTGATTTCAACTATGGAGTGACGGGACTGTTCGAGTTGCCATGGAGTTTGCAGCTCAGCACGGATCTTACCGAATACAGTCGCCGTGGGTATGAAAGTAGCAGTATGAATACAAACGAACTGGTTTGGAATGCACGCCTGGCTAAGAGTTGTCTTCACGGCAATTTGACTTTTATCGTGGATGGCTTCGACATCCTCAACAATCTATCGAACGTTCGCCGTGTGCTGAATGCTCAAGGTCGCACGGAGAGCTATTACAACGTGATTCCTCATTACGTGATGCTACATGTTGTATATCGGTTGAACATTCAGCCGAAGAAGAAATAAAGATACATATTCTGTTCCTTAGTCAGTATATTTGCTTATATTTGTAGACATATTGTAAAGCCTATTTATATATTCTTTTTTTTGTGTACATAAATGGGTGCTGCATATAACTTTTATTGAGGAACCTAACATCTAATGCAGCATGAAAAAGAAATATTATCCCTTGTTAATGCTGTTTTGTTTGCTGGGTATTACACAAACGGTAGGAGCACAAGAGAAGAAGAAAGTTACAGGCACGGTGGTGAATCTACTTACGGGAGAACCAATAGCGGCGGCGAAGGTGGAACTCTTGAACTCGGATAGCATCCTTGTCGATTCAACGACTGCTTCTTTACAATCAATTAATGGAAGGAATTATTCCCGATTTACCTTTTCTGTTAGGAAACAAGGGAAATACATTATCCGCTGTTCTCAAAAAGATTACGGAACTGCCTGCAACCGCACCAATCTGAAATTTCATAGCAAAGTGAAAGAGATTGATCTGGGGTATTTCTATCTGGATAAGATAATAAAGGATGCGGATCATCAATTGAAAGAGGTGACGGTTCGTGCTACCAAGGTGAAATTCTACATGAATGGAGACACAGTGGTGTACAATGCGGATGCTTTTCAGCTTGCGGAAGGGGCTATGCTGAATGCATTAATAAAGCAACTTCCCGGTGTAGAACTAAAAGACGGGGGTGTGATTTATGTAGACGGTAAACTGGTGCAGTGTTTGCAACTCAATGGAATTTCTATTTTCAGTGGTAATAACAAGGTGATGCTGGATAATCTTCCTTCGTACATGGTGACGAATGTGAAAGTGTTTAGGAACGAAAGTGATCAGGATAAATTGAGAGGACGTAGTAATAAGGAAGAGGATAAGGAGCTTGTGATGGATGTGCGACTGAAAAAGAAGTATTCCATTGGTTGGATTGCGAATGCTGAGGTTGGTTCGGGTTCTGAAGATCGTTATATGAGTCGATTCTTTGCTTCGCGTTTTACGCCTCATACGAATGTTACTTTTTTTGGTAACGTGAATAATCTGAATGAAAATCGTACGCCGGGAAATACAGGTGAGTGGACACCGAGTGATATCTCTGATGGCTTGCTGGCTACGAAGATGGGAGGGCTTAATTATAAGGTTGAGACTACAGATCAGGAACTTTCTTTTTCGGGTAATGTGCAGCTTTCGCATTCGGATACGGATAATAAAACGAACAGCAACAGTGTTAACTTTTTCTCGGGTGGCGATACGTATGGGCGTTCATTCAGTGCTAGTACCGAATGTAAAACGTCGTTCACCACGGATCATTCAATTCATATAAAGAAGGAAAAGAAATATGACATTAATATTTCCCCGTCTTTTAGTTATAACAAAAGTAAAAGTCTCTATTCAGGTCTGTCGGGCACTTTCTTAAGAGACCCTTCTAAATACATTTCAAGCGGATTACTTGACAGCATTAATGCTCCTAATGCGGGGGCTTTGTTGCGACGAATCGCAATAAACCGTACTGTAAGTAGCAGCATGGGAGATAGGCATGATTTTACTTCTGCCATACGGGTATTTTCTTCTTTTAAATTGCCACGTTCTTACGACCTTATTGTAGTAGATATTAATGGAGGGTATTCGAACGCGAAAGATGAAAACTTTAATCATTTTCGGCTAGACTATCCCTCGGATGCTTCCTCTTCCACTGATTACCGCAATCAGTATTCTCGTACCCCGACAAGTCGGTATAATTATTCTGCCAATATTTCATACGAGCGTTGGCTTTCTAAAAATATCGTAATCACTCCTTTTTATGAATACGGGCAATCGTATAGTGCTAATAGGCAATCACTTTATCGGCTTGACCGACTGACGGGTTGGGGTGAGAATGATGCGGTAGGGTTAGGTGAACTACCTTCTGTTACCGATTCTTTGCAGTCAGCTCGCGATGCAAGGAATAGCTATTATTCACATCAGCATGATTATTCGCATCAATTCGGTACCTCTTTTTCGTGGGATAGAACAGTGGGAACTAAATTTTTCTATCTCTCTTTCTCGCTTAAAGGAAGCGTACAAAAAGCCACTCTTTCTTATCAACGTGCGGCTCTTGATACTACTTTCTCTCATCGCATGGTTTCCTTTTCTCCAAGTTTATATCTATCTCGAACGAATAAGACGGATGAGATGAGAAGTAGATTCAATTGTCAGTATTATACTTATGCCTATATTCCTACTATGACTAGTTTTTTGAATATTCGTGATGATAGTAATCCACTAACGATCATTTTGGGCAATGCGAACCTGAAAAATACACGCTCTCATCAACTTTCTATACATTACGATGTTCAATGGACGAGCCGGAAATCGATGTACTGGAATGTTAGTTATTATACTACGCAGAATGCTGTGGCTATGGGTTATATATATAATAAATCTACAGGTGTGTATGTTTCTACTCCCGATAATGTGAACGGCAACTGGAAGACTTTCGGGGAGCTGAGTTATACGCTTCCGTTTGACAAGGCTAAACGTGCGATGTTTTCTACCTACAGCAGGGTGGACTTCTCTAAGAATGTGGATCTGATTACTGTTTCGGGAGATACGACTAGTAACCGAAACAAAGTCGGCTCTCTTTACGTGACGCAGAGCTTTAAGGTTGATTATCAGATGAACAGTAAGGTTACAGTCGGTGCTAAGATAAAAGGTGTCTGGACGCATGCTACTAGTAGTCGTACCGACTTTACGACCATCAATGCTGCTGATTTTAATTATGGAGTAACCGGACAGATTGAGCTGCCGTGGAATTTACAGCTTAGCACGGATCTTACCGAATACAGTCGCCGTGGGTATGAAAATAGTACGATCAATACCAACGAACTGCTTTGGAATGCACGCTTGTCAAAACGTTATCTTCAGGGTAATTTGGTCTTTATGCTCGACGGCTTCGACCTCCTCGACAATCTATCGAACGTTCGCCGTGTGCTTAATGGGCAAGGTCGCATAGAGAGTTATTACAACGTGATTCCTCGTTACGTGATGCTACATATTGTATATCGGTTGAACATTCAGCCGAAGAAGAAGTAGTAATTTGCGTTCATGCATGCCGTTTCAAATATTTGAAACGCATTTTTTAAATATGGAATACGCATTTTTCACAATTGAGAAATGCATATTTCAAATATTTGAAATACTCTATTATATGTTATTTTTTTCTTTTTCTTTGCTTACAGAATTCTCTTGAGCACGAGTGCTTTTTCCATGTAATTGGAAGTGTACATATCACCTTTTTTAATTGGGTTATTGCTTTTTACATCTGTGGTTTGGATATTTAATTTATTTGCTCTATATTTGTGGGCATATTTGTAAAGTCTGTTTATATATTATTTTTCTTGTATATGTAGATAGGTGCTGCATGTAACCTTTATCGAAGAATCTGATATCTAATATTGCATGAAAAAAACATATTACCCGTTACTAGTACTGTTCTGTTTGCTGTGTACTGTACAAACGCTAGGGGCACAAGAGAAGAAGAAAGTTACGGGTACGGTAGTTAACCTACTTACAGGAGAGTCAATAGCAGCGGCGAAGGTGGAACTCTTGAACTCGGACAGCATACTTGTCGATTCAACGACTACTTCTTTACAGTCCATCAAAGGGAAATACTATTCTCGATTTGCTTTTTCTGTGAGTAAGGACGGGAAGTACATTATTCGCTGTTCTCATAAAGACTACGGAACAGCCTGCAACCGCATCAATTTGAAATTCCACGGCGAAGCGACAGAAACCGATCTGGGGTATTTCTATTTGGATAAGATCGTAAAGGATGCGGATCATCAATTGAAGGAGGTTACGGTTAGTGCTACCAAGGTGAAGTTCTATCTGGATGGAGACACGACGGTGTACAATGCGGATGCTTTCCAGCTTGCGGAAGGGTCTATGCTGGACGCGTTAATAAAGCAACTTCCGGGAGTTGAATTAAAGGGCAATCAGATTTATGTAAACGGTAAGCGGGTGCAGAGTTTGTTACTTAATGGAGCTTCCTTTTTCAAAGGTAATAATAAGGTGATGCTGGATAATCTTCCTTCGTATATGGTGACGAGTGTGAAGGTGTTTAATAAGGAGAGTGATCTGGATAAATATCTAGGGCATACGAAGGAAGAAGATAAAGAACTTGTAATGGATGTGCACCTGAAAAAGAAGTATTCCATTGGGTGGATTGCTAATGCAGAGGTTGGTTCGGGTTCAGAAGATCGATATTTGAGTCGATTGTTTATCTCGCGTTTTACACCTCATACAAATATATCTTTGTTTGGTAATATGAATAATCTGAATGAAAATCGTACGCCTGGGAACACGGGCGAATGGACACCGAGCGATATGTCTGATGGGTTGCTGGCCACGAAGATGGGAGGTTTTAATTATAATGTTGAGCCTGCAAATAAGAAATCTTCGTTTTCGGGTAATGTGCAGCTTTCGCATTCGGATACGGATAATAAAACGAACAGCAACAGTGTTTACTTCTTATCAGGCGGCGATATTTATGGCCGTTCACAGAGCGTTTCAAACAGTTGCAAAACATCGTTCAGCACGGATCATGAAATTAAGCAGATTAAAAGGGTTTACACTTTGATTATGCCACATCTTCAGTATCAAAAATATACGAATTTCGATTCAGGGTTATGGGGCACTTTTTCGGAAGATCCTTCTAAATACATTTCAACGGGTTTACTTGATAGCCTTAATGCTCCAAATGCCGGAACTTTGTTGCGGCAAATTACAAAAAACCGCACTGTGAGGAGCAGTATGCAGAGTGGACATGATTTGTCTTCTCGGATACAAACGTTCTCTTATTTGTCATTGAAACGTAGGGGTGACTATATTCAACTGGACTTGAGGGGAGAGTATTCTAATTCTAAAAGTGAAACATTTAGTCACTCTAAGTTAGATTATCCGTCGAATGCCTCCTCTTCTACTGATTATCGCAATCAGTATAATAGTGCGCCTGTACGTCGATATGATTATTCAGCAAAGATATCATACGATCGTTGGTTTTCTGAGCAGATAGATATTACTCCTTTTTATGAATACGAGCAATCGTACAACTCTAACGGGAAATCACTTTATCGACTGGATCGATTGACGGGTTGGGGTGAAAATAGTACGACTGAGCTGGGTGAACTACCTTCCGTTACAGACTCTTTGCAGTCAGCTCGTGATGTGAATAATAGTTATTATTCGAGGCAACATTCTTTTTCGCATGAATTTGGTGCTAGGCTATCGTGGCATAAAAGTGTAGGGAGAAAATATCTTTCTGTTTCTTTTACATTTACAGGAAACGCATCTAAAAAAAGTCTTTCTTATCAACGCGCGGCTCTTGATACTGCTTTCTCTCATCGTATGGTTTCTCTTTCTCCGAGTCTTTATATCTATAGAAGTAATCAAACACAGAAGATGAAAAATAAATTTACTTGTCAGTATTATACCTATTCCGACATCCCTTATATGCCTTATTTCTTAAATGTTCGTGACGATAGTAATCCACTAGCTATCATTCTGGGCAATGCGAACCTGAAAAATACACGTTCTCATCAACTTTCTATGCATTATGATATTCAGTGGACGAGTCAGAAATCAATGTACTGGAATGCCGACTATTCTACTACGCAGAATGCTTTGGCCATGGGCAACGTATATAACAAATCTACGGGGATAAGCATATATACTCCCGATAATGTGAACGGTAACTGGAAGACTTTCGGGGAATTGAATTATACGCTTCCACTTGACAAGGCTAAACTTGTGATGTTCTCCACATACAGTAAAGTGGATTTCTCTAAAAGCGTAGATCTAACTACTGTTTCGGGGGATACTACCAGTAGTCGGAACAAGGTCGGTACTCTTTATGCGACGCAGAGTTTTAAGGTTGATTATCAGATAAACAGTAAGGTTACGGTTGGTGCTAAGGTAAAAGGAGTTTGGACCCATGCTACTAGTACTCGTAAAGATTTTACGACGATCAATGCTGCTGATTTCAATTATGGGGTGAACGGACAGGTTGAACTTCCATGGAACTTACAGTTTAGCACAGATCTTACTGAATTCAGTCGCCGTGGGTATGAAAGTAGTAGTATGAATACCAACGAACTGGTTTGGAATGCACGTTTGGCCAAACGCTATCTTCACGGTAATTTGGTCTTCATGGTTGATGGTTTCGACATCCTCGGAAACCTATCGAATGTGCGCCGTGTGCTCAATGGCCAAGGTCGCACGGAGAGTTATTATAACGTGATTCCTCGTTACGTGATGCTACATGCTGTGTATCGATTGAACATTCAGCCGAAGAAGAAATAATAGAGAGAAAAAGTTACTCCTTTTTCAAATAAATGCTTCAATTTACAAAAGTTGCTTCCTTTTTTTGTACATTTGCACACAAACAGCTTCCAATTTATGTATTATCAAACGCTGCAATATGGAAAGATTCGCTATAAACGCACTTAGAAAGTGGAAAAACAAGGCTTCACGAAAGCCTTTAATCGTTAGAGGTGCTCGCCAAGTAGGGAAAACCTGGCTCATTAAGGAATTCGGGAAAAAAGAGTATGCAAAAGTCGCTTATGTCAATTTTGAGAATTCGAAATTGCTTCAAAGTTTATTCGCTGAAAATTTTGATTTGCAGAGAATATTAACGGCTGTTCAAATTGAAACCGGTGTTCAAATAAACGCCGATGATACGCTGATTGTTTTTGATGAGATACAGGAAGCTAACGGCGCTATTACTTCTCTTAAATATTTTTGTGAAAACGCACCTCAGTATCACATTATCGCTGCCGGATCCTTACTTGGAGTGGCATTGCATAGCCATACTTCTTTTCCTGTAGGCAAGGTTGAGTTTCTAGATTTATATCCACTCTCTTTTTCCGAGTTTTTACTTGCTTGTAATCAAAAGCCTTTGCTCGACCTTTTGCAAGGTAAGGACTGGATCTTGATTAAAAGTTTCAAAGATAAATTCATTCAACTCTTACGTCAATATTATTATGTCGGAGGAATGCCGGAAGTGGTATTGACCTATACTCAAACAAATGATTTTAAAGAGGTACGCATCATACAGAAACAGATTCTGAACTCTTATGATCAGGACTTTTCAAAACATGCCCCAAACGAGATTGTTCCGCGCATCAAGATGTTATGGAACTCCATTCCGGCGCAGTTGTCTAAGGAGAATAAGAAATTTATATACGGAGCCGTTAAGCAAGGTTCACGGGCTAAGGATTATGAATTGGCATTATCGTGGTTAACGGATAGCGGCTTGGTGTATAAAATAGCTCGTGTGTCGAAACCTGACATTCCGCTTGTAGCGTACGAAGATATGAATGCTTTCAAATTGTTTGTGGTCGATGTGGGATTGCTATGTGCAATGGGTGATTTGGATGTAAAAACACTAATCGATGGGAATCGTATTTTTGAAGAGTTTAAAGGCTCACTTACTGAGCAATATATATTGCAACAGTTGAACGTTATATCGGATATGGTGATCAGGTATTGGACTTCGGACACGGCGAAGTCGGAACTTGATTTCTTGCTGCAATATGAAGGTCGGGTTATCCCTGTTGAGGTAAAAGCTGAAGAAAATTTGCATGCAAAAAGTTTGAGGATGTACTGTCAGAAGTATTCGCCGGAGATAGCTATCAGAACATCGATGTCGGATTTCAGAAAAGAAGATTGGCTTACCAATGTACCGCTCTATGCTATTGCGGAAATGTTCTAATGGATTTAATGGGTGTTGATACGATCTAAATAATAGGTCTAATAAGAACTTTTTAACATGTTATCAAAAGATACGATTGTAAATAACTTACATGATCTGTATGAGCTTTTGGAATTGCCACTCGATCCTACAGAAACTTCATCTGGGTTTACTGTGCATTACCTGCAAGATACATTTAACGTATTACCTTACACTTCTATTCCTTTCCGCCCCAATTATTTTAGTTTCCTTTTTATCAAAGATGCTTTTGGTAGGTATACTATTGATGATAAGAGTTTCGATGTTGAGCCGAGAACGGTTTACTTCACGAACCCTGGTAACTACCGCATTTTTGAGTGGTATAAGATTACGGATACCTGCTTGATAACTTTCAATGAATCTTATTTAAAGGAATTTGTACATGCTACTATTTATAATGATTTTTCTTTTCTTCTAACAGAAACGATAAAACCTCGAAAACTGACTGAAGAGCAATTTACAATGATTGAGAGGCTGTATCATTTTATCCACGAACAGCATCTTACAAATTCTCCATACAAGAATCAAATTGTTGGCAGCTTAATGGTTGTCCTACTTTTGAAAATTAAAGAATATTTTTTTCAGGATTATAATCCGATTAGTGAAGGAAACCGAAGCTCGTCAATTGTAAGAACGTTTAAGCTTAATCTGGAAAATCATTTTAGAGAACTTCTCGCCGGCAAAACAAATAAACAGCTTCGTGCACAAGAATATGCTGATATGCAGGCCTTACATGTCAACTATTTATCGAATGTGATAAGTGCCAAAACGGGCAAAACGATAAGCGCATGGATTGCAGATAAAACGATCTCTGAGGCCAAGGTACTTTTGCAAAATCAGCAATTGAGCATTAAAGAAATTGCAAATCGCTTGGGCTTTATTGAAGCTCCGCATTTTAGCAATTACTTTAAAAAGAATTCCTCTCAAAGTCCTGTAGAATATCGCAAACTACATCTTCAATAAATATCTTATAATTTCGTAACTCTTACTTTATTTCTTGTACGTTTCGATGGCTATTTATAACTATCTTTGCAACATTAAATTAGAAACAAAAGTTATGAAAACATTAAAAGGGAAAGTAATACTTATAACTGGATCTTCACGTGGAATTGGTGCAGAAATAGCAAAAGTTGTTGCTCAAGCAGGAGCAAAAGTCGTTATTAACTATACAAGCGGGAAAGATGCAGCTGAGAAAGTTGTTTTAGAGATTAATTCAACTGGTGGCGAATCCATTGCCCTACAAGCTAATGTAAGTATCTCAAAAGATGTTACAAGGCTATTCGATCAGGCAATTGCACATTTTGGAAGAATTGATGTGCTAATCAATAATGCTGGCATTATGTTTAATAAATTGATTAAAGATACTCTAGATGATGATTTCGACAGAATATTGGATGTAAATGTCAAAGGCGTATTTTATACCTTACGTGAAGCTGCAACAAAACTAGCGGATAAAGGTAGCATCATTAATTTTTCTACGTCTGTAAATCGTATAATCTTACCTAGTTATGGCCCCTATGTTGCCTCTAAAGCAGCTGTTGAACAATTAACACGTGTATTTGCCAAGGAAATTGGCTTTCGTGGTATTAATGTGAATTCCGTATCTCCCGGTCCGACTAATACAGAATTGTTTATGAATGGTAAGTCTGATGAAGTAATATCTCATTTAGCAGCTTTTTCTGCATTTAATCGCATTGGTGAACCTATTGATATCGCTCGTGTGGTAGCTTTTCTTGCTAGTGATGAAGCTAAATGGATTTCAGCACAAAATATAGGCATAAATGGAGGTATGGCGTAATATTCCTGATTTAATTCCGGCTACGAGGCACTCTTTTGAAGATTGAGATATTAAAGTCTTAATCGTAACTAAATTGGTGTTGACTAGCCGAAATTATGAGATAAAATTAAAAACAATTCAAAAGCCGTTTTATCTCTCATTTTAAATTCCTATATTTGTGGTATTAAATAAAGAATGTGTTATCGCATTCTTGTATTACTGCTACAATCATGATCCTACTTCATACTGCCGACTGGCACATCGGACAAACTTTTTTTGAATATGACCGCAAGGCGGAGCATCTTCAATTTCTTGCGTGGCTAAAAAAACAAGTACACGAGTTGAATGTCGACGTTCTGTTGATTGCCGGTGATGTGTTCGATAGTCCGAATCCGTCGGCCGAATCACAGAGGATGTATTATCGCTTTCTGCGTGAAGTTACTACGGAAAATCCACTTTTGCAAATTATAATTATTGCAGGGAATCACGACTCTGCTGCACGACTGGAAGCTCCCAATCCGCTTCTGGAGGAGATGAACATTGCGGCCCGTGGAGTGGTTAAACGGACGGATGAGGGGGAAATTGATTTTAATAATCTGGTCGTTCCGTTCACCAAAGGAGGATATTGCTTGGCAGTGCCTTATCTGCGACAAGGCGATTACCCGAATGCGGAAAGCTATGCGCTAGGTGTGAAGGCGATGTATGAGGCGATGTTGGCCTGTGTAAAGGGGAAAGAAGGACCTATCGTTGCGATGGGACATTTGCAGGCTACGGGCTCGGAGATCTCGGAGAACGACCGCTCGGAGCGTACGGTTATTGGTGGATTGGAGTGTATCTCTCCGGATTCCTTTTCTTTGGAGATAGCTTATACGGCACTTGGCCATCTACATAGAGCGCAGCGGGTTTCGGGGCGTGAGAATGTGCGCTATGCGGGTTCTCCATTGCCGATGTCGTTTGCTGAGAAGAAGAACAAGCAGGGAGTTACGTTGGTTGAGTTGGCGGACACGCCTCGGACAGCAACTCGAATAGAGCGCATCGCTTTTGAGGCTCCTGTGAAACTGCTAAGTATCCCTTCAACTCCTCTGCCGCTTGCGGATATACTTGCTGAGATCGCTGAATTACCTGAGGGAGAAATCTCGGCGAGTTCGCCTTATCTTGAAATTAAGGTGCTGATTACTCAGCCGGAGCCTTCGCTCAGGCATCAGCTGGAGGAGGCTTTGAAGACCAAGTCGGTGCGGTTGACTCGCATTGTGGCTGTGACGCCGAAGAGTGAGGGGGAGACGAAGGCTATTACTTACGAGGAACTTCAGACGATCCGCCCAATGGATATGGCGGATGCCATTTTTAAACGTAGGTATGGAGGTGAGGAGATGCCGGATGCGATGAAGGTTTTGCTTAACGAGGTTATACGGGAGGTTGAAGGATGAAGATATTAGCGATTAGAGGAAAGAACTTGGCTTCGTTGGAAGGGGAGTTTGAGATCGATTTTACGGCAGAGCCTTTACGCTCGGCGGGGATTTTTGCGATTACGGGAAGTACGGGGTCGGGGAAGTCGACATTGCTTGATGCGTTGTGCCTTGCGTTGTTTGATAATACGCCGCGTAATAGTGGAACGGCGGAGAGTATAAGCATTGTTGATGTACAAGATAAAACGATTAACCAAAAGGATAGTCGCACGATTTTAAGACGCGGCACGAGTGATGGATATGCGGAGGTGGATTTTGTTTCGCTGGGTGGGGAAACGTTCCGCTCTCGTTGGGGCGTTCGCCGTTCGCGCGATAAGATTGAGGGCTCTTTGCAGACTGCTGATTTCAGACTGACGAATTTGTCGCAAGGCATGGAGGTGCAGGGGCGAAAGACGGAGCTACTGGTTGAGGTGGTGCGACTGATCGGACTTACTTTCGACCAGTTTACACGGGCGGTTTTGCTTGCTCAGGGTGACTTCGCGACTTTCCTCAAGGCGAAGCAGACGGATAAGGCGGAGTTGCTGGAGAAGTTGACGGGCACGGATATTTATTCTCGTATCTCTTCGTCGATCTACGAAAAATCGAAAGCTGCGGAGGCGGACTTGAATCGATTACAAGATCAGATTAAGGGAGTAGAACTACTTTCGGAGGAACAGGTGGAGCTGTTCACTGCGGAACGAATGGCTATCACGAAGGAGCTTGATTTGCTGAAGGTGGAGGTGACACTGCTGACTGCTAAAATAAAGTGGATGGAGGATGAGGCTCTTCTGGAGAGTGGGGTGAAGTCGGCTCAAAAGATGTTGGAAGATGCTCAAAAGGCGATTGAAGAGGCGAAGCCGAGGTATGCTTATTTATCGCGAATCGATGGTGTGCAGGAAATTCGAGATCCTTTTAATGAACTGAAGCATGCACAGAAGCAGCTTGCGGAGAACCAAGTGAACCTTGCTAAGCAGGTAGCTGAACGGGAGGCGAATGCGTTGCTTTTGCAGCAATCGGCGCAGCGATTGCTGGTCTGTGAAGCGGATCAGAAACGACAAGAGGAAGCTCTTTCTAAACTTACGCCGCTTATTCAACAGGCTCGTGCGCTTGATGTTCGCAAGGATGGGGCTAAGGCGAATGTGTTGGAGGCGAAAAAGAGTTATGAACAGGCGGTTGAGACGAAGACGAGATTCGAGAAGTCTATTGCAAAGATGAAGTCGGATCTTGAAGCGGCTGAGCTTACGATTGTGAAGATTAAAAGCTGGTTCGAGAAGAATGCGCAATACAAGGAAATTATTCCGAGTGTGGGTTTGATTGTGAACTTGCTGAACGATGCGGATGCGGCTAAAAAGCAAGGGGCACGGAATGCGAAGACGCTCGTTGCATCGAAAGAAGCTGTGGAGCGAGAGGTGAAGAAACTTGCTGCACTGAATGAGGAAGCGGAGCGGTTGAATAAGCTCTTACCGGCTGAGATCGCCTCATTACGGTCGAAGTTAGCAGAGGGCGTTCCTTGTCCGGTATGCGGCAGTTTGCATCATCCTACGGGGGAAGTTCAAGGTGAAATTCTAGAGGAAGAGGAACTCAACAAAGCGAAGAAAAGGGTAGGCGAGCAACTTACTGCACTGACGGAGCAGATTGAAAAGGACAAGAGTGAGAATGTGCGTTTGCAATCGATGATCGACAGCTATGCCACGCAAGCTACGGAGGCTATGGAGAAGCTAAATGGTTATCTTGCTGCACTTCCTTCTTGGCAGCAGCTGTTCGAGCAAGGTGGTTTGCAGAATACGCTTCAGAAGATGGCTGAGAATTGGGGGATAGTGATCTTGGAGGAGACCAAAACGAATGAACTGATTGGCAATTTGAAGGCTACGCTGCAACTTGAACAGAAGAATGCGGTTGAGGCCGTTGATTTGTTGACTGCCAGAGAAAAAAAATATAAATCGGACTCTGAGGTATTGGAGACGCTAATCGCTGAACGGACGAAGTTGCTTGAGGGGAAGGATGCGAATGTGGTTGAGAAGGCTGCTACTTTACGAAGCAAGGAGGCTACGGACAACCTCGCCAAGCAGGTGAAGGAGAAAGGCGAAATCGTTGCTAGGAGCGAGAAATATGCTGGGGTTATTGCTCAACTATCGGGCGATATTGCTAAGCTTACGCTACGTTGTGTGGACTTGCAAAAGCAGGTGAATGAGTGGCTTGTTTCTAGAAGTGAACCGATTACGATGGAACAGGTATCGGAATTATTACTAAAGGATGGGGCTTGGCTTGCTGCAGAAAGGGAGGCGTTAAGTCGACTTCAGGAGGGTAGGACTTCTACTCAGGCGACGCTTACGGAACGACTAAAAACGCTTGAAAATCATAACCGGGCGGAGGTTAAACCTCTTGATGGGGAGCTAAAGGAAACTTTGCAAACGAGTTTGGCCGAGAAGAACTTGGTGATGGAACAAAAGACGACGCGGAATGCCCAGATAGGGGTGTTGTTTGTGAATCATGATAAGGGGCAGGAGAAAGTTCGTGCGTTTAAAAAGGTGCTTGAGGAGAAAGAACTCTTATCGGAGAATTGGAAGAAGTTGAACGAGTTATTCGGTTCTGCTGACGGAGCGAAGTTTAAGGTGTTGGCGCAGGGTTATACGCTGGAAGCTTTGTTGACTTATGCCAACAGGCATTTACATGAGCTTTCGAAGCGTTATGAATTACAGCGTATCCCCAATACGTTGGCCTTGCAGGTGGCCGATTTGGATATGTTGGGTGAAGTGCGGACGGTTCACTCTCTTTCGGGTGGCGAATCGTTCTTGATCTCGCTGGCTTTGGCCTTAGGGCTGTCGTCTTTATCGTCGAACCGTATGAAGGTGGAATCGCTCTTTATTGATGAGGGTTTTGGCTCTCTCGACATCGATACGTTGCGGGTGGCGATGGATGCTTTGGAGCGTTTGCAAACGCAGGGACGTAAAATTGGAGTGATTTCCCACGTGGCTGAAATGACTGAACGGATTACAACGCAAATAAGAGTGATAAAGACCTCAAACGGGAAAAGCCGGATTGAGGTGAGTAAGGATCATTGAACTGAATTGAAAGTTACTTGTTCAGTGAGTCTATTTATTTTCCTAATTTCCCTTCAAGAATAGCTTTCCTATATTCTATAGGAGTAACATTTGTATGCTTCTTAAAAAATTTGCTGAATGATGATTGCTCTCCGAAATGAAGCTTTTCCGAGATCTGTTGAATGTTGATATCTGGTTTGCAAAGTAATATCTTTGCCTCTGTAATCAAAGCATCACTTATCCATTTTATAGCAGATTTACCGCTGAAAGCGTTTAAAGTACGTGAAAGATGACCTGAGGTAATGCATAATTCTTTTGCATAAAACGAAACTTCATGTTGCTCTTTGCAGTGTACTAAAATTAGTATTATAAAATTTTGGATAATATTGTCTTTGGAATATTCTTTGTCTACATCATTTTTGTTTTTCTCTCTTGCCTTATAAACGATATCTACAAGTTCCAAAATGAAATTACTTACTTCATTTTTAATCAATTCTTTTTGGAGAATATGCCTCTTGTTATGCGTTCAAGAATATTTATAATAAGCTGCATTTCATTATTCTCAAGCATCTGTAATAGATTGGTACGACTTGTTGTGATTAATTTCTTGATAATTTGCATTCCTTGAATAATAGAAATTACAAACTTTGCAGAAACAATAAGGGAATATCCTTCAAAGTCCTTGCTCATATGAATGTCATTCAATATGTGAAGATTACTCAACGATAATATCATTCCTTTTTTCAGAGGATAGTTTTTGTAATCAATATTGAAAGAGATTTCTCCGGATTTGCAAACAATGAAAAATATCGCATCTATTCGGATAGATGGCATATTTGTATCAAGAGGCCATTTTTCCTCTGCATTCTTGATATGATAAATAATCACATCATCACCAAAAGTATCTGCTGATGTATCTATGGTACTTAATAGTCTCTCGAAACTTATATTTACTGTATCCATATAGAAATATTATGTGGTGCAAATGTAGCTCTTTTTAATGACATTGTGCACAAAATGGACAAGTGTTTGTTATAAATTGGCTATATACAAAGTCTAATTTGTTTAATTTGCACGTTTTGGACAAGTATTTGTTGAAATAAACTAATAGAAATAGCCTATTCTCATATTACTTTTGCATTCAATATTAACAAGCATAAGGAGATATGAAGAAATTACTTATCATTGGAGGGCTGTATTTATTGCTTCCATATTATATGTTGGCGCAGGAACATAGTGATTCTTTACGAACTCGAATTGAGAAGTATGTAATCACTAACTTTTCGGCTACTCGGACGCTAGATGTTCAACTTGAACAAAACACAAATGTAAGTTACAAATTGAAGCAAAATAGTCAAACTCTTGAAAATGGGACAGTGAGTAACTTTTCAAAGGTAAAGGTATCCTCTTCTTTTTCAATTCTAAAGGGAGAAAAGTGGGGTCTTTTTGCAAATGCACGCTATAACTACTATAATTTTAATTTGAAAGATATAGAGTTTCCTTCAGAATTAAATTCGGTAAGATCTACAAAGAGTAATGATGAGTATCATTATTGGGATGTTTCTGTAAATGGATCTTATCGCACTGCACTATTTAAAAAAACAGTTGTAGGTATATCTACTCTCACGGTTGATGGCTCTGAAAAGGGACCCGAAAGAATCAAGGGAACTGTTACTGCAATGATAATGTTAAAACGGACTCCTACAACGGTAATAAATGTAGGACTTGCAGGTATGATCAATGCTAGTGTAATTCCAGTAATCCCTATTTTTTCATATTGGCATAAATTCAATTCTGAATGGATGATAGATGTAATGATGCCTAAATCTGCTTATTTACGGCATTCTTTTACAAAGAGGGATAGATTCTCTATTGGCGCATCCCTTGATACGGAAGAATTTTATATACATTCTGAAGAAGATATATCGCATAAAGTTTTCTATTTTAATAAAAGTGAAATAAAAATAGAAGCAATGTATGAGTTGCTTCTAGGAAAAAAGTTTTATCTAACCTTTCGTGGAGGGGAGAGATTGCCATTAACAAGTCGTTTGTACGACAAAAAACGCATCTATAAGAAGCCGTATATTGATGTCTCTCAATCGATGAATACTTTCTTTAATATAGGCATTTCTTATAACTTATTTTAATTCGTTGTTTTTGCTCTAATTGAATCATGGACTCAATCATTTTATAAAATATTAATAAAGATGAAAGTAAAAATTAGTATAGCAATGTCTATGTTGCTTTGTATAACAACCCTTTCTGCTCAGGAAAAAGAAGTTACCGCTCTTTCGCTTAAGGAGTGTGTGCAAATAGCTGCGGGAAAAAATATCAATGTATCTCAAGCTATTTTGGATAAAGAAAAAAGTTTTTATAAAACAAAAGAAACTCGTTCGTCTTTTTTACCGCAAGTCGAAATTAATGAAACGTTTCAGGATAATGTAAAGCTTGCCGTAACACTTGTGCCGGGTGATTTTGTGGGGCAACCCGGAACAACTATTCCTTTTACAATGGGAACACGTTACAATGCATCGGCAAATCTTTCTCTAAATCAGGTGCTATATAACCAAACGACTTTCACTGCACTAAAATTATCGAAGAAAGCGGAATACGTTTCAATGCTGGGGGTGCAAAAAGCGAAGGAAGAAATTGTAAAGGAAGTTGCTAAACTTTATTTTTTGATACAAACTACTGGCAAACAAAAAAAGCTGGTGCAAGATAACATTACCCGTACACAATGTATGGCGGATATTGTTAAAAAACAGATCGATAATGGACTAGGCAAGCATGTGGATTATGATCGTATTATGGTTTCTGTACAGAATCTGCAAACTCAGCTAGATAATACTCGTGCTTTGTATGAGCAGCAAATGAATATGATGAAATATACACTTGAGATTCCTCTTGAGAAGGAATTTGTATTGACTGATAGTGCTGATATGACTTTGGTCTCTGTGTTGCCTACTGCAAATGTTGATCTTTCAAATCAAATCGATATACAGTTGCTTGAATCGCAAAAGGACATTGCTTCGCTAAATAAAAAACTGGAGTCATCAGCCTATCTTCCCAATTTGGCTTTGTTTGGACAATTTGGTTATCAGGGAATGAGAAATGACTTTAAAGATTATTTCAATAGTAGTTCGACGAATAAATGGTATAATTCCTCATATATTGGGCTGAAATTAACGATTCCTGTTTTCGATGGTTTCCAAAAACAGTCAAAATATAACCAAGCAAAAATTGAGTATATAAAGTCAAGTATTAGCTTGGATAACGCTAAAAAAAGTTCCTCTGTTGACTATAAAAATGCGATGAATAATTATTATAACAATAAAATCACGGTAGAGCGACAACAAAATAATATTGATTTAGCACAAAAAGTATATGACGAAACAGCACTTAAATATAGGGAAGGGATGTCTAGCATGAGTGATTTGTTGCAGGACGAAGTGGGACTGAATAATGCGCAGTCGGGATATTTAGATGCATTGTACAAATTCAAGGAAGCAGAACTTGACATTATGTCTCTAAATGGTGAGATTAAAAATTGGGTGAAATAATACAAATTCAAATTCAGAAAATAAAAGTAATCATGAAGAAGGGAGTTATCATATCAATCGTTTTTTTACTTATTGCAGGTCTTATTACTTGGAGGCTAATAGCAAATAAGCAAGAGATAAATAGTAAAAAAGACGCAAAAATTGTTTTCCAAAACATTACTGTCACGGTAGCAAACGTACAGAAAGGAACGGGAGAAAATACTATAAATTTAACAGGAACTACTGAAGCGAATCAAGAGGTAATGGTTGCCTCTAAAGCTAGCGGAGAGATTACTACTATCTTTTTTAAACTTGGCGATTATATTCCTAAGGGTAAAGTTCTTGCTCAGGTGGATAACACTTATTGTAAGCTGACCTTGGAAAATGCAAAGATCAATTATAATAAATATAAGGAAGATTTACAGCGTTATAAAACACTAAAGGCTGGAGATGCTGTTTCTGAAACCCAATTAAGAGATATTAAGGTGTCTTATGAAAGTGCAAAAATCCAATTGAAGCAGGCTCAAAATCAATTGGCAGACACTTATATTAGAGCACCTTTCAGCGGATATATCACCTCTCGTGAAATCGATTTGGGTAAATATGTCAGTGCTTCTACTGCGATAGCAGGAATTGCTGATCTTTCTAATCTGAAAGTTGTTTTATCTGTGCCCGAATTTAATGTCTACGATTTAAAAAATGGTTTACCGGTTTCTATACAGACTCAAATTTATCCGGAGATAACTTTTACGGGTAAAATAGCTCGCATCAGTCCTAAGGGTGATGATACACATTCTTATGTTGTTGAGGTTTCTTTATTAAATAGTAAACAACATCCGCTTAAGGCCGGAACTTATGTAACGGCTTCAATTGATATGGGTGAACAGCAACCCACGTTATTGATTCCGCGGAATGCCATTGTAAGCAGTATAAAGGAGCCATCTGTATACCGAGTGGAAGGCCAAATCGTCAAGTTGGTTAAAATCAGTATTGGTAAAAGTTATGAAAGTAAAATAGAAGTATTACAAGGTTTGCAAGAAGGTGATAACGTGGTTGTGAACGGACAAATCAACCTAATGGATGGGGCGCATGTGTCGATCATTAAAAACTAGTGTGCGTATGAATCGATTCTTAATTCTTTAAATTAAAAATAATGTCTTCAATAGTAGAAACTTCTATAAAAAAGCCGTTGCTAATTGTTGTGATTTTCACGGTTCTAGCCCTTGGAGGGTTGATTTGTTACAATATGCTCAATTTGAACTTGTTGCCAAAGTTCCAGTTGCCTATGCTTACTATAAAAACCGTTTATCCGGGTGCCGGTGCCTCGGAAGTGGAAACTTCAGTCACGAAGAAGATGGAAGATGCTCTTTCCACTTTGGAGAATCTAAAGAAAATAAGCTCAACCTCTATGGAAGGTGTATCCATCATAGCCATTGAATTGAATGATGGCGCCAATCCCGATCTGGCTGTTCAGGATGCACAACGTAAAATTAATGTGATAAAATCTGATTTGCCTACAGAAACATTGGATCCTTCCATTGATAAATTATCTCTTGACGAAGCACCTATCATGAACCTTGCCGCTTCGGCATCGTTGCCCTCTACTCAATTTTATCACTTGGTTGAAGATCGGATACAACCTCAATTGGCAAAGCTTCATGGAGTAGGTTCGGTACAAATGACCGGAGGTAATGAACGCGAGATAAGAGTCAATATAGATGCCCATAAGTTGAAGGCCTATACTATTTCTGCATTACAAGTACTGCAAGCTATTAAAAGCTCTACCATGGAAGTTCCGGCAGGAAACGTTGAAAACCAAAAGCTTACTTATTCGGTTCGGTTGGCTGCAAAATATTCGAATCTCAACGAACTTCGCAATACGGTGATAAAGATTACATCTACCGGAGACAAAGTGAAGGTTATGGATGTTGCTGAAGTAGAGGATGGTATTGCCACACAAACCTTAATTAATCGGATTAATGGGCGTGATGCGATTGGCATTTCTATAAAAAAGCAATCGGATGCCAACGCTGTGAAGGTCGCTGATTTAGTTAAAGTTGAATTAGCATCTCTCGAAAAAGAATATAAAGGTAGTAACGTAAAATTCGAAATCGCTTCGGATGATTCGGTCTATACTAGAGCCTCTGCTGATGCAGTGGTTTTTGATTTGTTTTTAGCAATTATCATTGTGGCTATCGTCTGTTTCATCTTTCTGCATAATTTACGTAGTGCTTTGATTGTGATGATTGCCGTCCCGCTTTCAATTGTTCCTTCGTTTATTGTAATGTACATCATGGGCTTTTCTTTAAATCTGATGTCGTTGATGGCGTTGTCTTTAGTGGTCGGCATTTTGGTGGATGATTCCATTGTTGTAATTGAAAATATGTTTCGTTACATGGAGGCTGGAAAATCAAAAAGAGAGGCAGCGCTTGAAGGCTGTAAAGAAATTATGTTTACCTGTATGGCCATAACGATTGTTATTGTAGTTGTCTTCTTGCCCTTGGCGGTTAGTGGAGGGCTAATTGGAAATATTTTAAGAGAGTTCGCCTTCCCAATAATCGTTGCTACTCTTTCCAGTTTATTAGTTTCATTTACGGTAACGCCGTTATTAATGTCTCGTTTTGGAAAATTGTCGGATGAGACAAAACCTACTTTGTCTGGTCGTTTTTCTCGTTTGGCTGAGCGTAGTTTTGAATCAGTGAGAAAAATATATGCTCAACTATTAGTTGTAGGATTAAAGCATAAAGTAACGGTTTTAGTAGTTACCATTGTTTTATTGGTCGGCTCTTTTTCTCTAATTTCAGCTGGATTTATTGGCTTCTCATTTGTACCTAACACTGATCAGGGAGAATTAACCGTAGCCCTAGATATGGATCCTCAGGTAACAGTCTTTCAAAATAACCAAGCTACCATGCAGGTTGAAAAAATAATACGCCAACTCCCAGAAGTAGAACGTATATATACCAATGTAGGTTTATCGGGTAGTAATACAAAAAACAATGTAAGTACGATTGATGTAAAGATCGTAGATAAAAAGGATCGGAAAATAAGTATAGATGATTTTGCCGAGAAATTAAAAGCTGACATTATGCAAATTCCCGGAGTTCGTGCACGGGTGAGCGTGAAAGGAGTTTCTGGAGATACTACGGAACCGATTCAGTATATTGTGCAAGGAACCGATTTTGAGAAAGTGCAGCAAACTGCAGCTTTGATATTGAATGCCGTTCGCCGTACATCCGGAACACGTGATGCCAAGTTCTCGATTGACGATCCTCGCCAAGAAATAAAAGTGAAATTAGATCGCGAGAAAATGGCTGTTTTGGGATTGTCGACATCGGACGTAGCTTCCACACTCCGTGTGGCGCTAAATGGAAATGACGATTTAAAATATAGTGAAGCTGATGTAGAATATAAAATCCGTATAGGCATTGATAAGTTTGATAAGACCAAAGCTGCAGATCTGTCTAAACTAACCTTCCTTAATAAAGAAGGGAAGCTTATTGAATTGAATCAATTTGCCGCAGTTAGCTTCGGATTAGGGCCTTCTGCTCTAGAGCGCACAGATAGAATTCCATCCATTATTGTAAAGTCGAATGTGTTTGGTCGATCTTCCGGTACGGTTGGCTCTGAGATTGCTACAGCCTTTAAAGGTAAAATACCCAATGGCATTACTGTCAAGGAAGGTGGAATGCTGGAACAACAATCGAATGCTTTTGGTAGTTTAGGTTTTGCCTTTCTAGCGGCTATTATATTAATCTATTTAATTATGGTTGTTCTTTACGATTCGTTGTTAGATCCTATCATTGTGATGTTTTCTATTCCGCTGTCTCTTATCGGAGCTTTTCTTGCTTTGGCATTGACAAAGAACGATCTTAATATATTCAGTATTATTGGATTGATCGTGTTGATTGGCTTAGTGTCTAAAAATGCGATCTTGTTGGTCGATTTCACCAACCGCATGCGTCGCGACAATGGCATGGATACTTTTAGTGCTTTGATAGAAGCAGGAAAGGAACGTTTACGCCCTATTTTGATGACCACTTTTGCTATGATATTTGGTATGTTGCCAATTGCTTTAGCCGCGGGTAATGGCGCAGAATTTAAAAATGGTATGGCTTGGGTAGTCATTGGAGGATTAACCAGTTCAATGATCTTGACCTTGATTGTAGTGCCTGTTGTTTATTATATATTTAATAGAATAGCAACTCGCTTTTTTATAAAGAAGCAGTAACTGACAGATAATATACTTTTTTATCCTACCCACTAAAGATAGAGTCTTTGGTGGGTAGTGCTTTTTATACTCTTCTGTAAGAACCGAAATAAGCTCAATTAAATAAGGTCTTTATTGTCTAATGAAATGCTATTTTCTTATTTTATTACAATATAATAAAGACGCGTTGTTTAGTTAATTCTGAGTAGAAAGTCTGCAATTCTTTTTTTTTATTTGTGGCCTTTTATGTAGTATTTTGTGTAAATATCGATATAATGCTCTGATATGTTGATTTTTTAATGCAAAATATTATTTTTTAGACTTATGGGTTGGAAATTTTAATTATTTGTTTTATATTTGCGAGTTGTAGATATAATATTCTTTTATGTGTAATTTTACTTGTATATATAAATAGAAGTAATATAAATAGAAGATTAAAGAGCTATTTTTAGAACATAATTTTATGGAAGAACAGATTAAACGCGTGATAAATGATTTTAAAAAGAAGAATCCGAATGCGTCAATCAATAAGATACTGGATCGTGGAATTTGCTGTGCAGAGAATAATCCGGTAAATGAAATTCTATTTACGGGTATCAACCCTTACTATGACGAGACTCGTAAAGGTGATGATATCTTTTTTAAGTTGATGAATGCGGATGGCAAGTCACGTTGGCGGACTATTAAAGGTATGCTGGGTAATTTGCTTCCCAAAACGGCGTATTTAGATTTATTTCCACTCAAGGAAACGGTTCAACAGAGTTTAGACCGACTGATGCCTATTGACCTGAAGGTGGATCTGCTACGAATTACGCAAGGGGAGATAGAACGTATTAATCCAAAGTTGATTATTGTAGGGAGTAGAACGAGCCGTACCTATTGGGGCGCAATAGAGAAGCACTCTTGGATGGGCTATAAGTTTGAGCAGATAGAGAGCCCTCTTAAGAAGGATGTGCCTGTGTACCGAATAGCCGGACTACGTGACGACGAGGACAAAATATCTTCGGGAACGGATTTGGCAGGAACGGTGGTGGTTTTTTCTAGCGTATCTCCGTATTATCCCAAAGAAAAGATTCTCTCATCAGAAGATGTAGAATGTCTTTATGAATTTGCATCAGAAGTAGAATACAATCTTGTTTTATGAAAGTATAATCTAAAAACGAATTACTATGGAATATCTCAGTAAGCTATCTGCATTAGAGGAGGCTCTAAAAGAGGAAAAGGCTCTAAAAAGGGCTGCAGAAGTTCCTCGTCATTGTTATCGGATAAACCTTCCTTCAATAAATCTCCCTTCGATTGTCCATTCTGCTAGAGTCGGGTTACCTCCACTTTTCCAGCATATAGGGTCAGATGGTTCTAGTAGCTTTAGACTTTTAGGAATAGTTGGATTTGCAGAACATTCGCACAGCAAAAAAGGAGAGTTAATAAAAGATTCTTTAGAGGAATACGTTTTGTCTCGAAAGGAGTATGCCGAGAAGATGGAACTCGTGCAAAGGCTACTTGGCTATAAACCCATGTGGTTGAACAATATAGAGCATTGCGGATAACTTAAAATCGATAATGATATGGAAACAAAAACGGCCTTACTACTCATTGATATTCAAAAGGATTATTTTGAAGGGGGAAAGAATCCTTTAACAGGAAGTCTTGACGCTAGCTTACATGCAAAGGAGCTACTGACGTATTTTAGGGCAAACAAATTGCCTGTGATATACATTCAGCACGTGGCGAACCGTGAAGGCGCTACTTTTTTCATTCCCGGTACGGAAGGAGTCGAAATACATGATAATGTGAAGCCTTTAGCCGATGAAAAAGTCTTCGTTAAGCATTCTCCCAATAGTTTTCGTGAAACAGGTTTGGGCAATTATTTGGTAGCTAACGGCATTAACGACTTAGTAATATGCGGCATGATGACTCACATGTGCGTGGATGCTACCGTTCGGGCTGCGAAGGATCTGGGCTACGACTGCACGGTAATAAAAGATGCTTGTGCTACGAAGAGCCTGCAAATTAAAAGTAGGACGGTAAAGGCAGAAGAGGTGCAAACGGCTTTTCTAGCTGCGCTTAATTATTACTATTCGGTAGTTATTTCTACGGAGTCCTATCTGAAGAACAATCAATTACTTACAAATAAATAAAGACTCAAATGATCATTCATTTGAGTCCTTACTGGTTTCGCTTTTGGGAATTCCCAATGGCGATAAGATGAGATTAGAGAAAACGTTATTTTAAAATTCGTTTGCCGTTATAAGTCACTGTGCGTAAAATTGCTTTTGCTCTGGCAGCTACACCTGAAGGTAGTGGAGCATAGTTAATTTTACCGGCAACAGCTTGAGCATCACGACTTACTACCCAATCGATTAATTTTAGTGTGGCTTGAGCCTCAGCTAATGAACGATTGTTGTAATTTTGTTCTTTGTAAATAAGCAACCAAGTGAATCCTGCAATAGGATAAGCATCAGCGGCTGGTGAATTTGTAAGCATTACGCGAGTGTCAGCTGGTATTTTACCTTTTCCTGCAGCGCTAGTTGACGCAACACTTGCTCTGATGAATTTACCGGATTTATTCTGTAATAAAGCGGATGATATTTTTTGAGCAAAGGCATATTCAGAACCTACGTATCCAATGGCACCTACGGTTTGATCGATTGTACCCGATACTCCAGGATTTCCTTTTGCAGCAAGTCCAACAGGCCAATTTACGGTTTTACCTGCTCCAATTTTGCTTCCCCATTCTTTGCTTACTTTAGTCAAATAATCGGTAAACATGTTAGTAGTACCACTACCGTCAGAACGGTGAACTACTGTAATTGTTTTATTCGGAAACTTCGTTTTTGGGTTGAGCTTTTTTAAAGAAGGATCGCTCCAGTTTGTGATCTTTCCCATGAATATTTTAACTAGCACGTCGGAAGTTAGCTTAATTTCTTGGATTCCAGGAAGATTAAAAGCAACTACCACTGCACCGCTACAAGTTGGGATGTGAACAATTGGAGCTGGCATTTCTTTTGCCTCTGCATCACTAAGGAATGCATCGGAGGCTCCAAAATCAACGACCTTATCTTTTAAACTGCGGATGCCGCTACCTGATCCTACACCACCATAAGTGATTTTTGTTCCTGTTGATTGACTGTACTTTGTAAATACCGTGTTATAGAAAGGTTCTGGGAATGTAGCACCTGCACCTGATATAGATTGTTGAGCTTTAACGCCTGAACCAACTACTGGTAAAAGCATCAATAACGATAAAAATAGACTATTCTTCTTCATAATAGGAATTATTAATTTTGTAAATTGTTTTTTTCTGAATAATTAGAAATTGAAGCTAGCATTTACCATCAGATTTGTGGTAGATTTTGCAGATGCTAACTTAGGATCGGAGAATTGTACATTAGGTGAAATTGTAACTCCTTTTACTGGGAAGAATTCCAAACCTGCTACATATAATTGACCATCTTTCGATGCATTCCAATGTGAAGTTGCTCCTGAAGGTGTGTTCGACGTTAAATTGTCGTAACGTGCAAATACTGACACAATCTTGCTTGCTTTGTAAGTTCCCCAAAACGAAACGCCCGATAAATCATGATCGCTAACCATCTTATTTCCTTTTTGTAGGTTATATTCACCGGCTAGAGTAAAATCTTTTCCAACGTAACCTACGAATGCATTAAAAGTCTTTTGTGCTACGTTTTTCTTCATGTAGTCACCGTAAACTCTTACATATAGGTCCTTTACCGGTTGGTAAGTCAAACCAGCAGCTACCTTTAAGGTGCTGTCTGCTTGCACTTTTTGATATCCTTCGCCATTGAGTACCTGAGCATCAAAACTAAGTTGTGGTACAATTTGAATCTTTACAGATGCTCCAAGGTCGGCACTTGAACTAAATCCGTTTAAATCCTGAAACGATTTCAAAAGGTAACGTTTTCCCCAAGTAGATTCTTGCAAACTAAAAGTGCTAGTTCCAATCATACCAAAACCAACTTTTATAGATTTGTTGGTGTATTCAGCATACGCATTTTTTACGTAAGCAGTAAATGAGGAAGGTGCTAAGCCAGCAGTATTAGAAACATCAAATAAAACTTTGCTCGAGAAGTTAGGGCTGAAGTTATACACATAGCCGAAATAAGCTCTCGATAGTTCGAATGCAGGATTTGTTTTGCCATCTTGCATGCTGTACTTGAAATCCGAGAAAATCGTTACAACGGGTTTCCCATTTGGCTTGAACTGAGTATCTTCACTACTAGAATTCTGAGCGAAAATATTCAAGCTAGTAAAGAGTGTAATAGCACAAATAAAAATTTTCTTCATGTCGTTTTTTTTTAAAATATAAAATAAATTTTCAAATTAATTCCGTCTAAATTCAATATGAATTCGATTTGGATTCGGTGCAAAAGTAGGGCTAGAATGTTACATTCAGGTAAAGCCGATATTACAATTTGGATATATTTCAATCCATGCAACCTGGCCGTTTCTGAAACAATGATGAAACATACTTTTTTAGCCTCTATTAGGGTTAACCAATGTATTTATAAGCCTGGAATGTGTAAAACTCTTGTGCTATATTAAAATAGTGCTTAATAGATAAGCGATTATCCAATTTAAAACCTTACCTTTGGAAATATGAGGTCGGTCATTTGTTAATCCGAATGATAATCAGTAAGAGTTTACTGTGCTGGAAATCCTCAAACGACGATTATGAAAGGCAAAGAAAGTAAGAAAGAAAAAAAGAAAGACAAAGCTGAAGTAGGTAAACCGAAAATATTGAGTGAGTATCAAAGAGAGAAAGGTCGAAAATCCGAGTCTATCCTCACAGCAGTGAAGTCAAAGTAATAATGATTGCTGTAAAAAGAGAAGGCATCATTATTGAGCCCACAAATCTTCCCTTTGAAGATGACGGGGTAATGAATCCGGCTGTAATAGCCGAAGGAAATAAAGTACACCTCTTTTATAGAGCAGTACGTAAAGGCAACCATTCAACCATTGGTTATTGTAGAATGGCAGGGCCTTTAAATGTGGTCTATCGGGCTAAAAACCCTGTGTTATCTCCCTCCCTTGACTGTGAAAGCCAGGGGATGGAAGATCCACGAATTGTTCAGATAGACGGCACATACTACATGGCATATACAGCCTATGATGGCGACAATGCGGTGGGAGCCCTCGTTACTTCGAACGATTTGAAGCATTTTGAACGAAAAGGTGTAATTACATCTCAACTTACTTATCAGCAATTTGTTGAACTGCTGGAAGAAGATCACCATCCACATACCGAAAAGTATTTTCGGACCTATAATAATAGGGAGCCTGCTACGCAGAACGGAAAACCACTTTATTTAATAGATAAGGATATTGTATTCTTTCCGCGAAAAATAAACGGAAAGTTTTTTTTTATGCATCGTATTAAACCCGATATCCAATGGATTTCGGTAGAGAAACTGGAAGATCTTACTCCGGAATTCTGGACAAACTATTATTCTGATTTTGCAAAGTATGTATTCTTTAAGCATCGTTACAGCCATGAATCAAGTTATATTGGTGCCGGCTGTCCGCCTATTGAACTAGAGGAAGGATGGCTGATGATTTATCACAGCGTTCAGGATACCCCACGAGGATACGTCTATTCGGCAAGTGCTGCGTTACTCGATAAGCACGATCCTACAATTGAATTAGCCCGGTTACCTTATCCACTTTTTACGCCGGAAACGGAGTATGAAATAAAAGGAGTAGTAAACCACGTTTGTTTTCCTACAGGAACAATTATATGGGAAAATAGGCTCTACATATATTATGGAGCGGGAGATAGATGTGTGGCTTGTGCTTCTGTTGCTATACAAGAATTGGTGGATGAATTATTAACTCATAAAAAATGAAGGAGAAAAAGATGAAAGAAATATTATGTATTACAACTTATCCGCCAAGAGAATGCGGAATTGCAACCTTCTCGGACGATTTAATAAATGCTATTCACCGAAAATTCGCACAGAATTTTGTAGTTAGAGTTTGTGCCGTGGAGTCTGCCATCGAAAAACACACTTATCATGATATCGTAAAATATATACTAAATTCTTCTCAAGAGGACGATTTTACTACTCTTGCTACAAAGATAAACAACGATACGGCAATTGAGTTAGTTTGCATTCAACATGAATTCGGACTCTTTAATGAGCATAAAGACTCGTTTCTGCACTTTGTGGAAACGTTGAAAAAGCCTGTTGTAATCGTTTTTCATACCGTATTACCTCAACCTACAGGTGCTTTAGAGATTTATTTGCAAAAGCTTATCGATGCTTGTCGGGCAGTGGTGGTAATGACGCAAACCTCATCGACTATTCTGCAAAAGGAATATAAGATCAATGTGGATAAAATAAATATCATCCCTCACGGTACGCATTTGGTTTCCCAGATGAACAAGCGACTGCTGAAAGAGAAATATGGATTTACCGGGAAAAAGATTCTTTCTACATTTGGCTTATTGAGTCAGGGAAAGAGTATTGAAACGACTCTCGAGGCTTTGCCTGCCATCGTGAAAGAGAACCCTTCGGTTTTGTTTCTTGTAATCGGCAAGACACACCCTACGGTGGTGAAAGCAGAAGGCGAAACTTATCGTGAGATGCTTAAAGCAAAGATTGCGGAACTTGAATTAACGGAGCATGTACGCTTCGTGAATTTCTATTTGGATCTGCCTGTCTTGCTCGAATATTTGCAAATGACGGATGTCTATCTGTTTACTTCTTCCGACCCGAATCAGGCGGTAAGCGGTACTTTTGTTTATGCACTTAGCTGTGGTTGCCCTATTATTGCGACACCTATTCCTCATGCTTTGGAACTGTTGCGCGATAATACCGGTATCATCTTCGATTTTAATAATTCGGAACAACTCGCCAAGGCTGCTAATAGTTTGCTCAGCAATGAGAAGCTACGAGCACACATGGGAGTATCGGGGATGCAGAAAACAGCATCTACGGCTTGGGAGAACTCTGCCATCGCGTATGCTTGGCTCTTTAAGAAGACGATGGGCTCTGACGAAGAACTTCTCTATTCTTTGCCTGCGGTAAACGCGAAGCATATTAAACGGATGAGTCGACATGCCGGCATCGTACAGTTTGCCAAGGGGAACCGTCCGGATATGGAAACCGGATATACGCTCGACGATAATGCGCGTGCACTTATTGCACTTTGCAATGTGTATGTGCACGAAAAAGATCTTACTTGTGAGAAGTATATCAAACGTTATCTGGAATTCATTCAATATTGTGTTCAGAAGGATGGCTCGTTGAAGAACTATGTCGATAAATTCGAGAAGTTTACTGCTCAGAATGAAGAGGTGCTGTTGGAAGACAGCAACGGACGAGCGGTGTGGGCACTTGGTTACTTTATCTATTCTGGAGATAGTTTTCTCTTTCCATGGACTACGGAAGCGGTTGCCACACTTCGCCTGACTTTCCCCATGCTCCGCAGAATACAATCTCCACGAAGTTTGGCGTTTGCACTAAAAGGATTATGCTATTTTTATAGAAAGGAACCTTCAGAGGAAGTTCTCTTACTTATTCAAACGTTGGCTGATAAGTTGATCGATTTATATAAGCTGACTGCCGATAAGAATTGGAAATGGTTTGAACCTTATCTTACGTACGACAATGCGATTTTGCCTGAATGTTTACTCTATGCTTACGAGGCTACGGGAAATGAACAGTATAAGGAGATTGCTAAAGAATCGTTCGACTTTTTGTTGGGAAAGATCTTTGTCGATGGCGAAATTAAAGTGATCTCTAATCAAGGATGGCTACAGAAGGAAAAAGGATCTCGAATATATGGTGAACAACCTGTTGACGTTGCCGGTACGGTAATGGCTCTGTCGACTTTTTATCGTCATTTCCATCAAGCCGACTATGTAAAGAAGCAAAGTGATGCTTTTAGTTGGTTTCTAGGGAATAACCATCTTCTCCAAATTGTTTATAATCCCGCCACAGGTGGTTGTTATGACGGTTTGGAAGAAAATAACATTAACCTGAATCAGGGTGCTGAATCGTCGGTTTGTTATCTGATGGCTCGTCTCTCATTGATCAATCTGGAAGATCTTCCTAAAACGACTGCTACTCCACAACAATTCTAAAACGAATTAAAGAGAGCGTTTGTATCCTTTTCGATGCAAACGCTCTCTTTTTTATTTGGTAAATTCTGATTAGGTTACTGCCAGCTGTTGAATTTGTTTTTGCCAATTGGCGAATTCATTTTTGCCAGCTGTTGAATTCATTTTCAACAGCTGGCAGTTTTTGTTTTGATAGGGAGGTTTTGTATCCATATAACTATTGTTCTAATTCACTACTGTCCCGTTAAAAAAGTAAGAACAGCTTCTAATTAGTTAATATTTAATTATTTATCTCTTAAAATCCTTGTACACGATTTGAAATTGTAATTTTGCGCGCAAA
>Ga0302170_10000026_pt1 | contig 47583 bp, 42 predicted proteins | sample I_Fen_N2_1_FD_193492 | JGI IMG/M metagenome (GOLD analysis project Ga0302170, IMG submission 193492) | Peat permafrost microbial communities from Stordalen Mire near Abisko, Sweden - I_Fen_N2_1 | ecosystem: Environmental > Terrestrial > Soil > Wetlands > Permafrost | place: Sweden: Abisko...
TTTAACCCTGTTTTTATAAGAAAAGATGGTTATCAACGCTATTATCGGAACTACTGCCGAGATAGTTGTTAACCCCCATATATTCGATTCTAACGTATTTCCTGTAGGTTTTACCAGCGATATACCTTTGAAATCAACGATATAATTCAAGTTAGTTACATGACTGATTAGGTCAGCAACCGGCGCGAACATAATAAATCCCGATATAATAACGATCAATAATAAATAAACTGTTTGAATTCTTTGTATCATAAATTAGTTAGTTTGTTTTTTCCACTGCGAATTTCGAACCTCATAAATACGTTCAATAATGTCCACCACTTTTAATCCTTCAAGTACATTGGTGGTTATAGTACCTTTATCATTAAGCTTCTCTATAACATTTTCGATTACATAATGATGATTCTGAGCAGAGCCTTTGTACGATCCATAATCATTAGGCGGATTGGATGGCGCTAGTTCAGGCATTACATAGTCCTTTATATGACAATAGCTAACAGTATTCATATATTGTCCGGCAACCTTTACCGTTCCGTTTTCTCCAATTATGGTAATGCTGCTTTCCAGGTTTGTATCCCACACGGCTGTTGAATAATTTAAACCGCCCATTCCCCCATTTATAAAGTCAAAAGTAACTATACCACTGTCTTCAAAATCGGTCAGATCTTTATGACTAAAATCACCAAAGTTGCCGTGTATATTCTGAATATCGCCAAACAGCCAGTACATGATATCAATAAAGTGTGAGAATTGAGTGAACAAGGTTCCACCATCCAACTTTGCATCACCATGCCAGGTCTTTTTATTATAATAACGCTCGTCACGATTCCAGAAACAATCCAGCTTCACCATAAATATCTTGCCAAGCGTATTGTTATCAATCAGCTGTTTCAACCATACTGATGGTGGCGAATAACGATTTTGCATAACACTGAATACGTGGCGCGACATTTCCAGTGACTTAAACAGAATTTTCTCTGCATCAAGCTTTGTCAATGCAATTGGTTTTTCAAGCACCACATGTTTTTTGGCTGCTAATGCCTTGATGGCATATTCGGCATGGTAACCGTTTGGCGTGCAAATATTGATTACGTCAATATCCAGATTGGCAGTCAATAGTTCATTATAATCGCGGAAGTAGAGTTCCTGCGTATCGGCCAAACCCAGTTCTTCTTTTGATAACACGTCACATATAGCCACCAATTCAGCATCCGGATTGCGTCGAATCATTTCTGCATGACGCTTACCTATATGTCCCTGTCCTATTACTGCAAATTTAATCATCAGATAGTATGCTCTAATTTCTTATTTTACTCTTTTTACTTCTCCGTTTTCCAATTCATACTCCTGTCCGGTTTCCGGGCAAACAGCCTTGTTTTGACTAGAAAACTGAAGTTTAAGTCCATTCTCACTTACCCAGCCTGTTTGTCTGGCCGGATTGCCAACTACTAAAGCATAAGGTTTAACCGGTTTGGTAATCACTGCTCCGGCACCTATCATAGCATATTTGCCAATTTCATTTCCGCAAACCACTGTAGCGTTGGCACCTATACTTGCACCTTTACGAACAAGCGTTTGCGCATATTCATTTTTGCGGTTCACATGACTGCGTGGATTGATCACATTGGTAAATACCATCGAAGGCCCCAGAAACACATCATCTTCACAAATCACCCCCGTATACACCGATACATTATTTTGTATCTTTACATTGCTACCAAGCTTAACAGCAGGCGAAATTACTACATTTTGCCCGATATTACAAGCTTCGCCAATAACACAGCCCGACATAATATGCGAAAAATGCCATATTTTGGTATCGCTTCCTATTTCGCAATCCGGATCAATGACGGCTGTTGGGTGTGCAAAGTAGTTCATCTTATTTTGTTGATTGGTTAATCCGTTAACTGGTTAATTTTAATATGCAGTTAGTGCTGCTCCGTAAATTCCAAAACAGTCCGGGTTATATAAGCCAGTTGCTCTTTGGTCAACTCGGTATGCATAGGCAAAGATAATACACAGGCACATAGTTTTTCGGCAACCGGAAAATCTCCTGCTTTGTAACGGTCATCCTGATATGCTTTTTGCAGATGTAAAGGAACCGGATAATACACCATGGCAGGAATGCCTTTGGCTGCCAGATACTTTTGTAATTCAGCTCTGTTTATATCTTTCAGTTTTAATGTATACTGATGAAAAACATGTGTAGAATCGGCCGACCGTCCGGGGATAATTAATTTATCAGTAGCGGCAAAAGCCCTGTCGTAGTAATCAGCTACAGCTTGTCGTGCTGCATTATATTCGTCAAGATGTTTCAACTTCACCTGTAATACAGCAGCTTGAATGCTATCAAGCCGGGAGTTTACCCCAACTATATCATGATGATAACGAACTACCATACCGTGATTAGCTATAGAGCGTATCTTTGCAGCCAGAGTATCATTGTTGGTAAAAAGAGCCCCTCCGTCGCCAAAGCAACCTAAGTTTTTGGATGGAAAAAAAGAAGTGCAACCGATGTCACCCATACAGCCCGACTTTAGTTTTCGGCCATCAGAAAAGGTATAAACAGAGCCTATTGACTGGCAAGCATCTTCAACAACAAAGAGATTGTGTTCTTGCGCCAGATTGAGAATGGCTTCCATATCGGCATTCTGACCGAAAAGATGTACCGGAACTATAGCTTTTGTACGGGGGGTAATGGCATTTCTTATTGCGCCTACCGAAATATTAAATGTATCCGGATCTACATCAACAACAACTGGTGTAAGACCAAGTAAAGCCACTACTTCGGCTGTGGCTATAAAAGTAAAAGTGGGTGTTATTACTTCGTCTCCCGGTTTTAAACCCAGAGCCATCAGGGCAATCTGTAAAGCATCGGTTCCATTGCCAACGGGGATAACGTGCTTTACATTTAAGTAAGCTTCCAGTTCATGCTGAAAATCAATGACCTTACCACCTTTTATAAAAGCGGTAGTGTCGATCACTTCCTGTATGCCGGCATTGACTTCTTCTCTTATTTTTTCGTATTGACTGCGTAAGTCAACCATTTGAATGTCTTTCATAATAGAAGAACATCTATTTTTGTTCCAGAATGAATTCCACTTCCTGCGGTACGATTCGGATATTGGAAATATGTGAAGTATTATTTTTGATCTTGAGTGCCTGTTTAGTCTGCTTCGATAGTTTTAATTCGTTATAATCCAGATAGACTTGAATATCCGATGGAGATAAAATATTAAATCTACTCAGACCAACAGTATATGTAGCATTGACAAATGCCGGAAAAGTCCGGATAGATAAATTATCAGGACAATTTAGCGTAACAATAGAAATTTGAACCTTACGTTCGGTAAAGGGTTCAACAAAAACACTTACTTTGGTTTTCTTTACAGAAAAATGAACATGTTTAATTGGTTTCAATTTTACTTGAAAATAAGCAGTATCATTCAGATTCTTTTCTTCTAGGAATTCGGTAGATATATATTTCAAACTATCCAGCGTTTTTTTAGGACCAAATACAGTAACTTTGTTAGGTTCGAGGACTATTCTGTCACTCAGCATATATTGATGAGCTAATCCTATTTTCGAAGAAAAATTAATAGGTAAAGTTTTAGTGCATAACTTTTCGTATCGGATATAAATTGAATCGGGTCTGACAGCCAATACGGTTGTTGTTGGTTTTAAATATCCTCTAATCGTAGAATTTAATTGATCTGAAGTTATCAGAAATACTCCTTTGCGTGCAAAAACTTTATTTACATCAATTACCAGTGGTGCCATTTGTTTATTTGCATAATCCAGCAAACGTATTCCCTGATCTTTTATATTTAATGATATTTCAGTTGGAGGTGAATTTGTAACGGCAATATTTAAAGGCATTCCCGTATAACGTATAGGTACAGTAATATGAGTCTCGCGCTCTTTACCCAATGCATGGACAAACCAAAAAGCAGATGACAAGACAAGAAAAAGCAAAAAGCTTAAAATATCTTTTGATAAAAAGAATGATTTAAGCTTTTGCGAATAATACTGAAGAAACTTTATGCCGTTATTATCAGCCATAAAACTCTTTTATTTTGCAGGAGTTTGAATATCATCTGCTGTTGCGAAAACAGAGTTTTTGTCTATTTTGATACGAACATTTTCAGCTATTTCTACAATAACCGTAGTGTCTTTAATTTCTTTTACTTTACCGTAAATACCACCTGAAGTAACCACTTTGTCACCCGGTTGCATAGCTTCACGTTGTTTTTTGATTTCTTTTTGACGTTTGCTTTGTGGACGAATCATGAAGAAATAGAAAACCACAAAAATCAACACCATCATTAAAATTCCTGAGTAACTGCTTAGACCACCAGCTCCGGGGGCAGCCGCCTGTAATAAAATGCTTAATAGATTCATATTCTTTCTTGTTTAATTGTTATACTTGCAAAAATAGTTTTTTATTTTTTATTATCGCTAAACATCACTACTTTGATCAACTTATTTTCTTTTTTAAGCTGCCCAACGATATTATCCAGTACACCATTGATAAATGTTCCGCTTTTCTCGGTGCTGTATGTTTTTGCAATTTCGATATATTCGTTCAGGGTAACATTTACAGGGATTGTAGGAAAGCCCATTAATTCGGCCAATGCTACTTCCATGATTACAATGTCCATAAACGCAATTCGATCCAGTTCCCAATTTTGGGTATTAGCATCAATCATACCACGAAAAGTCTCTCCTTTGGATAATACGCTTCGTAAAAGTATACGGGCGAACTCAGCATCTTCTTCATCTTTAAACATCGGTAAAAGAGGTTGCTCGTCACCTTTAGCTACATCAAAACGTTTAATTGTTTTTATAATAAAACTAATTACCATTTCGATATCATCAGTCCAGTAGATATTCTGATCCTGAATGGAATCATCCAAATCTTCACTTTGCAGAATTATCTTTTTAAATATCTTACGCCAAATATCTTTATCTGCAGCATAATCAGCCGAAGGAGCATTCATGTATTCCGCATAAAAATCGGAAGCTATTATCTGGTCAAACAATAGTTTTATGATTTCCGAATCATTCACCCACGATAGTTTGTGAGCTTTTAAATATTCATTGAACTCAATGTTTTTGGAAAGTTGTTCTACAAAGGAATTGTCAATAAAACGGGTATTGGGATGAAGATCCTCTTCGGTAGGACGAAGTTTGTTTCTTTTCGTTTCAATGCGGTCTGCTGCAAATCGTGTAATTTCAATTGACAGTTGAAGCAAATGATAATACAGATCGTAGGTTTTTTCGATACTATGAAACAACTCTTTTTCAGCGACAGGAAACGATTTGCTGTCGCTTTTATAATAGGAATATAAGATTTGAACAATCTTAATACGCAGTAATACTCGGTTAATCATAAAATACAGTGAACGCTTTTTTATTTTCAGTGCAAAGGTAGCTATTTTTTTTGTTACTTCAGCATATTTCAAATAGCAATAATTATCATTGCTAAATATAAAATTATCAATTGGTTAAACCAGCCAAGGAAACCTAAAGCAGGATTCATCATATAAACAATAATCGGCCACTCCGTTTACTGCCAAAGTTTTTACAACAGCAGCTTCTGACAATAATTCTTTGGCAAATTCCAGTGTTGTTCCGGTTTTTACTCTATCATCCACCAATAGTATTCGTTTCCCTTTAAAGTCAAAATCAATCTCAGCCAATAGTTTTGGTTTATCATATAGTTTATTCTGCATGGCATCGCGCAGGTTCAGTTTCAATAACTGAAATTCGCATCCAAGACGTTGATTAATCATTGCTGCAGGAATAATACCTCCATTGGCAATAGCCACCACTATATCAAATGTCTCCGGAATCTCAATAGCCCGTACACGCTCTAATACCTCATCAAAAGACTTCATTCAAATTTCTATTATTTATGTCAAACAAGGACAGTTGCATTCCGTTTGCCGTAAGTTTTTTAAATTGAAAATTACCATTTTGCAATGGCTTTTAAACAGAGAAATCCGCCAAAAAGTTGAAATAAGATACCGGGAAAACCAATTCGAATATCCTGCAGAGCAGCTGCAAAACTATTTGTTAGTCCAAATTCGGCTATCATCCCTACCCCCTGATAAAAAAGAATAACCAATAGTATGTTTTGTAGCTTGATTTCCTTTGTGCGTTGAGCCATATAAGCGGCTGCAGTTGCCAATAAAGTCGATTTAATAAGAAGGATTGGCAAAACTTCTATAGGTGGCATGCCAAAAAGCAGATGGTTGATTAACGGAGAAGCTACGGCTGTAAGTAAACCGGTGAAGAAACCGTATTTATAAGCGGCAATAAGTGTAAAGAAATAAATCGGCAATAACATTTGACCTCCAGATGGAAGCAAGTGGCACAATTGTGGTAACACGACATTACCTGCTACAAAAATAGTTGCAAATGCATACGCTTTAATATCAATGACTCTTAGCGTGTGAAGTTTTAAAGTTGATTCCATTATCAAAAGTATTTTATATGACTACGCAATAGATTTATAAGTGAAAGTATTCTGGTTGGCAATAATTTAAGCTTATTATCGTTATATAAAGCAATAGCATTCAATCATATCAAGAATGATTTAAGTCACAAAAATAAGCATATTTTTTTGTTTTTTGTTCGAAATTAGTTGATAAATAAATTAAATATGAGGCGTGTCTATATTCATCAGGTTATTGTGCTTAAGCTATGTTGTATAACGAGTAAAAAAGAGAACTATAAAATGACAAAATGCAGATTATTTTTCATCTAATCGAATAAAATTGTTTGTATTATTTGATATATTCAAAAAAAATGCAGAAATTTGATGCGTAAAGTAAAATGATTTGATAATTCTGTTGATATTAGTGGTAAATGTTTCGTTGATTTTAAAATCAGACATTTAAATTTGATGTTCTTTAATTGTTTAGAAAAATCAATAACACGATGAAAATTGAAAAGAAAAAAATTGAAATAGAAAAAAAAGATAACGAAATCATTTATTCTAAAGCTATAAAAGCCGGGAAACGCATTTATTACCTGGATGTAAAAAAAAGCCGGAGTGAAGAATTATTTTTAGCTATTACCGAAAGTAAGAAGAAAGTGGTAGGCTCGGTTGATGACATGCAGGTTACTTACGAAAAACATAAGATATTTCTGTATAAAGAAGATTTCGGGCGATTCATCGAAGGATTGAAAGAGGTCGTGAGCTTTATTGAGCATGAACAAGGCGAATCCATTTCTCGTTACGAGGAATCTACAGAATCAACAATTTCTGGAGAGCCCAAATCTAAAAGTTTCTTTGGTAAATTTAAATTTTGAATCAACTATTTAGAATAAAGAACAGAGAACCAAGACTAAGAGAATCAACTCTTAAGTTTTGGTTCTTTTCTTTGTTCATTTTATAAAACAACCCTCTTATATATTTTTTAATGAAATCTTTCGCTAGTGACAATTATTCAGGAGTACATCCCGAGGTTTTCGAAGCTCTCCAACGCGCTAATGCGCAACATGAAATCTCTTATGGTGCCGACACCTTTACCGAAGAAGCCAACCGACTTTTTGAAGAACTGGTTGGAAAAGTAACCGTTCTCTACACATTTAATGGCACCGGTGCCAACGTAACCTGTTTAAAATGCTGTACACTGCCGTTTCAGGCTGTGGTTTGTTCGGAATATGCACATATATTGGCCGACGAGTGTGGCGCTCCCACACAACAAATTGGTTGTTCGCTCCTACCCATTAAAACACCCGATGGTAAACTGACACCGGAAATGATAAAACCGGTACTTAACCGTATAGGGAATGTACACAATACACAACCTAAGGTTATTTATATCAGTCAGACTACCGAACTGGGAACTCTTTATTCGCTGGCAGAATTGAAAGCATTGTGCGACTTTGCGCATGCCAACAATATGTATGTTCATCTGGATGGTGCTCGTATTTCGAATGCTGTAGCTGCTCTGGGAGTTAGTTTAAAAGCTGCAACTGTGGATTGTGGCGTAGATATTATGAGCTTCGGCGGAACAAAAAATGGTATCATGTTTGGCGAAGCGGTATTAATCTTTAATGAAGATCTGAAAGCCAATGCGCCTTATTTTCATAAACAAACCACTCAACTATTTTCAAAGAACCGTTTCATTGCAGCGCAGTTTATTGCTTTGCTAAGCAATAAACTGTGGTATAGATTGGCAGATCGTGCTAATAAAATGGCTGCCTTATTGGCTGCTAAAGTGAGCGTATTGCCCGGTGTGCAGATAACACAACGCGTAGATGCTAACGCTTTGTTTGTTATTATACCAGAAAAAGCCATTCAACCTTTACGGGATCTATATCCTTTTTACGAATGGGATGCTCAAACGCACGAACAACGTTGGATGTGTTCTTTTGATACAACCGAAGATGATATTGAACAGTTTGTGAATACATTAAAGAGCCTGCTATAAATAGGTTCACCTAAATTTCATGAAAAGAACCTGAATCAAAAACCTGAAGTAAGCATTTGATTCAGGTTCTTTTTCATTTAAACTCAGAATGAAATTGAACTTAACACACCGGCAGACCATTTTACAAAACATTAGTAATGAATGTCTGTATAGGGCATGGAATTTGGAGATAAAGAAAAAAAAGAACTTTTATCATGAAATCCAAACTTCTTGTTTTTCAAATTAGTGTATTACTTTTTTCTTCCTCTTCATTCGCTCAGGTTTTAAACTCCAATTATATTGACAAAGTAAACCTGCAAATAGGATCATCTACCTTTTCAACTTCCAAAGACACCGTAAACTATCAAAACAAAAACTATTTATCTTTTGTATATTCCAAAGAGAATGAGGTTTGTGATGTGAAAATATTCCCATCCACCAAATATAGGATCAAAGATATATCACTGGTTGAATCGGCCGATTTTAAATTAGTAGATTCGGTAGTAAATTACAATAAAGAGTATTATACTTTTAAGGTACAGTTTCTGCATTTATCCACTACCGATTTTTTACGTTTCAGATTGAATGTTGAACTTGACAGCTCCACAGTAATTCAGGATATACCGTTGCTTCCGGTTACGAATACCACAGTAAAACTAAATACCAAAGATGATGATTTGACAGTAGGTGAAGAAAAGGTTTTTGAATTGATTTCCAATCACCCGGAGAATATTAAGCCGATTCCCGACTGGCAGGCTACACAAGGTGCCGAATATCGTATTATGGAGAATAATGGTCAGTTATTTGTGCACCTGCTGGCAAACACGGTAGGAACAAAGGCTATTCCCATTGCTTTGCAAACCTACAAACCTTCTTTAGTCAATCGGACTTTAAGCTGTGACTTGCCTGTGTTGAATCCTGAGTTTACAATCAAAAAAGCCGGACTCTTATTTCTGCAAACCGACAAAAACGATTTTATTCTGGACGATAAACTAAAAAGTGAAGGCGTTGAAATTCAGTTGGACAACAGCCGGTATCTACAATTAAACAATACCTATCTGGTTGAGGCCAAAGAAGCTGCCGGTTCGGCACTGATAGCTGAAATATTTACCAAAGAACGTTTGTCAAACAACCGGGTATTGTGTCAGCTACGGGCTTTTAATTATCACCGTAAATCTGATGGTTATCTGTATATAAAGGACGATAATGTAGCTAAATTCATATCAAACTTTAATGTCATTTCCAAAGTGAATATTGAGCATATTAAAGTGATGAATAATGGTAAAGACTGGAAAGAAGATGCCACGGTATATCCGGGTGAGATCTTTAACCTGAGGTTGGAAGGGCAAAGCATGGATAAATCGCGCTTTCGTTTTAATGAGTTGGTAAATCTGAGCGGCGATTCGGTACTCAGAACCGAAAACAGCGTAGAATATAAACTCAAAGTACCACTTGATATATCCAAGAAAACGATTGAGATTTTTAATTACACTGAAAATACCGGAAAATGCCTGACTATTAAAGAATATGCTAAACCACATCCATTTGATTACATAAAAATAAACTATGGCAACGGCAACAAAACCCTATCTGAAATACATGGACCGGAATTGTACGACAAAATGATTAAAGATGTGGTTATTTCATTTCAACCCAATAAAATTGATTCCATCAATAATTTATACGGAAAACAATACCTGACACTGGAAATAAAGGTACTGGGTAAAAAAGATGAAGTTATTGATGTTGCTACCATAGATGATATAGCCATATGTCCCGGTGATAAATCTCCACGCTATTTGTTTTACGATAAATCCGATTGTAAAAGCTCTGAAATCAGTTTGAATTCAAAAATAACGAATACCACCTATAGCTTGAAAGACTGGTCGAAGATTCGACTCACCTTTAAAAATACGGCAGATAAATATCCGCAGGGAGCACAAGAAAAAACGGTGGAAATAGTACTTCAGAAACACTCAGATTTTGATATTGATGTATCTTTTCCAACCGGTTTACTGATAAAGAAGATGAATTCTTCGTCATTAGGAAATTTTGGTGGAGTAAGTATGGCAGTAATAGGGCAATACAGCTTTTACAAGAAAGACAAAATAAATAGTCTTGAACCTTTTAAAATTGGTGCCGGCTTTTTGGCCCTGAATGCTTTCGACTTTAGTAGTTCTACATCGTCAAGAGATTTGGGAGCAGTAGTATTGGGTACGCTCAACCCGGTAAATACCGATCGGAAACTGTCTTTTTCCATTTATTTTGGTGGAGGGTATCTTATCTCGGCTAAAACCTTGTTTTGGCTGATTGGTCCGGGCATTACCGTTCAGTTTTAAATAAAATGGTGGTACCAAAAGCACGCAACTAAACAACACAAATTTTCGCAAATCAGATTTGTAAAGTTGAATATAAAATTCCGAATGGGTTCAATATCAACAAACTATTTTAATATTCAACCCACTTCGGGGTTGTGGATGTAGGGTCATTCATATCCCCCAGTTCCGCAAGCTTCACTGGGGGTTACTCACATTTAGCCACTTCGTGGCTATGAATAGTTTTTCAGCAGATCCTACTTAAAGCAACAGTATGTAATGATCTGTTCCTTAAAAGCAAAATCCAAACAACTGCTCTTGTAACTCGTAACTAATTACTTGTAACTACTTAATAGATATTACGTCTACTCTTTTCGCCATCTTCTGTTAGCTTCAGGTTTCGGTGAGCCAGTTTGTAGCCTTTCAGATTAATCAGAATTTGCTCTTTATATCTTTCGGGAACATCAAAATACGAGCGGTTATCTTCTACCACTACCTGTTGGATATCGCCTAAACTCATTCCGGCTTCTTCTACCAGAAACTCAGCCAGTGTGTTTTTGGTAAATCCCTGCCCAAAGCCCATATTCATATATAAGGTTAGCGGAGTTGTATCTTTCGATTCGGACAGCAGCTTTACTTTTATTTCGGTAAACCGGATATTCAAGTCCGCTTCCAGTGCTTTTAATTCGGGCAAATCTTCCTCTTTTACGAGGCAAACCGATATCCCGGACTTGCCCGCCCGGGCTGTACGTCCGCTCCGGTGTGTATAATACTCCGGTTTTTCCGGTAGATGGTAGTGAATAATATAGTCCAGGTCCTTTACATCTATACCACGTGCTGCAATATCTGTAGCCACCAGCAGATTGATACGGTTTTTCTTGAAACCTCTCATCACTTTATCGCGCATTTCCTGATTCAGGTTGCCATGCAGTGCATCTGCCACCACTACAAATCCGGCAAGCTGCTTAGCCAGTCGTTTTGCTGCCGTTTTGGTACGGCAAAATAAAATTCCCCGCTGATCCTGACGTTCGCTGAGATAAGCTTTTAGGTAATCCAGTTTTTCACCTTGTTTATACAGCAGGTATTCATGGTCTATTTTACGGTTCACAAACTCTTCGGCACGAATACGTATCTCCACAAAGTCCGGACTCAGGTAATCCTGAATAATCTGTTTCACATCGGCAGGCATTGTAGCTGTAAACAACATATTGGTAATGCCTTTGGGACATGAACGTAGTATCCGGTCAATCTCGGCTTTAAAACCCATATTCATCATTTCGTCGGCTTCGTCGAGTACCAGGTATTTCAGGTGTTGCAGATCCAGTGCTTTGCGTTCCAGCAGGTCGAGCAAACGTCCCGGAGTAGCTACTACTACATGCGTACTGCGCTTCAGTCGTTTTATCTGATCCTCTATGGGAGCTCCACCGTAAACTGCCTCGGCAAATACGCGGGGCATATATTTGGAGAACAAAAAAAATTCGCGAGCCACCTGTTGTCCCAACTCCCGCGTGGGAACCAGAACAAGTGCCTGTATATGGGCTGACTTCGGATCGATAGTCTGGAGAATAGGCAGACAAAATGCAGCTGTTTTACCAGTTCCTGTTTGAGCCACAGCAACTAAATCGGTATTTTGTTCTAAAATATGCGGAATAGCCTGCAGCTGAATATCGGTTGGTTCGGAAATCTTATTTTCCTGAAGCGCCTGAAGAATGTTGTCGTTGATTCCTAGTTCGGAGAAAGTCATGATATAAATCTTATTAGTTGTCTTGAATACTCATTTAGAGAGTCGGGCAGCAAAGGTACTTGTTTTTCAGCAACTAAAAATGAAGTTGCCCGAACTTTTCGCGGAATCCGGTATTTTGGAAAGAGAATGAACAGTTTTACGATTAATGCAAATTAGTAGCTGAAAAATGTGGTTGCATTAAAAGCACGCAAATAAAGCAAGCACCACAAATTTTCGCAAATAAGATTTGTATTAATATTCAACCCACTTCGGGGTTGTGTACGTAGGGTCATTCCTATCCCCCAGTTCCGCAAGCTTCACTGGGGGTTACTCACATTTAGCCACTTCGTGGCAATAAAATAGCATCATATCCTAAAATAATGCAACTACCTTTCTACCGGATAACAACAAAGACCGTCTCAAACAATGCGACGGTCTTTATGTTATGGGCATTCTTTGCAGATTACTTTAAATGTGCTCTGAGCATCCAAGCCAGTTTTTCGTGAGTTTCCATTATTCCGGTAATAAAGTCACTGGTTCCCAGGTCATGCAAATCTTCTGCAAAACGAGTGATATTCTCCCTGAGTTCAATAATAACGGCTTCATGGTCGCTAAGTAAATCTTTTATATAACTCTGACTGTCATTGCCTTCTCTCGATTCTTCACTGAGTTGTGTCAGCTTAAGATATTCGCTCATGGTTCCTTCGGCATAATGACCAATAGAACGTATACGTTCGGCAACCTTGTCAATAATATCTTCCAGTTCATCATATTGACCTTCGAAAAAAATATGTACCGATGCGAAGTCGGGTCCTTCAACATTCCAGTGTGCATTACGGGTTTTGATGTAAAGTACATGTTCGTCCGACAGCAATTTGTTTAAAGCGTCGGCCACCTGAACAGAATCCTCAGGTTTAATTCCAATTTGAGTTTTCATTTTTCTTCTTACTTTTTAGGATTATAAGTTCATCGAAAGCAATTGTTTATATGCTTTCTGAATGTCTTGATATAAAAACAAAATTAGGAATAATTGGTTCGGGATGTATTACACAATTTTAGCTAAGAGTTACATGATTCATAGGTTTTAGGCTTCGATTGATTTGTTTTTAATTAACACTTTCAACATACTTGGCAAAACAATTAATAACAATGGTAATGCTAAAATTAATCCTCCGATAACAGCAATAGCAAGTGATTGATGCATTTGAGCTCCGGAACCAATTCCCAGAGCCAGTGGAATAAGTGCAGCAATAGCTCCGGTGGCTGTCATTAATTTAGGTCTGAGCCGAGCCGATATGGCATAAATCAAAGCATTGTTCACGGTTGAACCTTTCAGTTCGTACAAAAATTGCTGGATGGTAAAAATACAATTCTCACCGATAATTCCCACAATCATAATCAAACCGGTGTAACTCCCAACATTTAACGGCATACTGGTTATAAACAAAGCAAATACACCGCCAGACACTCCGAGTACACTGATAAAAACAACAGTGAGCGAAAGTTTTAGATCCTTGAACATAAATAATACTACCGTGAATACTAATAAAGCTGCGATCATGAGTATTTTCAACAATTCACTGAATGATTGTTGCTGTTCAGCATATAAACCTCCATATTCAATCTGATACGATGGAGGTAAGTTTATTTTCTTCATTTTGAGTTGAATATCTTTCATTACACTTCCCAAATCGCGTCCATTCAATCGGGCTGTAACCACACCCATGGTTTGCAAATCTTCACGCTCAATTTCAGTAACACCACTCAGAATATTAAAATCAGCTATTTGACTTACGGGAATATAATCGCCTGTGATAGTACATACTTTGGCGTCTTTCATTTTCTCAATCGGCGTTTTATTATTCTGCGGAAAAATCATTCGAATATCGGTTAGCTGTTCACGTTCTGGAACTGAGCCAATCACTACACCGGAAATATAGGTTTGCATTTGTGCTTGCAAATCAGCAGGATTAAGTCCAAACTGTTTCAACTTTTCTTCTTTCGGCATAATTTTCAACATGGGTCCAGCTACCACAATTCCATCAAAAACATCGGCTGTTCCTTCAATGGTTTTTACACTATCAGCCACTTGTTTCGAAAGAGTTTGCAGTTTTTGATTATTATCACCAAAAACTTTTATTTCAACAGGTTGAACGCTACTCATTAAATCTCCCAACATATCCGAAATAACCTGCCCGAAATCTACTTTCAAAGCCGGTAATGCCTTTTCAATTCGCTTCCGTATTTTGTCCGAAACTTCTTCCGTATTTTTATCCCGTTTCGTTTTTAATTCAATCAGATAATCGCCACGGTTAGGTTCGGTAATAAAGAATCCCATTTGCGTTCCGGTACGTCGCGAATATGTTTTTACTTCGGGTGTTGTTTCCAGAATTTGATCCACCTGGTTTAGCATTCGGTTAGTTTCTTCGAGCGATGTTCCCGGAGGTGAATTGTAGTCGAGCACAATGGAACCTTCATCCATTTCGGGTAAAAATCCTGTTTGTAATTTTGGTAACATAATCACTAAACCAAGGATTAAAGCCAGCACAAAAGCAATACTAATATAAGGTCGTTTAATGAAAATCTCAACCCATGGACGGTATTTTACCAGATGTACTTCTTCGTCTTCCTTCAATAATCCCCGGTCTTTTGAGAAAAGCAGATAAATAACCGGCAAACCAAGCCATGTAATGACAAAAGAACAAACCAGCGTCACTATCATTGTTTCGGTCAGGATTTTAAAATAAGCTCCTGCTACCCCTGACATTAATTCAAATGGAAAAAGAATAACTATGGTGCTGAGCGACGAACTTACCATGGATGGAAATAGAAAGCTAATGGCTTTCCCTACCAGTTCTTTCGGTTTCTTATCGGGAAATTCTTCATGTGTCCGGTGAATTTGTTCCACCACAATAATGGCATCATCGATAATAAGCCCGATGGAAGCGGCAATAGCACCAATGGTCATGATATTAAAATCAAAACCGATAAACTTCATGCTGATAAATGTAAGTGCCAATGTCATCGGAATAGTTACCAGCAGTACTGAACCTGCTTTGTGCGACCGTAAGAACAATAAGACCACAAGAATGGCCAGTGCTAACCCAATCCAAAGTACATCAATAATACTACGAATGCTGGTTTTTACAAATTCAGCCTGGTTGTAATAAGGCTTCAGAATGACACCTTTAGGTAAGATTTTATTTATTTCATCTACTTTCTGCGAAACCTGATTGGCAACGTCAATCAAGTTACTCTTTGGTTGTTTAACCACCGCAATCAATGGTACATTTTTGCCATCGGCTTTAATCTTGATGTATTCATTTTGTTCAGCAATCTGAACTGTTGAAACATCTCCGATCTTTACCTTACGAATTCCGTTGTCAAAAATAACCAGTTGGTTAAGTTGCTCTATATTTTTAAGCGTAGCATCGGTTACTGTCAGATATAACCGGTTATAATCTACTGTATAACCGGTAGATTTAATGAAATCGGTTGATTGAAGTATCTTTTGAATATCAAGCGGATTAATCTTTAATACATTCAGTTTTCGTTCGTCCAGTACAATGCGGTATTCCTTTTCTTTACCTCCAATAACCTGAACCGAAGCAACTCCCGAAACACGTGATAAATAAGGCTTAACCGTGTATTGAGCAATCATTTTCAGCTCTATGGCATTTTTAGTATCCGACTGAAGAGAATAACCCATAACAGGCAGAATGGATGGATTCATTTTAGCCACTGTAATCTGAACATCGGGCGGCAAATCGTTTTTAATCTGTTGAATCTGTGATTCAACCTGTTGTTTGTCGAGGTCAATATCCGAATCCCAGTTCATAAAGGCCGAAATCTCACAACTTCCAAGGCTGGTTGTACTGCGGATTAAATGCAGGTTATCTACTCCTTTAATGGCATTCTCCAGAGGCTTGGTAACCATCACCATCATTTTCTCTACCGGCTGTTCTCCATTTTGAGCAATGATTTTGATTTTTGGAAAAGTAACGTTTGGAAACAGCGATGTTTTCATACTCTGATAAGAGAAAGCTCCACCAATCAGAATAAGTAATAAAATAACTGTTATCGGGCTTTTTAAACGGACAAAAATCTTTTCCATATTATTTAGTCACTTTTACCACCGTGCTGTCATTCAATCCATATCCTCCTTCGCTAACAACCATGTCGGTGCTTGTTAAACTTGATGATAATGCTTCAACCGTATCATCATTTTCAATTCCTTTTTTTATGGGAACTTTGATGGCCAGTTTATTATCAACCACTTTCATGACCCAAAACTCGGTTTGCGTTTCATTAGTCATAACGGCATTACGAGGCACTAAACAAGTTTTGTTATGTCTTGATTTCAAAATTTCTACAGCGAGATTTAGATTTTCAGGTAGTTTCTTATTTGTGTGAGGTTTAATCAAGATTTGTTGAGTTTGGTTGGCTTCGTCCACAGTGGGTAGAATTTGATAAACTGTTCCGTCAAATTTATTGTTTTCGTCTAATATCAGCGTGCATTTTGTTCCGGTTTTTACCAATGAATTATACTCGAAAGGTAAGTTCAGTTGTACTAATACGTCGTTGCTTTCGGCTACAGTGCATAGCGCTGCTCCTTCTACTACATAAGCTCCGTTTTCAGTTATACTTAAAGCACTTATCACACCGTGTGAAGGCGCATATACTTTGATTAATCCGATATTTCCGGAATTCGAATTTTCCAACGCTTTGTTTTCTTTGGTTTGTATCTCGAATAACAATTGTCCTTTTTTGACAGCATCACCAAATTTCACCGATATTTTGCGCACATATCCAGAAATAGGCGAAACAACCAGATTCTTTTTCAGATAAATGGTCTTGCCATTAAAACTAAGTTTATTGTCAATGCCGCCGAATGTTACCGGAGATATTTTTACGCTAACAACTGGTTTTTGCTCTTCTTCCTTTGCTTCCTTTTTGGCACAGGAATTCAACAGTAGTGCTATTGTGCATATTGAAAAAATGATTGAAATGTTTCGCATATGATTGCCCCCTAAATCCCCCAAGGGGGACTTGTTTGATTTATGTATACTCATTTAATTTAATAGAGTTATATAAAATGAAATGTCATTAAATTGATAATAAAAGAAATAATAGCAACCACTAAGTCACTAAGTGCACAAAGAATCACTAAGACTTTAATCCAAATAAAAGACACTAAGATAAAAACACAGGTGTTTTTATTGTTCTAAATAAATGATTTCAAAACGGCTAACAAATAAAACATTCATGTTTTGTTTGTCGCGTTCCTTATATTATTAGCAACAGAGAATATCATAAGTTCAAAACTTTGTGTAACTCTGTGTACTTAGTGACTTAGTGGTAAGCTTTTTTTCAATTCTAGAATAAAGCATACTATTTTTAGTTCCGAAAAGTCTCCCTTGGGAGATTTAGGGGTGTTGTTAGTAGTTCCAATAATTGTATGAGTTTACCAACAGTTGTTTTTCCATTTCTTGCAATAGATAGTCCTGCTTTTTAGTTGTAATGTCTTTCAACAGATTTTTAAAATCCATGACCGATACCAACCCTTGCGAAAGTTCATTCTCGTATACTTTGTATAGTTTATCATATTGAGATAGTTGATTTTCGAGTATCAGTCGACGTTCATCGAGTGATTTCAGCTGACTTTTAATTTTATCTTTATTGATTTCCCGTTGTGTGATGAAATGATTTTTTTCGAATTGAAGTGTATTGATATTCATACTTGACTTCTCTTTTTCCAGTTTGCGTTGGTTGCCATCGTACAGGTTCAGACTGAAAGTTAGTCCGGCACTAAATCCAAGCCGGTTAAAGGTCGGAACGTTGACAGCATTCAAGCCTGCGTTGGCAAAGGCACTTAGTTGTGGTTTATATTTTAGTTCACTGATAGATTGATCGGCAATAATACCCAGACTATCTAATTTATACGAAGCCAGGAACTGTGAATCAGAAAGGCTTTCGGGTTTTAGTTGCAAGTTCAGATACTGAATATCTACTTCGGCTGAATCTTTGATGCCGCACAGCAGATTTAAATCATACATGTTGTTTTTATAATCGTCTTCGAATGATTTATTGCTGAGCTCCAGATTTTGTCGTTCGATTTGCAGCAGCATCAGGTCCGATTGTTTATAAACAGCCTGCTCTACCAGTTTTTTCATTATACTTAACTGCTCATCAAGTTGTTTTTGCACAATTTCAGCATTCTTTAATTGAGCTTTCGATTTCAGGCAAAGAATATACTGATACCCTACCAACTGTTCTATTTCATGTATGGTCATGGTGGTTGAATTCTCATTTTGTTTGTGAGAAATATCCGACTTTTGAGAATAAACCTTGTAATTCATGCTTCCAAGCAATGGTTGCTTCAACGACACGAAAGCCTGATATTGACCACCATTAGTTATTCCTAAATCGTAGCCGGAATAATTGTCGGCACCCGCGGAAGTGATGTCTAAGCGGTTAGTATTATTGGTATGTGTAATTATTGGAGCAAAGAGAACATTCGATTCCAGATTGATTTCCGGATTCTTCAGAATGCGTTCGGTTTGTTTTAAATCGAGCTCAATGATTTTGGTATCATTTTTATTTTTCTGAATCAGCGGACTGGTTATCTTAGCTTTTTCGAGGAAGAAATTCAAGTTGCGTTGCTGAGCATTTGTAATTTTAAACACAATCAACAATGATATCATTAGTATTAGAAACCTCTTCATTCTTATGGAGCTCTTATTTAAATAAAATCTTTTTTGAGAATAATAAAGCAACAAAGATACATATTTACAGATAACTTACTTAAAGTAGATTATTAATATTTCATTAAGGAGGTGTTTCATTATTGTACGAATAAAAAAGTTGTCACATATTGTTCATACATATTTTATTCATTTTAATAGGTGCTTAATCCTTTTGACTTATAGTCAATCTACTTTTGCCAAGAAAATATAATGAAGTTCTTAAATAGTTAATGCGATTATGCCAAACTTCATTAAACATAAGTAAGTAATAATATTTAATGATCTGTTTTCTAAAAGTAAAATTCAGAAAAACAGTCTTGTAACTCGTAACTATTTACTTGTAACTACTCAACAATGGCTCATTCCAATTCTCGATTTATTTTCTTAACCGTTATCTTATTGTTCATCTCCACTGTTTTATCAATTGCTGCAACTATAAAAGGACGTGTAATTGATAGTGAAACACACGAAACCATTGCAGGAGCATTTGTAGATGTTGTTGGTACAAAAGAAATTTATGTTTCTGATGTCGATGGAAGTTTTGTCTTTGAAAATCTCCATAAAGGAACTTACTCGTTAAGTGGAAAAATGTTGGGTTATAAAAATTTTGTAACTGAAAAAATCAGTATGAACTCGAATGATGCAGTAGTTACTTTCAATCTGTTTTTAAAGCCTAATTCGAGAACATTAAGTGATGTAGAAGTAAAAGCTGTAAAAAATAAAGAAACCGATATAACAGCCAGATTGGATGAAAAGCTGGCTCCCAATGTTATCAATATTATTTCGGCCAAAAGCATTGAAGCATTACCAGACTTAAATGTGGCTAATATCATGCAACGTGTATCGGGAGTGTCGATGGTAAAAAATAGTTCGGGCGATAATACCGAAGCTATTATAAGGGGAATGCCACCCCGTTATAGTAATACGTTGATTAATGGCACAGAAGCACCAAGTACAAGTGGCTCAACCCGTTCAGTTCCTCTGGATATGATTCCTTCCAATCTGGTTGGAAGAATAGAAGTAACCAAAGCGCTGACACCCGATCAGGAAGCAAACGGATTGGGAGGATCAGTCAATATAGAAATGAAAGATGCTCCTGATCGTCCTTTATTATCTGTTGATCTTTCAACCGGTTATAACCAGTATTTCTTTAATCATGATCTCTCTACTTTCAATACAAGTGTGGTAAATAAGAAAGATCCGGCTGAAGCAAATCTGAAACAATATCCCGATTATACTTACCTGGCAAGTTTATCTGATTTTACCCGTCAAAATATGGTAATTACAACCCAAAAAGCTCACCCGAGCCTGAATGGTAATTTTTCTTTTGGTCGTAGATTTTTCAAAAACAAACTGGGTGTACTTGTTTCGGCAACCGTCAACAACACTTCGGAAGGGAGCATTAGCAATTTCTATGGCACTCAAACAAATATCAAAAACTCACTGGATATAACATCATGGAATAAAAGGATCTACGATACGCAGACCATGAGTTTAGGCTCAAACATAAAGCTTGACTACGAAATAAATAAATACAATAGAATAAGTCTTTATAATTCATTTCTTCAAATGACGCAGAACAGGGTTCGTAACGAATCTGATACGACAGCCGAAATTAATAAAGGAAGAATAGCTTACCAGTATGTAACCAATACAGACATTTCAACTCTTAACAGTACAAACCTGCAAGGTCATCATGAGATACTTTCCAGCCTGGAGCTTGATTGGTCACTAATCTATTCGGTTGCCGGATCGCATTCACCTGATTTAGTAACCGAAAACTTTATTCAAATTATTCATCCAACGGTTCAACCGGTTTATTTGAATTATAATGGCTGTGTTACGCGCGAGTGGCAACATAATACGGATAAAGACAAAACAGCTTACCTGAATCTTAAATATAAAACAAATCTCTTTGATCACTTTTTCGAATTTAAGGTGGGTGGTATGGCAAGGTCTAAGTTCAGAAATAACTACGCCAACGAATATACTTTCGACGCACCAGTTAATAATCCACCTAACCCCGATATTGCAACAGTGATTGTTACTCAAAACGGGAATGATGAACAAAAAAATGGGAATCCTGTAAATAATCCCGGAAATTATAAGGCTACCGAAGACATTCAGGCCGGATATTTTCAGCTTAAAACAAATATAGGTAAACTTCAGGTACTTACAGGTATGAGATTAGAGTTGACTTATCAAACCAATTATCATAGCGAAACACAAAACGTACAGGTGCCATATACCAAAAATCGTTATTCTTATTATGATTTACTTCCGAGCTTGCACTTAAACTATCAGGCACAAAATAATCAGAATATCCGTCTTTCTGTTTATCAGGGCATCAGTCGTCCAAACTATACCGAACTTGTAGATTATTATGCTCAGGGAGTTAATGGTGGTTCGCAGGGAAATAAAAACCTGAGACATTCGATAGGAACTTGTTTCGATGCACGGTATGAAATTTACCCGGATAAAGAAGAAGTGTTTACAGCAGGTGTGTTTTATAAATACATACAAAGACCTATTGAAGATATCCTAGGAAGTAATAATGTTACTACACCTACAAACATAAATAATTGCGTTAATTATGGTTTTGAATTAGTCGGGATCAAATACTTCGGAAACTTTGGAGTAAATGTAAATTATACCTATACCAAATCGGTAATTACAGTTCCAAAAATCTATTATTTGCCAGACTCTACACTCAGTCATAAAAATGAGACAAGACCACTGGTTGGTCAGTCACCCAATATTATTAATGTTGCTCTGATTTATCGGGATGTGAAAAATGGTTTAAAACTTCAGGTAGTTTATACCATGCAAGGTGAAAATGTAAAGAATACAAGTCCCTATTATGGTTTGGATGTATATCAGAAAGATTTCAACGATTTGGGAGCTACTTTTGAGAAGAGCATTTCGAAGAAATTATATATATATGCGAAAGCAAGTAATTTATTAAATTCCAAGTTGGAGTATTACACCAAATCAGGTATTAAAGTAGAGGATATTTCAACAAGTTCATCTTTCCTGATTGGATTAAAGTATAATTTATAAGTAAATAGCAATTAATCAAAAATAAACTTCAAGCAAAATTCCAAACAAATGAAAAAGAACCATTTTTTAGTTATTATCAGTGGCTTTATGCTTGCTTTGACGGCTTGTTCGTCAAGCAATGATCTTATTGATGCTACCGCCAATTATCCAAAGGTGCCTGCCAGTTTTGTAAAGAGTAAAAATTTGTCGGGGACCCTAAAGGGAACTTTGAAACAAGATTCAACTTATTATCTTACTGGAAATGTAGCTGTTGCCAAAGGCGATACACTTGCTGTAGAACCGGGTGCTACCATTATTGCCAAAGGAAATTATCAATTTCAGGTTTCAGGAACTTTAATGAGCTTGGGAACAGAAGCCAAACAAGTAACATTTACTTCGGCTGATGCTTCGAGATTTACCGATTTAGCAAGCTATACAGGACATTGGGGTGGATTCGTTTTTGATTCTACTGCCGTGTATGTATATGTAAAATACACGCACATTAATTTCACAGGTGGACCTGATTCAAGCGGAAGTCCTCAGGCTAGTTTTGATGTAGAAGGAAGCCAAACTTACAATGGTGGTGCTTATATCGTTGTAGAAGATAGCTGGTTTTATGGTGGAGTAGACGACGGTATCCACCTGGCTGGAAACATTACAGCAAGTATCAAAAGAAATGTACTTCAACGTCTTGGCGGACCTGATGGTGAAACCATGAATATCAAAAAAGGGGTAAAAGGAGACATTGCATATAATTATATCTGGAGTGCAGCCAACAACGCCATTAAACTTGAAACAGGAAAAGTTCTGGTACCACAAACAAATATGAATATATTCAACAATACAATAGTAGATTGTGGATGGCGTAAAGTAGGTGAAGCCACCAATGCTATTTTGATTGATAAATGGACACGTGCCAATATCTATAATAACGTTATTGTAGGAAATCATACAGGTATCAATATAACAACAGCTGCTGACACAACCAATTGTCATTATGGTTATAACCTTATTTATGCTCCTGCCGATTCATTAAAAAACTTTATTTATCCTGCCGGTGCATTTAGCAAACTAAGAACCACAGACATAACCGGTTCAACCCTGGCTTTGTGTAATTCCGTATTTACTAGCTGGGCACAACCAACTACTACATTGCCTGATAATACCCTTGCAGATGCTAATGTACCAAGTCTTAAGTCTGGTTCACCGGCTATAGGAAAAGGAATCACTCCGGCTCCGTTCACTTATTTCATTACTTCGATTGACGGTAAAAAAGGAACTGCTGATGTGCTAAATAAAGATATGGGAGCCTATCCGACCGATGGTTCAGGAAACAAACACTTACCTACAAGTGTTCCTGTTCAATAAGAACTTTAAAAATCAAAAGATGAAAAAAACAACAGTATTTGTTCTCGCTCTTTTATCGGTTTACTCCGTTTGTGCTAAAACTACTGCAAGCAGTGGATATAAAATAGTAAATAAAATAAGCGTTGAAGGGGATGGTAAATGGGATTATCTTTTTTCGGACGATCAGGCTAACCGTCTCTATGTATCGCACGAAAATCAGGTAATGGTTATCGACGAACTGACAAGAGAGGTGGTAGGAAAAATTACGGGACTTAAAGGTGTACATGGCATTGCCATTGCACCCGATTTAAATAAAGGATTTATTAGCAACGGGAAGGATTCTTCTGTAACCATATTTGATACTCATTCATTTGAAGTGATCAAACGGGTTACTGTGACAGGAATTAATCCGGATGCTATTCTTTTTGATCCATTTAGTCAAAAGGTTTTTGTATTTAACGGACACTCCAATAATGCAACCGTTATTGATGCGGCTTCGAATGAAATAGTAGCAACCATAGCATTTTCGGGTAATCCAGAGTTTTCGCAAACCGACGGAAAAGGTAAAATCTATGTAAACCTCGAAAGCTCAAGCAGTATTGCAGTTATTAATGCAACCACATACGAAGTGGAAAATGTATGGTCGGTAGCTCCCGGAACTGAACCTACAGGGCTGGCATTTGATGTTGACAACCAACGTTTATTCAGTGTTTGTGCTAATAAGAAAATGATAGTTGTGGATGCTACGTCGGGTAAAGTTCTTACTGAACTTCCCATTGGTTTAAAACCCGATGGTGCCGGATTTGATCCTTCATTGAACTGTGCTTATAGCTCCAATGGCGACAAAACCATGACAGTGGTTAAAGAAGAATCGGACACTAAATTTCGCGTATCTGAAAATGTTCCGACCGGTCAGGGTGCACGTACAATTGCTGTAAATAAACTTACACATCATCTTTACTTGCCTTCTGCACGTTTTGAAGCAGCTGCAGCCGGTCAGAAACCAAAGATGATACCAGGTTCATTTGTGATTTTGGAAATAGCACCTCAGTGATTAAATAATTATTATAAGGCTAATTGAGAATAACACTTCCAACTAATAATGGAAAACATTGGTTGCAGGTGTTATTTCTTGTTCATCTGATTAAAAACAACAATGAAAAAAACAAAATCAATATTCGTATTATTGCTTGCGGTTTTCGCACTTATGGCTTTTACTCCGGCTAAGAAAACAAAGGCAGTAAGTACAGAATCAACTATTACCCTCAAAACCTATAAAAAAGCACTAAACTTCTTTGTCATCAGTGACTGGGGCTGGAGTGGAGGTAAAGATCAACAGTTGGTAGCCGACGGAATGGTCAAACAAGCCGAAATAAATGATCCGCAGTTTATTGTTTCGTGTGGCGACAATTTCCAGATAGCCGGAGTGGCTTCTACACAAGATCCGTTGTGGAAAAACAATTTTGAGGATGTGTATAAAAACGTTGCATTGCAGATTGACTGGTATCCGGTATTGGGTAACCACGATTATAAAGGTAATACACAGGCTCAAATTGATTATTCCAACATCAGCCGTCGTTGGCACATGCCGGCTCATTATTATTCAATTGTACGTAAAATTAATGATTCAATATCGGCTCGTCTGATATTTCTGGATACTCCTCCCCTGGTAGAAGATTATCACAAAAAAGGCGGTTATCCTGATGTTGAAAAACAAGATACAGCTCAACAAATGAAATGGCTGGCTAACGAGTTAGCTTCGAAGGAACAATGGAAACTGGTTTTCGGACATCATCCGGTTTACTCGGCAAGTGATAAACACGGCAATACTGCCGAAATGATTCAGCGTGTAAAACCATTGCTCGAAAAATACAATGCTCAGTTTTATTTCTGCGGACACGACCACGACTTCCAACATTTGCGCGAAAAGGGCAAAAATGTTGATTATGTAGTTACCGGTACAGGAGGTGAACCACGCCCGAGTTCTAAGAATGAATTATCGCTGTTTAGTAATTCTACAGCCGGTTTTTCTGAAGTGACTTTTCATGCCGATAGTATTCGTGTAGTATTTATGGGTGCCAATGGCGTTCCTCAACATGTAATTGAACGCTCATACAGATAAAATTATTCTTTCTTTAATTTGCGCTATATTTTTCTGTGAAAGAGCTGCTTGTGAAAGTAGCTCTTTTGGGTAAATAGCAACATATCCTAAAATAATGCAACTACCCTCCTATTGGATAGTTGCATTATTCTTTTAAACAATTATCCTTTGTTTTACCTAATCAAAAGAAAATACCACAAAAGGCACAAAAAGAGGCTGTCTCAAAACTCTTTTTAGAACGCAAACAACGCAAAATGCGCAAATTAACGCAATCTTATCAACTTGGAATTCAACAGATAACATTTTGGTTTACAAATCTTATTTGCGATTTGCGTGCTTTTGTGACTTTTGTGGTAAAATCAATAGCAACAAACTATCTTAATATTCAACCCACTTCGGGGTTGTGGACATAGAGTTATTCGCATCCCCCGGTTGCGCTTCGCTTACCGGGGGTTATTCACATTTAGCCACTTCGTGGCAATAAAACAGCAGCATATCTCAAAACTCTTTTTTAGAACGCAAATAACGCAAAATGCGCAAATTAACGCAATCTTATTAAATTGGAATTCAACAGATAATATTCTGGTTTACAAATCTTATTTGCGAAAATTTGTGTTGTTTGCGTTATTTGCGTGCTTTTGATACAGCCAAGAGCTTTTGTGGTAAAACAAATGCAACTACCCTCCTACCGGATAGTTGCATTATTCTGTTATCACACCACCAATCTCAGTTTATAGTATCATGGTAATTTGTAATTCGCTCCAGGGGCCCGACAGGTTAGGATGTCTGGTATTATACCAGCGGAAGTAAATATACAGATTCTTTCCTTTGTGTTCGGGGTTTAATTCTAGATTAAACGTTCCTTTGGTAGAAATACCTGTTTTCATTCCTTCTTCATTAACTGATGTGGGGGGAACAGTACCTGTTTTGTAAAGAAATTGTACACTGTCAGCATCGCTAAATATAGCTGCCCGCGCACCCGAAGTGCTGTAACATTTTATGGCTATAATACCTCCGCCAAGTTGAATGAAAGTAACCGAAACGGGTTCTTTGATAGCTGTAACGGTGCGGGTACGGGTGGTTTTGGGTGATACGCCGCCATTGATATTAAATGCACCCAAATCATACACAGTAGCATTAGGAGATGCTGCAATACGATCCAGAATATGATTTTCCTGATCGTAAGCAATGGTTTCATCAATAATTTCAATCAGACTGTTACGAATAGCCCGTGTTCTACTATTCATTACATCGTTGTACATCAAAAGTAATGGAGTGTATTCTGTTTCGAATGCTTTCCATCGCTTTATCTCATCTTGCGTTAATCCGATTCTTATACCATTGGTTTCGGGTTCTCCGGAAAGGATATAGGCATTTGTTGATACAATATAGGTGCCATACCCATTAATGGTTCGTGGAATTCTGGTTCCTGTAGCCATAAGCTTCTTAGTTTTTTGTTATTTAATTGAGAATCATCTGCTGTCTTTCGACGGTTCAAAGATACTGTCAGAATTTCCGGATTGGTACAGGACTAGTGATGATTTGCTCGTTTTCGTGAAGATTTGCTCCCTTTTTAGGATGATTGGCAGTTTTTAGTCGGTAGTTGGTAGTGATAAATGGGTAGTTTATAGTGATTAATGATTAGTGATAAATGATTAATCGGGAGTAAGTAGTGATGAATGGGTAGTATGTAGTAGGTAGCTTTTAGTAGGTAGTGACGAATGGATAATAAGTAGTGGGTAGTTTTTAGTCGGTAGTAAGAAGTCGGTAGTTTGTAGTTGGGTGTTAGTAGTGATTGTTTGTAAATAATTAATGGGTAAATAGAAAGAAGTAAGCAACTGCATAGTTATTAATGGTTAATAACTTAGACTCTTTACTAAAAGCTACCAACTCCCCACTACCGACTACTTACTAAAAACTACGAACTACCTACTAAAAACTCCCTACTTCCCACTACATACTACCGACTACTAACTACTTACTAAAAACTACCGATTCGTTTATCTATTCCCATTTCTTTCATTAATTCTTTAAAGTAGGGGATTTTATCTTTCGAAACCGGAACAGTGCGGTTGCACAGGGAGAATGTCATTTTGGACGATGCTTCGCTCCACTGTTCTATTCGGTTTATATTGACCAGATACGAGGATTGGCAATGTTTTATATACGGATAATCGGCTACAAGTTCTCTAAAGGCTTTCAGGGTCATGATTTTACTTAGCGTATTAATTCTATTACCCTGAAGTACGTGAATAAATATGGTGTTCACTTTGGATTCGACATAAAGTATGGAGCTTACATTCACTCTTTCTCCTTTTATAATAATAAATCCGGTGGGTGCCGGTGCTGGAGGAGCTACTTCTGTTGATTCTTCGGTTATAACTACTGTTGGTGGCTCTTCAGTTACAGCTATTGGTGTTGACTCTTCCGTTAGCTCTTCAACTACAGTCGTTGGTTCTTCGGTTACAGGGACAGAGATGTTATCGGTTAGTATATCTTCCGAAGGCGGAAGTGTTGCCAGACTTATTAGTTGGGCAGGCCATAGTTTGGTATAAATAAAATAACCAAAGCATGCAAGGGTGAAAATGCCTAAAAAGCTATTATGTAGCAGGAACGATAAAAATAAACTGATGCTAAAACTGACTTCTTCTATGTAATAATCGGTAAAGAACCAACTGTGTATAGCCGTTACGGGGACGTAAATGCTCAGGATATGCAGATCTTTGCCAATGGTCCAGCTTTCGCGACGAAAATAAGCAGGGCGAAACCACGAATAAACAAAATAGATTACCCCATAGGTACCAATATAAACCACACTGTAGCCACTCAAAAACAAATGTTTATGCAAAGCCTGCCAGTTGTTGATATCAAAGGGTTGAAATACATTCAGAAAAATGGCAAAAACAATTATCAATTCAAGAAAATAGATTCTGCCTTTTGGGTACGATAAAAATAATGTCGATGGACGATTCAGGAAGTTAATTATTCTTTCACGCATAGTCGGTTAGCTCTATGTCTACGTAGATGTGAGACGGATTTTACATATGATTAATTTAGACTGCAAATATAATTGTTTTAGGTATTATTACCCAAATTTCAATTCAACTTTTTTTGGACATCCCTGTTTTTTGCCATACAAATTGCCTGAAAACGCCATCTGTTGGAGTGCGAAAGATAAAAAACAGACAACCATCAAGGAATATGATGATAGGGTGTTGTTCTTTGTTTAGCGTAGACCAACATCTCAATTTTTTATTTATTTAAAATATCGTACAACATAAAAATATATTAATTATTAAAGTGTCTTTTATTAACTATTTAAACAAGATTCATTAATTCAAGCTATTCAAAGATGATAATTTTACTTTCAAATCTTCTAAACTTTTGTATTGAATTACACGGTCTAATTTTAAATCAAAAGGTATGTCTTCATTTTGAGATAATAGAATCTTGCGGCTAAGTGTATTTTGCGCTAACCCAATTTCATAAAATACATTTGGGTTCGGATTTGTAATTTCGGCGATAAAAAGATCACATTCAGATATATCTAATTGAATGGCATCACTAATTTTCTGAGGATATTCTTCATCTTCGGCTTTAAAAACTGACCATTTTTCTAAAACGTTTTGTATTGTTTTATATGTTTGACGAAACTCAGTCGTGTATGGAAAAGCAACAAAACACATCTTTTTATTTAAACCTCTGTTTATTAACCTCTTTATAGAGGATAAAATATCAATTGATATTTTTCCTTTTTCTAATTGATTATAAATGTATGCATTACATTCCGTACACAAGCCAGTGTTCTCTTCGAATATATTAAGTATATTCGATGGATTATCACAATAGTCACATATACAACCTCGAGTTTCATCATGTATGCCTAATTCTATATATTGTTGAATCATTATTAATGCAAACATTAGAATTATATAAGATTGTAAGGAATACTCTTGTTCAAGTTGCTCCCATAAATATGTACTTATTATTGAATATTTATATGGTGAGTTGTTATGATGAAAATAAAACTCTTCAGGTTTGTTACCTTGATCTTTTGTACTGAATGGTTCTGAAGTAATGAAAATTGTATGATTAATAAATTCATTTTTTTTGACAATATATTCCGCTAAACTACAGAAATCATAACCTCCATTTGACAGTATAAATGATTCAATGGATTTTTCCGAACCTTTAATCTTTTTCTGAACAATTTCAAAATGGAAACTTGATTGCTGTTGATTCGCTTTACCGATAGCATTATAAATTTTCCCCTTTTCCTTGAGGTCGCCAAGATTAATAATATTTATTGTAGTACACATAATGTAGGGTTATAATTTGGTAATTGAGTTTTCTACTAAAAAATGTTTATTGATTGAATTTGCGGTTGAGTTCCTTTTATAAGCCAATCATCAAATAATACATACTTATTTTCCTCTTCAATTATAAAAAGTTTCTCACCAAGACCTACAGTCGGTACCTTCTTTACAAATGGATACAACGAAAGGTATTCAATTCCTTTATACGAGTCTGGTGCTATTGTTTCACTTGAAATAGGAATAATAGCGCATTTACTTGTATTACCATCTATATAACCCAATTCCCATGGAGCCCATTTAGAAATAGCTGAATTTGTAGATGTTGCCAACAATAAACTTTTGCAAGATAACATTCTAATTCTAATAAGAATGGCAGAGTCTTTTGTTACATTGTTGCGATTTAGATGTGGGTCAACAATCCAATCTACATATACACTATAGCCCAGCTTGGATAGTTCAATATATAATCCTTCAACTTCATCTTTGTCGAGGAAACTATGAGATAAAAATATATCGAAAGAGGTTTGACTTTTTATACTAGATGAAAAGAAACGGATAGACTCGTTTAATGATCTGTTTTTTGAAAGACCTTTTAGATATGTACTTGTGTATAATGCCATAATTTATGAATTTATTCACTAATGATTGTATTGTGCACCGAATTGTTTATATCTTTTGCCCAACTGAGTATAAATTCTTCTAACTCTGGTGATAACTTTTTATATAGTTTGTTTACATCAAACTCGAAAACAAAATAATCACTATTTTGGGGATCTAGAATTCCTTCAGCAAATACTTTTTTCTCTTTTAGTATTAATAGTGGTAATCCTGCTTGATATGCCATACCAGCCTCAATTTGTATCCAAGGAGTTGATGTAAATTTGTGTATCAGTTCATTTGAATCTTTAGCAAACTCCTTTTCGTATCCAATAAAACTATGATGCCTTTCCATTCCAATAATAATTGCGGCTTTACATGTAAGCATTATTTCTCGGATTGGTTTTAATGGGCTTTTATAGTTCCAATTATTCTTACCAAGATTAACTGGGTTCAAACCATGTTTTCTTAAATTCTCTTGAACTAGAATAAGAAAATCACTTTGAAATTTATTGTATGGAGTTGGATGTGAAATGAAAACATTAATCATAATATAAAACATTAAATTAAATCAATTTCTATCTTGTGTTCAGATGTTTCCAGTATTTGTTGTTTCCAAAACAAACCTTTATCAGCTTTACAAACACCTTTTATTTTATATGTAATTTTTTCAGTTCCCTTTGGTATAGCTAATGTTTGAATTAGAAGTTGATCTCCTAATAAGGGTTTGTCTTGAGGATTTAACACCCAAGTGCAGAAATTTGATGAAATGCCTGCTGCTTGTATAACTGGGAATTTTAAACTATATGTAAATTTGCCTACAAAGTTTGCGTTTGAAGAAAGTTGAATTTTCATATCTGCTCCAAGCGTAATTTCATCTGGTAAAAGAGCTTGTGTTAATGTGGCTGGTAATGTGGCTGAAAAATTTCCATTACCAGAAAGTGCCCCTTCAAAACCTAGATTTATTGTTGCTAACTCTTTGAATGTTGTATTTGGTAAAAGGTCAATTGTCTGTGCACCTTTCTCAATAACCTCTGCATTATATTGTAATTCATCTACTTTTGCTGAGCCAGATAATCTAATAGCACTAATTGCATGGACTATCAGGTAAATGTCTTTTTTTTCAAAGAGTACTTGTAGATCAGGAGGAATTGTTTTTGCAGAATACTCATAAAGCTTTTTTAGATCTTTGACTATTGGTTCATTTCCTAACCTTACTGTAATGCCTAAAATATTAGGAACATCTTTTTTTATAAGAAGTTGTTGAAAACCTCTAGCACCTTTGCCCTTTATACTTCTGGTAATTTTCTCCGGTTTAGCTTCTTCAAAGCTTAATGTTTCTTCAAAATAATTCATAATTCAACTTTAAGTATTAAATTAAAATCTATTGTTATTTACAAGTCTCCAATAGTGGTGACCTAAGGCTGTGAGTTTACAAGACTTTGATTTCATTGCAGCAAAATACATATAGTCTTCAGATACTGGAACAATTAAGCCGACACTTTGAAGTTTTTGTAAATTTTTAAATATTTGTACATTTAAAGTATTAGCATAGGGCTCTATTACTTCATGTTCCACAGTTATTGAATTAGTATCTTCATAAGATGGATCTAATTTATACTCATCTGTTGGAGCTGGAAAGTATTTGATAATTTCTCTCAAAATATCTGGGTGAACTTGAGGCTTTACTGATCTCAAAGGTGTAAAACTAGTGATATTTGTTTTAAAAACTGGCCTTTGGCTATGTGCTCCTAATGCCTGATCAATATATGAATAAATACTTCCAGGTGTTATATAACCTCCTATATCAGCACCTCCACCTTTAAGAGCTTCTATTAATAAATTAGTGAAAACACCATGTCCGTTTATTTCTTCAGCTTCTTCATTTTTTCTGCATGCTGTTAAGATTGATATTCCATCACCAATAGTGATATTACTTCCTCCAATTATAGGTATTCCAATTGCCCCTGATTCACAACAATCTAAAATTATTATTTTATTTGTTATTTCAGATTGATTTGTGAGAGTTAGGATGTCATTCATTGATACTCCCATTATGCAATCAGTTGATAATATATATCCTCCAATATTAGTAAAGTATCCATGACCAGCAAAATACAATAATGCAGTTTCACATTTGCCTGAAAAAAAAGTACTAATCAAGGACAATAATTCGGAACTTGTTTTAATATCATATTTTATTACAACATCAAAATTTGGGGAACCATCTCCATTCTTTTCAAGAATTTTCCCCATACATTTTGCATCATTGATACAACCTGTTAGTGGATTTTGGACATAATCATTTAGTCCAATGAATAATGCTTTTCTCATTTCGATTTATTTTTTCCCTCTGTCATCATTTGATCGATAGCAGAAGCAATCGCATTCCATTCCCAGTTAATCGTTCTGTTTCTTTGAAGTCCATCAGGTAAATTACTTGTTGAATTTGCGCCATCAACATAAACACCAAAAACGGGAACATTATGTTTCCTTGCAAATGCAATTTCCTTTACTGCTCCTGTTGCTGTAGCCATATTTTTTCCAACAAGGACAATAAGCATATTACACTTATTTATTTTCTCTTCAATTAATTTTTCCCATTCACTTTGTGGTAAACGAGTTTTTGAACTCCAGTCTTCAATATTAAATGGAGTTTTTGATAATTTAGTTTGCCCTGCGAAAAGAATTTTCTGATCGTTGTTGTGGTCAAAATCAAAACTGATAAATGCTCTAGGATCTGCCATAATTTTAAATTTTATTTTTATTTTGTACTTAAATAGTCAATTTTGCGTAGTGTCGTTTGTCTTTTTTTCTTTACTGTTAATAATCTAAACAAGTTTATATACTGGTATTTATGTCTGAAATTTTATTTTCGCTTTATAATAATACGTTTTTTTACTTGTTTACCAACATTAAAAACTTTATTTAATCCATAATGTAATTGATAAGTTACCACCTCTCGCTGCTGCACGATACATCGTGTGGCAACAACATTATATCAACACAATATCTAATTAGACATTATCCAAATAGTCTTGTCGCATTCGGATTTATTGCAATTATCAATTGTTTATCATGGAAACAACTAATGACTCTTGAATCAGGGTTCTGTTTGTGCTGTTCTGTCTCAAGAGCTTCTTTTTTAGTTGTTCTCGAAGCTATTTCATGTGCATCATTTATTGTTAAACATTTATCTATTTTAGTTTCTTTGATTGCTTTTAGTAAATTTTTCGTATAAAGTCCTCCTCCAGAAAGTCCAGTGTCAATTGAAGTTTCCCCTATGGAACATGAATAAAATCTAGCCTGTTGTTCTTCAGTCTCCATCATTCTTTTGTCATAGATAAGTCTAGCCTGAGATTGACCAACTTTTCCTCCGTCTGATAACATTTGAACCGATTTTCTTAGTTCGTCAGTATCAATTCCTCTGCAACAATCAGATATAGAAATTTGACGCTTTGCGATATTCCATAATTTGCTTTCTTCGATAGTTTCATGTTTTTCATTAATCTCGAATACAGTCGATTTTCGGATATAACCGCCATGGCCTGTGTACACGAGAAAAACGAAGTCAGGTCTTTCATTCATTTTAATATTCAATATATGCATATTTAAAATAGTCAGACTCGGGTTTTTAAGAGTTAATATTTCATTACTTAACCATGCTCCACCTATCTCAGACATGAGAAATTTCTTGTAATTATTTAAATCAACTTGAACACCTTGTAATCCATTTGTATTTCCAATTAAAATAGCTTTCCTTTTCATTTTATTAAATTATATAGTTATTAATAAACTGTCTGAATTCTAAGTCATAACCTTCAATATTCTCATGAGGGTCAATTGGTTTTTTCCAATTGTCTTCATGCAGGTATATCCAGTTTTTTACGTCAATATAGTTTTCAATCTTAGTTTTGTCTTTGTCAAAAGTGAGGTATACTTTGTGAATATAATTAAACACTAGATTACAGAAATTGTCATATCTAATGTATCTAATATCATCACTGCCTTTTTTCTGATTCCATTCTTTGGTGAATGCTTTACTTTCTAAATAAGGATATTGAATTGTAATCTTTAAAATTTCATCTAGTCTTTTGTCTAATTCATTATGTTCATTTCTTCTTGCTATTTCATTAATTTGTTTTGCACTTTGTTTTGCTTGCCATGCACTCATCGCTGCAAAAATTGCACTACCTAAAACACTTAATACTGAAATTGCCTGAACTAATTCACTCATGTTTATCGTTTTTAATTAGTTTTATTTTTTTACAAAGACACCTATATATGTACTTTAATTCTATATATCTCTCCATTTAGCCGGATATACGTACATATCGTTGATCATATTTCTACTTTATCCCTACTTATTCTAGCTATATTCTATTTTCACACTCCAAAAATACAAACACTTTTCAATTCAGCCAACAATAATTGTGATTATTTTTCATATTAGATTAAAAATACTTATTTGTTCCTGTTTCTAGTAGCTGTAGGGGCTATTGCTACATTTTTTTGTTATATTATAGTGAGTAGAAGTTTCGGTCAGCTATATAGTTGTTGCTACAGGATGCAAGGATGGTTTGTGCGGTTACAAGGAAAACAGAAGGCAGTGCATTTTTAGCTTTTGGGAGTGTAATTGTAAAGCGTTTTAGTACTTTTTCAAACCTACATAGTGGCTGGAAGAAATGAAATAGTACTATTCTAAACCTACATAGTGGCTGGAAGAAATAGAATAGTACTATTCTAAACCTACATAGTGGCTGGAAGAAATGAAATAGTACTATTCTAAACCTACATAGTGGCTGGAAGAAATAGAATAGTACTATTCTAAACCTACATAGTGGCTGGAAGAAATAGAATAGTACTATTCTAAACCTACATAGTGGCTGGAAGAAATAAAAAACCACTAGGAAGATGTGTTAAATACAATTCAAGCTATTTATTATTAGCCGTATAGCTTATTTAGCTACTTTTCTTGGCTTAAAATGTGTATAAAATCCGCTCAGAAAATTAAGCCGCGTTCGGTTGAGTCAAAAATTGAACAAAAAAGCAGTGTCCCACCCTTTGTTTTCCGCAAGCCAACTATCAATCGCCTACTGTGGCTGTATCAATAGGAATAACCATTAAGGCATTTAGTTCATTTAGTATGCGAATAAGAAGTTGAAATATACTATCGTCTGTATCAAAAGCACGCAAATAACGCAAGCAACACAAATTTTCGCAAATAAGATTTGTAAAGTAGCATGTCATTTGTTGAATTCTAATTTAACAACCTGAGTTCGAGATAAGCCCTGATTCATTTTTTCAAACTATGTGATTGAATATTAAGGTGCGCTGCACCTTATGATGATAATTGACACCTAATACTACAAATATTTGGGGGACTCTGTCCCTCAAAAAGGTGCAGATGAGACATTCCGACTTGCGGAAGCAGCGAGCTATTTGTAGAAATTTAGTCAGATACATAAACCAAAGGTGCAGAGCACCGACATATTATCTTCGGATGTATTTGATACCCAAGATGTATGATTAAGTTGATTATGCTTTTTCAATTATTGCTTATCCCGAACTCAGGTTAATCAGATTGCGTTATTTGCGTGCTAAAAAAAACTTTTGAGACAAACTAGCGGAGCTTTTGAAGCATTTGCATAAATTCGGCCGTATGGATCTGCGAATAGGTTTGTATCACAGCAAATACGGGCACGAACACTAGCAATCCGATCAATAGTCCTTTGCCTAAAGATTCGTAGTTCGATTCTTTCAGTAGCACATACAATGTCCAGATCACATTGATTGTAATAATGATATGGGTGATTTGTGCAAACAGATTATCGGCGTTCCAGGGAGTGATAAATAATCCCATTGTACCGTAATAATAGAGCGGCACCAACGGAATGGCCAGAAAGAAATCTTTTTTTGTAATCTGAAAACAGGCAAAACAGAACAGATATGCCATAATGGAAGGCGAACAAGCATTGAATGCCAACCACTCACCTACTCCGAGTTTTACGATTGATAAGAAAAAATACGCGCTGTTAAGCAATGCGAGAAGCATCAGGGAGCTTAATAGATAAGCTATAATTTGATTTTTATGTTTGAAAATCATGATTAAAATTTTATATAATTATTTCGATTGAAAATCAGCATCTTTCTCTTTTGGTAAATGCTGCCTTTCTTTCATTTTTAAGCAATACATAACCTATTCAGAATAAATTTTCCGAATGAGTGAAACATTAACCTGTGGTTTACTTAGGTTAACTATGCTTTAATTATAAATTTTAATACGGCTTTCAATTTCTTGTTTTCAAATAAATGGAGTGCAAAATTAGCAAAATATTTTCAGATGCGGTCAGGCATTGGGCAAAATACAAGGTTTATTGTTGTCACTCCATACTACCAACTAATCACTTATCATTAATCACTACTGATCATTTATCATAAATAACCATTAAGGCATTTAGTTTATTTAGTCTGCTAATCATTTATCACTAATTATCACCTCTTGCTACCGACTAAAAACTACCTACTACTTACTAACCATTAAGGTATTAAGTTCATTTAGTCTGCTGATCATTTATCACTAATCACTAATCACTAATCGTTAATCACTTCCTACTTCCTACTTCCAACTACCGACTAATCATTTATCATTAATCATTTATCATTAACAATTAAGGCATTTAGTTCAATAGTTTGTTATTAAGTATAGCTTTCATTGCTTTTTCCCTGTAAGTTCGGGAAACCGGAATTGTGTATTTGTCGATACTCAGCAAATTTGCTTCAATAGCGCTTATCTGTTCTGTATTGGCAATAAATGATTTGTGTACTTGAATAAACTGGCTGCCGGGAAGATTTTTCAACATGGAACTCAGCGTGGAGTGAGTGATTATTTTTCCTGATTCTGTTTGTATGGCGATATAATTTTCTATTGCTTCGACAAACAGAATATCTTTGAAAAATATCTTTTCCAGCTTTTGATTGGCTTTCACAAAGAAATAATCGGGACTTGAAGATGATGTTTGCTGACTTTGCACGTAATCGTATACTTTGTTGACAGCTTTCAAAAACCGTTCGAATGAGATGGGCTTCAGTAAATAATCCATCACTTCCAGATCGTATCCTTTGATGGCGTATTGGGTGTAGGCACTGGTAATAATTACCTTAGGCGGATTGACCAAACTGGAAAGTAATTCTATCCCCGACATGTAAGGCATTTCTATGTCGAGCAACAGCAAATCTACTTGCTGTGTTTTCAATACATTGCTCAAATGTATAGCATCTTCGCACACGGCAACCAACTCCAAAAAGTCAAGTTTTTCTATGTAGCCCTGCAGCCCTTTTCGCGCTACGGGTTCGTCATCGGTTATAATACATTTTAGTTTCATCATAATTCAATTATTAAGTTAGCCTTGTAGGTATCGGATGTTTTTGTTGTTGTGCATTTGTATTTTCCTGAATATAAGAGTTCAAGTCTTCGTTGCAAATTCTCTAACCCAATACCGCCTGATTTTGATTTGGCAGGTGCAATCGGAGGAATAGCATTGATTACATCAAATATCAGATTGCCATTTTCCAGACGAGCCTCTACTTTTATCCAATACTCGCCTCCCACGTATTTAAAAGCATTTTCAACGAACGGAAACAAAAGCAGGGAGTGAATTTTGTGCTCTTTCAGCTGAGGATCAAAAGAAATATCGAGCTGTAAGGTTTCTTTCATGCGTACCCGTTGCAAATTGATATAGGTAAATATAAAATCGAGTTCCTGCCGCACACTCACTAACTGATTGACATCGTAGAGCTGGTAACGCAGCAGCTCAGAGAGTTGCTCAATAGTTTTCCGGGGTGTTTCGTTGTTCTCATCTATCTGAAAATAGATGGTGTTGAGAGCATTAAACAGAAAGTGCGGATGAAACTGTGCCTTCAGGAATTTTAGTTCCGTTTCGGCTTGCATATTGATAACTTTTTGCGTTTGTAGCTTCTGGTCGACATAGGCAGCCAATAGTTGATTAGCCCGACAAATTGAATATACAATGACCAGTACCAGTAAAAAAATGACATTGGCAATAACGAAATCATCTATTCCCGGAGGATCGTTTGTGAAATAGTGTATTATGACGAGGCTGGGATTGAGTATAATAACAGCCACCAACAACAGGCTCAGGTATTCCAAAAGCAATGCTCTCATACTTAATTTGCTGTTCCGTTTCAGCAAATAATATATAATTGCCTGAATAATATACGAGAGAATGATGGCAAAGCCCAATTCAATAAGATTGAACATGATGGGTCTTTCCCAGAACTTATAGCCCGTGGGAGTGTCGCTGACCAGACGAATTCCGGTCATTACTACAGCCGCAAAAAACAAGGGTGAAACCCAGAACCAGGTGTTACGCTTTTTCATCTTGTGATATTTAAATAAGTGCATGCTTGAAATTAGTTTATCATTGTTGTCCGGTAAAAGATGGTAGATTCTTCGCTTCGCTCAGAATGACAGGTTATTACATTCTCTTTGTTAGGGATGGGGTCGATTGGCGGCGAAGCCGTCAATCGACCCCATCCCTAAGCATAAAACATTGATTGTCATTTCGAACGAAGTGAGAATTGAAAATCGGCGTTAGCCAAATCTCTCATAAAGTTTTATATATAAAGTTTACCGGACAATACTGGTTAGAAATAGTTCATTAAATATTGGAAACTACTTAGTGCTATTGAACTACAAATTTATTCTTTTTGAATCAAATGATTCTCCTTTTTTCTTAAACTCTTTTGTTTCATAGCCTTTTTTGAAACGATAGCTAAATGAAACTCCAATAATACAACGGTCTAGTTTTTCTTCGGCATTAGCCAAAGTGCCATTAAACAAACCCCTTATCTTTGTATAAGCAGAATTGAAAATGTCGCTGGAATAAATGCTTACTGTGGCATTGTTCTTCCATAGCTTTTTTTGAATACCCGCTGATATGCGCCACATTGGAGAAATATTTATTTGTCCAAAGGCCATTTTACCGTTATAGAAACCGCTGAGTTCTCCAGACCAACCATTGCCCATACTAATCCGATTGTTTATGTAAAGCATAGGTGTTATTCGTTCGTTGTTGTAAGTGGACCCATCCTGTTGCCAGTCGTAATCATTCTTTGCAATATCCAGATTGATACTCGACTGACAGAATTTGAAGACCGAGAGATTGGCTACGCCTATCTTAACTCCATACGAATTGTAGGTTGCCATATTGGTGGGCATTACATAAACCCGTTTGCTGCCAGTCGTTACAATATACGATTTTACGATAGCATGCCGGGTATTACTCTGAAACATCCCAATCCGGTAATTATTTTTGATGATATAGGAGATATCAAAATTGTTTGAAAACTGCGGTTGCAACGAAGTATTTCCCTGTTCGTAGGTATAGGGGTCGAAAATGTAGACGAACGGATTTAGATCACGATAATTCGGTCTGTCCACCCTGCGTCCGTAAATCAGGTTTAAGGTATTCTTGTTTGCAAAACTATAAGAAAGTGTTGCAGTAGGGAATATATTTATGTACGATTTAGTGAAAAGTGAGTCCTTGCTTTCGGCATTACCGAGCAAATGCCCTTTCAGGTTGGTATTCTCTACCCGTATGCCAGCTTCGAGGCTAAACTGCTTCTGAGCAATCTTGCTGCTTAGGTAAACTGCATTTATATTCTCATTGTAAATAAACTGATTGCTCAGTCCGTAGTCGGGTGTCCAGGTTGCTCCTGATTTATTTTCGTAAGCCGAAGAGTTGTCTATGTTCACAACAGTAGATTTTGCTCCTGCTTCGAAAGATAGCTTGTCCGATACAGGGTATGAAAGGTCTACCCGACCGGAATACATCCTGATCGTTCCATTTTTCAATCCTTTGGAATTTGCTACCGATGAAACATCTGTGATGGCTGTAAACAGATCATCATGCAACTGATCTTCGTGAACCGAATAGTGAAGATAATCTACTGATGCGCTTATTTCTTTTCCCATACTGTCTATTTTGTGAGTCATGCTCAGGCTGGTTCTGATATTGTGCGTATTGTTCCTGTTATCACTTGTGGAGTGAAGCGTTGAATCTTTTTGTTCGGCAACGGTATAAAAAGCCGAATTGATAGTTCCATATTCGTTTCTACTTCCCACATAGCCATTGGCTGATAGTTCGAAAATGGTATTGGCTGATGCAAAGTAATGAATCCCGGCATTCATATAATGACTTCCTTCTGTTTTTTTTCGATAAGAATCCTGAATAAAGGTGGACTGTGGGGAACTAACTGTTTTGAAGAACTCTCTGCTCATTTGTAAATCATTCATATGATGTCCGTGATTAAAACCGTACATGCCGTAGATATTCAGTTTACCATTGCGATGATTTAAGGAGAGATTATTGTTTGTTCGTCCAAACTTACCCTGCTCGTAGTTGGTGTTGAGCGATGCATTGAATCCCATTAGTTTGACACGTTTGGTCTTGATATTGATAATACCTGAGTTTCCACTGGCATCGTATTTTGCCGAAGGGTTCGTAATTAGCTCTATTTTATCGAGCGTAGCAGACGGTGTGGCTTTCAGGTAACTGACAAGCTCACTACCTTCCAGATAAGAAGTTTTTCCATCAATCATTACTTTAGCACCGCTTTTACCGTTAAGGAAAACGTTACCGTCGTTGCTCATAATCACTCCCGGCAGATTTTGAATAACAGAGAATGCACTTCCTCCAGAATTTAATGCGGACGATTCAACATTAACCACTGTTTTGTCGGCCATCAGTTCTATCTCTGGTCTTTTACTCTGTACTACCACTTCATGCAGATTGGTTGTTTCCTCTTCGAGCTGAATGGGAGCCAGCGTAATTGATTTTCCGGCTTGCAGGACAATAATTCTTGTCTCTTTTTTGTATCCGAGCATAGATACTCTGAGTTTATACCGTCCGGCTGAGATGGAGGGTATAACAAAACTTCCATCCTTGTTGCTCACAGTTCCGGTTACAAAGGAAGAATCCTTGTAAGTCAACATAGTCACAGAAGCATGTTCTAACGGTTGCCGCATTTCGGCAATTACTCTGCCTTTGATTACAGGGATAATCTCGCTGCTAAAAGCGTTGAACCCTATAAGTGATCCTAAAATGATCAATGTAAATTTTAGCTTGTGCATAAATTATTTGGATTTTTGTGCAAAGCTATTATAGCGAAAGCAGGTGATCAATTTTTTTTGACCACCTGCTTTGATTTGTTGACAAGATGCATGTATTTTGTATTTGTCACGATGGAAACGATAAATAGGTATCCTTTTTCGTAAAATATTTAGAACAAATTATCCATACAACTGTAGAAATATAATTGTATTCAACTCCTGATTCGCATTTATCATTTAGCATTAATCACTAATCATTAATTATTTACCATTAAGGTATTGAGTTCATTTAGTCTGCGAATCACTAACCATTAATCATGCGAATCAGTAGTTGAAAAAATAGTCCGTAGGACTTATATATCCATATAATAAATAGATATACCTGTTTATTGTCCGTAGAGCTTGTCCCGATCTATCGGGAACATTCACATTTCACCTTGTTTATCCCCTACGGGGAATTGGTTGTGTCTGTTTTCATTTTCTATTGATATATATTCCCTACGGGAAAAAACTCATTATAAATAGAATGTGTCTGTATGCAACTCCTGATTCGCATTAATCAATAATCACTAATAATTTATCATTAATCGTTAATCACTATCTACCTCCCACTCCATACTACCAACTCCCCACTACCGACTACATACTCCCCACTATTTCAATATCCTCTTTTGTATTGCCATGGGATGTCCGTTTCAACTCCCAACTCTTTCGCAGCATTGATGGCAAAATGTGGATTGCGTAAATATTCGCGGGCAATAACTACTACATCGGCTTTTCCCTGGCTAATAATGTCATTGGCTTGCTGTGCGTTGGTTATCATTCCCACGGTTCCGGTCAGAACGCCTGTTTGCTCTTTGATAGCCGTTGCAAAGGGAAGCTGGTAGCTGGGATAAACCAGGGATTTATCCACATGAGCAAATCCCCCACCCGATGCCGTAATAAAATCCACTCCGTTTTCGACCAGTATTCCGGATAGTTTTACACTATCTTCCAATGTCCATGCTTCCGGTGTATCCAGATAATCAACAGCCGATATTCTGACAAGCAAAGGCATCGTTTCGGGGATTACCGCCCGTACTGCCTGAATGGTCTCGATCAGAAAGCGGATTCTGTTTTCAAAACTTCCGCCGTACTCATCGGTACGGTGATTAATAACTGCCGAATAGAACTGATGAAACAAATAACCGTGTCCGGCATGCAATTCTATGGTATTGAAGCCGGCTTCTACGGCGCGTTTGGCGGCTTCTACAAAGTCAGTTTTTATCTGCTGAATTTCTGCAACGGTCAATTCTGCAGGAACAACACCACTCATCATGGTAGCCGAAGAACTTTTGGTTATCCATCCCCCGTTTTCTACTGTCATGGGTTTAAAACCTTCGTTGGGGTGCGTATGACTGCCCTTGCCTCCCGAATGCCAAAGCTGTACGGCAATGGCCGCACCTTGTTGCTGTACAAACTGCACAATGGGTTTCCAGGCTTCTACCTGTTCGGTGTTCCACAAACCTACATCGGCCAGGGTGTTCATTCCTTCGGGCGAAACAGCCGTACATTCGGTAATGATTAACCCGGCACCACCCGCGGCACGACTGCCCAGATGTACTAAATGCCAATTGGTTGGTTTGCCATCTACCCCACTGTATTGTTGCATGGGCGATAGGGCTATTCTGTTTTTCAGTGTAAGACTACGGATAGTCAGGGGCGTAAATAAATTAGTTGTATTCATATTTTTATTATTTAAAATGTTTGTAGTTAAGAGTTAATAGTTACAAGTTACGAGTTAGAAGTCTGTTTATCTGTATTTTAATTTTAGGAAACATATTATTAAACATTATTGCTTACTTATGCGAATCAGTTGTTGAAAAAGCATGTTTTGCGTTATTTTCGTGCTAAAAAACTTTTTAGTCAGCCTCTTTTGTAAATATAGTTTAAACGATACGGTACTAACTTTAAGTCCCCTTTAGGGGAACCAACGGTCAGCGAAACTAATTAGGGGGCGGTTTTCAACTATTTTTTCCGCCCCAAGCCCCTAAAGGGGATGTGAAATAGTATCGTCTTTGAAAAATTAAAATGCTACATTGATATTCGTATTATTGAAGTCGTTTTGACTTTTTATAATGTCGCACCTACGGAGCTTATTGAATTCGATTATATGTAATTCTACCATAATGTCGGTACTACGTACCTGTCTTAACCACGTAGTGGTGATAGTATGGTAGATTCAATTGTTGTTCAAGGATAACAAAGCTCCGTAGGTGCGACATTATTTTTCAGTAAGAAATACGACATTATATTGTTTCGCTTACTGAAACTGCTCTTTCTTGTCTGCTTATAAAACCGTTTTTTCTTTTGTTTCGTTCGGGGTACTCCATTTAAAATATCCTCTGAGATTAGTTATCAGAAACACTGAGTTTCCAACAGCGATAGCATAACTCTTCAGTAGCGTAACTCCGATAAGTATCCAGAGAATGTTGGCAGCAAGAAAAGCGATAAAACCCCATTTTACCCGATTGCCGAGTTTAATCACTGCAATAATGCTTAATAGTATCGACAACCAGTCGAGCCCATAGTATTTAAAAAGTATTTCCATATCCTGTTATTTTTAGTTTGATTTTAATGATACAAAGGTACGGTGCGCAAACCTTCGGAGTCCGGCACTATTTACTTCTATTCGGGTAAAATTTACTGAAAGGGTTATTTTTGGTCTTTAAAGTCGGACGGAGAGACGCCTGTAGCTGCTTTAAAGTACTTGGCAAAATAGGATGGATCGTCAAACAGCAGAAAATAGGCCACTTCGGAAACGGTAAGCCGGGTATTGCGAAGCAAGGATTTAGCTTCGAGAATGGTTCGTTCTTTTATAATCTGCGTAGGAGTTTTGCCGGTTTCTCTTTTTACCGTATCGCTCAGGTAATTGGAGCTTACATGCAGTACGGCGGCAAAATCGGCTACCGCCAGTAAGCTTTCGGCACGTTGTGAAGCTATATCAAAGAAATGTTTTTCCAACAAATCGTCAAAGGCTTTGGACAACATCACCGGCTTATCGGTTTCGGGTACAATTGTATGTTGTTCGGCATACCATTTACGGGCTAAGAGCAATACCAACGACATATAATGGAAAAGATACTTCAATTTGTCCGTCTCATTGCTGTTATAATACGCGTGCAGTTTTTCCAACAATGGCAAGAGTTCAGCCAGTTGCTCATTGTTCAGATGGAGCTGTACGTTAGCGTCCAGTTTGAAAAAAGGATATTCCGCGTAAACGGAAATACCCGAAAACATACGGATAAATTCTTCCGAAAAGACAAATACATAACCTTTCCAGGGCCTGATCTTTTTGTAGTAACGCAACTGCTGTGGCGACATAAAGTAAAAAGAACCGGGTTTCATGCTGTACTCCCGCATACCTATTTTATAAACAGCTTCGCCGTCGGTCAATAAAGATACCGAAAAAGTATTGGTACGAAACAGCTGTGTTTCCTCCGAATGCGTTCCGGGAGCATCCTCGTGACGGTGGATATGGAAAAGGTTGGATTGAGGCACAAACGTTTTCAACGCTTTCAAAAAAGTGCTTATATCCTGAAAATAGGAAATAGAATTACTTGCGTCCATACATGATGATCTTTTTCTTTGGTGCAAATATACTATTTATTCCGAATCGGAAATTACTATTGCATACATACAAAAGCACACAAATAACGCAGACAACGCAAATTTTCGCAAATAAGATTTGTAAAGTTGAATGTCTTTTGCTGAATTTCAATACGATAATATTGAGTTTGTTTGCGTGTTTTGCGTTATTTGCGTTATTTGCGTGCTCGAAAGACCTTTAAATTAATACAAATGCAAGGTTCTGGTTTGGTTACCCAACTACTAACTACCTACTACCTACTACTAACTATTTACTTTTCGACCGGCAGCACTTCTATTCTCCTTTATTCTCGTCAATGAGTTTTAGCATATTTTTATTAAATGCTGAAAGGTTTGCTTCAATTGTTGCAAAAAAATCTTTATCAGTATTTTCTACTGCAATAATCGCCTGCTGCAATGTTTCTCTGCCTGCATCTGTCAGTTGAATGGTTTTTGCTCTGGTGTCCGTTTCATGTTCTTGTCGCGTGATAAATTTCTTTTCTTCCAACGTTCGCAACACTTTTGAAACCATCATTCTGTCAGCATTACTTTGGTTGGCAATGTCCACTTGCGTCACAGTATTGCTCTCTCTCGACAGCCAACTTAAAGATGCCAACAGTACAAATTGAGTGTGTGTCAAATCCAGAGGATCCAACGCTTTTTTTTGTTTTCGTTGCCACAACATAGTCAGATGCGCCAACAGATAACCCGGACTGTCATTCGGGCTTTTAAAACTAAATTCTGCTTCTTTTGTCATTGTTTTATGTAAGCATTAAAGTTGAGATTAGATCAAAATCGTGCCGGTTGATTTCAAAGAAACCAAACCGAAACGGATATCCCCAACTTTTCTTGTTTTGAATTATTGTTGTTTAGCAAACTTATATATCAAATTTTTGTAAGAGATTTCTCACTTCGTTCGAAATGACAATCAATATTTTATGTTGGGGGTTGGGGGCAGGTTAGCGGCTTCGCCGCTAACCTGCCCCCAACCTTACGTACGTAATAATCTGTCATTCTGAACGAAGTGAAGAATCTACTGTTTTTTATCGGACAACAATAATTTTTAATGAAATATAAATCGTTTATCAACGGAAGAATGGAAATGTCCCTGCTTTGCTAAAACTCAATATTTCCGTGACAAGCCTGCGCTATTCCTTCTGCAATGCCACTTCTCATAGGATCCTTCGAAACCACTACTATCCAATATCTTTGTGTACTGTTGTCCATCAAGATGAATGTTTAGCTCAGTTCCAAAAATGTTAGTTTATAACCGTCAGGATCTTTTACATGAAGTGCTTTCCCAAATGGGGTGTTCATCACTGTTCCTAAGATGGCAACTCCATTTTCTGCAAAGCGTGCTTGCAAATCTTCTATTTTTTCGTCTATGCCAAACCAAACCGATACACCGTTGCCTAACTCTTTATGGTCTAAATTTTCGAGAGGCTTACGAATAGCAAAACTTGCGTCACCTTTGTTAAACTTGAAAATAACAGCATCGGGATTTTTCATTTCCGATAATTCAAATCCAAGCTTTTGAGTGTAAAACTCTTTGGATATTTCTAAATCTCTCACTTGAAGAGAAGTAAATTCTAATCGTCTCATAATTTATTGTCTATTTAATTGTTTTATAATTGTTGCTGCAAATATAGTATATACGACAACAATAAACAAGTGTTTGGCCAAATCATTTTACTTTTAGTTACTGATTTAATAATTATTGAGGATTCATCGCAACATTCCCATAATGGATAAGGCTTTATTATAGTGGGAAAACAGAAGAACTGATGCAATTTTGAACATCAACTTCCATAACACAAGGTTTGCGGCGAAGCCGCAAACCACCTCCACCCCTTACAAAGAGAATGCAATAATCTGTCATTCTGAACGAAGTAAAGAATCCCTTTTCAAAATTATACTATAATAGTTACCCGGACAACAATTATTTTCTGTTTAGTAAATTGTATAAAACACAATGTTTTGGACTGTAACAAAAAAAAAACGCAACCATCAAAGAGTATGATGGTTGCGTGGGTGTGCTTGGTCAAATATAAAGATTGCACTACACTTAAAGTTCCGAAAATGCTTGTTGAACCAATATCTCTTAGTTGCCAGATAAATAACCATCAGTTTCTAGTTCTTTAATCACCTTGTTTAGGTTCCTTTTATTTTCAACTTTCCATGTTCCATATCCAGCAGTTCCGTAAGCCAACTT
>Ga0302170_10000028_pt1 | contig 46568 bp, 32 predicted proteins | sample I_Fen_N2_1_FD_193492 | JGI IMG/M metagenome (GOLD analysis project Ga0302170, IMG submission 193492) | Peat permafrost microbial communities from Stordalen Mire near Abisko, Sweden - I_Fen_N2_1 | ecosystem: Environmental > Terrestrial > Soil > Wetlands > Permafrost | place: Sweden: Abisko...
CCGGATTATCCATCAAAGCTTTATTCTTTGCCTTCGAAACATTTGATTTTTGGGCATACGAGAATGTAAAGCTTATTACCAAAAATAATGATAAAATAAGTTTTTTCATGGTGAACAAGAGTTTTTTTATTATTTTGCTTTTAATTTATATGATACGCCGCGACAGCTTTTGTGCCGCGGCATAAGTTAGTTTATTATTCTTCGGTTTCTTCTTCCGTTTCAGTCTGAACTTCGGTATCAGAATCAGATTGTATTTCTGCATCGATAATCGGAGTTTCAACGCCTTCGGTTTCTTCAGCCACTTCTTCTTCCTCGGCTTCCGACAACACTTTACAAACCGACGCTATTTCGTCGTTACGTTTTCCGAGGTTAATCAGTCGTACACCCTGTGTGGCGCGACCCATAACACGGAAATCGGCCACTTTCAACCGGATAGTAATTCCAGATTTGTTGATAATCATCAGGTCATTTTCATCGGTAACGTTCTTGATAGTTACCAGCTTTCCTGTTTTGTCGGTAATGTTCATGGTTTTCACACCTTTTCCGCCACGGTTGGTAACACGATAAACTGGAATAGTTTCGCCATTTTCGTCGAGCAGGATATTACCTTCTTCGTCTACCTCATCGAGCAAGGTCCGTTTTCCGTATCCTTGTTGTGAAACAACCATAATGTTTTCATTATCTTCTTTGTTCACACAAATCATACCTACTACTTCGTCTTCAGCATCATCATCCAGCGTCATACCACGTACACCTGTAGCCGTACGTCCCATTTCACGCACTTTCGATTCGTTGAAACGAATAGCACGACCGTTACGGTTAGCCATCAATACTTCTGCATTACCGTCGGTCAAACGCACCTGTATTACCTGATCGTCTTCACGAATAGTAATAGCATTTACCCCATTCTGACGAGGACGCGAATAAGCTTCTAGCGATGTCTTTTTGATCACACCGTTTTTGGTACAGAAAATCAGATAGTGCGATTTCGTATATTCAGGATCATTCAATCCTTTTACGCGGATAAAGGCATTCACCTTATCGTCACCATCAATATTAAGCATATTTTGAATAGCACGTCCTTTGGAGTTTTTACTTCCTTCCGGAATGTCATATACTTTTAACCAGTAGCATTTACCCTTCGATGTAAAGAACAACATGGTGTTGTGCATCGAAGCCGGATAGATATACTCAATAAAGTCTTCGTCGCGCGAATCGCTTCCCTTAGACCCGACTCCACCACGTCCCTGCGCTCTGAACTCACTCAAAGCAGTACGTTTAATATAACCCAGATGCGAAATGGTAATAATCATTTCATCATCGGCATAAAAATCTTCCGGATTAAATTCTTCGGAAGAATACACAATCTGCGTACGACGGACATCGCCGTATTTTGCTTTTACTTCCAACAATTCGGTCTTGATAATTTCCATCTGCAAATCAACACTTGCCAGAATTTCTTTCAAATGAGCTATTAAGTTCATCACTTCTTCGTATTCGGCACGCAGCTTATCTTGTTCCATGCCGGTAAGCTGACGCAAACGCATTTCAACAATAGCACGCGACTGAATATCAGACAAGCCAAAACGTTCCATCAAACGGGTACGTGCTTCGTCAGGAGTTTTAGAATCGCGAATAATCTTAATTGCTTCATCCAGATTGTCCAGAATAATCATAAAACCTTCCAACAAATGAGCACGCTTTTCAGCCTCACCCAGTTCAAACTGTGTACGACGAACAACTACTTCGTGACGATGTTCCACAAAATAATGAATCAAATCTTTCAGATTCAACATCCGTGGGCGACCATTCACCAACGCAATATTATTTACACTGAACGATGATTGCAATGCAGTAAATTTAAACAGTTTGTTCAACACCACACTGGAGTTGGCTTCACGTTTTACATCTACCACAATACGCATTCCTTCACGGTCAGACTCATCGTTGATATGAGCAATGCCTTCTATCTTCTTATCGACTACCAAAGCCACTACAGCTTTAATCAGTTCGACTTTATTTACCTGATAAGGGATTTCATTAATGATAATTTTTTCGCGCCCCTGAGCATCTGTTTCAATTTCAACTTTCGAGCGAACGATAATACGTCCACGTCCGGTTTCAAATGCTTCTTTTACCCCGGCATACCCCTGAATAATACCTCCGGTTGGGAAATCTGGCGCTTTGATATATTTCATTATTTCGGGAATCTCAATGTCATTATTCTCAATATAAGCAATAATTCCATCAACAACTTCCGTTAAATTATGTGGAGCCATATTCGTGGCCATACCCACTGCAATACCCGAAGAACCATTCACCAATAAATTGGGAATGCGTGTAGGCAATACAGTTGGTTCTTTCAGCGTATCATCAAAGTTTAATTGAAAATCAATAGTATCCTTGTTTATATCCACCAACATATCTTCGGCCAACTTGCGTAAACGTGCTTCGGTATAACGCATAGCAGCAGGGCTGTCGCCATCTACCGAACCAAAGTTACCCTGTCCGTCGACCAATGGATAACGCATAGACCAGTATTGAGCCATACGTACCAATGTTCCATAAATTGATGAATCACCATGCGGGTGATACTTACCCATTACTTCCCCAACAATTCTAGCAGATTTCTTATAGGGCTTATCGGAATTATTTCCTAATTCGTTCATTCCAAATAAAACCCTGCGGTGAACTGGTTTAAAACCATCACGCACATCGGGCAACGCACGCGAAACTATCACCGACATGGAATAATCGATGTACGAAGACTTCATTTCTTCGTCAATGTTTACCTTAATAATTCTGTCTTGATCAATCATCTATTTTTTAATTTTATTACTATCTAAAATATCGCACTAAAGTACTGCTTTTTCTCCGATTAGGCAAGCATTTTTTTAAATAATTGCAGGCTTCTGATCTCATTAAAAGCAAGTAAAATCCGGGGTGTTTGACAACTTCGGACAACGATGCGCAATTCGGATTTCAGTCCAGTATACCACCTGTTACGAAACAGCCATCAAATATGTTACTTTCAGGCAATACCGATTCAAAAATACCGTATACCGAAGAACCGGAACCGGACATGGAGGCATACACAGCACCCAGATCGTAGAGCTTGTCTTTCAGCTCCCCTACAACGGGGTGTTTGGCAAAAACCGATTTTTCAAAATCATTTTTTATACAGTGCTTCCACTCCGCAATAGGTCGCTGAATTAATTCGGAAAGCGAAACTTCCGGTTTTTCGGGTACAACCAGCGAATAGGCATCCGGAGTAGACACATGCACATCCGGCTTTACCAGGAGTAAGAAGTAACCCTTCAGCGATACTTTCAGGGGAGAAAACACATCGCCAATACCAGTGGCAAACACAGGTTTGTTTTTTACAAAGACCGGACAATCGGCCCCCAGCATAGCCGCCAACTTTTCCATCCTTCGGGGAGTTATTTTTAGCTCGAACAACTCATTCAAGGCTTTCAACATAAAAGCGGCATCCGACGAACCGCCCCCCAAACCTGCTCCAAAAGGAATCTGCTTAACCAGCGAAATGTCAACTGCCGGAAATTCGTATCCCGACCGAAGTAAGTGATAAGCTTTTACTATAAGATTATCTTCAGGGTCGCCGCCAAGCTGAATACCCGACGAAGAAAAACTGTAATCCGAGCAAGTTTCAGAAGGCTCAACCTCCAGTACATCGCTCAATCCGATAGGATAAAAAACCGTTTCTATATTATGATAACCATCCGGACGACGTTCTACAACGTTAAGGCCAAGGTTTATCTTGGCATTGGGAAAAACAATCATTTCTGTTTTACTTTTTTTTAATTTGGGTATCAAAAGTAATGTTTTTATTTGGATTCAAAAAGCGCCACTTAGCCTCTGTTGTTTATAATAGGTTCATAAGATTTACTTGGGGCAATGAAAAATCTTTAGTACTTTTGAAACCATTTCCCTCAAATGACTCTTTACACATTTTTAAACCTGAATTAAACTAAAAATGGCTGAAAAACGAAACTATACAAAAAAAAACAACGGCCCCTCTCCCATTCCCGCCAATGAATTTGGCAAACTTCCACCTCAGGCTCCCGAACTCGAAGAAGCCGTATTAGGTGCTATCATGATCGAAAAGGATGCTTATTCTCTTATTTCCGAAATATTAAAACCGGAATGTTTTTATAAAGTATCACATCAGAAAATTTTTGAAGCTATCACCCTCCTGGCTATGCATCAGGAACCGGTAGATATGCACACCGTCACCGAACAGCTTCGTAAAAACGGTAATATTGACGAAGTAGGCGGACCTTACTACATCACCCTGCTTACCGCCAAAGTATCGTCGGCGGCTCACCTGGAATATCACGCACGCATTATTACCCAGAAGTTTTTGGCGCGCGAACTGATACGCATCTCTACCGAGATACAAACAAAAGCTTTCGATGATAAATCGGATGTAGACGATCTGATGCAGGAAGCCGAAGGGATGCTCTTTGAAGTGTCGCAGCGCAACCTGAAAAAAGATGTAACGCAGATTAATCCGGTTATCGAAGAAGCCATCACCCGTATGCAGGCTGCTGCCGAAAAACAAGGTACCAGTGGTGTATCTACCGGTTTCCACAGCCTGGACAAAATTACGTCCGGTTGGCAAAAGTCCGATTTAATAATCATGGCTGCACGTCCAGCTATGGGAAAAACAGCTTTTGTACTCTCAATGGCTAAAAACATGGGCGTTGACCACAACACACCCGTTGCTGTGTTCTCGCTCGAAATGTCAAACGTTCAGCTCGTAAACCGTTTAATACAGAACGTATGCGAACTGGAAGGTGAGAAAGTAAAAAACGGAAGACTGGAACCGGCCGAGTGGAGTAAATTAGACCGGGATATTAAAGCACTCATCGATGCCCCCATCTACGTAGACGATACCCCGAGTTTGTCGGTTTTTGAACTCCGAAGTAAAGCACGACGCCTGGTAAAAGAACATAAAGTACAGTGTATAATTATCGACTACTTGCAGCTGATGAACGCAAGTGGGATGAGTTTCGGTAGCCGTGAGCAGGAAGTCAGTCTTATTTCGCGCTCGCTCAAAGGACTTGCCAAAGAGTTGGACATCCCGATTATTGCCCTTTCGCAGTTGAATCGTGGTGTTGAAGGACGTTCGGGGCTGGAAGGAAAACGACCACAGCTTTCCGATCTTCGTGAGTCAGGATCAATTGAGCAGGATGCCGATATGGTTTGCTTTATTCACCGTCCGGAATACTATCACCTCACCGAAGATGCACAAGGAAACTCATTACTGGGAATCGCTGAGATTATCATCGCAAAACACCGTAATGGTGCCGTAGGCGATGTTCAATTAAAGTTCAAGGGCGAATACGCCAAGTTTATGAACCGGGATGACAAAGACAAGGATGACAATCCTTTTGATTCGGGTTATCAGGTCATCTCATCCAAAATGAACGAAGGCGCAGGAGGTGATTTCTACGGAGGTGGAGCGATAAGCACTCCTCCGGGTTCAAATCCATTAGGATCCGGCAGAAATGATGAAGTTCCGTTCTAATAAACATAGAACAGCAAGGTAATTGCTGAAACAAAAAAAAACGAATAGAAATTAGAATTCTATTCGTTTTTTTTGTTTCAGATTTAATTCAATCTAAAATATCAATCTACTGTAACTGATTCATGTTTATGTTTAAAAAACACCGCAAACAGAATAGCCACAGTCAAAGAATAAGCAGCAAAAGTAAGCCATATCGAATGCCAGTCTTTCAATCCGTTATGAGTAAAAAAGTTTTGAATAACAAATCCACTGACACTGCTTCCTATAATTGCACCAAATCCGTTAGTCATCATCATAAACAAACCTTGCGCACTCGACCTCATTGAAGGATCAGTTGTTGTCTCAACAAAAAGAGAACCTGAGATATTGAAAAAATCGAATGCCATACCATAAACAATACAGGAAAGAATAATCATCCAAAGTCCTTCGGCTGGATTACCAAAGCCAAATAGTCCAAAACGAAGTACCCAAGCCAACATGCTGATAAGCATCACATTTTTTATTCCAAAGCGCTTCAGGAAAAACGGAATAGCCAAAATAAACAGCGTTTCTGATATCTGGGAGATAGACATTATGATTGTTGAATATCTTATGACAAATGAGTTAGCATATGCCGGTACATTTTTAAAATCATCTAAATAAACATCTCCATAAGCATTAGTCAATTGCAAAGCTGCACCCAAACACATAGAAAAGAGGAAAAATAAAGCCATCTTCCGGTTTTTAAACAACCCGAATGCATCCAAGCCTAACACCTGAGACAAAGTCTTTTTTCCTTCCAAATGAGCTAACGGAGGACATTTCGGCAGCGATAACGCGTACAAACCCAACAAAAAAGCCGCTGCAGAAGCAATATAAAACTGATTAGCAGAACTTTTGTTGCCGGATAAGTTCACAATCCACATAGCTACAATAAAACCGACAGTACCCCAAACCCGAATCGGAGGGAAATCTTTCACCAAATCATACTTTCCGTTTTTCAGAGCAGTATAAGCAATAGAGTTAGCCAAAGCAATAGTTGGCATATAAAAGAACATAGATAACAGAATTCCCCAAAAGAATGTTACCGGATTATTTATTTGCGGAATAAGGAACAAAGAAGCAGCACCCAAAATGTGTAAGGCCGCATATAACTTTTCTGCATTCACCCATCTATCAGCAATCACACCGATAATAGCAGGCATAAATAAGGATGCAATTCCCATAGTTGAAAAAATAACACCAAACTCTGCACCTGACCATTGCTTTGTTTGAAACCAATAATTTCCGATAGTTATCAGCCACGAGCCCCAGATAAAAAACTGGAGAAAATTCATTAATGTCAGACGAAATTTTAATCCCATAATAATTTCATTTAGTATTTATTTTGCCAACAATCGACAAGCTATTAATAATTATATTTTATTTAAATTAGTTTTTCTCTTTATTGCATCCCTTATGGTTACAGCCAATTCGTATTTTTCTTTATTTATCGCTTCGTCTAACATTTCCTCTAGAGAATCCAGCGAAAGTAAGTCCATATCCTCCTCCGACAAATCATCTGGTTCGAAAGGCAATTCCGACTTAACAGAGTCTTGAGAAACCACCTGTTCTACTTCAGTTCCTACAATATCCAGTATTTCAGATTTTATAAAAATCGGACAATCTACGCGCACTGCCAACGCTACCGCATCGGAAGTCCGGGCATCAACAATCATGATTTTATCCTCTTTCATCACATGTAATTCAGAGTAAAATACATCGTTAATCATATCATATATCAGCACCTTTTGTAAAGTTGCCCCGAAAGTATTCAATAAACTCTTTATCAAATCGTGCGTCAACGGGCGCGGTGATTTCTTATTATTCATTTTAAGAGCTATTGATTGGGCTTCCGGCTCTCCAATCATAACTGAAAACCGACGATTTCCAAACTCTTCACTCAGCACAAGGCCATAGGTACCTACTACTGTTTGATTGTAGACTAATCCGGTAATCGTCAACTTTATTTCGGAATTCATATATTCAATTAATATTTAATTATTTGCATTCAACAATCAGCGCTTGTTCTCAAATCAAACAAGATTATTATTTCATTTTTTAACGGGCAACAAATATAACAATATTTTTAAAAGGATAATTCATAATTAAACAAAACTTTAATGCTCATCCACAAATGAATTCTAGAATAAAAACAGGAAGTTATTCCGGCATATTGGGATATTCATTTCTTTCATGTACTTTTGTTGAGCAAATAATAAAACAGATGTTTAAAAAGTCGAACATACAGATAAAAAACAAACGGGCTACTTTCGATTATGAAATTACAGATCGATTTATAGCCGGAATTCAACTATACGGAACTGAAATCAAATCAATCAGAGATGGTAAGGCTGGTTTGAACGATACCTATTGTACATTTATCGACGATGAACTTTGGGTGAGAAACATGCATATTGCCACCTACTTTTTCGGTACGTACAACAACCACGACGTGAGACGCGACCGTAAGCTATTACTCAATAAAAGAGAGCTAAACAAACTCATGCGTGGTACCAAAGAAACAGGTAACACCATTGTTCCCACAAAATTGTTCATCAACGACAGAGGGCTCGCCAAACTGGAGATAGGTTTGGCCAAAGGAAAGAAAACCTACGACAAGCGACAAACTCTGAAAGAAAAAGAAGATAAGCGAAGCATTGATAGAGCAATGAAACAATAACAAAAAGAGATCAAATTACTTTGATCTCTTTTTAGTTATAATCTTATGATGTTGTTGCTGTTTGGAATACAAAAAACGCTTTATTTTTTGAGAAGCTGTCTTTTCAAAGGGTGTATCCATAATATCAATCCGCTTTATTTGCGACACCCGGTTCAATTTTTCATTGAGTTCTTTCATAAAATTCTGTTTCCATATTTTATGCTTTTCTTTTTTATCCTCAATAACTGACTTGAAATGCTCAATGGTTTTTTCAAGCTCTTCAATATCCAACAGCACTTTTGCCACCAAACATCCATCTTCCTCTATAACCAGCGACTCAACCACCAGTTTATGTCCGTTTATCACGGTTTCAATATCTTCGGGATATATATTCTCACCACCGGCTCCTACAATGGTATTTTTCATTCTCCCCTTTATGTACAAACGATTATGAGAATCAAACCGGCCTAAGTCGCCCGTTTTGAACCACCCATCCTCTGTCAGCACTTCTGCTGTGGCTTCCGGATTTTTATAATAGCCCTTCATCACATTGGGTCCTTTAGCCCAAATCTCTCCAATGCCTCTTTTGTCAGGATTATGAATCTGAAGCGAAACATCGGGCACTGCAAAACCGGTGGATTGTAGTTTCGTTTGCTTTACACCGGCACCCGCCAGCAGTGGAGCGGTTTCTGTTAGTCCGTAACCAATGGCATACGGGAACTTAGCTTCTCTCATAAAGCGCTCCACACGCGAATCGAGCTTCGCCCCTCCTATTCCGAAAAACTGTAGCCGCCCTCCAAATGTCTGATATAACTTTTTCCCCGCAATACGGTGAATCAGCATCCGGAAAAACGGATTTTTGTAGATCAGTCGCTTCAGCCTATTACCGGCAAACTTACTTTGGATTTGGGTTTTGTAAAGTTTCTCCATGATAAGCGGTACCGAGAGCATCATGGTTGGACGTATTTTGGCTAAAGCAGGCATAAGTGCTGCAGCAGTGGGAGGTTTTTCCAGGTAATATATAGCTGCGCCATACATCATTGGATAAAGGAGTCCGATGGTATTTTCGTAAGTATGTGATAATGGAAGAAGAGATAGAAAAACATCTGTCTTGGAGATAGCATGAAATGCATGGGACTGCATGGCTGTAAAAGTCAAACTTTTGTGCGACAGCATAACACCTTTTGACCGCCCGGTAGTGCCTGAAGTATATATTATTGCAGCCAGATCATCCTCGTCGACAACAATATTCATCAACAATTCTTTATTTACAACCTGATCAGCAACATTTCCACTCATCAAACTCAAATTATCCACTAAAATTTTGGCTTCCAGAAACGGCCACTCGAGCCCTTCGACGCGCGAATTTAAACGTTCGCTTACAAACAAAACCTTTGATTCGGAATGAATCATTACATTGTCGATCTCTTCGCGGGTAAAATCAGGTAAAATAGGAACAATAACCAAGCCCTTGGATACAACGGCAAAATAAGCAATTACCCAATTGGGCATATTGTGGCTCAACAATGCTACCTTATCGCCCTTGTTCAATCCTAACGAAAACAACATTTCAGAAATGGTTTCCATTTTACGACCAAATTCGGCATAAGAAATAGGTTTCCCTTCTACAAAGGAAACGGAAGGCATTTTTCCAAAGTTTCTTATGGAGTAATTAATCAAAGATTGAAGCGTAAGCGGCTTCGGCTCTATCTTTTTATTCATGTATTATAGATTCTCAAAAAAACCGGGCAAAGATAAGGCTTATAATTGAAAAAAGAGCGCATTTTAAACTTTGTTGTAGCTATGCTACGACTTGTATAAAATGAATATCGAAGGCCTTTTGTTCAGGTCCGGAACTTTTGTTTTCCATTCTTTCACTGTTTTGGTCTTGATAAATTCCGTTTCCAATGTAATATCAGCAGCAATGCAAAGACGGGTTGAAGGTTGACAAGCATGCAAAATATCATCAACCATTTTCATATTCCGGTAAGGAGTTTCTATAAATATCTGTGACTGATTTTCCGAATAGGCTCTTGATTCCAGTTTTTTCAACGCTTTAATCCGTTCGGCAGGCTGAATAGGTAAATAACCTACAAAGGCAAAACTTTGCCCGTTAAAGCCCGAAGCCATAAGAGACAATAAAATAGAAGAAGGGCCCACAAGCGGAATCACCGAGAAATTATGTTTCTGAGCTATTGCCACCACATCGGCACCCGGATCGGCAATAGCAGGACAACCGGCTTCGGACAACACTCCCATATCATTGCCGTCGAACATAGGTTTCAGAAATCCGCTTAATTCTTCGGGAGAAGTATGCTGATTCAGAATAAAAAAGGTCAGACTGTCAATATCAATTGACTGGTTCATCTTTTTCAAAAAACGACGTGCAGTGCGAACATCTTCCACAATAAAAAAACGCAATGCTGAAACGAGTTCAGTATTTTGCGCCGGCAAAATCCGGTTAAAATCACATTCTCCAAGCGAAGTTGGAATAAGGTATAGGTTTGACATATTATTATTCATTTCTTATTCTGGCATATTTTAAGAAAGTAGCAGGATTTTTCGAATAAACCTTAGAAGCAAATTATTCGCCCATTTCAGCTTTCAAGGCATCAGCTTCCTCACTCAAAATCTCCCATTCATAGACCTTCTGCTCAATCTCCCGTTGTTTTTTATGATAGCGCTGAATAAACTCATTATCAGAAGCATTTTCTGGCAGCTCCAACAACTTATCCAGTCCGGCAAGTTCGGCTTCAAGCTTCGAGACTTCTTTTTCGGCTTCTTCTACTGCTCTTTCGGCCTTCTTTATTTTTTTACTGAACTCCTTTCGGGCTTCGTAACTCAGCTTATTTTCAGACACCGGCTTTTCAGCCTGATCGGAAACCGATTTTGCGGAAGCCGACAGTTCCAGTTCGCGCAAAGTATCCATTTTTTTGTATTTCAAAAACTCGTAAATGCCACCCAGATGTTCTCTGACCTTTTTATTTCCGAATTCATACACTTTGGTTACCAGTCCGCTCAGGAACTCACGGTCGTGCGACACCACTATAACCGTTCCGTCGAAAGCTTTGATAGCTTCTTTCAAAACATCTTTAGAGCGCATGTCCAGGTGGTTGGTAGGCTCATCAAGAATAAGCAGATTGACAGGTTCCAGCAGCAAACGAATCATAGCCAACCGGCTTCGCTCCCCCCCCGATAATACTTTTACTTTCTTATCAGACGCCTCACCGCCAAACATAAATGCTCCCAGAATATCGCGGATCTTTGTCCGAATGTCGCCAACAGCTACATAATCGATGGTTTCGAAAACAGTACGATTTTCATCCAGCAACGAAGCCTGATTTTGGGCAAAGTAACCAATCTTGACGTTATGCCCCAGTTTTAATGTGCCTGAATATTCTATTTCATCCATAATACACTTCACCAGCGTACTCTTTCCTTCACCGTTTTTACCTACAAAAGCAACTTTTTCGCCACGGTTAATAATCATGCCTATATTATCCAGAATCAAATAATCACCGTACGCTTTAGACAGATGTTCTATCTCAACAGGAATACTCCCTGACCGTGGAGCCGGCGGAAACTTCAGACTTAGTTTCGAATTATCTTCCATATCCACTTCCAGGCGCTCCAGTTTATCCAACTGCTTAATGCGCGACTGCACCTGAACTGCTTTAGTGGCCTGATAACGATAGCGCGCTATAAACTCTTCGGTATCGGCAATAAGCTTTTGTTGATTTTCATACGCCCGCACCTGTTGCTCATGCCGCTCCAAACGCAACTGTACATATTTGGAGTAATTTATATTATAATCGTATATTTTACCCAACGATATTTCAATGGTGCGGGTAGTAACTGCATCAATAAATGCCCTATCGTGCGAAACAAGAACAATTGCACCATTCGATGTAGTCAGGAAGTTTTCGAGCCACTGAATAGATTCAATATCCAGGTGGTTGGTAGGTTCATCGAGCAACAATACATCCGGACGTTGCAGTAATATCTTTGCAAGCTCTATACGCATACGCCAACCGCCGCTAAACTCGGAACATTGCCTGTCGAAATCGGTGCGCAGAAAACCCAGACCTAATAATGTCTTTTCTATTTCCGCATAAAAATTACCGTTGCCTATTATTTGCAAACGTTCGTTGGCCTGCGTAAGTCGTTCCAGAAGTTCCTGATATGCATTGCTCTCATAATCGGTTCGCTCAACCAGCTCCACGTTCATTCGTTCAATATCCAGCTGCAAATCGGTGATATGTTCAAAAGCTTTTTCAGCTTCCTGCATCACCGTCGTACCTTCATTGTGAATCATGTGCTGAGGCAAATAACCAATAGTAAGATCCTTAGGAATAGTTATCTTCCCTTTAGTAGGAAGCTGTTTACCTGAGAAAATACGAAGCAAAGTAGTTTTACCGGCCCCATTTTTCCCAACTAACGCAATTTTATCTTTGGGGTTGACCAAAAAACTAATTTCATCAAAAAGTGGCGAGCCACCAAATTCAACAGTAAGTTGTTCTACAGAAATCATATATATAACTTTCGGAATAATTCATTTAATTTCAAACAGGAAAACATGTTTGATTCACTTTATTTCTTTTTGTAATGCCTTTTTATCAACAATGCGCCACAAAATATAAGTAAGGACCGTTGCAAGTAAAAATGCAATTGAAACTAACAACCCAATGGACCAGTTTCGGCCAACAACACCCAAACAAATAAATACAAAAGAAACCAACAACAAAACAAAAGTTACCTCACGGTGTTTTAAGCCCGCTTTAAGCAACAAATGATGAATATGATTTCGATCGGGTCGAAATGGAGAAGCTCCTTTCTTTATTCTTGTCAGTACAACACGCATTGTATCAAACAACGGCACTGCCAACACGCAAATAGCAACAGCCGGGGCCGCCGACATATGAAACTTTGCCGGCAATGCAGAATGAGCATTCATTTCGCAAAATTCAAAAACATACAGGGCAATCATATAACCCAACAGCAATGCCCCTGAATCGCCCATAAATATCTTTCGTTTTCTGCCAAAGACATTGTATATAAAAAAAACAGCCAATGAACCAACCATTGCAAATGCTGAAATTGCAAGGTTTACATTAGACGTTAAACTAAAATATACAGCAAAAAACAAACAGTACAAGATGCCTAAACCGGAAGCAAGGCCATCTACTCCGTCAATTAAATTCAGAGCATTAATTATCAGTATAAACACGAACAACGACAAGGCATAACTAACTGCAAGAGGCAATTCGGTTATTCCCAAAAAGCCATATAAACCAGACAATCGAATATCGGATACAACTATCAGAAAAAATGCAGATGCACATTCGCCAAAAAATTTCCAACCAGGTTTTATATCAATCAGATCATCAATAAAACCTGTGATCAGAATAATAAAAACGCCCAAAATTGTAAACTGGAACTTACTAACTGTCGAATTTGTAAGTAAAAAAACAGCCAGTAAGAATGAAATAAATATATTAATCCCCCCAATATTGGGTATTGCTCCTTCGTGGGAAGTTCTTTTATTAGGCTTAACTACAAAATTATATTTTTTGGCCACATCAAATACTAAAGGCATTAAACTAAAGCCTATAATAAATGAAACCAGGGTCGATAAAAATGGAAAATCGAAAAATACTTTTTTGAAATAAAACATTCAAATAGAAAAAAATAATATTTACAGATGCAATCTTCTTCGTTGAAATTCATTTTGTAAAAACTCATTTGTCACTTATAAATGAACGAAGTTTATACACAAATTATCACTTTCAAATTACTAATAATTTTATTATAGTAAATCCCCAATAGCGTCAATTCCGACAGGCATATAAATAAAAAATTGCCTGCAAAGATAAGTTTAAAATGCGAAAAATATAAATAAAAAGACACATATTAATACAAATGACTTAGTAATCTCATTATCTGAATATAGCTTATCGTTTGGAAATAATTTAGGGCTAAAATTGAAAATCGGAAATATATAATATATATCTTTGCATCCTTAATCAAAAAAACAGATATATCATGTCAGTACACAACGAAGACTCACGGAGAGTTACAACTCACAGGTTGATAGAAATGAAGCAACGTGGTGAAAGAATAAGCATGTTAACAGCTTATGATTATACAATGGGTACTATTGTAGATCAGGCCGGAGTAGATGTAATTTTAGTTGGAGACTCTGCATCAAACGTAATGGCTGGAAATATCACCACACTTCCAATCACATTGGATCAAATGATATTTTTGGCAAAGTCGGTTGTAAGAGGTGTAAAACGGGCTTTAGTGGTAATTGATATGCCATTTGGGTCATATCAGGGCAATTCGAAAGAAGCACTGGCTTCAGCCATCCGGATTATGAAAGAAACCCACGGCGACTGCTTAAAAGTAGAAGGTGGCGAAGAAATTCTGGAATCAGTGAAACGTATTCTAAGCGCTGGCATTCCAGTCATGGGACATCTAGGATTAATGCCACAATCGATAAATAAATATGGCTCTTACACTGTAAGAGCACAAGATGAAGCCGAAGCCGAAAAGCTAATCAGAGATGCACATCTACTGGAAGAAGCAGGTTGCTTTGGCATTGTTTTGGAAAAAATCCCGGCTAAATTGGCCGAACAAGTTGCATCGGAACTTACCATTCCGGTTATTGGCATTGGTGCTGGTGGAGGTGTTGACGGTCAAGTACTCGTTTTGCACGATATGGTTGGATTAACTCAAGATTTCTCACCACGATTCCTTCGTCGGTATGCCGACGTACAGGGTATGATGAATGAAGCTATTGAACATTATGTTCAGGATGTAAAATCAGGCGATTTCCCGAATGAGAAAGAACAGTATTAAGTTTTTGAACTACACATAAAACAGAATCCCGTTGAATAAAAATTATTCAACGGGATTCTGTTTTATGTGTAGTTCAATAATAGTTTGTAAGCTATATTCAAATAAACAGTCTTGTAACTCGGAACTATTAACTTGTAACTATTTATACTATTCTACCATATTATGGAATACATTTTGAACGTCTTCGTCATCTTCAATTTTATCAAGCAATTTCATTACCTGCGCTTTTTGTTCATCGTTTAGTTCCTTCATGTCATTCGGGATACGTTCGAACTCGGCACTGAAAATTTCAAAGCCACTTTCTTCCAGATACTTCTGAATAGAAGAGTAAGATTGGAAGTCACCGTAAAGAATCACATTTTCTTCGTCCTCCACAAGTTCGTCTACGCCAAAGTCAATAAGTTCGAGTTCCAGATCTTCGAGCGAGACACCCGCTTTAGGGGCAATTCTAAACACACATTTATGGTCGAACAGGAATTGCAGGCAACCCGAAGTTCCGAGTGATCCACCGTGACGGGTTAAATAGCTTCTGATATTAGCAACTGTACGAGTAGGGTTATCTGTAGCCGTTTCGATGGCGATAGCAATTCCGTTAGGACCGTATCCTTCGTACAATACTTCTTTGTAGTCAGCTTCATCTTTCGAAATGGCTTTCTTTATTGCACGCTCTACATTTTCCTTAGGCATGTTTTCCTTTTTGGATTGTTGAATCAACACCCTTAAACGCGGGTTTGTATCAGCATCTGGACCACTCTCGCGGGCAGCAATGGTTATTTGTTTACCTAGTTTCGTAAAAACACGGGCCATATTGCCCCAACGTTTCATTTTTGTCGCTTTTCTATATTCAAACGCTCTTCCCATATTTAAATTTTTGTGATTTATTTTAAATGTTCACTCCCTTAAATTCACTATTTAAAGTAATGTACTAATTTTGGTGCACAAAAGTATTAAAACACTTGCAAATTACCATCATTTGTTGTGTTTTTTTTGAAATAAAAAAGGGAGTTGAGAACCCAACTCCCTTTAAAAACTAAAATAATAGCCTATTTAGGTGAGACCTCTTCAAACGAAACTTCAAATTCAACCCGTCGATTCAACGCCCTTCCAGCCGAAGTGGCATTGGTCGATACCGGAATAGTATCACCGTATCCGTTTGCCATCATTCGCTTCGCATCAACCCCTCTTCCTATTAAATATTTACGAACAGCTTCGGCTCTCTTCTGCGACAAGACCTGATTTAGCTTAGCATTTCCAACATTGTCGGTATGTCCACGAACCTCAATCAGGTAAGTCGGATTATCCTTAAGAACTGTGGCTATTTGATTCAAAATAGGATAAGACGTTTTTACAATCAAATCTTTACCTGTTGCAAATTGAATACCCTGCAAGGCTTTTTTGAACAATGTTTTTACCTCCTTCTTTATTTCCGGGCAACCATGATTGGCTGCTGTTCCAAACAAGGTCGGACATTTATCCAGATAATCGGGAATGCCATCGCCATCAGTATCGAGCGGACAACCGTTTTTATCGACTTTACCGCGTGCTTCTACCGGAGTATCGGGGCATTTATCCAGATTATCGGGAACACCGTCACCATCGGCATCAAGTACACATCCGTTTTTATCCACATAGCCTTTGAACTCAGCAGGTGTATTCGGACATTTATCCAGATAATCAGGAATGCCATCACCATCAGTATCCAGCAAACAACCTTTTTTATCTACAAAACCTTTGGCTTCAGCTGGGGTATCGGGGCATTCGTCCAGATAATCGGGAACACCATCTCCATCGGTATCAAGCAAACAACCATTCTTATCTACAAAGCCTTTGGCTTCTGGAGGCGTGTTGGGACACTTATCCAGGTAATCGGGAACTCCATCACCATCGGTATCAAGCGGACAACCATTCGCATCTACCAAGCCATAAGCTTCTTTAGGCGTACCGGGACATTTATCCAGATAATCGGGAACGCCATCGCCATCGGTATCCAGTGGGCAGCCATTTTTATCTACAGCAACTTTGCGAGGCGTATCCGGGCATTTATCTTTTTTGTCGGGAACACCATCGTGGTCGGCATCTTTTTTGTTTCCAAAAACGAAGTTAACACCTAAGGCTAAGTTTAAGCCCTGCGTATTGTAAGGTACTGAATATTTGGTGGAGCTACTTCCCGTAGTAATTGTTGCATATTTCAAAGGCACATAGTCGGTAGATAAAAACCAATGTAAGAAACCTGTCCTCAAGCCCAAACCGGCGCCGATATTACTGGCTCTTCCGTTTAAAACAGAATAAGATCCGGACAAATTAAACCAGCTGGTTGGGCGAAGATTCACCGACCCAGTCAATTCTTCGTAAGCCTTTTTATTATGGAGTTGTGTTCTCGAAAGCAAACCCACACTAAGTTTATTATTCCAGAAAGCATACTCAGCACCCACATTAATTTTAGGAGAAGTATAACTGGTATAGGGTTTAGTATCTGTAATGGTATCGTGCAAATTATTTTTAAAGTCGGTGTATACAGAGTCGGCTTTATCACCCATATCTGTATTATTAATATTGACGTTATTGATACCATTAAACTTATAATTGGTCTTATATCCCATTTTTTTCAGGTTCCTGGTCCAGCGGATAAAGCCTAAATCGGTCACAGCTCCCGACAATGTCAACCTATCTGTCAGTTTATATACAGCACCTAAATCTATCCCTGCTCCTATCCCCGAAGGTTTGAACCACTGACTGGTCGATATATCAGTTATAGGGTCAAAATTATCAAACTTGTTTCCATTTAAATCGATAGGCGAAGAGTATTTGAAAGAACCGTTACCCACCATATTCCACGCATCCTGAGTGGCAATTAGTTTCAAATCATTACTGGAACCCGATGAATTGGCAGTTCCTAATAACAATTTGGGCTTTACACCTATCGACAGTTTTTCATTTACATTTCGGGAATAACCGAGACCAATTTCGGTATAAACGGTCATGTCGGCACCAAGTGATGTAAAGTCGTACGTATTTTTTTCAGTATCAGGCGTACCGTACAACAGAAGTTTAAACAAGTCTTTCGGGATGTTGATGTGCGACTCTGCTTTTTCGGTTATCGAAAAACTCCAGTAAGCTCTTCCGGTTCTGAATCCAAAATCGAGTATATTTATCTGATAGTTTTGCTGAATGTTCGTTACCGACTTTAAGCCCTTATAGAATTTATCTTTATCTCCGTTTTTATTTAAAAACCAAATCGGTTTTCCATTGGCATCATTATATGCTACATCTTTCAGAGCTAAAGCATTATTTCCGAAGCTAAACTGAGTGTATCCCAACACAGGAAATCCGAGATAGAAATTGCTCAGGGGCTGAAATGCCGGGTTTAAATAACTACGCACCGGTACATTCTCCATAAAGTACATAGTATTGACTTGCTGAGCCGACAAGCCAAACAAAGAGAAGAACCCTAAAAGTAAAAATGTTGTTTTGTATCTATTATTCTTTTTCATCATTGCAGCATTTAATTATTTAGAAGATCCTAATGTACCGGTTATGGTACCCTTTGCATATCCACTTAACTTTATCTTTATATAGTCATCCTTCAGTATGTGTGCTTTATCCGAAGAACTAGCATTCCCCAAACTAATCCTGAAATATAAATTACTCATTCTTTTTATCTCATCATATTGACCTTTCTTCAATTGTATTCGAAACTCCTGAACATGCGTCGTTTTTACAGTACCGTCATCATTTAGTGCTGGAATTTCAATATCATAGTCTTTTTTAAATTCTTTAAGAACTTCTTTTCCTAAAGAATCGACAGGATTATCTATCACTAGTTTAGCCGGCAATGGAAAATGATTGGTAACTGCAAGCACTAAACTCACACTATCTACATTTACATCTTTCATAGATGAGTTCAGATTTTCACCCACATTTTTTATCGTATCCAACAGCTCGATGGTACTTCCAGGATTTAATATCATCGGTATTTTGACGTTTACATGCGCCGCTATTTTAGAATCGGGAAGAATAAAATCCAAAGAACTTAAATCCGTTTCAACGCCCGAACTAAACTTATATTCCAATGCGTCGGGTATTTTGCCGGATGCAAAAAGCAAATCCGTACTTCCGTTATCTTTATCAAGTAAAATCGTTGTGGTACTGGACTGACTGGTGCTGGTCGGTTTTGTTATATGGAAAGTATGCGATTGATCATCCAATCCATACGTATCGGTACCTACAGCAAACTTGGCTTTGGCTATTTCTTTATTGTCTTTATCAAAAGCTTTTACGTAATCAACATTAAACTTAAGCTTGGCACCTACGGTAGATGTTACGGTGATAGTAGCTGCAGGGTTGGCGAACCTCAAATTGAAAGCCGACAGGCTGGTAGGCAAATTCAGATTTATTCTAAGCGAATCTTTGGAATTAGAATCCGGTGAGAAATGTCCCCAAACGGTCTTAAATGCTATCTGATTAAAACTCAATGTACAGTTAAAGGCTGAATTATTGCTCGCTGTTGTGCCCGAACTTGTTTTAGCGCTGACCTTAACTTCAACCGGAATGCCCGAAGCACCACCGGGGGTATGCATAATAAAATTATTCAATACAATATTTTTCACCGTTCCGTAAGAATTTGGAGTGATCAGAATATCCTTATAAGCACTTCCATCAAAATTGGTTACTGTATTATTAGGAAAACGGATGGTGATAGAAATATCACTGTTTCTAATACTGTTTTTTATATCGTTGGTTAGATTCACCACCAATCCAATAGTTGCAGAAGTAATCTCGGCAGATTCAATGCGTTCACCCGGATTGCGGCTGGCATCATTAATTCCTAAGCTTACCGAATCGGCAATGGTGGATGTAGGTACGGTAGTTCCGGCAGGAATAAGAATCGAACCAGGAATAGCACTCCAGGGTTTTACAATGACAGTCTTCTCTGCTGAATATTTCAACAAATCAATCTTCCGGAAAGAATAGTCAAGATCTTTTTCAGAAACAAAATTAACTTCATTACCTTCGATTTTTACATCATTGGTACCCGTTTTCGTCAATACGTCTTGAATAGTAATTGTAGTTTCACCGGCCGGAATAAGAAGCGATTCATCAATAGCAATATCTTTGGATATATTCGTTAAGTCAATCTCGTTACAAGACGAAAAGGCTGTGGCGACTATCCAACATGTCAATAAACACTTAAAGATGGATTTCTTTTTCATAATCTGTCATTTTAATGATTAATTTGATTTTTATAGGTGGTAATGAATATTGAATATGATAATCAAAACCAGTTGTAAACATTAATTATAAAAACCTATATTTGTGATTTTCAACATTGAAACGGTAAGAGTAATTTAGTTTCACTTGAATGAGACTATTACATACATCTTCACGGTTTGGTCTGAATATAAACCACATATATAAATATTAGTCAAAGGTAACCATTTTATATATAAATTGCATCTTTTTAGCTGTGAAAAATTTCAACGACTAATTAAAGCCGCAGTTGCAGTCATCACTTGTTTTTTCGCGATAAAGTCCACTGCGCTTATTATATCGTGATTGGGGGAAGAGAGAATTGAACTCCAGATTCATTCCGAAGGCGAGATTAAAACTCTGTGAATTATACGGAACGGGAATTTTCAGATCGGGGTAATTTGTGCCAAAGTCGGATAAAGACATAGTAACTGTCCGAAACGGAATATAGTCGGCGGATAATAACCAGTGAAATATTCCTGTTTTCAGACCAATGCCGGCACCGATAGAGCCCATTCGTGCATTCAAAGCCGAATAACTGAGCGAGGCATTAAACCAGGGAGTTGGACGGGCATTTACCGAAGCAGTAAGCTCTTCCACTACAGTACTGCTGATAAAGCGCGAATAAGACAGCAGGCCAAAACCCAGGGTATTATCCAATATGCTGTATTCGAAGCCCAGATTAAGCTTGGCCGTAGTAGCAGTGCTATAATTATTCTTCGAACGGGTTACAGTAGAGGGGTCTTGTGTAAGCTTTTTCAACGAATCTGACAATACGCCATTGGTTGACATTCGTTTATAAAGATCCTGAAGATTGGTTATACTAGTACTATTGTAACCCAGAGCCGAACTGCTGAAGGTAACCTCCTTTTGATAAGTGAAGTTTTGAACATGCCCGGTCCAATGGATAAAACCTAAATCGGCCAGTGCAGCCGACAAATTAATATGTTCATTCAGCTGGTACGTAATTCCCAAATCGATGCCGGCTCCTATTCCCGCAGACTTTAACCAGTCGAAATTATGCTTGGGCGAGCTTACACTTACCGCATCGTAACCTTTGCTCACCTGTATGTCGGTAGGGCTGGATATGTTCATTGTGCCAAGTTCCCGATAAGTCCACTTTCCGTTTCCGGCTGTGAGCGTGATTGAACTTTTTGTATTCGACATATTGGCATTGCCATATAAAAACTTCAACCTTGCTCCTACTGTAAGTTTATCGTTCATCTTTCGCGAAAGACCAAAAGCAGCTTCGGTATACGCGCTAACATTCGTTTTTAAAGACGAAAAATCATACGAGCCGATGGTAGACAAGTTGGTGCCATACAGTAAAAAACGAAAAGCATCTTTGGGCGCCGAAGCCATACCATCCAGTCTTTCGGACACAGAGAAACTCCAGTAGTCTTTTTTGTGTCTGAATCCAAAACCCAGTATATTAGTCTGAAAACCGACATTGACAACAGCGCTTGGCTTTACTAAACTATAAAGATGATAAACATCGGCGTTGGAATGCAAATTATTGAAGGATTGCCCGACATAATTGGGAACAAGATCTTTGAAAGTAAGCGAATTATTGCCCACGCTTAGTTGCGTAAACCCGATAACCGGAAGACTGATAAAATAAGGAGTAAGAGGTTGAAAAGCGGGATTTAGACTCTGACGAACCGGCACATTCTCCATAAAATAAAGCGTATTGACCTGCTGGGCATGTATACGGATAGTAAAGGCATCTATAAAAATAAGTAGAATGAGTACCGGTAGAACTAGTTTCATCGATGCTTTTTAATTTAGGAATTACTGCGTAGTATTAAAGGTTCAGTCGGATTTAGCAAAACAATTAATTGTAATATCGTTTCACTTACTTATACGAAAATAATGCAATTTTATTTTAGAGAAGGCACGTTGAAAGTAAAAAAATATATAATTACCGGCAATAGCCCTGATATAAAATCCTTCTCAAAAAGGGCATACAGCTGTAGAAACTACTGACTGCCGTGTTTAGTCAAAAGCTTTATCCGGAAAATTGACCAGAAATACCGTATCGCTGGCACGGGTCAGGGCAGTGTAGAGCCAACGGTAGAAATCGCTGTTCATCTGATCGTCGGCTATTTGTCCGGGGTCAACAAATACTTTTTTCCACTGCCCGCCCTGCGCTTTGTGGCAGGTCACGGCATAGGCAAACTTCACTTGCAGCGAATTATAATACTCATTTTCCAGTATTTTTTTATATTTCTCGCGCTTGGTAGTTATTTCGGGATAATCTTCGGCCACAGATTCAAATAGTTTGTTGGTCATCTCATTCATCATGGCCGGCGATTCGGCCTGCAAGGCATCCAGCCATACGCGCGCATCTATCTCCCAGTTGTAGTCCAATGACCGCAGCGTAAGATCGACAAACCGAAAGTCGTACATCGTATGGTATCTCCCCACCCGCACTATTTGCAGAATATCGCCATTGGCAATAAAATCAATTTCCTTATAAGGCTTGTTCCAGAAATAATTGTTGCGCGTCACCATCAGCAAATCGCCGCCCGAGAGTTCATCCTCTTTCATCATTACCCGCGCCCGTATGCCGTTGTTGTACATATTGGCACGTTTGTTCGAGCGGGTTACTACAATGGTGTCCTCCACTCCTACTCCATCGTATGCCCGCTGAATTTCGTCAATCAGCTCCATGCCGCTCAGCTTTTTGATGTCCGGAAAATCGGCCAGGTCGAAGTGTGGAAACTCCGTGGTTTGTTCGTCCAGCAATTGCTGCCGCAGCAGGGTGGCGTTGTGCAAAATACCGCTTTCCAATGCCTGACGCACCACATGGGTAAGCGTAAACTCATACAGCTTCAGTCCGTAACCCAATAGCTTGTCGGCCTCCAGAGCCGGAGAGTGGGGCTGCATAACGGGCGGAAGCTGAGCCGTATCGCCCAGGAGCAATAAGCTGCACCCGTCACTACTGTAGACAAACTGCACCAAGTCGTCGAGCAGTCGGCCGGACCCGAAAGCCGAATCACTGCCCGTATTAGAAATCATAGAAGCTTCGTCGACAATAAACAAGGTATGCGTATGCAGGTTGTCGGACAGCTGAAAACGGAACTCCGACATGGATTTCTGCCTGTAAATCTTTTTGTGAATGGTAAAAGCCGGAAAACCGGAATAACCCGAGATAACCTTTGCTGCACGACCCGTAGGTGCCAGCAACACGGTTTTTTGTTTCAGCTCATTGAGTGCACGAACCAGCGCACTCACCACCGACGTTTTTCCCGTTCCGGCATAACCTTTCAGCAAAAAGGCTTTATCCTTGTCGGTAGACATCAAGAAGACACCAAGATCTTCTATCAGTTTGGTTTGTTGTTCGGTAGGCTCAAACGGAAGTTGAGCCTGTATGCGGCTGGCTATGAAATTATGTAACATAAGTGCAAAGATAATTCAATAAATCTGTTTCAGAATGCAAAGTCCGCAATTTTTCGAAAACAGATAGTTACACCATTATACTGGAAAACAGCCGATTGCTTTTCATTCTATTTACACTCTTCTATGCTGAATTTCAGTACCAACCAAAAGGGAAAACTATTCTATTTGAAAATAGAATTAAAAAAAACGATTAAAGACATTGTTTTACAAAATAAAATATTTATATTTGCCACGTGTTAAGCTAATATTATTTCAAACACCTTATATTTAGTTCGTAATGATCTCAATTTTGTCCGAAAGCCCATCTGCAGCTCGGTTGGCAGATACAGACATTTTACTTCAATTCACAAAACAGCCCTGCCAAAAGCGCTTGCCGGGCCTATCCTCCAATGTCTCTTTGCGTTCACGTTCACTATATCTTGTTTTTAGTTTATCTCTGAAAAGGAACAACTCTTTGTCTACTGATAAAGAGTTGTTCCCGATCGGACAAGCAGAAGTATCATCCCAGAGCAAAATATCCGCATTAAAGCAATACAATTCAACACAAAAGAGAGAAATATTTTCGCCTCTCAAATATTTGGTACCTCCCAGAAGTAAAACTTTGGCTTCGAAGAGTAAAACATTCACTCTCGAGAGGCAGACTTTCACTTCGAGGAGTAAAGCTCTCACAACTCTTAAATATCTTATTTTCAACGAGAGATGCACTCTTTCACTCTATTCAGTTTCTGTTTATACAACTAACAATAATTATCAACCCTAAAAAAAAAGAAAGCTATGTCAGATTACATTCCTTTCAGCGACCCCGAATATGATTTGTGGCAGAAAAACCTGATGGACATCATCAGAGAGAAGCTAGCAGAATGGGGAATTAGTTCCGATAAACTAACGGGACTGGAAACAAAAGAAAGCATTTGGAACAGTGCGTTTTCAAAAGCAAGTAACAAACAAAACCGTACGGCTGCCGATGTACAAGCTAAAAAAGACGCGCGCGACGACTACGAAACAGCAATTCGTGGATTTGTGACGGAAAATTTAGCCTACAACAGCAAGGTGACCGACAGCGACCGCACCCGCATGGGTCTCACAGTGAAATCAGGAACACGCACTCCTACACCTGCGCCTGATACCTGTCCTGTAGGAACAGTAGATTTTTCTGTGCGCCTGCAACACACCATCAATTTCAATGACGAATCTACGCCACGTAGCAAAGCTAAACCTACGGGAGTACATGGTTGCGAAATTTGGGTAAAAGTAGGCGGTGAAGCTCCCAAAGACGCTTCGGAACTGACGTACCTGGCTACCGACACAGCTACACCTTACATAGCAAAATATGAAGGAAAGCTAGCAGGTACCACCGTTCATTACTGGCTACGTTGGGTAAATACCCGCGGAGAACAGGGTCCTTGGAGTGCTACAATAAGTGGCATGATAGTGGGGTAATCAGTTTATTTTGTGAGGCGTGCGAAAGTACGCCTTTTTTTATTCCTCAAGAAATACTATACTGCCCCTTCAGGGCGCAGGCGGTCGGTGTTATCCATTACCCAAGGCGTCGTCATTTTTAATTAGCCCAAGGCGTCGTCCTTTCAGGACTCTACCTTGGGCTGAGATATAATAGGCTTTCAGCCTGAAGAGTTCAAAATGAAGACCGTAAAATCAATTATTTGGTTTTTGTTGCCAATATACCTTTGCACATCTTTGGGCTGAAGGCCCAGAATAACATAGCCCAATGGCAACGCCTTGGGTAAATGAGAACATATATAACACGGCGCCCTGAAAGGGCAGCATAAAAATTGAAAGAATTATGTCACAGCCATTATCTAAATTGTACATACATGCTATTTTTCATGTAAAAAACGACGCATGTTTGATTAGGCCTCAAGATGAAAAAGAATTGTATGCCTATATGGGTGGAACAATTAAACAATCCAAATCAACACCCATTATTATAAATGGAACTGAAAACCATATCCATATTCTATGTGTGATGTCGAAAAACATAGCGTTAGCAACATTACTGGAAGATATAAAAACCAATAGTAGCAGATGGATTAAAACATTCGGACCGCATTATCGAGAATTTGCGTGGCAAGGAGGGTATGCCGGATATTCTGTCAGCCAATCAAAAGTTGAGATTGTAAAGAAATATATTGAGCAGCAAAAGATCCATCACCAAACACAATCATTTCAAGATGAATATATCCGGTTTCTAAAAGAAAATAATGTGGATTATAATGAAGATTATTTGTGGACATAATCTATGCTGCCCCTTCAGGGCGCAGGTGGTCGGTGTTATCCATTGCCCAAGGCGTCGTCATTTAAGGACTCTACCTTGGGCTAAGATATAATAGGCTTTCAGCCTGAAGAGTTCAAAATGAAGACCGTAAAATCAATTATTTGGTTTTTGTTGCCAATATACCTTTGCACATCTTTGGGCTGAAAGCCCGGAATAATCTAGCCCAATGGCAACGTCCCGAAGGGGCAACGCCTTGGGTAAATGAGAACATATATAACAAGGCGCCCTGAAAGGGCAGCATAAAAAATAAAGATTATATAGGTCATTACCCCATTGAAACAAATTCAAAATAATTGACGAACATAATCTATACTGCCCTTTCAGGGCGCAGGTGGTTTGTTTGTACATCTTTCCCAAGGCGTCGTCCTTTCAGGACTCTACCTTGGGCTGAGATATAATAGGCTTTCAGCCTGAAGAGTGAGATGATTTGTGTTGTTTGCGTTTTTTGCATGCTTTTGATACAATCCCGCTTTATAATTTCATTTTAACCTGCCTCCCAACATACAAAACTTTCTTACCCGTTGAGCTCGTATTAGTTCCAAAACCTTTGTTTTCAGCTACCAAAACAATATTAAAAATACGTTTCTTTAAGTCACCCTGATAATTACCCTGTTTGTCTCCAATCGTCAATGTTTGACGTTTTTCATCCCACCTGAACGAAATAATTGAATAGTTACCTTTTTCGTAGTTGTAATTATCCCCTTCATCTTCGTATAAATCGAATTTAGCGTCTGCTCCTTTATACACGCGTATTTCGAGCGTATCTGCCGATTTTTCACCTGCATATTGAATAATCTTACCCATTGGAATAATGGAGCCAGCCTTTACAAACAACGGTATTTTGTCCAGAGGAGCATCTGTTTTTACTGTTTGTCCTCCATTAAAGTATTTACCTGTCCAGAAGTCGTACCACCCGGCTGATTTTGGCAAATACACATCCCATTTGGTAACATTGGGTTCCGTAATAGGAGCCGTCAGTACAGATTTTCCAAACATATACTGATATTGACTTTTTACGGCAGCAGTATCACCATTAAAATCCATTACCATCGGACGCATCATGGTCGATCCGTTTTTAGTCACCTGCCATGCTTCGGAATAAATGTAAGGAAGTAGACGATAACGTAGATTCAGCATCTTGCGCATATTATCCTCCACCTTTTGTCCGTATTTCCAGGGCTCTGTTTCGGTCATGTATCCATGTATGCGAAAGATTGGGTTGAAGGTTCCCCATTGATACCAACGGGTAAGTAACTCCTGGTATTTTTCATCGGTATATTGCGAACGTCCCGGACGGAAGAATCCGCCAATATCAGTAGTCCAGTATGGCAAACCTGTAATGGTATAGTTTAGTCCGGCAACAATCTGACGCTTATAGGTATCCCATGTTCCACCAATATCGCCCGACCAGTTGATAACACCATACTTTTGCTGCCCCAAAAAAGCCGAACGGGTTAGGATACATACCCGCTTATCGGATGTGGTTTTGCGTTGCCCTTCGTACACTGCCTGACTTACAAACAATGGATAAGTGAGGCGATAAAAGTCTCCCAGTCCAAGAAATGTTTTCTTATCTTTCAAACCATCATTTTCAGGCTCGGTAGCATCCATCCACCACGAATCGACTCCTTGCGAAAAAAGATTTTCGTTCAATGCATTCCAGTGGGTTTCACGGCCAAGTGGGTTAAGGACATCAACCCAAACGCTATTTGGTATAAAAAGATTTTTAGCAACATACCCTTTTCCTATTTCAGAATCTTTACTCAGATTTTCCCAAACCGAAACACTAAAATGCGCATTTAAATCATGAAGTTCTTTGATAAAACCGGCCGGATTTGGGTAATGTGTTTCATCAAATTTGGGAACACCCCACCCGTATTTACCCCAGTATTGCCAATCCTGAACAATAACATCGACCGGAAGATTTCTTTTGCGAAATTCCTTTATTGTTTCTACCAAATGTGTACCTGAACTGTAGCGTTCGCGACATTGCCAGAAACCGTAAGCCCATTGTGGAAACATAGGAACATTGCCCGAAAGATTGCGGTAGGAAGCAATTACATCGTCGGCCGATGGACCGTAAAAAACAACGTAATCGAGTGCTTTGGCAACCGGTGAGCGAAATGTAGTTGTGTTATCACTCAGTTTCCACGACAATTTAGGCGTATTGTTCGATTTGCAAAGTACCTGCACCTGATGGTCTCCGGCTTTCAGATTTACCAACGCTCCGGCAGTAGGCGGCAGCCACATATTACTCTGGTCAATGCAAGGTTTCCCGTCTATAACCACATATTGACGATTACCCATATCACCCAGGTCGAGGAAAATGGAATATTCGCCATCTGCCGCTACATTAAACTTGCCTTGATAAAGCGATTGGTTTTGAGATACTTTTTGAGTTCCTGAAGTAGTAGTTACCTCAGCCATTTGGTTGTTTCCAGTGGTTGATTGTTGTTTTTCAAGGGCAACAAAGTTATCTGTCGGATTAAAATCGGTAAGACCGTATTGATGCCACAACAACCCGTAGCCTTTGCTTGAATAAATAAAAGGAATAGCAATTTGTGTATTAACCTGAGTCAATTGACGAGCTACGTTTTTCAGATTATATTGCCCATCCTGAAATTGTCCCAAACCGAAAATATATTCATCAGCGGGCGATTCAAAACTCTGCTCTACTGCAAAACAAGGTTCGCCCTGAATAGAGTCTGGTGTCAGCTTTCGGGCACCTGCTTTTTCGCTCAAAAAGACCTTGCCTACCTTATCGGCATACGACAATTTACCGGTTTGCTTATCAAGCGATACGATAATTTTAGGGGCTTTGATTTCAAGCCGGGAAGGTGAATCGACAACCTGAAACGCCGGAGCCGCTGCTACAGAAGTAAAAACCAGTTCCGGTAGGTTTCCTTCGGATACCTTATAGAATTTTATTCTAACGGCATTGTCAGACAAAGGAGCAATACTAAGTGTTCCATCTGCTAAGGTAATATTTACCCTGTCGGATAATTGCTTAAAACCTTTCACGACCTGTCCCTGACAAAAGGCAGGCAACAAACAGATAATCAACAAGTATTTTAATTTCATGTGCGAATAATTATTAAAGAAACATTATATGAAACTTGCAATGAACATGATCTTTTGTTTTATTGAGACAAATACTACTACCATAACATTGCTCCTTATGAAGCATTTTTCAGAGCTTCGGAGAAGCGATATTATGGTAGTATGAATTTTATTATAGTATTTTTTTAGCTTCGAAGGAGCAACATTATACTATCATCAAAAAGTCAAGAGGAACTCGTTACTTTTCAGTTCTCAATAGTCGGACATTATATACTTTACCGGCCGTATTTCCTGTGGTTGCCTGAAATTTCACACGAACAAATTCTTTTCCACTCAGCATTGTGTCGGGAATCGGATACTCGACATTTTGGAATTTGTTTTGTTTCCATTTGCCGGAAATATTTTCGGTTATCAGTTTTTGATCGTCAATGTAAATATCAAACGTTCTGTTTCCATTCTCGGCACCCCAATATCGAACCAATAAGCTTAAACCTGTCTCTTTATTGGTTCCTAGTTTGTAGCTAAAGAATCCACCATCACGAGCTTCGCGCCAAAACTCATTTCTATCGTTTCCGGTTGAAGAGTATTGTCTTTCCATAGCATGATCAACCTCAGGTTGTTGTTCGCCGGGTGCTACAGCATCGGTGGTGCGTTTCTGAAGTTCCATTTTCTCTTTTTCAATATTTGAGATGGAATCCGTGTAAGATTTATAATCAGAATTGGTAAGAGTCATCCAGTACATCATATATCGTGAATCGTGAATTTTATAAAACGGTTCTAACGTTATCCGATCAATTGGATTAACCATTTTGACATTAAGCGTAAAATTCAACGGTTTGTCTTTAACAGGCACCAGCTTGTCGGCAATTTTCTGAATATTGTCATCAACTAAAATAGGAGCTTTATCGATCGGAAGTTTTCGCCCACCCGGATATTGTCCAAAACGGCTGTCATTGGCAATCAAGCCTTTCAAATCTTCTGTTCCTGTTTTGGCACCAAGCAAAATCGGTCCGTGCATAAACGCAATGTATTGAGACACGTTAGGCAAATATTCAATGGAGTTATGCATTGGAAGCTTGATTTCCACTACATCACCTTTTTTCCAGGCTCTGTCAATGCAAACAAATGAAGAGGGATGAGCTGTGAAAGCAACATTCTTACCGTTCACCGAAATCTTTAAAGCACCCTCGCTCACCCAAGCCGGGTAGCGAACCATCAATTTAAATTTGGCACCACCTTCGGTAACAGTAAACCTGGTTTGTTCTTCATAGGGCAATGTTGTTTCTTGCTTGAATTTAATCTTTTTATCTTTCCAGTTCAGTTCCGAAGCAATAAATAGGTTTAAAAACAGTGAATCATTTGAATGCGTGTAGATAAATTGATTGTATTTACCATGATTTTCCATACCGGTACCAACGCAGCACCACATGGCTTCGTTAGGAGCCGAATAAATTCTGTAATGACGGGGACGAGCCGAAGTAAAATACACATATCCTCCATGTTCTGGATGTTGACTTGAAAGGATATGGTTGTATATTGTTCTTTCGTAGTAATCGGCATATTTAGCTGCCGGATGTACTCTAAATAAATCTTCGGTCAGTTTCAGCATGTTGTATGAATTACATGATTCAGGTCCATCCACGTCATTTACAAAATCAGTACACGATTCAGGATTTGGGAAGTGTTCCCTCCTACTGTTTCCCCCAAAAGCCAACGAACGGTTTGTTGTAACCGTTTCCCAAAAGAAACTACCGGCTTTGGCAAATTTCTGATCGTGACTAAGTTCAGCGATTCTTTCAAATCCAACCACTTTCGGAATCTGTGTGTTGGCATGTTGGTTATCCAGGTTATCAATTCCCTGCGACATGAGATTCAGAAGCTTATTGTGCGAATAACGTTTTGCAGCCACAAGGTACTTTTGATCGCCTGTCATTTGGTAAGCATCTGCATAAATCTCATCCATTCCGCCATGCTCCATGTTAAGAATAGATTGCATTTGATCTTCAGAAAAAGTGGAAGTAAGGGTGATTCCCCAATCGCAAAATTTCAAGAATATTGTTTTTGCATTTTCATATCCACAATACAACCAGGCATCGCGAAGTCCGGCATACATTTTATGCAAGTTATAAAAAGGCGACCATGCCCCGTTGTATGCATTGAAATCTCCCTTTTTAAATGTGCCCCAAAGTTTCGCACTATTAGGAAATCCACCTGCATAACCAACACCCCAAGCTGCATTATTTACTGCATTAGCATCCTGACAAAGTTTGATTTCGGAAAGCATATATTCCATACGCTTTTTACATTCTGCATTGCCGGTTGATGCATAATTCAAAGCTAACGCCGTCAGATAATGTCCGGCTATATGACCATCCAGACCATCCCAGTTTGGATAAGTCTTGGCCTTTTCGGGCAATCCGGCTTCTTTTCGGTAAGGTGCCAACATCCGATCAACATCGTACTTCAAAAGAACCTGAATGTTAAGATCGCGTGCATGTTTGAATGGACTATCGAGTAACGTGACATCGCTCAATGGAAACTCATTCGGGTAAAGCTTATTCTGCGCTTTGAGATTTAAACTTATGCAATAAATTGCACAAAGGAATAGAACTGATTTCTTCATGTTATTGATACTTTATTAATTTGATATTATTTATAGTTATGATATTTTCTACTGCATTATGTAAGCCTTTGGAACTTACTGTGAGCTTAATATTACCTGCACTTTTAGTGCTTTTGATTACAACAAGTGCACGTCCGTGCCAAGTTTTCCGCGAAGTACCAACATAGGGGTCAACATCTTTCATATTTGCATTGTCCACACCGACAATTATACCCGGACCCTCAATTTTGAATTGTAACAGGTTGTCGGCATTGGGCTGTAGTTTTCCATCTTTATCAGTTACTTCAACGGTTACAAAAGATAAGTCCTGTCCATTAGCAACTATTTTTGTCCGGCCGGCAATTAGTTTAATCTTAGCAGCATCACCCGAAGTTTGCAAAAGAGTTGTTTCCACTTCTTTATTATCCACTACTCCAACTGCTTTTAACTCACCTTTGGCATAAGACACATTAAATGTAGCTTTAAATTGCTCTTCTTCACTTGTTGCTTGTTCGCCAATTAGTTTTTGATTTAGATAAAGTCGAACCTTCGGATATTTGGAATAGACTTCAACCTGAATGCTCTTCCCTTCGTAACCGGGCCAGGTCCAGCTTTCCCAAGTTGGCCAAACAGACCACATAGTTTCTTTAATGTTACCAGAATCAGGATTTGGTTCCCGAACTGCCATATAGAGTTTTTCGGTATTATTATATAACATGTTTCGGTAATGTGAAATCGGCTTTCTCCAACCTGTCAAATCAATATCGCCACAATATGCACCGTGCCAGGGGAAAAACTCCCCTTCCCAAGATTCGCCCGGTTTATCGCCCGGATAATACCAACGTCCAATGCTCGATTCTCCCAAATAATCGAGTGCCGTCCAAACAAAATCACCCAAAATATAATTGTGACTTTGCAGCATTTTCCAATTCGCAAAAGCATCGCGCGGATAGGATTCCGTTTGAACAATAACCCTCGAAGGTACTCTCTCATGATCCGACGGAGCGCGATGTAGCTGATAATTATACCCGCAAACATCATGTGCAGCCATTAGAGGATCGAATATGTCCCAATCTTTGTCCCATGCCGTCATAGCCGATGTTACAGGACGTGTCGGGTCATTTTTGTGGACACAATCCACAAGCATTTTCGCTATTTTAACGGCTTCCGGTTTTTTCCGTTCAATAACTTCGTTGCCGATACTCCACATAATAATAGATGGATGATTTCGGTCACGCAGCACCATAGCTTCTAAATCGCGTTGCCACCACGTATCAAAATACATGGCATAATCGTAATCATTTTTTTTCTCTTTCCAGCCATCAAATACCTCATCAATAACCAACATTCCAAATCTGTCACAAGCATCTAAAAATGCCTCCGAAGGTGGATTATGTGAAGTACGAATAGCATTAAATCCTGCTGATTTAAGAATTTCAATTCTGCGTTCTTCAGCTCGGTCAAAAGCCGCAGCACCCAGACATCCGTTATCGTGATGCACACAGCCTCCATTAGTCTTCACCGTTTTTCCATTAAGTTGAAACCCATTGTCAGTAGTAAATTTTATAGAGCGTATTCCAAAGGTTGTTCTGATATTCTCTACCGTTTTATTATTGTTATCTATCTGAACTTGAGCCTGATATAAATTAGGTGTTTCGGGAGTCCATAGTAAAGGTTTTGAAACCTCAATGGTTTGTTCAAACTCTTTTACGCTGTTGGGCGCAAGCTCCAAATTAAGTTGATTGTCACCTGCATTCTTTTTATTAGCATCCCATAGTGTAACTTTAAGATGGACATTTTGAGTCAATCCCGTTCCATTTTTTACCAGCGTTTTTACCAGCACAGTTGCTTTTTCATCGGAAACATTTGGAGTGGTGACCGTTAAACCCCATTGAGCTACATGTATTGGATTGGTAACAACTATCCAAACATGCCTATAAATACCTGAACCGCTATACCAACGACAGTTCTTTTGCTTTGAATTGTCTACCCGAACAGAAAGGACATTTTTATCATTCAATTTCAGGTACGGAGTAAGGTTGTAGCTAAAAGAGGTATATCCATAAGGATGAACACCAAGTGATTTTCCGTTAATTGATACCTCTGAATTCATATAAACGCCTTCGAAATAGATTGAAACAATTTTGCCCTTCCACGACGTAGGAACGGTAAACGTTTTTCGGTACCAACCAATACCCGCAGGAAAATACCCTCCATCATTGCCCATCGGATTATTCGAATCCAAAGTACCCTCAATACTCCAATCATGAGGCAAATCAAGGTTTCGCCAGTTTCTATCGTCAAAATCGACAGTGCTGGCGGCTGGAGTATCTCCCGAATAAAATTTCCAATCGTAATCGAAAAGTTGTTTGCCTTGCCGACTTTCCTGCGCCTTGAGGCTTACAGTATAAACAACTAAAAATGAAGTTGTTATTGCCAAAAATTTCAAATATTGCAACATGATATTTAATTTAATTATCAATTTATCTCTTTCATACTATTATCGCACACTCAGAGCATCTACTGCTACCGGCCCGGAACCACGATTGACAATGCTAATCGTATGTTTGCCTGAAGTCAGACCTGATATATTGCAGACTACTTGTTGTGCCTGACGTGTTCCAATGATGGACAAATCCGCAGTTGCACAGGTTTTGCCATCAATCTGAACTTCTATTTTTCCCGATCCCTCTTCTTTTGGTGCGATTACCTTAACACTAGTTCCGGTGAACGAACAACTCCAAATATCTCCGGGTGTGTCGCTGGTAGTTAAATCGTTGTTGAAATCTCCTGTACCCAGATTGCAACGACGTAACCATCCGGGGGCTTTTGCCCCAGGGTCATCGTCATTAATCAACCCTTTGTCATGAGTAATACGCAAAACACGGCATTTCGAAGCCAACGACTTATCGGTAATTTCAGGCAGAATTTGCGGCAATCTGTCAGGTGTTACAGTCAGTCCTTTATCATCCTGAACAAACGTCATTGGAATATCAGAACCGAGCAATTCAACTTTGGACACTTTACCTAAAGTTGTGCCACCAATGTGAAGAGCAGAAAGAGTGACAGGGTTGCCATCCCAATTCAGAAGCGTAGCATAAACATTGCCCTGATTACGAGTATAAAGAACTTTTTCATCACCAAAAACTTCAAAAGGACGGGAACCGTACACAGCTTCACTATTAATTTTCAGCCAGGCACCAATGTCTTTACAGATTCGAATCACTTCAGGATCAAGGTCACCTCTTCCGTGCTGAGTGATGTTGAGCAACATGGTGCCGTTGCGCGAAACATTCTGCATCAATAGTTCAATTATTTCTTTCGCATCCTTGTATTTCTGACCGATCAGGTAATGCCACTCAGCAATGCTCGTTTCTGTCTGGAAAGAATAAGGTGTGATCTGCGATTCGATGATAGCTTCGGTACTCTTAACAAGAGATCTATCAACGAAAGGAAGCAATTGAGGATTGTTCTGGAAGCTATTGTACCGTCCACCAACAGCTTTGAGATTAATTACCACATCCATTTTTCCATGATTCCATTGCAAAGACTTATTGTAGTAGTTAGCAATTAATTGAGGAGCAAGAAAGCCCAATCCCATGTTCACACCCAAATCAAACTGCGAGTCTCCTGCATGTTCATCGAAGTAAATCATATCGGGATGATATTTGGTGATGGCATCATCTACCCGCCACATAAATTGGTTGGCAAAAGGTGAATGTAGAGGGTCTTTTTTGTCATGTTTCGGTCCGTATAAATCCACCGGATCCATTCCATCCCACCATTTTCCTTTTCCATCCAAAATGGTTTGAAGGGCATCATAAGGAACACCTTGTTTCGATCCTGTTTTATCGCTTGTGTAACGCACCGTCATAAACTGTCCCCATGTTCTCCCCGGAGTGTTATGAAACCCAATGCCAAAGCGCAAGCCATGCTGACGGGCAACCTTTTCCCAAGTTCCAACAATATCCTGCTTAGGACCAACTTTAACCGAATTCCATGGTTGATATGTTGAATTCCAACAATCGAAGTTGTCATGATGAACTCCCATTGCCATAAAGTAGCGGGCACCCATTTCAACATATAAATCCATCAATTCTTCCGGTTTCCATTTGTCAATAATCCAGTTATGGCAAATGTCCTTGTATCCATATTCTGAGGGATGACCAAAGTTTTTGAGATTGAACTCATATTGTTTGTTGTCCTGCATATACATGCCACGCGCATACCAGTCCCCCTGTTCAGGCATCGACTGAGGATCCCAATGTGCCCATGCTCCAAACTTAGCCTCACGCCACCAATCTGGCACAGTATAAATCCGGCTCAATCCCTTCCAATCGGCAGGATAAGAGCCAGCAGCAATGGGCATAGACGGCAGATTCCAAATATCGGGTGGTAACCCCAAATCGCCTTTTCCAACAATGACTTTATCAATATTTACCGCGACATCATTACCGTCCAAACTGATAGTCAAAGAACCATGATTTGGAATCGCAATGTCGATAATTGAATAGAGAAATGATCCGGTAAGAGCTCCCGACGAATGAATATTTACCTTATGCGCTGGTTGGTTGTTGACTACCACACTAATAGTACCAACTGATACCGACGAATAGCGAATAGCTAGTTTACTGGATGTTGGTATATCAGAGAATTTCACACCTTCACCTGACTTGGTCAAGCAAACTACATACCCTCCGGATGCCTTACTATCTGGCATCTTTAACGTGCTTCCGATAAGTTTTGCATCTTCTATCTCAAAGGTGTGCTTTAGAGGCTTGGCCTCAGCTAAAAAGCTAAAGCCAAGCACAATTAAAACGCAAATCAAAAACTTCTTCATCTGGAATCCCATGACAATGTCTATAGTTTCACTACAACTTTTTTACCACTATAGGTCACAACTTTATCAATATTTTTCCCATCTGCTACGACTACAATATTAAATTTACGTGTTGTAAGCATTTCTGGGAATGAGCCTTTACGTTCATTAATAGTTAATGATTTATTTGCATCATTCCAAATAAAGCTTATCGTAGAATATATACCTTTTTCGTAATTGTAATTATCGTTCTCATCTTCGTACAAGGTAAACTCACCATTAGCTCCGGGGTAAACACGGATTTCCAGATTATCCCATTTCTTTTCAGTAGCATACTGTACTTGAGGTCCAAATGGGATTATACTTCCCGACTTAATGTACAGAGGAATTTCATCAATTGTTGTAGCTTTTACGATTTCCTGACCACCATTAAGTTTCTCGTTCGTCCAGAAATCGTACCAAGCAGTTCCTTCGGGCAGATAAACTTTCGTTGATTTAGCTTGAGTAAAGTTTACAGCCTGACTTTTAGTATCAGCTGCAGCGTCCTTCTTATCCCAACCGGTTTCAGCATTTGCTCTTAAAATAGTTTCCGGCGTATACTGCGCATTAACAACAGGAGCTACCAATATTGATTTACCGAACAGATATTCGTTGTTCATATCTACAACCTTTTTATCATTAAAGTCCATCACCAAAGCACGCATCATAGTGGATTGATTTTTTGTAATATCCCATGCAGCAGAGTAAATGTACGGTAAGAGTGAATAACGCAAATTAATGGTTTTTGCTATTGCATCGTAAATTGTCTCACCCTTTTTTCCAAAGTTGTATATTTCTCTCGGAATATCTGTACCATGCGAACGCATCATAGGAGTAAATGCCCCGAATTGAAGCCAACGAACATATAATTCTTGAAACGATGGATTTTTATTACCATCATCCCAGCCTCTTTTATAAGCACTTGCAAAAAAACCGCCTATATCGGTATTCCAGTAAGGTATAGCACTCATGGAAAAGTTGAGACCTGCCGGTATCTGATTGCGTAACGATTGCCACGAAGAATTCACATCGCCCGACCATGTCATGGAACCATAGCGTTGTTGACCGGCAAATGCCGAACGGGTAAGGATAAATACACGTTTATCGGAACTTGCTGCACGTTGATGCTCCCCAACTCCTCCTACTGTCATCAATGGGAAAGCATTACGTACTTTCCTGAATGAGCCAAGGTATGTTTTAAGATCAAAATCGGAAGGCTTAAAATCCAAATGGTCAGGTTCCGAAGAATCCATCCACCAACCGTCAATTCCGAACGAGAAAAGACCTTTGTTCAGATATTTCCAGTATATATTGCGGGCTTCCGGATTATATGGGTCATATGGTTCTACACCTGATGGATATTCGCGATTAGGTGGCCATGTTTCCAATCCCGATTGTGGCCATGTGCCGAAGTTCAGAAGCATACCCTTTGGTTGCATTTCGCGGAATTGCTTTGTTTGTGGGCCAAAAGAAGACCAAATGGAAATGATCACGTGTGCATTCATGTTGTGAATATCATCCACCATCTTTTTTGGATTAGGAAATTCGGTGTTAAGAAATTCCATAGCATTCCACAGGTAATTATTACCCCAGTATTGCCAATCCTGAATGATACCATCAAGTGGTACACCTAGCTCACGATATTTACTAACTACACCAACCAATTCATTTTGACTTTTGTAGCGCTCTTTACTTTGCCAATAACCAAAAGTCCATAATGGAAACATTGGAGCTTGTCCGGTAAGTTCACGCATACAGGCAATTGAACCATCGATATTTCCTCCAAGCATAAAGTAGTAATCAATACAATCGCCAACATCCGATTTAAGTGATGTATTTTCGGGATTATCTTCAAATACAGTTGGGGAATAATTATCCCAAAATAACCCATAGCCCTTTGTTGAGACAAGAAAAGGTACATAGTCATCGGTGTTGCCTTGTACCATGTTGAGTTTTGTGTTGCGCAAAGACAGTTTACCGCGCTGTTGCTGACCTAAACCATAAATAGCTTCGTCTTTATCAAGCGTAAACGACTGCCTAATTGTGTAGGTCTTCGATCCGGCATCATTGAAATCAATAAATGTTGCACCTGATTCTTTCTCGCTCAAAAGCTGTTCACCTGCAAGAGTAGAATAAGCTATTTTACACGATTTTACATCAACATCGACTTTTAACTTACTGCTTTTTAATGATACTACATCACCTTGTTGATTGACAGTAAACTTTGTGGCTTGAGGTTTCTTTATTACTGATAAGCTTTCCTTAGTAAAGGCTTTTCCAACTGGCGATTTCAACACCCTTACAGTGGAAGGCCCGTAGAACTGAATCTCAATATCCATTGAGTTGATTTTGGTTTTGACACCCAAATCTGTTTTTTGATACGATTGCGCCTGACTACCAATAGCAAAAACTATTAGTAATGATAGCATTAAATTGATTTTCTTCATAAATATAGTTATTTAATTATTGTTTTTATAGTTTTAAAACAGCTGGGACATTATACCTCTGAAACACTTTTCTTTACTACAAAATGTAATCAGAGGTTTTCTTAACAAATAAACAAGGATATATGTTATCCTAAAGAATTGGAACCTATTATCCATTATTTGTTTACAACAGCTTATAAACTCCAATCAGTACATAAGGCTCCTCACCCTGTTTCAACTCGGGCATTTTTAATGTTCCAATAAAGATTGCATGGTTGAGATAATCATAAGGGCTGTTTTTTGGTGCTTCTAAATCAAGAACAGATTTACAATAAAAAGCATTCGTTTTTGCATCGGTATGAATCAAGGCATTATTAGTAATCTGAATAACATATCCATCATTGGTTTTCAACAGGTAACGGGCATTCAGTTCCGTATCTCCATCGGGACGAACTAATTGACAGTCTTCTCCACCAGATAAAACTTCGCCTTTTATTTTGGAACCGATAAATGCTCCTCCGGTAATTGGAATAACTCTTCTAACACCACGTTTGCTTTCGCCAACGTTTATCATATTGGCAATTTTCACCTTTGCTTCCCACATAAATTCAGTCTTGAAATCTTTATAAATGCCTACATTATCTCCAACGTTAATATTCTGGGCACTCAATTTTTGTGAATATAAAAATGGAACGACCAATATATTGAATATCAAAACTATTTTAGAAATTGATTTCTCTACTTTTGTATATGTGTTTCTGGATAATTGCATCTTGAGTATTTGCTTATTGTGTTATATATCTTATTGTGTTATATATCATATTTTTATAAGTTTTAGCACACTAACGTAAAGGGCTAATCTGATATAGTCCGGCACCATGTTGCAATAATTCACGACTGAAATTTTCATTAAAGATTCCCAAATCTTTATGACTCCACAAATCGCGTACTTTGACTTTACCTTTTATACCTATTGATTGGAAATTTACTTTTACATTAGCGGTTTCTGGAAGGTCCATTCCGCCTTTGCTAACAAGAACACCAAAAACAACTGAACCCTTGTCTTGGGTTACTACCCCGGTTGCTGTAAAGGTGTCATAACCTTGCGGCAATTCGTAAATTATAATTGATTCTGCATGGGTACCAATGCCCTCAGCCGCTTTATCATTTATAACAATCGGTTTGTTGTCGCATGTACGGTTCACATGGGCTTCGCCCCAACCTGCACTAGCACTGATCCATTTCAAATCGGTAAGTTTCAGGTCACCTTTTGGTCCATGAAGCACTGGATCGACCCAAACTACATGATCCCAATCAAAACCATTACCACCATCTTTAACGAATAATACAAGCTTTTTTCCGTCTTTTACCGACACTTCCACCTTTTGTGAACTGCCCTTACCTACAATTAGCGGACTTGCATAATCAGCATTGTTGAAATCAATATTGTCTCCTTTGCTTTGCGCATTGAAAAGTGCTACATATTTATCTTTACTATTAGGTACATCAGCAGTCCATACAATCAGGTTTTTATCGCGCGACACCTGACGATTGTTTATACTTTGCTGGTTCACTTTCAACATCTCGGGATTCGTGAGCATTTCTTTGGTGAAATCATCGAGTTTGGTCATATCGCCTCCGAAAATAAGCGGTGAACGACCAATCGCCCACATACTCATAAGCGTATATTGTTCATTCTTGGTGAAGTTGGTAGGGCGTTGGAATTCAACAATCCCAATCGGGAGCATATCGGCATCTGGAAAATGACCAGGTCCGCGGTAAGGAGTCCAGGCATCCAAACGTTCGAACATGGCTAGCAACAATCCCCACCTGTCCCAAAAATCGTCAGTAATACGCCACATATTGGCGTGGTTCATCACGTGTTCGGCAGCAGTAACCGGTGTAGCACCAGGTGATAAGCTTAAAATAATGGGACGACCAGTTTTGTCAATTGCATTGCGAAGCGCTTCAATCTCTGCTTTTTGAACATTGTCGTAAGGGCGCGAAATATCGTCACACTTTATGAAATCTACTCCCCAATCGGCATACATTTGGACAATTGAATTATAGTAAGCCTGGCCTTCGGGTTTGGTAGCATCAACGCCGTACATATCGGGATTCCATGCGCATCGGGAGTTGGTTAATGCAATATCCTGAGACTTTACAGCTGTACCAAGAACAGGCGTAATTTTTTCAACAGCCTGACGCGGAATTCCACGCATGATATGTATTCCAAATTTCAATCCTTTTGAATGCACATAATCGGCAAGTGGTTTAAACCCTTTGCCATCGGCTGCAGAAGGAAACTTTTTCAAACCGGGAGTTAAACGACCATATTCGTCCATCGTGAGTACAGCTTTTGGATCGTAAGCATGTCCCTTTGCTTCGGGTTCGTACCATTGAATATCCACCGTAAGATATTTATATCCACTTGGTAAAAGATACTTTGCCATTGCATCCGCCTGTTCCTTGATCTGTTGTTCAGTTACAGTTGTTCCAAAGCAATCCCAGCTATTCCAACCTAGTGGTGGAGTCGTTGCCCATACGTGATAATTTTTTTTTGTTTGTGCGAGAGCAGCTGAAACACTGATCATCCAGCATATAAGAAGTAGTATTAGTTCTTTTCCTGATTTCATTTTTTATTCTATCTGTCTTTATATAAAGTTTCGATTTTATTAATTATTCCGATTTTTCTTCCCTAATTCATTTTAATAATCGTATCCATCTTCGGCATGAATGTTTAATTCATACAAGGGTTAAAATAAAGAAGGTTATATTGTTTTTTACGTTCAATTATTTTTTTTAATCTATTCAATTCTTTCCTTATAAAACTACTATTTTGCATTCCAAATACCATGTTTCCCTTTTTTTGTCTAATGAAACTAACATAAACGTATAAAATTATCAAAGATAGTGATAATCTAACATTAGAATTTAGCGGGGCCTTAAAATAAACATTTATTTATAAATTAATTCTCATTAAATCCAAGATATGAGGCTTGAACCATGCTGTGCTTAAAATAATCTTTTGTACGATTCTTCACAAAAAAAACTTTCCTATAATCAGCCGGAACATCTACCCTAAAATACCATGGCGAAACGCCAATTTGTTTTGGAACATCATATTACAAACTCTTTTTGAGATCGTGCTTTATCATTAAAGAATGGATGGTTCTATGTTGGTCTCCTTACCAATATTAGCTTTCAAATCTTTTAATGTCCGAATAACTTAATAGTGTTTTTTCATGTTTGTATTAATAGTGGAAACATAGTTTTAAAGATTCATTTTGCGTTATGCTGAATCGAAGGTGCTCCGAAATAACTTGGGTGATTATTATCTGGATTTACAACAATTTTTTCAACTATTACTTCAGGGTCAATCATAATTATTTCCAGGGTATGGATACCAGATTCTTTTACATCCATTTCAAAGTCCAGCCAACGCATATTGTCAAAAATCTCATTTCTGCGAAATTGACCGGCACCAATCAAGGCTATATTTCTGTTGAGTGGTGGATAAGGCTTTAAAACCGTCGATCTGGCTAAAACTTCAGGTGTATATTCCTTGAATTCATCATAAAATCCTTTTCGCGCGTCCAGTACTATAGGTTCCTGACCATCCAATGCAACAGCAATCCTTAACCCACGTTGTGGGTAAACATCCTGAGTTGGGACAATGCCTATGCAAAAAATAGCTTTTCCTGTGTTTGGGAGGAATATTTTATATTCAAGTTTCGAACCCTCAGCTGCAGTAGTACTTGGAGCAGTCACCGGGTAAATGCCCATACATGCTATACCCTTTCCTAGATCAGGCAAAATGATCCATTTAGCATCTTTGCCAGGAGTGGTAGCATTGAATTCATCAGCAGGAATAGTGAATTCACCTGTAAAGTTACCGAAATAAGGTTCTTTCACTATAGGCAAACTGTCCTTTATAGCGTTAACAGATACAGATATAAGTTCGTTGCCTTTTTTAATTTCAACAAAGCCATCTGATTTTCCTTCGGGCAATGTTTTCCAGTCAACATCCACCATAAGTCGGACATCTTTTTCAACCTTACCTTTGTTCATATTTAATTTAATCCATGGCTTATTTGCTTTTACTTCAAACTCAAAGGAACCTGTACCACGGTTGAATATATCGATATAATAAGATTGTTTTTTAAGTATATCAAAAACCGGAAGCTGAGGTTTTACTTGATCTCCTGGCCATGCAGATTCTGAACCTTCGATGGCGACACCCATGGTCGGTTTGGCAAGTGGTGTTACAACATCCACTTCGGGTAGCTTACTTTCTCTAGGCATTTGCCAGTTGGTATATCCGATATGAATATCTGACATCATATTTTTCCACTTACCATTGGACATTGCATCGTTGTAATAATCACTCAATTTTTTATCCTGATCGAAAAGATCTCTTGCACGCTGAGCATAATCGTTCGCGCTTACTCTTCCTTGTTTGGCATACAATTGGTTTTTACCTACCGAAAGATAGATTTCGGCAATGCCTGCAGAAGCTTTGGTTGGATAAAGCACCAGCTGATAGTAAGCATCTTTTGCTTCTGGTGCAATTTTAGTTTCCAACGCTTCAGCTTTTGCCACCACGTTGTGCCAAAGGTTGAGCATTCGGTCGGCTTCATTATAATTGACAAAGCTGAAGATGCGCGGCGTTTGGACTTCGGCCTTTCTCAAAAGGTTGTATTTCGAATACTTAGAAACAATGTCAGCAACTTCTTCGGCATGTTCATTTCCAAAAATACTTTCAGCCCAATTAACTGTATAGTTCCAAGCTTTATCTGCCGGATAAGTATCTGGATTCCATGCATAGTGCATAATGAAGTCAATAGGCAATTCTTTTGGTTTGAGGTCGCCAACATTAATTATCCATATACGGTCGAGTCCGCTTTGATAAGCAAGATTTAATTGTTCCCGAAGTTTCGGAACTGTAGTCGTATTGACCCATCGGTCATTGTTTGGTCCTCCGTTCATATCGATGTGGTAATATAGTCCGCATCCACCTTTCCGGTTCTTTTCCTTTGGCGGTGCAATGCGTCTAATATAACCCCAATTGTTGTCGCAAAACAACAGCGTAATATCATCGGGCACGTTAAAACCTGCATCGTAATACCGTTGAACTTCTGTAAAAATTGCCCATAGCTGTGGATGATTTGCGGGATCATCGTTGTACACCTTTTGAATGATATCTCGTTGACTTTTTACCACATTCTGCAAAGTTTTGATGTTTTCAAAATCATTTCCTTTTCCCATAGCCACATCGCCATCACCACGCATACTCATCGTGATCAAGTTGTCATAATTTTTGTTGCGGTTGAGACCGTCGAACCAGAATTTTTCAAGATTCGCACTATTTGTAGTAAAATCCCAGGCTCCGATTTCTTGTTTGCGTTTGGTATATTCCTTTTGCGCCCGCATCATCGGTTCATGGTGGGAAGTACCCATCACAATACCGTATTCGTCTGCCAAAACAGGGCTCATTGGATCATCTTCGTTAAATGCATTGCCCCACATTGCAGGCCACAGGTAATTGGCTTTTAAACGCAAAAGTAATTCAAACAGGTGTACATACATTTTGGAATTAACGCCTCCAAACTTAGTATTGCACCAACCTGTAAATGACGGCGATTCATCGTTGATGAAAATACCACGATATTTTACTTTTGGAGAATCCTGAACATATCGACCTGCTTTTACAAAAATACTGTTGCTTTTTTTTATAGGTACATCCGCCCACCAATACCAGGGTGAAACACCAATTTGCTCTGAAACATCGTAAATGCCGAATATCGTACCTCGTTTGTCACCTCCAGCTATAACAAGAGCTTTATCAATACCAGGTAATGGATTATTAACAACCCGAATCAGAAAACTCTCCCACTTGCCACGAATTTCCGTTACATCAAGCTTGCCACTTTTTACCAGTTGATCTATAACAGGACTTTTTCCTAATGTTCCCACAATTACAAGCTCTTTTTGAGATGGCACTTTATCATAAAGAATAGATGGTTCTATGTTAGTAACCTTGCCAATATCGGCTTTCAAATCTTTTAATGCCCGAATAACTCCTGTATAATCTTTTGAACTTATGAACAATGTGGTTGATTTTCCAGCAGCAGATAACGTAAAGTTGTCCGTTCCTTTAGAAGTTGAAATATAACTTTCACCCTCGATAGCCCATAAAGATGAAGGTAAAAGTAAAGTTATTAGAAAAAAATAATATTGTCTTTTCATGTTTGTATTGATTGTGAAAACGTAGTCTAACAGCTTAATAGATTCATTTTATATTAAGCTAGATATGAGACAAAGAAATAAAGCATAAAGATTATTTTGTCCGCAACAATATACGTTTCAGCTATACCAGCAGAAGCATTTACAGGACAAAACATCAATTAATAATTGCGTATCTTGCACATCAAGAGCATTTTTTGATTTCAAAGCTTCAGCTTTGACTGAAACTTCTCGCCAAAGTTTAATTACCTAGCCACCTTTGTTGCAATTTAAGATATTTAAATATCAGAATCCGGGACTTTAGGTTTTCTCCGAAGATTATTTTTAGGTATTTAGAAACAATATATATGCAATTTCAACGACATGTTTACTACCAAAAGTCTTTGTGCCCAGTCGATGCTATAATCTATGGTCTTATCAGCAGGTCTTTTGTGCCCACATCAACGATTTATAGTGTGATGTAACATTAACAGTCCAAGATAAAGCATAAATATAGCGCAAATTTAAATATTTTTCTACAACCATATAGACTTTATTTCTGTTCTTTTATATTTTTAAATTTTACAGGACTTATCACCTCCATGAGGGCACATCCTTGAACAGAAAGCCTTAATTCGATCCTGTTTGTATCAAAGATTTCAAACAATAGAGATATCGTCTTCTTTATTTAAAGCGAAAAGACCTCTACTCACGTAGAAATCTTTTCTAATATAATGGAAATATATACCACTTTTAGTTTACAATCAAAAAAAAGTAATCAACCGATTATAACCTTAAGTAGTTTGCTTTTATATCATTAATTTATAGATAGTCCATTTATATGTTTCATTCTTCATAGTCACTTACCTCTTTGTTCAGACGTTATCGATATTTCTTTCTCTGACTGATAGATCAAGTGTCCATACTGACTAACTCCTTCAAGTAAAACAACGTATTTCGAAGGTGTGTCTGCCGCATAAAAGCTCAGATTTGCAGTTCCATCTGCTCCAATCTGTACATTTGGATTCCAGTAAATCGTAGTCCGGTAGTCTGGTTTACTACTAGTTTTTTCCTGTTCCGTGCTATAAACAGGAGAATAAAACTGTACAGGTTGTTGATATCCAAATGCTTTTACAATTTTAATATTAGAGCTGATTGTATTCTTTTGTACGAATCCCTTTCTAGTGTTAATAACTATTGCTCCATTTACCCCACGAGATCCAAAAATAACTCCCATTGTAGTACCTGGAGTTACAAAAGCATCTTGAATATCATCTACGGTCAACATGTCATAATCAAATCCTTCAGTAGGAACATTATCCAAAAGCAGCATGGGAGTATTACCACGGTAGCGAACTTCTGT